>Ga0111538_10000118_pt1 | contig 88426 bp, 60 predicted proteins | sample SoiMethybrSBSTD1_FD_79669 | JGI IMG/M metagenome (GOLD analysis project Ga0111538, IMG submission 79669) | Bulk soil microbial communities from a Populus tree surrounding site in Tennessee, USA - Soil MetaG P. TD hybrid SBSTD1 (version 2)... | ecosystem: Environmental > Terrestrial > Soil >...
CGCTTCCTGAACGAGGACCCATGGGATCGCCTGCAGCAGTTCAAGCGCGCGATCCCGAACGTGCTGCACCAGATGCTGCTGCGCGGCGCCAACGCGGTCGGCTACACGAGCTACCCGCAGAACGTCGTCGAGGCCTTCATCGACGAGGCGGCGCTCGCGGGCATCGACGTGTTTCGCGTGTTCGACAGCCTCAACGACGTCGATTCGATGGCTGTGTCGGTCGCGCGTGTGTTGCGCACCGGCAAGATCGCCGAGGTCGCTGTGTGCTACACGGGCGACGTCGACAACCCCGCGCGCACGAAGTATGGCGTCGAATACTACGTGGACCTCGTGCGCCGCATCGAGGACATGGGGGCCCACATCGTCTGCGTGAAGGACATGGCGGGCCTGCTGCGGCCACAGGCCGCGCGCATCCTGATCTCGCGGCTGCGCGAGACGACCGAGCTGCCGATCCACCTGCACACGCACGACACGTCGGGCAACGGCATCGCGACCTACATCCGGGCGATCGAGAGCGGCGCGCACATCGTCGACACAGCGCTCGCGCCGATGGCGGGGCTCACTTCGCAACCGAGCATGAACGCGCTGATCGCCGCGTTGCGTGGCCATGAGCGCGAGACCGGCCTCACGAACAAGGCCATGCAACCGCTGGCCGACTACTGGGAGGCCGTGCGCGAGTGGTACGCGCCGTTCGAGTGCGGGCTCAAGAGCAGCACGAGCGAGGTCTACTTCCACGAGATCCCGGGCGGCCAGTATTCGAACCTGCGCCCGCAGGTCGCATCGCTGGGTCTGCTGCATCGCTGGAGCGACGTCAAATACGCGTTCGCGGTCGTGAACCGGCTCTGCGGCGACATCCCGAAGGTGACGCCGAGCTCCAAGATGGTGGGGGACTTCGCGGTCTTCCTGATCCAGAACGACCTGCTCACGATGCGCGGCGACCTCGCGGCCTCCACCGAGGCCACGAAGCAGAAGGTGCTGCTCGAGAGCAAGCGGCTCGATTTCCCGCAGAGCGTCGTGCAGTACTTCCAGGGCCTGCTCGGCAATCCGCCCGGCGGCTTCCCGCCCGACCTGCGCGCGGCGGTGTTGAAGGGCCTGCCGATGCTGAAGGGCCGTCCGAGCGACGGCCTGCCCCCGTTCGACTTCGGCCAGGCGACGCAGCACGTGACGCAACGCATGGGCGTCGAGCCCGCGATGCGCGACGTCGTCAGCTACGCGCTGTATCCGCGTGTGCTCGACGACTTCTTCGGCTTCCAGAACCGATACGGCGACGTGTCGATCCTGCCGACCCCGGCCTACTTCTACGGTCTCGAAAAGGGTCAGGAGGTCTGGATCGAGATCGAGCCCGGCAAGACGCTCGTCGTTTCGCTCGAGGCGAAGGGCGAACCCGACGAGGAGGGCAACGTCACGGCCTACTTCAAGCTGAACGGCCAGAACCGCCAGGTCACCGTGGCCGATCGCTCACTCGTGAAGGACGCGGAGACGCGGCGTCGCGCCGACCCTGGTGCTGCGGGCGAGGTCGGCGCGCCGATGCCGGGTCGCGTGATCGTGCTGCACTGTCGCGAGGGCCAGAGCGTGCCCGCCGGCGAACCGCTGCTGACGCTCGAAGCGATGAAGATGGAGACGATCGTGCGGGCGCCCGTCGCGGGCACCGTGCGCGAGCTGTGCACCGACGTCAAGAGTCAGGTCAAGGCGCAGGATCTGCTCGTCGTGATCGACACGAACAAGTGAGGGCCAAGGCCAATGCCATTGACGCTAGTGGGCAACGCGGCGCAGGTTGCTCAGGTGAGCTCTCGCGCTGCTGGAGGCGTCGCGGAGCGTCATCGTGTGGAAGTCGGCGGCCTGCTCGCCCAAGCGGCCAGGGCACGGCACAAGGTTGCGCGTCTGGTCGAGGCCGATAGTATTCCTAGGTTGTTCCCTACGTCCTCGCGTAGCGGAGTGGTGTCGCTCTTCTCTTCCAGGAGGTCCCCATGGTGATCGCCGCGAAGGTCGAAAGGATTGTGCGGTGTGCTTGGCCGCTCGATTCGTCAGCTCGACGCCTGACGAGTCTTGCCTGCTTGGCCTGCGCGACGATCGCGCAGGTGCCAGCTCTACACCCTAATCGCAACGTGCATCCTGGCATCGCGACGCCAGCGACCACCTTTCCGCTGCATCCCTCGCCAATGTTCGCCGTGCCGGACGGCGTGTGGAACCACGGCGAGGCGTTTGGTTCGAGTCCGGAAGACCACGGAGGCTGGTTCGGAACGCGGGACGGCACGGACGTCACGATCGACGACGTTCACGTCGCGTCGGGCGACACTTGGGTCGCCTATCCCTGGAACAACCCGTTCCTCCCGACGCCCGCCAGCCCACCGGCGATGTTCCGCATCGAAGGGTACCTGCGCCCCCCGGGCTTGGCGCTGCCAACCGCTCATCCACTGTACGGTGCAGTTGGACCCTATGTCGATCAGGCGGCCTTCGAGCTCTTCCGGCCGCAGGCCTCGTGGAGTCCGGCGACGCAGCAGATCCTCCTGGTCGTCCACACCAAAGAGACGTGCCCATTTCCTCTGGACTATCAAGGCCGAGGGCTCGGTTGGCGGCAGATCTACCGCGGCTACTTCAGCGCGGATGGGCTGGTACGCAATGAGGTCGCTCGCACAGCCAGCTCGTTCATTGCCTCCGACGCACTGGATGGTAACGAGGTGGATCGACCTGTGCTGGCCACGTTGCCGTTCTGGAACAGCGGTGTCGGCTATTGGCCGATCGAGGCCTACGTCGTCCTCACGGTGATGGGCCGCAGCACGACGTTGAACGAGCAGCGGTACATGCAACTCGTGCAAGCGGTGAAGTGCATGCTGCAGGCGAGTGATCACCGCAATCCTCTTTGGGACACGGCAACCAGCACCGTGACGCCGCTCACGCCACAGGAGGTTGAATCACGAGTTGTCGTCGTGTTCACTGGCGGCAGCAACGGCGGAATGCAGTCGGGCTTGGCGGCACTGCGTTACCCGCACCTCGTGCACGGGGCCTACGCGGAGGTCATCAATCCCAGCTACCAGCGACTGTATGCCGAACACGATCTGAGCGCCGCGATCACCCAGCTCACGGCGGGTGGCAACGGGCCGTTCCCCGTGGCCGAGGACGACTTCCTGACCTGGAACCAGTACGTCTGGAGCCAGCACCTCGAGATGCACGACATGTCGGCGTTGCGACACTTCGTCGCCGGAACGTCGTACCGCCCTATGTGCTTCGTCGTCGGTGACGAGGACATCACCTCGACGGGGACGAACTGGGTGCGGGTCCTGCACGGCACGCAATGGCAGGCGTCAGGCCTGCAGAACTGCCCTTCGCTCTTCGGTTCACCGTCCCACCACACCATGGGGTGGGCGGCGGGGTCGGGAGTACGGCATGCGGGCAACTTCGGCCCCGTCGGCAACCCGTATCTCGGCGGCACGACCTACTACAGCTACACAGTACTCCACGACTCTTGGCCGAATGCGATCGCGCATCGAGCCGCGGAGTTGGCGCAGAGCCAGACGGCCCCGGTGCCGGCGCTGCAGCCCGTGCCGCGATCGGCGGCTCAGCAACTGCGCGGGCTCGACGATCCGCAGGAATGGTGGCTCGGTCGCCTCGGCGATCCCATGCCTGGCTATGTCCCGCCACTGCAGCTGGACACGGCGTTCGTCGCGGCCGCCAACCCCGGCGCCACCGGCTGCGTGCCGGGCACGAAGGAGGCGATGTTCATCAAGGATCAGCGAGTCTACGTCGGCAGCGTCGACGGTTTCGTCTCGCGCTTCCACGTCGACACTACGAACGCGAAGTTACCACTGGTGCGCGACGCGCAGAGTCCGCGTCTCGGTCACGAGTGTTTCGGGCTTCAAGCAGTGTCGTCGGGTGGCACGTGGTGGGTTGTCGCTGGCACGCGTCGCCACTTGCACAAGCTCGACAAGGACACCCTGCAGGTCCAGCAATCCGTTCAACTGCCGTGGGAGGTGGCGCAGCCGCACCACATCCGGTGTGCCGACGTGCTGCCGGGTCATTCGGGCCCCGAGATCGTGTTCGCGACCGTCCATGGCGGGCTATGTTTCTATGACCTGTCGCTGCAGCCGATCCACGAGTGGTGCGAGCCCGGCATCTACGACTTCTTCATCGACGGCGGTGTGGTGACGTTCCTGTCGGCGCGAGGGCTCATCGCCTCGGTTTCGTTCAGTGGACCGAACCACGACGCGAGCTTGCTTGCCGCGTCGAAGTCGATTCCCCAGCACCTGGTTCAGTCTGGGGCGCCCCTGGAGCCTTCTGCGCAAGGGGGGCCGGTCGGCGACATCGAGCGCATGCTCGTGAACTGGGGACCGGTAGGATTCAATACTGCGGTGATCAGCCTTTGGCAGGGCGACGAAGACGGAAACGCTCTGCGCGGGCACTGGCTGCCGAACCTGGGGGCACAGCCATACCTGACCCAATTGCCAATGTGTCTGGACATCACGACATGCATGGAAAGCACTCCGATCAACGATACGACGAATCCGATCGGTGACCACGTGCTTGTGTTGTTGACTGGTTCGGTGCTGAGGCTGTACAATCAGTTCGCGGGTCTGGTGGGCGAGAAGTCCTTGACGTCCAGTGCACAAGGCCACTATCCGTTCGGAGCGCGAGCGCACCATATCGCGGTGGGCGACCTCGTGGGCGGCGGGCCAAGTGGCCCCTACAGTGAAGAAGTCGTCATCGCGACGAACACAGGGCTCATGTGGATGTACATCAATGAGCTCGTCGGGTTCGCACCACTACCGGCGACCGCCGGGACGGGAGGCGCCTTCGGCAGCGGATTCTGGGTCGAGAAGAACGGGCCGACGTCGGCGCCGACGACGCCGTCGCTGGCCACGACGAATGTGCAGGCGCGGACGAACCAGTCACTGACGGCTACGTGGGCGATGGCGCGCCGACCGGCAGCCGGCGGCGGGTTGGATGGCTACCTGCATGTGCTGAGTCCGCAAGGTGTGTATTGGAAGGTCGGCTACAATGGGCATGCCCAATTGTGGGATTCGGCTCTGTTCGACGCCCGCAGTTGGGAGTACGTGGGCCCTGTCAGCACATCTGGTTCGTTGAACCCGGAGGCCACGCTAGTTTCATCGGGCTCAACTGCCGCCATTAAGACGCAACCATGGTGCCCGATCAACAGCGATCTCGTCGGGTACCAGCTCTCGGGCCTTTCGCTGCCGCACTACATACCCAACAACTGGCAGCAGCGGGATACGCTCAGCGTAGTTTTCGATGGGTTCTGCATCGGTGGATCCGTTGTGCCGAAGCCAAGTGGAGCACCGTGGACAACGACGCCAGGATTAGAGGTCTGGCAATGGAGCTTCTTGCCGGCAGCAACCGTCAGCGGAACTGTAATGGGCGAGTGGGGCAATCTGCTGCAAGGACTGCATATGAGTACCAGCGGTCAAGTGGATGGAATCTGGGCGTCCACGCACGTGCTGAGCGGCGACAAGGTGCCCTACCTCGATCTGCACAGTCGCAACGCGACCAACGTCGCGATCACGCAGCAGGCGGCCGTGGCCGTGAACCTGCAGAACGGTGCCTATGCCAATCAGACTGCTGTCGTGCTCGGGTGTCCTGGCGGCCGGGTCCGCGTGCTTCTGCCGGGGTCGATGCGCCCGAACGCACAGTCACCGCACGTCCTCCTCCTCGGCCCCACGCCGGTATCGAGCGACGACTTTGGGCTGGGGGGAAGCGCGTTGGCGGTGCGCCATGAAGTGGACGCCGGGGGCGAGCGGTTGCGCATTTGGTTTGGCACGCTGGAGGATGCATGCGCGCGACCGGCTTCCTATGGCAATCCGTACGGCACTCTGGCCGATGCAGAGGTCAGTGCGGGTGCTGTGCACGTGATGACGTGGTCGCCCGGTAGTAGTGGGTTCACCCCCGTGGCAACAGTTCCAATGCAGCCCACACCTCTCCATCCTCGTGGCGCTTCAGCGGTGGTCGGGATGTTGTTGACCGACTTGTTGCCCGCATCGCTCAACCCAGCGTATGCTGGGGACGAACTAGTCGTGGCGACTCTGTCCGGTGACGTCATCGTGTATGCCGCGGACACAATGCAAGAGCACTGGCGCTCCCACGTACCGGGAGCAGTTGGTTGCTACAACTCGATTCGAGCGGAGGACCTGGACAGTGATTCCAGGAAGGAACTCTACGTCGCGGGTTCGGTCGGTTTGTGGCGGTTTGTCTTGCCAGGAGAACTACAATGAGGACATTGTCGCGCGTTGTCGGGGTGCTGTTCTTCTTGTCGGGAAGTGCTCTTGCTCAGCAGTTGTGGAAGGTCAACTCCGGCGGCCAACATGGTGCCCACTTTCTCGACTTGCCGGCGGCAGTCGCAGCTGCGGCGCCGGGAGACATGATCCTGGTCTACAACACTTCGACTGCATCGGCCTACTACACGGCACCGACGGTTACCAAGCCCCTTCGCATCGTCGGGGCAATCGTAGGTGTACCGTCGCCTGGCATTCCCTCACCCGGTAGCGTTGTGGTCCTCGGCTCTGTCGTGGTTTCAGGGATCGCTGCCGGCGAGGCAGTGGTTCTGACCAACCTGGTGATAGATCATCAGCCGTGGCCTGGGGGGGGAGGCATGGGGTCACTCGTCATCCAGGACTGCGCGGGCAGCGTCTTGCTCGACGACGTCACGTATGACGGGAACGGGATGACGGGTCAGTGGGTGTCGATCGAGCGGTCCGGTGATGTTGTCTTGCGAGGCTGTACGCTTGCGATCGGTGGGATTTCGGTCCGTATCGTCGACTCGAACGTTCTGCTTTCCAACACTTGGATCTACGTCGATGATCCGTTCCCCCTCTTTGGCTACGGCTACACGGTGCAGACCGAGACCGTGTTCCTGCAGCGCTCGACGATGACGCTGATCGGCTCGCTCGTGCGAGGATCCGGCCCCCTGAACTGGCAGTACCCGATCCCACGCAGCGCCGTGGCGATGGACGCGAGCACGCTGCGCGTCGGCGCGTCGACGATGGTTCAAGGAGGGCAATACCCAGGTTATCCGTCGTGGCTGCCCGGCAGCTATGCGGCCGCGTTCACGTTCGTGACGCCGGCGCCCAGTGTCGTCGAGCGCGACCCTCGTGCCTACCCGTTCTCGCACCCCTACCTGCAACCGCCGTCGATCGTGACGCTCGACGAGACCTACCACGACTGGGTGTTGGCCGGCGAGGACTTTCATGTCTCCGTGCTCGGTCCTGGTGGCGGTTTCGCGATGCTGTTCTTTGGTGACATGATCCCACCAGTGTCCACTCCGATCGGCGTGCTCGGGATCGACCCTTTCACGGCCATCCCCGTCGATGTCGTGCCGTTACCGACCGCGACGCAGGGCGCGCACCAGTGGACGTTCCCGTGCCCGAGCAGTGCGCCGAGCGGCTACGCGTTCGCGCTGCAGTGCCTCACCTTGTCGCCGACCGGCGGCCTCGGCTTGACGCAGCCGTCGCCACTGACGGTCGGGTGGGGAACCATGCACATCCCATGATGGCACAAGGCCTGTTGAGCATGTTCGCTGCGCCGGCTTGCGTGTCGGGCGACGGCGCACTGGCCCAAGGGCAGCGTCTTGGGCCGGTGCCGCGCGGTTTGGCGCTGTGCCGCGCGCGGGCGTCGCAGCGCGAGCGCCGCGGCGTTCGTGTGCAGCGCTCGCGACCTCGATGAAAGGATGAAAGCGGCGCGTCAGGACACGGGCGGTAGCTCCGACGGCGGCCGCCCGTCGGACGGCCGATCACCCGGTTGGGCGACACGCGCCCCTTCGGCGAGCAGACGGCCGAGCAAGGCGGGGGAGACCTGGACTTCGAGCAGGCAGCCCGCCTCGGTGTAGAGCTCGGACAACACGGTCGCCTTGGCGCGGATCTCGCCGTGCAGCGAGAACGCGGAGTGCGGCAGCAGGATCTCGACCCGGTGCTCGACCTCGGCCAGGCGGGCCAGGATCGCGCTCATGAGGTCGGGCATGCCTTCGCCGGTCAGCACCGACAGTGCCACGGCGCGTGGTTCCTTCTGCCAGAGAGGCCCCAGGTGCGCGCGGTCCGCGACGAGGTCGATCTTGTTCAGGACCGCGATGCGAGGCAGACCCGCGGCGCCGAGCGTCTCGAGCACCTCGTCGACGGTGTGCAGCTGCTCTGTCGCCTCGGGGGAGCTGCCGTCGACGAGCACGAGCAGCAGATCGGCGTTGAGCGCTTCTTCGAGCGTGGCGTGGAAGCTGGCCACGAGCTGGTGCGGCAGCTTGCGCAGGAAGCCGACCGTGTCGGTCAGCAGCACGGTGCGTCCGCCCGTGAGTCGCCAGGGCCGCGTGCGCGTGTCGAGCGTCGAGAACAGGCGGTTCTCGGCCAAGACACCCGCGTCGGTCAGCTTGTTCAAGAGGCTCGACTTGCCCGCGTTCGTGTAGCCGACGAGCGCGATCGTGAACAGATCGGGGCGCGATGCGACCTCGCGCACCTTGTGCTGCTCGATGCGCTTCAGCTCCTTGCCGATCGTCGCGATGCGCGTGCGCAGCAGGTCGCGGTCGACGTCGATCTGCTTCTCGCCCGCGCCGCCGCGCACGCCGATGCCGCCGCGCTGGCGCTCGAGGTGCGTCCACCGGCGCCGCAGGCGCGGCATCTCGTATTGCAGCGCCGCGAGCTCGACCTGGTATTTGGCCTGCGGCGTGCGCGCATGCTGGCCGAAGATCTGAAGGATCAATTCGCTGCGGTCGATGCACGGCACGCCGACCGCGGTCTCGACGAACTTGCCCTGGTTCGGCGTCAGCGAATCGTCGCAGATCACGGCGCCGCACTGTGCGAGCTTCACGACCTCGACGAGCTCGTCGAGCTTGCCGCTGCCCAGGTAGCTGTGTGGGTCGGGGTGGCGCCGGTGCTGCACCATGCAGCCCGCCGTGACGTATCCGGCCGTATCGGCGAGCAGCTGCAATTCGTGCAACGCCTCGGCCGCCGTGCGGGGATCGCCCATCGGCACGATGCCGAACAGGATCGCCTCCATCGGTTGGCCCAGGTGGTCGACGGGTTCGGTTCTCACGCGGGCGTCCGATCGGTCGCGGCCGTGTTGGGACCCAACTCGCTGCGGATCCCGCCATCCCCGGTGCACTCGAGGAAGATGCGCCGGCAGAAACCGGCATCGTCGCGGTCCGGGAAGTCGCTGCGGAAGTGCGTGCCGCGCGATTCCCTGCGCAGCGTCGCGGCTTCGGCGACCAGGGCCGCCACGGTCAGCATGTTCGCGAGCTCGCAGGAGCGGCGGCCCTGCAGCGGGGCGCGCACGAGGTAGTGATGCCAGAACGCGATGCGTGCGCTCGCGTCGGTCAAGCCGGCCGCGTCGCGGCCGAGGCCGACCTGGCGCCACATCAGGCTCTTCAGCGAGTAGAGCAGGTCGTCGTGCAAGAGCCTCGGCGGATCGCTGGCGATCCGCGGGCCCTCGCCCGAGCGCGGCAGACCCGGATGCCCTTCGCGAGCTTCGCCGGCAGCAGCCTGTCCCGCTCGCGTGCCGATGACCGCACCTTCGAGCAGCGAGTTCGAAGCGAGGCGGTTCGCGCCGTGCAGGCCCGTCGCCGCAACCTCGCCGACTGCGAAGAGGCCGCGCACCGAGGTGCGGCCCTGCAGATCGGTGAAGGCACCGCCGACGCAGTAGTGGGCGCCCGGGCGGACGGGGATCGGATCCTTGGCCAGGTCGAGGTCGAACGTCGAGCAGATGCGCGCGATCGACGGGAACAGCGTGCGCGGATCGCCCTTCACGGTGCTGAGGTCGAGGTAGACGTGCGTGTCGTTCGTCGCGACCATGCGGTCGAGGATCGCCCGGCTCACGACGTCACGCGGCGCCAGTTCCTGCATCGGGTGCACGCCGACCATGAAACGCTCGCCATTGCGGTCGCGCAGCACGGCGCCGGCACCGCGCACGACCTCGCTGATCAAGAAACGCGAGGCGCCCGCGATGTAGAGCGTGGTCGGATGGAACTGCACGAACTCGCAGTCCGCCATGCGGGCCCCGGCGCGGAAACACAGCGCGTGGCCGTCGCCGGAAGCGCCGGTCGGGTTCGTGGTCTCGCGGTAGATCTGGCCCGTGCCGCCCGTCGCGATCACGACGGCGCCGGCTTCCACGGCGACCTCCATGCCTTCCTGCATCCCGATGGCTCCGACGCAGCGCCCCTCGACGAGCACGAGGTCCCGTACGAAGACGTGCGGCTTCACGGTGATTCGCGGATGCGACAACAGCGCTGCCGCGATCGCGCGTTGGATCTCCTGCCCCGTCGCATCACCGTGGCTGTGCACCACGCGGGCATGGCTGTGGCCGCCCTCGCGCGACAGCTCGAGTGCGCCGTTCGGATCGCCATGGTGGCGGTCGAAGCGCGCGCCGATGCGTTGCAGCCAGTCGACGGCCGACGCCGCTGCATTCACGACCTCGCGCACGACCTGCGGCGTCGCGATGCCTGCTCCGACGCGCAGCGTGTCCGTCACGTGCGAGCTCACGCTGTCTTCGGGCAGCTTGACGACGGCGATGCCACCCTGGGCCCACGCCGTGTTCGTGTCGACGAGTTCGTCCTTGGCCAGCAGCAGCACCTGGGCGCCGGCATCGGCGGCGTGCAAGGCGGCGCAGGCGCCCGCGATGCCCGAGCCGAGCACGAGCACGTCGGTGCGCAACAGGGGCGTCGTACGCAGGTCGAACGGTGCCAGCAGGCGCGGGAACTGCGGAATCGCGTGGGGGTTTTGCATACGACCCGCGGCCTGCAGGCTCACGTCGCCTGTGGTGTCGCCGCCGGGACCGCGGTGACCTTGGCTTTGTCGGCCGGCTTGCGCTTGTCCAGCCAGATCAGGATCGGCGCGGCGATGTAGATCGTCGAGTAGACGCCGGACACCATGCCGATGAACATCGCGAACGCGAACGACTCGAGGTCCGACTCGCTGCCCCAGTTCACGAAGAACTGTGCGAGCACGACGAGCATCGTGAGTCCCGACGTGAGCAGCGTGCGCGACATCGTCTGGTTCAGTGCGCGGTTGATCAGGGTGCGCATCCCCTCGGTCGTGCCGAGTTTCGCATTCTCGGTCACGTTCTCGCGGATGCGGTCGAAGATGACGATCGTGTCGTTGACCGAGTAACCGATGATCGTCAGGAAGCACGCGATCATCGAGAGGTCGATCTCGGCGTGCACCAAGCCGATGTGGTTGAAGAACGCGACCGCGACGAACGCGACGAGCACGTCGTGGATCAGGGCCACGACGGCCGCGATGCCGTATTTGTATTCGTGGAAGCGCACGCGCAGGTAGAGCACGATGAGAGCCCATGCGAGCACGAGCGAGCCGATCGCCGCGTTGCGGAGGTCGTCGACGAGCCGGCCCTGGATTTCCGAGGCCTCGGGGAACGGCTCGGACAAGACGATGGGTTCGCCCTTCGGGTCTTTCAGCTCCGCAAGCTGCAGCTTCACGATGTCGAACAGCTCCCAGTCCTTGGTGCTCGCCTGGGTCGTCCACTCGACGTGCAGGTCGCTCGCCTCGGGGGCCGTGCCGCTGCCGATCGGCGTGACGAGGGCGCGCTGCAGTCCTTTCGTCAGCGCCTCCCTGGCCTTCTCGACGGGCACGGGCTGTTGGAAGTGCAGATCGATCTGCGCGTAACGCAGGTTGGCCTGCGTCTCGTGCTTCTCGGTCATCGCGTTGTTGAACGCGGGCTTCACGAGCTGCTCGCTGAAGATGCGCCGCAGCTCTGCCACGTAGGGAGGCTCGTAGGCGGCCGGCGGCGCCTGGCCTGCCTTCTCGGCGGTGATCCTCGCCTCGCGCCAGGCCTTGCGTCCCTGTTCGATCTGGTCGCGCTGCACGTCGCGCAGCTTGAGACGCACGTTGAACTTCGTGGCCTTGCCCTGGGCATCGATGTCGCCGACGTAGTTCACGGCTACGTTGGGGTATTCCTTGCCGTAGGCAGCGTCATTGCTGAGCTTGCCCTTCACGTCGTCGGCCGAAGTCGGTTCTGCGAGCACCATCTTGAGGTTGGCGCCGCCCGTGAAGTCGGTGCCGAGCAGCACTTCGCGTGGTACCACGAAGAACGCGTAGACGAGCCCGACGGTGATGATGATCGTGCTGCCCGCGACGCACTTCCCGATCAACCTCACGTAGTCGAGGTTGATGTTCGTGAACATCGTGCGCGGCCTGTAGTCGACCAGGTAGTTCTTCTCCAGCGCGTAGTGGAACAGGAGGCGCGTCACGAAGAACTGCGTGAACACGGTCGTGACGATGCCGACCATCAACGTGACGGCGAAACCGCGCACGGGACCGACGCCCACGTTGAACAGCACGAGGCCGACGAGGAAGGTCGTGATGTTGGAGTCGAGGATCGCCGACATCGCGCGCTCGAAGCCGGCGCGCACGGATCGCAGCATGTCCTTGCCCTTGGCGAGCTCCTCGCGGATGCGCTCGTAGATGAGCACGTTCGCGTCGACGGCCATGCCCATCGTCAGCACGATGCCGCCGAGGCCCGGCAGCGTGATCGTCGCCTGCATGAACAGCATCGACGCCCAGAGCAGGAAGACGTTCAGAACGAGCGTGATGCACGCGATCGTGCCGGCCTTGCGGTAGTACCAGAGCATGAAGGCGAACACGAAGAGGCTGCCCGCGAGCAGCGACGACGCGCCCTTGACGATTGCCCTCGTGCCGAGCGTGGGCCCGATGTCCTCCTGGCTGACCTTCTCGGGTTCGACGCGCAACGAGCCCGTGCGCAGGACCTTGACCAGGTCTTCGACTTCCTCCTTCGTGAAACCGCCCGTGATCTGACCGTGGCCCCCCGGGATCTTGCTCACGAACGTCGGTGCGGAGCGCACGAAGTCGTTCAGCACGATCGCACTGGCCTTGCCGATGTACTTCTCCGACCACGCGCCGTACTCGCCCTCGAGACCGGCCTGAAGGCTGTAGTGCACGGCGAGGCCGCCGTCCGGGCTCGGCCCCGCGCTGGTGCCGGCCGGGTCGAGGTTCTCGCCCGTGAAGCACTTCTCCTTCATGTTGAGCGCGACGAACTCGAGCAGATAGCGGTCCGCCGGGGCCTTCTTCATGTAGGCCTCGGGGATCACTCCGTTGTTCCACTCCGCATCCTCGTAGAGCTTGACCGTCGCCTGGCTCAGCGCAGGGAAGGTCGTCCACGAGTGGTCCCAGTTCTCGTTGTGCTTCGGGTCCGGGCCCAGCTTGCGCGCATACCACGCGAGGTTGCCGAACTGGAGCGGGCCCTGTGCTTGATCCTCGTTGAAGCGACGGATGTTGCGCGGGTCTTCGAGCAGCAGCTTCTTGATGCCGTCCTGCTTGAGCCACGCTTCGAGTTTGGACTTCTCGCGCTGCATGTCGAACTGGACCGGCCCTTCGATGAAGTCCTTGTCGGCGACGATGCGGAACTCGAGCTTGCCGAGGTTGCCGACGCGTTCGAGGAGGCGCTTCAGCTCGGTACGGTCCTTGTACCAGGGCAGCTCGATCAGGATGCCGTAATCGCCGCTGCGGGTGATCGTCGGGTCGGTGGCGCCGGTCGGGTCGATGCGTTCTCGGATGACGCCGATCGTGTCGTCCATGATCTTGTCGACCGAGATGTTCATCTCCTTCTCGCGCAGCTTCGCGATCACCTCGGGCGGCACCTCGTAGCGGATCTGGGTGCCACCCTTCAGATCGTGGCCGAGCGGCAGCGGGAACAGGATGACGCAGACGATGCCCGCGACGATGGAGAGCAGAACCAGGAACAGCTGGCGACGGGCGTTTTCGAGCATGACGGTACGATCCCCCGGGCGGACAGGGACTCAGCAGACGATTCGGATGCGAACGATCACAAGCTCACCGGCTGGGCCGGATCATCGCGGCGACTATTGTGCTTTCTGGGCCTCGGCCGACGGGGCCTGGGCCGGCGGCGCCTTGCCCTCGGCCGGCTTGCCGCTGCCCTGTCCGGAGCGCGGATACTGCAGCTTGCGCAGGTTCGGATCGAGGCGCGTGGCCTTGCCCTCGCGGTGACGCAGGTAGTAGAGCTTCGCGCGGCGCACGATCCCGCGCGAGCGGACCTGGATGTCGGCAACGCGCGGCGAGTGCAGCGGGAACGTGCGTTCGACGCCTTCCCCGGCGACGAGCCGGCGCACGGTCGCGCTGCGGCGCGTGCCGCCGCCCTGGAAGGAGATCACCGTGCCGGCGAACAGCTGCACGCGCTCCTTGTCGCCTTCTTTGATCAGGTAGTGGACTTCGACGGTGTCGCCGATCCCGAAGTCCGGGATCGAAGGCTTCATGTGCTCGAGCTCGAGCTGACGCAGGATGTTCATTGGTCTATGGTCGCTGGGCTCGAGGCTACCCCTGATTGGGTGGCCCGTTCGCCGGAGCTGATGGGTAAGGGTCTGGACGTTGTTTGCGCGCTGTCAGCAACCTGGCCTGCTCGAGCCGCCACCTGGCCACGGCCTCGTGATCGCCCGACAGCAATACGTCGGGCACCTTGAGACCGCGGAAGTCGCGCGGCCGCGTGTATTGCGGATAGTCGAGCCATTCACCTTCGAACGACTCGTACACGGCGGAGTCCGCACAGCCGAGCACGCCCGGGATCAGGCGCACCGTAGCTTCGAGCACGGCCAGCGCGGCGAGTTCGCCGCCGGCCAGCACGAAGTCGCCGAGCGAGATCTCCTCGAAGGCGAGCTCGCGGATCCGTTCGTCGTAGCCTTCGTAGCGGCCGCACACGAACAAGAGCCGCTCCATGCGGCTCAGCTCGCGTGCCCTTCGCTGGTGAAAGCTCCGACCGCGCGGGCAGAGCAGGATTTTGTGGTGCGGACCGTGAGCCCGTTCCACGTCGGAGACAGCATCAAAGATCGGTTCGGGCTTCAGCACCATTCCCGGTCCGCCGCCGAACGGTCGGTCGTCGACTGTCCGGTGCGGGTCGTAGGCGTAGTTCCGGAAGTCGACGAGGTCGACCCGGAGGTTGCCTTGTGCCTGAGCAATCCCGAGGATGCTCTCGTCCAGATATGGCCGGATGGCCTCCGGGAAGAGGGTCAGGATGGCGCAGCGCACAGTGCTTTGCCGCGAAGAAAGGGTGAGCAGACTAGGCTTGTGTCCCAGGGCGGTCAAGCCAGCTCGTGAATCCTCGCGGACCGCGGTAGGCTCGGGTCATGTTCACGGGCCTCGTGCAGGCGAAGGGAACGGTGTGCTCTCGCGTCGAAGTCGGCCAGGAGCTGCGGCTGCAGGTGGGGCTCTCGGGGTTGGCGGCCCGGATCGGCGACTCGATCGCGCTGTCGGGGGTCTGTTGTACGGTCGTCGAGCAGCGCGATGGCGTCGCGACGTTCCACCTGAGCCGCGAGACCTTGGCGCGCACCTGGCTCGGCCGGGTCCAACCCGGCGACCACCTGAATCTCGAGGGTGCGTTGCGCGCCGGCGAGCCGTTCGGCGGACACATCGTGCAGGGACACGTCGACGGCACTGGCTCGGTCGTGGCGACGATCGATGCGCACGCTGGCGGCACGCTGGGCGCCCGCATCCCGAAGGCACTCCAGAAGTACTGTGTCGAGAAGGGCTCGATCGCGCTGGACGGGGTGTCCTTGACGATCGCGAGCCTGCGTGGCGACACGGTCCAGATCGCCGTGATTCCGCACACGGCGGCGGCGACCACGCTCGGGGAGAAGCGGGTATCCGACCCGCTGCACGTCGAGGTCGACGTGCTGGCGAAGTATGTCGAGAGCCTGCTGGCTGCGCGCCCAGAGCAGATGCAGAAGGAGAAGTAGAGGAGGCCGCTCGAAGCCCTACAGCCCCTTGCCCCGCACGAGGTCCCAGCGCATGCCGGGCTCGAGCCACTGCGGTTCGGTGGTGGCCGGCTGCGTGCGCCCCTCGAGGGGGCGCTGATCGAACACGGCGAGCTTCGAGTCGCCGACCACTTCGAGCACGCTGCCCTGCACGATCGCCGCCGTGGCTTCGTCGATCCCGAGGCCGATCAGCTGCGGCAGCTTCGCGACCAGCGCCTGCAGATCTCCGGTGCGCCTCCGGGTGAGGAAGTGCTGGTCGACCGCGCAGCCCGGCAGGAAACCGAAGCCGCGCTCGTAGCCTTCGCACCACATCTCGGTGTTGCCGAGCGGATTGCCGCGCACGAGAAACTCTGCCTGGATCGTCGCGCCGGCCGAGCTGCCGCCGATCACGCCACCGCGCGCGAGCACGGCGTGAAACGCCGCGACCGCCGGCGTGCCGTCGAACGCGTCGTTGAGCCGCCACTGCCGGCCGCCGCCGAACCACACCGCGGTGGCATCCGCGAGCAGCGCGAGCTGTTCCTTGGTCACTTCCTTGGGATGGGTGGCAGTCATCGTGCGGACGTCGGTGACGCCGAGCTCCTGCAGCAGCGCCGCGAACGGATCGCGGCCTCGTCCACCCGCTGGCGTGGCCGCGGGCACGAGCACGACCTTGGCCGCTTCGCCGCCCGCGAGCTGCACGAAGCGTTCGGCGACTGCCTTCGGGATGCGGCCGCCGCCGACGATCACGAGCGAGCCCCTGACGACGCGCGGCTCGGCCATCGGCGCCGGTGGCCACGGCTCCTCGGCGCGGTTGCGCGCGGCCCGCTGCCAGCTGACGAGGTCGGCTTTGCCGCCCGCGGCGAGATCGACGATGCGTTGCTCGCGGCCAGCGCACGCGGCGAGCACGAGCAGTGCCTTGCTGTCGCCGAGCACCGTGAGCTCCCGGCCGCGGATCTCGACGGCCGTGTTTTCGTCGACGCCGATGCCGAAATGACCTTCGTGGCTCTGCAACACCTGCAAGAGCCGGGGCAGCCGTTCGCGCTTCAGGAAATGCTGGTCGCTGACCGCGAACGGCACGAAGTCGAAGCCCTGCGCGACCACGGGAGGGTCCTTGCCCTCCTGGATCATCGTGTGCGTCTGGATCGCGGTGCCTGCCGACGTGCCGCCGACGACGCCGCCGCGCGCGAGCAGCGCCTGGAGCTCCCGTTCGACGCGCGTGCCCACGTAGGCATCGGCGAGACGCTTCTGCACGCCACCGCCGAACCACACGCCCGTCGCCGCTCGCAGCGGCGCACAGAACGCCTCGTCGTCGGCTTCGTCGCGGTTCCGCGTGTGGAAGACCTCGCACTGGCAGCCGGGGTGCTTCTCGCGCCACGTGGTCAGCGTCTTGTCGCGTTCGGCCGGTTCGTCGGCCTTGGCTCCGGCCGTCGGGATCAGCACGATGCGCGCCTTGTCGCCGCCGGCAAGCTCGAAGAAGCGCGCGTAGACGGAATCGGGCAGCTTGCCGCCGCCGCCGAGGATGCGCGCGCCGGGCAGGCCCGCGGGATCGATCGCAGAGGGAGTCTGGGCGGGCAGGATCGCGGCGGCGAGCACGAGCGCCACGAGACGTGTGGTCGACATGTGGTCGAGGATATCGCGCGCGTTAGGATCGCGTGCGCCGTGACAGCTTCTCCGCAATCGGCAGCGCCGCTCGTGTTGTTCGACGGAGAGTGCAACCTCTGCAACGGGGCCGTGCAGTTCGTGCTGCGCCGCGATCCGAAGGCCCGCTTCCGCTTTGCCTCGTTGCAATCCGCGGCGGGCCGGGCCGTGCTCGAGGCGACGGGCCGGCGCGAAACGCTGCCCGACAGCATCGTGCTCGTGCACGATGGCAGCGTGCTCGCGAAGTCCACAGCGGCGCTCGCGATCGCGCGTGGGCTGCGCTGGCCGTGGCCGCTGCTCACTGTGTTCTGGCTCGTGCCCTATCCGATTCGCGATTTCGTCTACGACTGGATCGCGCGCCACCGGCACCGCTGGTTCGGCACACGGCAAGAGTGTTGGGTGCCGACGCCCGCGCTGCGCGAGCGGTTCCTCGACGCCGACGAACGCGTGGCCACGGGCGGATAGCGCTGTTCGCAACGCCGCAGCGGGGCTGGATGCGTGTTTCGCTGGAGTCGGTCCCCGCGTTGCGGCGTTCGGTGTCGACCGAACGAGTCCGCGCGGAGCGCGGCCTCGTTCAGAAAGCTCCCCAGAGGACCTGGACGAAGTTGCCGATCGGTGCCGCTTCGCGCGCGTCCTCGATCGCTCTCGACACCTGGTTCATGATGCGGCGGAAGCGCACGGCGAGCTCCTTGTCGTTGAGCAAGGCACCCATCAATCCTTCCGACTGCGTGAGCGCGTCGGTCACGTCGCGCAGGTTCGCGAGAATTGCCTTCAGATGGGCCGCCGTTTCCTTGTCGCTCGTCAGCAGGCCGACGGCTCCAGCCTCGGGATCGGTCGCGCGCTCGAGCAGCACGTTGAGGCCGGCCGCGGCGCCGGCGACATCCGACGCCATCTTCTCGTCGCGGAAGATCCGCCCGAGCGTTCCCTTGCCCTCGTAGGTGTCGGAGATCAGGTTCGCGACGTGGTCGACGAGCGTGCGCAGGTTCTCGGCCATCGCGCGGTCGTTCAGCAGCAGTCCATACGTGCCTTCGGTACCACGCAGCGCGTCGCTGACGCCCGCGAGGTTGCTTGCGATCTTGAGCACGTCGTCGCGCATCTGGCTGTCGCTGATGAGCCGGCCGAGCGTGCCATGGCCCATCTGGACCGACTCGAGGATCGCGTTGAACCGCGTCGCCGCCATATGCAGCTCGTCGTAGAGGCCGCGCGTTCGCACGAGGCGTCCGATCGACGACTCCTCGCTGTTCATGTTCTCGAACAACGTGCGGATCGCCACCAGCGTGCTCTTGAGGCTCTCGCCGATCTCTCCCTTCGCGTCGGCGATGTCGCCGATGCGGTCGAACGCGCCCTTCTGGACGCGGCCGTGCAGTTCCACCGTTTCCGCCATCGAAGCACCGCGGCCCGGATCGATGTAGATCTGCTTGCCGCCGAGCATGCCCGAGTCGCGCAGCTCGATGATCGCATTCTCCTTGAGCGGAACGGGCTCCCGGAGCGAGAGCGTCATCCTGACGGGCAGCTCGGGCCGCTGGTAGATCACGTCGATGGCGGACACCTTGCCGACCTTCTTGCCGAGCACCATGACGTTCGTGCCGGTTTCGGCGCTGCCCGCGTCCGGGAAGTAGACGACGAGCGGCGGCACGCCGGCGAGGGACAGGTCCGTCAGGTTGACGGTGGCCCACAACAGGAAGGCCAGCGTGCCGAAGAACACGAGGCCGAGCAGGGTGTCGCGACGGGTGCGCTCCATGGGTTTCTTGGGGGTGGTTCGGAGTCAGTCGGCGCCCCCGCCGAGGAAGGCGCGGGCGAGAGGGTGGTCGCTCCTGGTCATCTCGTCGACGGTGCCTTCGACCGCGAGGCGTCCGTTCTCGAGGATGCCGATGCGGTCGCCGCACTGCGTGGCGCAGGCGCGCGAGTGGGTGACGATGAGGCCGGTCACGCCGAGGCGGTCACGCACCTCGACGATCAGCTCGTGGATCTGCTGGCTGATGATGGGGTCGAGTCCGGCATTCGGCTCGTCGTAGAGCACGTATTCGGGATTCGTGACGAGGGCGCGCGCGAGGCCGGTCCGCAACTTCATGCCGCCCGAGATGCTCGGTGGGAACTGCGTCGCAGCGTGGTCCATGTGGACGAGCCCGAGCACCTCGTGCACGCGGTCGCGGAGCTCGCTCTTGCCGAGCCGACTGTGCTCCTCGAGCGGCAGCGCCACGTTGTCGGCGACCGTGAGCCAGTTGATCAGCGCGCCGTTCTGGAACAGGTAGCCCATGCGCTTGCGCAGCGTCATGAGCTGCGTGCGATCCATGGTCGACACTTCCTGGCCGTCGACGGTCACCGAGCCGCCGTCCGGCCGCAGGATGCCGATCACGTGCTTCAGCGTGACGCTCTTGCCGCTGCCGGACGGGCCCATGAGCACGAAGTTCATGCCCTTGGGCACGCGCAGCGTCATGCCGCTGAGGATCTGGCGGCTGCCGAGCTTCTTGTACACGTCACGCAGTTCGATCATCCGGTCAGGAAGTAGAAGAACCAGGTGACGATGAAGCCGAGCACGATGATGAGGATCACGGAGTTGCGCACCGCGGTCTGCACCGCGAGGCCGACCCCGAGCGCGCCGCCGGTCGCGCGAAGACCCGAGGCGCAGCTGACCGTCGCGATGGCGGCGCCGAACACGAGGGACTTGAAGAGACCGACGTAGACCTCCTTCGGCAGCAGCGTGCCCGAGGAGGTGAGTGCTTCGCGCGCGCTGATCCAGTAGAGGTCGGGGCTCACGCCGAGGTTGTGCTCGGCGATCACGCTGCCGCCATACATGCCGACGAGGTTGCTGAGCACCGTGAGGATCGGGCACATGATCGCGAGTGCTATGACGCGCGGCAGCACGAGATAGTCGACAGGGTCGACCGACATGACCTCGAGGGCCGCGACCTCGTCGCTGACCTTCATCGTGCCGAGCTCGGCCGCCATCGAGGAGCCGACGGTGGCAGCGAGGATCACGCCCGTGATGAAGGGGCCCATTTCGCGGCACATGGACAGGGCCGTGATCGTGCCGAGCACCGCCGAGTCGCCGAAGCGGCGCAACTCGATGCCGGTCTGCATCGCGAGGATCGCGCCGGCGAACGCGGCGACGACGAGCGTGACGGGCAGCGAACGCACTCCGGCGTTGAACGCCATGTCGAGCGTGAAGCGCATGCGGCGCGGCACGCGGCGAACCGCCACCGCCGAGCGCAGCAGCAGGTCGACGACGTATCCGGCGCCGTCGAGTCGGGTGCCGACCGCTTGCGTGAGGCTCGCGAACGGGTTCATCGGGCGGGCTCCGCGACCGCAGCATTCGCGCCGCCGAGTGGAATCGGAAGGAACTGGAACAGCCGCAACGTGGCGGCTCCGTCTTTGCCCCGTTCGTAGTTGAAGAGCAATGGCACGCTCGCCGTCGTCTCTTCCTTGCGAGTGCGCGTCGTGAACAAGCGGCCGACGACGTCGAAGGAGTCGTCGTCGCGGGCTCGCTGCCAGCCGCGGAGGACCTCCCACAGGAAGCCGTAGGCCTCCTCGACGCCGTAGGCGTTGCCGTCGCGCCACGGCCACGGCGACAGGATGCTCCAATCGCCGCCGATGCGATTGCCCAGCGCATCGTGCTTCACGGTCCAATGGCCGAGCGGCCAGATCTTCACGAACTCTTCGCGGTCGTGCTCTTTGTCTTCCTTGACGACGCGCCAGAAGAACGGCAGCACCCACTGGCTTTCATTGTGGCCATCGGGGTCGTCGTACTCGCGCCACCAGATCAGGGGCCAGAACAGCGACCAGGCGCGCTGGTCGTCGCTGTGCACACTGGAGACCAGCGGCCACAGCCACCACTGGGTGAGGTTTTGTTCGGCCGGGTACCAGTAGTAGTGGAACAAGGGCCAGAACAGCGTCAGCGCCGTGAATTGATCCACCTTCCAGGTGTGCTGGAAGAACGGCCAGAAGACCATCCAGCCGTGCGTCAGGCGGCCCGTGCGCCAGCCGACGAAGGGCCAGAGCCACCAGCTGTTCACGGGGTCGTCCGTGTCGATGTTCTCGGTGCTCCACGCGATGAAGGGCCACAGCAGGAAGCGGTTGTCGTGGCGGCCCGGCTCGATGTCGTGGCCGTAGAGCGGCCAGATGCGGAACCAGCTGTGGCCGTTCTCGGCGCACGAGCTCGTGCCGATCAGCGGCCAGAGGAACATGCGATGGCGATGTCCTCCCTTGTCGAGGCGCAGGTAGAGCGGAAAGAGGAACGCGAAGAACCGGTCGTAGGTGAGGAACTCGGGGATGTCCGCGTAGAGCGGGAAGAACGCGAAGTAGTTCTCGCGGCCGTCATCGGTGGTCCCGCCCCACAGGAACGGGAACAGCGCATACCAGTCGACGTCGCGCTCGCCGTCAGGGTTGCGATGCTCGCGCCAGCTCCAGAGCGGGAACAATCGGCACTGCGAGGTCTCCTCGTTGTCGTAGCGGATGCGCCCCAGCGGCCACAGGAACTGATGCTCGACGGCCTGCAAAGGCGGTTCGGTCACGCGCCGGTAGAGCGGTCGGATCCGGAAGTCGTCGCCGCCGTCCGGGGTGCGTTCGTAGTGCAGGATCGGCCACAAGAAGTCCCACTCGAGAACCTCGCCGTCGGCATCCGTGCGGTGGAACCAGAGCGGTGCAAGGTTCAGTTCTCGTGGCAGCAGAGCGCAGGCGCTCGAGGCGAGCAGGGCGGCGCAAGCTAGGAGGGAGCGGCTACTACGCGCCATGAGGTGCCGGGCAGGATACTGTGCGCATAGGCCGAGCCGCATGCAGGAAATGCGCGCACCACAGCGCATGCGCGGAGCTGTTGTGTCGCGCCGCGAGCATGGTGCGCGAACGCTACCGGTGAGCAGGCGTCATGCTGTATACCGTCGCCATGGTCCGTACCATGTCTGGCATCCAGCCGACCGGGAACCTGCACATCGGCAACTATCTCGGTGCGCTCGTGAACTGGGTCGCGCTGCAGAAGGAGTACGAGGCGTTCTTCTGCGTCGTCGATCTGCATGCGCTGACGCAGCGGCCCGATCCGGCGGCGCTGCAGCGTGCGATACGCGAAGTGGCGACCGGCATCCTGGCGAGCGGCGTCGATCCGGAGCGCTCGACGTTGTTCGTTCAGTCACACGTGCCGCAGCACGCGGAGCTCTGTTGGGTGCTCAACTGCTTGACGCCGTTCGGCGATCTGAACCGCATGACGCAGTTCAAGGAGAAGAGCGCGCAGCAGCCCGACAACGTCAACGCCGGCATCTTCACCTATCCGGTCCTGCAGACAGCGGACATCGTGCTCTACCGGGCGGAGCGCGTGCCAGTCGGCGAGGATCAGGAGCAGCATCTCGAGCTCGCGCGCGAAACCGTGCGGCGCTTCAACTTCGTCTACGGCGACACCTTTCCGGAGCCCCAGGTCGTGAAGGGACAGGCGCCGCGCGTCTTGGGGCTCGACGGCGAGAGCAAGATGTCGAAGTCGAAGAACAACGAGATCGGGCTGTTCGAGACGCCTGCGGAGACCTGGCAGAAGCTGCGCGGCGCCAAGACCGACCCGGCGCGCCTGCGCAAGACCGACCCGGGCAACCCGTTGGTCTGCAACATCTTCAACTACCACGGCTTCTTCACCGGAGCCGCGCAGCGCGAGGAGATCGCGAAGGGCTGCCGGGCGGCGACGCTCGGCTGCGTCGACTGCAAGAAGATGCTCGCAGACAACCTCGAGGCCGTGAAGGGACCGATCCGCGAGCGCGCCGCCGCGTTGCGGGAACATCCAAAGCGCCTCGACGAGGTTCTCGAGGCGGGTGCTGCGAAGGCACGCGCTGCGGCCGAGGCGACGATGACGATCGTACGCGAACGCATCGGGCTGCGTGCGAAGGGCACCTGAGCAAGCGTCGAAGCGAAGAGCTGCTGGGCCGAGACGAGACACAGAATGGGCAACAGCAAGGGCAACCAAGGAGGACGTTGATGTCGAGAGCAGCGAAGTCGAGACCAGTGATGTCGAGGCGGAGTGCCGCGAGGTGGATGACGACAGTGCTCGTGTTGGCAGCATGCAAGGGCGCGCCGGTGACTCCCGAGCAGCGGCGCCTCGAAGAACGCCGGTTGCTCGCACCGTTCCTCGCGGCGGTCGAGGTCGGATGCGAGGAGCTCGAGATCGAAATCACGGGGAACTTCCACGCCAACGTCGGCCAACCGGGGTTCGTCCCCGAGTGGCACCAGAAGTCGCGGCAGAAGGGCCACGGCTATGCGGAGACGGTGTGGACCAACGTCGCAGGAGTCGAGAGGCACGAGTTCGTGTTGACGATCGGGGATCCCGGCGTGCTCAACGACAAGGGGCTCACGCCGGGGCCGCGCACGACGTTCACGGTGGTGAACCGCGTGCGCCTTCGCATCTACGAGGACTCGCGGCCGCTGATGCTCGACGTGCGCGCCAGCGGACAAGTGGTGATGGTCAAGGAGGCCGCGGCGAGTTTTCGCGAGGTGAAGGAGTTCGCGGTCAGCGACGGAGTGTTGCGCACGCCATGATCCCGGGCTCGCCGCAACGAGCTCTGCTCCCGGCGCTGGTGTTGCTGTTCGCAAGCGCCTGCACCACGGGCCCGCGTCCGGTCGAGGGCGCGATCGACCCTCGTGTGTATTCCGAATGCCAGGATCCCGAAGGAGCGGCTGCCTGGCAGCGGGCGCAGCAGGCGCTGGCGCGCAGCGACGACGATGCCGCGTTGCCGCACCTGCAGCTCTGCACGCAGCGTTGTCCGGATCTCGTGCGGGCACACCTCGCGTATCAGGACGTCGCGCGGCGCAAGGGCGGCGAGGTCCAGCAAGCGATGCAGGACTTCTACCTCAACGCGCCGGAGCGCGCTTCGCCGGTGCCCGCCTACCTGAAGGCGCGCCTCGCCGAGACCGACTATGCCCGGAGCAATGCACTCGACGCGATCCTGGCGCGCGACCCTTCGTTTGCCTGGGGACACCTGTCGCGAGCACGCGTGAACCGCCGGCAGGGCCGCCTGCTCCAGGCCATCGACATGTTCGAGGACGCGATCGTGCACGATCGCTCGCTGCACGAGGCGCGACTCGAGCGCGCGCAGGTTCTCGCCGAACTGGGCCGCGAAGAGGAGGCGGCTGTCGACTATCGCGCCTACCTCAAGGCGGTGCCCGGCGATCTCACCGCGATGCGGACCTTCGTTACGCTGCTGCTCTACCGGCTCGGGCGCACGGGCGAAGCGCTGCCGTTGCTGGATCGCCTCGAGAAGGAGATGCCCGGATCGCTGTCGCTGCGCATGGATCGCGCGGCCGCGCTGTGGGGGCGGCCCAAGGAATCGATCGAAGCCTACCTCGGCATCCTGACCGTCGATCCGAAGATGGCGCGCGCGGCATGGAACGTCGGCATGCTCTACTATGAAGTTCTGCCGAAGAACGAGGCCGATCGCCGCCGCTACTGGCCCAAGGCGCGGGCCGCCTTCAAGCTGTTCCTCGCGGTCGTCGAGCCCAGTGATGGGCATGAGCACTTCGAACGCACGTTGGCGGTACCTTACAAACTCGAAGTCATCGCCGAGTTGCTGGGGCCCGACGACGGCAAGGCGCCGAGCGTCGACGACTTGAAGTGGCCCGGCGACGGATGACGGGCAAGGCCAGCCACGGGTTCCGTCGGCCGGTGCTCATCCGGCTGGGGCGACTGCAGCGCGCGCGATCGCGGCGAGTCCGAACCGTTCGAGTTGTGGCAGGAGGCGTGCCCAATCAGCGCGCGCCAGTGCATCGAGGCCGCTGCCCGGCGCTTTGAGCACATGGCGCGGGGAGTCGATCTTGGCGATCGACCAACCCGCTGCGACTCGGTGCGCGAGAAGGTTGCGCAGATCGAGGTTGCGGTCGCGAAAGCCGAGTCCGTGCAGCTTGCGCACGAATCGACCAATGGCCGCCGCCAGCTGCTCGCGGTCGGAGAGCGCGAGCCGTTGCAGCAGTTGATCGGTCGGTTCGCCGGCGAACGCGGTGGTTACCAGGGTTGCCCGCACGAGGAATCCAAGGCGTCGCACCTCGAGCACCACGAGGGGCTCTGGCCCCGGCAGGCCGTGCGCGCGCAGCCATTGCAGCGCGTCGAACTCACGGGTGGCGCGCGATCGCGTACCCGGCCCCGTGCGCCGGACCGCACTGCGCAGCCGTGACACCCAAGTTGCGTATTCGTAGGTCTTTATGTAGACATCTCCCGAAGTCGTGGAGAGTCGCCTGACAAAGGAGCTGCGGTGGTCCGTGATCGCGCTGCCGAGGCTGCGCGAAGCGAGTTCCGCTTCACCGGGCAATACTTCGAGCCAGCGCGGCCAATGCGGTGCGCCGCGAATTCGCCGGGGAGAGTTGTGGATCCTTGTCGACACTGTCTCCACAACAGTATACTCCGCCGCTACTTGATGCTCTCGCGTAGCCGCGCGGTTGCCGTGGACTGCCGTCTGTCACTCGTCTCTACCAGCGGCGCAAGAGAGACCCAAAGGAGTCCAACAAGGTGAAGACCGTCACCAAGAAGGAGCTGGTTCATCGCATCGCGGAACGCACTGGTGTCACCAAAGTGGTTGCGAAGGACGTCATCCAGTCGTTCCTCAATGCCATCATCGACGAGCTGGCCGAAGGCAACCGCCTGGAGTTCCGCGAGTTCGGCGTCTTCGAGTCACGCGAACGCGCCGCTCGTCTCGCGCAGAACCCGCGAACGCTCGAAAAGGTGCCGGTCCCCAAGAAGCGCATCGTCAAGTTCAAGGTCGGCCGGCTGATGCGCAAGAAGGTCTCCGGAGAAGACGTGGGGGAGCTGACACTCGACGATGGTCCGGACGACGACGATCTGCCGCGCGTACGCAAGACCAAATCGGGCAACGAAGCCACCGGGATGGCCTGAGCCCACGAGCGAGAAGCAGCTGTACCAGGAGGTCAGCCGCCGCGTCAGCGCAGTACGCCGAGGGCACTGTCGAGGTCGGCGATGAGGTCTTCGGCGGCCTCGATGCCGACAGAAAGACGGATCAGGCCGTCGTCGAGACCCGCACGCCGCCGCTCCGCGGCCGGGATCGAAGCGTGCGTCATCGACGCGGGATGATCGACCAGACTCTCGACGCCGCCGAGACTCTCCGCGAGCGAGAACACGCGGAAGGAGGAGCAGACCTTCATGGCCTGTTCCACCGTGGCCTTCAGCTCGACGCTGACCATGCCGCCGCCTGACTTCATTTGACGCCGGGCAAGGTCGTGGTTGGGATGACCAGGCAGACCGGGGTAGATCACGCGCGCGACGCGCGGATGCGCCTCGAGCCACTTCGCGACAGCCAGCGCGTTCTCGCAGTGGCGTTCCATGCGCACGTGCAACGTCTTCGTGCCACGCAGCACGAGGAAGCAGTCCATCGGACCCGGCGTGCCGCCGCAGGAGTTCTGGAAGTGGGCAAGCCGCCGGTGCAACTCGAGATCGTTGGCGATCAAGGCGCCGCCGACGACGTCGCTGTGGCCGCCGAGATACTTGGTCGTGGAATGCGCGACGATGTCGCAGCCGAGTGCGAGCGGTCGCTGCAGGAACGGCGTCGCGAACGTGTTGTCGGCCAGCGACAGCACGCCGCGCGCTTTGCAGATCCGTGCGATGGCCGCGAGATCGCAGCAGCGCAGCAGCGGGTTCGTGGGCGTCTCGAGCAGGACGAGCTTCGTCGTCGGCCGGAACGCGCTGTCGAGTTGCGCGAGATCGGTGAGGTCGACGAACGTCGCCTCGAGCCCGAACTTCGCGTAGAGCGTGCGCAGCAGGCGGTAGGTGCCGCCGTAGAGGTCGTTGCCCGCGATCACGTGGTCGCCTGCCTGTAGCAGGTTGAGCACGCAGTGGATCGCGGCCATGCCGCTCGCGAACGCGAGGCCGAAGGCACCGCCCTCGAGCGCGGCGAGGTTCTGCTCGAGCGCGGTGCGTGTCGGGTTGTGTGACCGCGAGTAGTCGTAGCCCTTGGTCTTGGCCGGAGCTTCCTGCACGTAGGTGCTCGTCATGAAGACGGGCGTCATGATGGCGCCGGTCGTGGGATCGGGCCGCTGGCCCGCATGAACCGCCAGCGTCGCAAAGCCGAGGGGTTGTTCGCTCTTCATCGGGGAGTCAGTTTACATGGTGCCGCGCGCGGGCAACATGCTGAGACCGATGCCGACCTCCGGGCCGATCCAGCGTCCGTTCGATCTCGACGCGGTCGAGTTCCACGTCGTGCGCACGCTCCTGTCCGAGCGCCTCACCTCGCCCGTGGGGCGTTCGGCGGTCGAAGCGCTTGCTCCCTACGACAGCCTGCCTGCCGCCGCCGAACAGCTGCAGGCGACCGAGGAGCTGGCCGCCAGACTGCGGGAGGGGGTCGAGCTGCCGCTCACGGGTGCCGTGGAGGTGCGGTCGTGGTTGCGGTCGTTCAGTGCCGGTGAGCACGTGCTGCAGGCGCGCGACCTGGCCGATCTAAAGCGGCTGCTGCGCGCGGCGGAGCGCTGTCGCACCTGGTTTCGCGCGGGCACGCCTGGGCTCGTCGCGTTCGCGGCTGCCGTGCCGAGCCTCGCCGACCTGGTCGGTGATCTCGAGCTGATCGTCGACGACCGCGGCGAGGTGCTCGATTCCGCGTCGCAGAAGCTCGCCGAGGTGCGCGCCGAGATCGAACAGGCGAAGCTGGCCGTCGACGTCACCGTCGCCAAGGTGCTCGCGGGATCAGATCTGAGGAAGTATCTGCAGTCGCCGGAACCGGCGTGGCGCCACGGCCGGCCCGTGTTGCAGGTGAAGGCCGAGTTCCGGCACAAGGTGGCCGGCGTGCTGCACGACCGCAGCGCGTCCGGGGTCACGCTGTTCGTCGAGCCCGAAGTCGTCGTCGAAGCGGCCAACCGGCTCTCCGACGCGCAGTCGGCAGAACATCGCGAGATCAACGTCGTGCTGGCCGACGCCGCGCGCGGCCTGCGTCGTTACGTCGTCGAGATCGAGGCGTGCGTCCAGTTCGTCGCTGCAGCCGATCTGCTGCAGGCCAAGGCGCGCCTCGTCACGGAGCACGGCTACACCGTGCCACGGCTCGTGGCAGAAGGCGCATTGCGTTTGCGAGGCGCGCGCCATCCGCTGCTGCTGCGCCAGCGCGACCGCGAGAGCATCGTGCCGCTCGACATCTCGCTCGGGGATCCACACCGCCTGCTCGTCATCACGGGGCCCAACACGGGCGGCAAGACCGTCGTGCTGAAGACCGTTGGCCTGCTCGCGATCATGGCACAGAGTGGTCTGCCGATTCCGGCCGACGCCGGAGCGCAGGTGCCGCTGTTCGCCGCCGTGCAGGCAGACATCGGCGACGAGCAAGGCATCGCGCAGAGCCTGTCGACGTTCAGCTCGCACGTGCTGCGCATCGTGCGCTGCCTGCAGCACTCTTCGGCGCGCGCTCTCGTGCTGCTCGACGAGCTCGGCGCCGGCACCGATCCCGAGGAGGGCGGTGTGCTCGGTTATGCCGTGCTCGAGGCTCTGCTGCGGGAGCGCACGTTCGCAGTGGTCACGACGCACCTGGGCCGGCTCAAGGACTTCGCCTACCAGCACGCGGGAGCGGAGAACGGATCGATGGCATTCGACGGAGCCACGCTGCGGCCGCTCTACCGTCTCGATCTCGGCATCCCGGGCAACAGCCACGCGCTGGACATCGCGAGCCGGGTCGGCATGCCGCCCGCGGTCGTCGCGCGCGCCCGCGAGCTGCTCGGGGTGCGCGACCAGACGCTCGATCACATCATCGAGAAGGTCCAGGTGGCGAGACGCGATGCCGAGGCCGATCGCCGGCGCACGGCCGATCTGTCGCGGGCCGCTACACAGCGGCAAGCGGAGCTCGACGGCCGGATGGCCGACACGATGCGCAAGGAGGGCTGGCTGCAGGAGGAGGCCGATGGAGTCGTCGAGGCGGAACTTCGCAAGGCCCAGGCGGCGCTGCTCGAGCCGCTGACGGCCTTGCTGAGCGCACCGGGCCAGCACGGCGAACGCGCGCGCGTGCTGAAGGTCGTGGTGGACGGCTTGCTGAAGCAGGCCGCGCTGCACCGGCGGCGCATGAGCTTCTGCAGCGGGCTCAAGAAGGGTGATCAGGTCTTCCTGCCCCGGTGGCGGCGGTTGTGCGCCGTGCACAAGGTCGACAAGGTGAAGGAGACGATCCAGGTCGACTACGGCAACGTGAAGATGGAAGTGCCGTTCGAGGACGTGTCCTGGCTGCAGCCGCTGGGCCAGTAGCCGGCGAGCCCTGACGCGCGACACTCAGGCAGCGGCATTCACGGTGGCGTGCTTTCCACTGCATCACACCATGGGTAGCCTCGCGGTTCGTGCTCCGTCTCGAGGGCTCCTGGAGGTGCGGTGACTGACGTACTGATCGCCGACAACGACCGTGCGGTGAACGGCTTGCTCACCGAGATCCTCGTTCGCGCGGGTTTGTCGCCGGTCCACGCGTTCGACGGGGACACCGCAGCCGTCATGGCGCGGCAGCCGGGGCTTGCCGTCGTGGTCTGCGACCTCGACATGCCGGGTGCGTCGGGACTCGACGTGCTCGAGTCCCTGCGAGACCTGCCGAAGCCGCCGCAAGCAGTCGTGGTCTCGGGCTACCTCGATGCCGACGTGCGGAAGCGGCTCGGCAAGCTGCCCTTCGTGCGCGAAGTGTTCAGCAAGCCCTTCGATCTGCTGTTGTTCGCCGAGCGCGTGCGGCAGCTCGCCGCCGAGGCTGGCCGAGCACCGCGTGCGAACGTCGCCGACGGTGCGCAAAGACCCGCCGACTGATCGCGTGCGCCCGCACCTGGTGCTCGCAGCGTGCCCCGAGCCCCGTCCAAAAAAGCCTTGCCAATCTTGCACTCGAGGGGGGCGCTTGTATCCTCTTTCGTCCTTTCCGCAGCAGCTACCCCGCTAGCGTAGCTCAACTGGTAGAGCACCTGATTTGTAATCTGGAGGTTGTGGGTTCAAGTCCCATCGCTAGCTCCAGATCGGTTCGGTGACGCCGGGTGGGCTCTCGCGACGCAGGATCGATGCTCCGGAAGGGATCGCGCGCACGGCAACGTCGGGCGGATTCCAGAGCGGCCAAATGGACCAGACTGTAAATCTGGTGGCTCAGCCTTCGCAGGTTCGAATCCTGCTCCGCCCACCAGTCCTCAGGTCGCAGGTTCCCCCGGGACGTTCGCGCGGTTTGGTTGGTGACTTTGGTTTCGCTGGCGCGGTTCGACTACGCGAGGTCGACCCGCTCCGATGACGGCGTCTGTGTTGTCGAGCGGGTGTAGCTCAATGGTAGAGCTCCAGCCTTCCAAGCTGGTGGTGAGGGTTCGATTCCCTTCACCCGCTCCAGATCGTTCTTTCTTCCCCCGTTCGCTGCTATAGCTCAGCTGGTAGAGCACCTCCTTGGTAAGGAGGAGGTCGTGGGTTCAATTCCCGCTAGCAGCTCCATCATCCGTTCCAGTTCATGTTCGGGGCTCCCCCCGGACCGAGATTCAGTCCCATGGCCAAGGAAACTTTCACGAGAACCAAGCCCCACGTGAACGTGGGGACCATCGGGCACGTTGCCCACGGCAAGACCACGACGACGGCGGCGATCACCTACGTGCTCGCGGCCGTTGGTCTCGCAAAGTACAAGGAGTACGCAGCGGTTGCGAAGGGCGGCACCGTTCGCGACGCGACGCGCGTCGTGACGATCTCCGCGGCGCACGTCGAGTACGAGACGAAGAACCGCCACTACGCCCACGTCGATTGCCCGGGCCACGCCGACTACGTGAAGAACATGATCACGGGTGCGGCGCAGATGGACGGCGCGATCCTCGTCGTGGCGGCCGACGACGGTCCCATGCCCCAGACCAAGGAGCACGTACTGCTCGCGCGTCAGGTCGGTGTGCCGGCCATCGTCTGCTACTTGAACAAGATCGACCTCGTCGACGATCCGGAGCTGCTCGATCTCGTCGAGATGGAGATCCGCGAACTGCTGACCAAGTACGACTACCCTGGCGACACGGCCAAGGTCGTGCGCGGCGCGTCGTTCAAGGCGCTGCAGGTCGCGAAGCCCGGCCCGGACCATCCCGACTGCAAGTGCATCTTCGAGTTGATGGATGCGATCGATGCGGCGATCCCCGAGCCAAAGCGCGACGTCGACAAGCCGTTCCTGATGCCGGTCGAGGACGTGTTCTCGATCGAAGGCCGCGGCACCGTGGCCACGGGTCGCGTCGAACGCGGCAAGATCAAGGTCGGTGAACCCGTCGAGATCGTCGGCATCCGCGAGACGCGCCCGACGACGGTCACCGGCGTCGAGATGTTCCAGAAGACGCTGGACCACGGCCAGGCCGGCGACAACGTCGGGCTCCTGCTGCGTGGCCTCAAGAAAGAGGACGTCGAACGCGGCATGGTGCTCGCAGCGCCGAAGACGGTTACGCCGCACACCAAGTTCCACGCGCAGGTCTACGCGCTGACGAAGGAGGAAGGTGGCCGCCACACGCCGTTCGTCACGGGCTACCGGCCGCAGTTCTACTTCCGGACGACGGACGTGACGGGTGCAGCCAAGCTCGTCGGCGCGGAGATGTGCATGCCGGGCGACAACGTCGAGATCGAAGTCGAACTTGGCACGCCGATCGCGATGGACGAACATCAGCGCTTCGCCATCCGCGAAGGCGGCCGGACGGTGGGCGCCGGCCGCGTCGTCAAGATCGTCTCCTGATCCAGGTGTTCCCCAGTCGCGCCGGCCCTCTCGGCCGGTGAGGCAACCCGTGGTTCGTCGCCGAGATGCGCAAGCGGTCTCGGCGACGGAGTTCGGGACGCAGCGCAAAGGGCAGTAGCTCAATTGGTAGAGCTGTCGATTCCAAATCGACGGGTTGAGGGTTCGAGTCCTTCCTGCCCTGCACTAGACTGCGACGCTTGATATTTGCCTCCTCCCTGCGGTGGGGGCGCGGGCCATGGCGCTGCGGCGTCATGGCCCGGAATGTTTCTCTTGTCAGACCGGAGTTGGATTCGTGAGCTATCGCAAAGACCAAGGCCGCTACGCCCGCATGCTTGCCTTCTGGGCGCTGCTATTGCTGTTCTCCTACGGCTGCTTCCATGGCGGCGGGCTCGCCGATCTGCTCGATCGTTGGATGGATCCGGCTGCCAACCCTGTGCTGATCAATCCGTTCCCGATCCTCAAGACCTTGAAGGTCTCGACCTGCATCGCGCTCGGGGGCCTGGTGATCGCGGGCTTTGGTCTGCACGTGGTCCTGAACCGCAAGAGGATCGCGGACTCCCTGATCGAAACGGAAGTGGAGATGCAGAAGGTGACGTGGCCGTCGTGGGGTGAAGCCTGGCAAGGCACCATGGCGGTGACCGTCATGGTGATCGTGCTGTTCGTCTTCTTGACTGCCGTCGATCTGCTGCTCGTTAAGGCAATGACCATGCTGATGCCTGGAGGAAAGGCGTGATGGCCCTCGATTGGTACTTCCTGCGCGTGCAAGTGGGCCGCGAGGATCGGATTCGCGAGAGCATGGTTCGCCGTCTGAAGCAGGGGGGCATCGAACACCTGGTTCCCCAGATCGTGGTGCCGACCGAGACCATCGCCGATCACCGGCAGGGCAAGAAGACGGTCAAGCGCCGCAAGCTCTACCCCGGTTACCTGATGGTGCAGATGGACCTCTCGGACGAAGTCTGGTTCGTGCTGCGAGAGACCCCAGGCTTTGGCGACTTCGTCGGCGGTCACTCGCAGCCGACGCCGGCACGCGGCGAAGACGTCGAGAAGGTCCTGGCCCACATGGATGCCAGCAAGGACCAGCCGAAGGTTGCGGTTACGTTCAAGAAGGGCGATCGGGTCAAGATCAAGACGGGTGCGTTCGAGAACACCGACGCCGTGGTGGAAGAGGTGCACGCCGAGAAGGGCACGCTCGATGTCTCGGTCAACTTCTTCGGCCGACCGACGCCGATGTCGCTGGGATATTGGGAAGTGGAGTTGATTTAGCAGAAGGCATCTGCTTCACTCTTCGCCCCGTTCCACCGGGATCCAAGCAGCGGGTCTCGAGGTGGAGGGCGCCGAGCGGACCTCCCCGATCGGGCCCACTGCACAGGCGGGCACTCTTGTAGTGGGAGGATGCCTGCATCCGCGGGCATCCGACGGAACCGCTGAGAGAAAGTCATGGCCAAGGAAGTCACTGCTAGGGTCAAGCTCCAGTGCCCGGCTGGGCAGGCAACGCCTGCACCTCCCGTGGGTCCCGCGCTGGGGCAACACGGCGTCAACATCGGGCAGTTCGTCAAGCAGTTCAACGACGAGACCAAAGCCCAAGCCGGCTTGATCATCCCCGTGATCATCACGGTCTACAAAGACCGCACGTTCACGCTCCAGTACAAGTCGCCGCCGGCATCCGTGCTGCTGAAGCGCGCTGCAAAGATCGCCACGGCAGCCAAGACGCCCGGCAGCCAGGTTGCAGGCCAGGTGACGCGCGCGCAGGTTCGCGAGATCGCGCAGTTGAAGGCGAAGGACCTCAATACCGTTCATGTGGAAGCGGCGATGCGCATGGTCGAAGGCACTGCGCGTTCGTGTGGCATCCAGGTCGTCGATTGAGTTCTGCCGCGCGGCCTCCAGCAAACTGACAACAACAGGATCATCCCATGGCTCGCAAGCGTAGCCGTCGCTACCAGAAAGCCGCCGCGAAGGTGGACCGCACCAAGCGCTACCCCGTTGTCGAGGGGATGTCGCTGATCAAGTCCCTCGCTGGCCCGAAGTTCGACGAAGCGGTCGACGTCGCCGTGCGCATCGGCATCGATGCGAAGAAGACGGACCAACTGGTCCGCGGCTCGGTGAGCCTGCCCAAAGGCACGGGCAAGTCGATCCGGATCGCCGTGTTCGCCGACGGTGAGCGCGCCAAGGAGGCGCAGGCAGCCGGCGCCGATTTCGTGGGTGCGGCCGATCTCGCGGAGAAAATCGAGGGCGGCTTCACCGACTTCGACATGACGATTGCTTCGCCGGACATGATGCGTTTCGTCGGCAAGCTCGGCAAGGTGCTCGGACCGCAGGGCAAGATGCCTTCGCCGAAGGCCGGCACCGTGACTCCGAATGTCGCGGCAGCCGTGAAGGAGTTCAAGGCGGGCAAGATCGAGTTCCGCACCGATGCCGGTGCCAACGTGCACGCAGCCATCGGCAAGAAGTCGTTCGGGGCGGAGGACCTGGCCTCCAATCTGGTGGCCTTCCTCGACCACCTCCGCACGCTGCGGCCAGCGCAGGCCAAGGGCGCGTTCATCCAGAAGGTCGTCGTTTCGACGTCGATGGGGCCGGGCGTGATGCTCGCCGTCGAGTAGGGGCCGTGATTTCAGGAGTCAGTGTCATGCCAAACTTGGTCAACGAGATCCTTCTGGCCGACTTGCAACGCGAGTTCAAGAACATGGGCTCCTGCGTAGTGGTCGAGTTCGGCAAGCTCCTGCCCCAGCAGGATGTCGAGATCCGCGGCAAGCTTCGGGCAGCCGGAGTACGCTACCGCGTCGTTCGCAGCCGCCTCGCGCAGAGGGCATTCTCCGGGCTCAGCATCGACCTGAAAGAGGCACTGTCCGGTCGCTGCGGCATCGCGATCGCGCAGAAGGAGGGCGCCATTCAGGCGGCCAAGATCCTGCGCGAGTGGATCAAGAAGACCAAAGATGCGCCACTCAAGATCAAGGGTGGAGTCGTCGAAGGGGCTGCCTACACGGGTGCCGCCGCAGCTGCGATCGCCGACCTGCCGGATCGCCAGACCGTCAATGCGCAGATCGTGCGTGCCCTCAGCGGTCCGGCGCGTTCGCTTGCCACTGTCGTCGGCGCCGTGACGAGCGGTCTCGCTCGCTGCATCCAGGCCAGGATCGACTCCAAGTCAGCCGGCGAAGCCGGTCCGAGTCCTGCTTAGGTTCCCCACCGCGTCCAACAGCCCCTCCAACAAACCGTATTCCCACCAGCAGAGGTAGTTTCCATCATGTCGGACAATCAAACTATGGTCCTCGATGCCGATCTCGAGGACATCTTCAAGAAGATCGACAGCCTGAGCCTGGGCAAGGCTGCGCAACTCGTCAAGGCCATGGAGTCGCGTTGGGGTGTTTCGGCGGCGGCCCCGGTTGCGGCCGCAGCGGCGCCCAGTGGCGCAGGCCCTGCGGCGGCACCGGCCGAGGAGCAGACGTCGTTCACGGTCGTGCTCAAGGACGGTGGCCCCAACAAGATCAGCGCGATCAAGGTGGTCCGCGAGATCACCGGCCTCGGCCTCAAGGAAGCCAAGGCCCTGGTCGACGAGGCGCCGAAGCCGGTCAAGGAAGGCGTCAACAAGGACGAGGCTGCCGAGATCAAGAAGAAGCTCACGGACGCTGGAGCTACGGTCGAGATCAGGTAGCGCGGCGCGCCGGAGCCCAGGCTGGCCCGCATTTGCTCGCCGCGTCGAGTCGACTGCGCAGCGTGCAGGTTGCGGACCCGCATGGGCCCCCGACCATGCCCCGAAACCGCGCAGAGTTTTTATCTTGCGGCCGGGTGACCGCGGCGTCTACCCTTAGGGGTCTACTCCGGATCACTTTTTGCACTGACCCTGGTAGAACTGGCCCTGGTCGGTGCGAACGGGCCACGTCCCACATGCTCGGCGCTGTGCTTGGTGCGTCTCGTTTCCGAGTCCGTTTCGTTTCAGGTCGCAGACCGCAATACAGCACCCTCGTCGGGTGCCCAGGTGGAACCGCATGGAGACCGTAGTCTACGGGCGATACAGGTCCGTTGCCGAGATCCCCGACCTCGTCGAGATGCAGACGAAGTCGTACCTCAACCTGCTGCAGCCAGACGTGCCGCCGAATCGGCGCAAGGTCGAGGGACTCGAAGCACTGCTGCGCGAGATCTTCCCGATCTACTCGTACGACAAGACGCTCTGCATCGAATACGTGAGCTACGAGCTCGGTCGGCCGCGCTACACCGTCGAGGAATGTCGCAAGCTCCGCGTGACCTACGGCTACCCGTTCAAGATCCGCGTGCGTCTCGTCAAGCCCGAGCCGGTCGAGGAAGACATCTACCTCGGCGAGATCCCGATCATGATCGGTGGTGGGGAGTTCATCGTGAACGGCAGCGAGCGCGTGACGGTGAGCCAGCTGCATCGATCCCCGGGCGTCGACTTCTCGGTCGAGATGCACACGGGTGAGAAGAAGCTCCACTCGTGCTGGATCATCCCCGAACGCGGCTCCTGGATCGAACTCAACGTCACCAAGAAGGACGCCGTCGCGATCCGCATCGACCAGTCCGGCAAGTTCTCGTGCAGCACGCTGCTGCGCGCGATGGACCAGCGCTACTCGACGGACGCGGCGATCCTGCGCGAGTTCTACGAGGTCGAGAAGGTCCAGCGGAAGAAGTCCGACCCCGAAGCGAAGTTCGCGAAGTCGCTGGTCGGCACCTACGCGGTCGGCGACATCGTCGACGCCGCGAACGGCGATCCGTTCGTGCGCAGCGGTGAGGAAATCACCGAGGAAGCTGCCCGCGCGATCGCCAACAGCGAACTGCGCGAAGTCGAGGTGCTGCGCGATCCCGAGGACTTCCTGATCCTCAACACGCTGCGCGAAGACACGACCAACAGCCATGAGGAGGCGCTGCTCAAGATCTACCAGCGGTTGCGTCCTGGCAATCCGCCGCAGCTCGAGAAGGCGCGCGACCTCTTCAACGAGAAGTTCTTCGACGAGACGCGGTATCGCCTGGGCAGGGTCGGTCGCTTCCGCCTCAACCGCAAGTTCGGCACTTCGACGCCCGAGACGCACCAGACGTTGACCGCTGCCGACTTCGTGCAGGCAATCAAATACATCCTCGGTCTGCGCGGGGGCGAGGGCGAGGTCGACGACATCGACCACCTCGGCAACCGCCGCGTGCGGACCATCCAGGAACTCGCCGGAGACGAGTTCCGCAAGGGGTTCTTGAAGCTGCGCCGCACCGCGCAGGAGCGCATGAACCTCGAGAACGTCGATACGGTCACGCCCCGCAACCTGATCAACAGCAAGACCTTCTCCTCGGCGATCGAGTACTTCTTCGCGCGCGGCGAGCTGAGCCAGGTCGTCGACCAGACGAACCCGCTGTCCCAGCTGACGCACGAGCGCCGCCTTTCGGCCCTGGGGCCCGGTGGCTTGAACCGCAAGCGCGCCGGGTTCGAAGTGCGCGACGTGCACATCTCGCACTACGGACGCTTGTGCCCGATCGAGACGCCCGAAGGAACCAACATCGGCCTCATCTCGAGCCTCGCGATCTACAGCTCGCTCGACGACTATGGCTTCCTGACCACTCCGTACCTGGTCGTGAAGAACGGCAAGCTGAGCGGCGAAGTCGTGCGGCTGCGGGCCGACGAGGAGAACAATGCCATCCTTGCGCCAGCCGACAGCGAGGTCGACAAGAACGGCCGGTTCGTCGGTGACGAACAGGGCCGAATCATCGCGCGGGTGAAGGGTGATCCGGCGCTCGTCGACCTCAAGGAAGTCCAATACATCGACGTCAGCACGAAGCAGGTCGTCGGTGTCTCGGCATCGCTGATTCCGTTCCTCGAGCACGACGACGCGAACCGCGCGCTGATGGGATCCAACATGCAGCGTCAGGCCGTGCCCCTGCTGGTCACGGAGACGCCCGTCGTGATGACGGGCATGGAAGAAGTCGTGGCCCGTAACTCGAGCATGGTGGTCAAGGCCCGGCGCGCAGGCACGGTGGGCAAGGTCGACGCCACGCGGATCGAGGTCGGTGACGACGTCTACTCGCTGCGCAAGTACGAAGCGCTCAACGAGCGCACGTGCCAGAACCAGACTCCGATCGTCAGGCCCGGACAGAAGGTCAAGGCCGGTGAGGTGATCGCCGACGGCGCCGCCACCAAGAGCGGCGTGCTCGCGCTCGGCAAGAACCTCACGGTCGCGTTCATGCCGTGGGACGGCTACAACTACGAAGACGCGATCCTGCTGAGCCAGGACCTCGTCAAGGACGACGTCTACACGTCGATCCACATCGACGAGTTCGAGATCGAGATCCGCGAGACGAAGCTCGGCCGCGAGGAGTTCTCGCGCGACATCCCGAACGTCTCCGAGAAGGCTCTGCGTCACCTCGACGAGAGCGGCATCGTGAGAGTCGGCACGCGCGTGAAGCCCGGCGACATCCTCGTCGGCAAGGTCGCGCCGAAGAGCAAGAGCGAGCTGACTCCCGAGGAAAAGCTGTTGCACGCGATCTTCGGTCGCGCCGGTGAGGACGTGAAGAACGCTTCGCTCGAAGTGCCGACCGGCGTCGAGGGCATCGTCATCGGTGCCGAGAAGTACAGCCGCAAGGTCAACCTGACCGAGAACGAGCGCACGCGCAACCTCGAGGAGATCAAGAACGCCGAGATCGAGTTCTTGAAGCAGTTCCGCTCGAACACGAAGCGTCTGCTCGAGAGTGCGAAGGAGATCACGGGCCACCCGGTGGCGTCCGCGGATGGCAAGAAGCTCAGCGTCGGCGACGACATGCTGATCCTCGACCTGCGCACGATCCGCGATCGCGTGCGACAGACCGCGGAGGAGTTGGCCGATCCGAAGCAGCGCCAGGCTCTGTTGCAGGTCCTGCAAGAGTTCGGCGAACGCATCGAAGAGTCCGAAGCGGACAAGAACAAGCTCGTGAACCGGTTGTCGCGCGGCGACGAGCTGCCGCAGGGCGTGCTCGAAATGGTGAAGGTCTACGTGGCCACCAAGCGACGCATCTCGGTCGGCGACAAGATGGCGGGCAGGCACGGCAACAAGGGCGTCATCTCCAAGATCCTGCCGGTCGAAGACATGCCGTTCCTGGCCGATGGCACGCCGGTCGACATCGTGTTGAACCCGCTCGGCGTGCCGAGCCGCATGAACGTCGGCCAGATCCTCGAGACGCACCTGGGCTGGGCCGCCAGGAAGCTCGGGTTCCAGGTGGTGTCGCCGGTCTTCGATGGGGCATCGGAGTCCGACATCGAAACGGCCTTGAGCAAGGCCGGCTTCTCGAAGGACGGCAAAGCCGTGCTCTACGACGGCCGCACGGGCGAGCAGTTCACGCAACGAGTCACGGTCGGCACCCTCTACATGCTCAAGCTGCACCACCTCGTCGACGACAAGGTGCACGCGCGGGCCACGGGCCCCTACTCCCTCATCACGCAGCAACCGCTCGGTGGCAAAGCCCGCTTTGGTGGCCAGCGGTTCGGCGAGATGGAAGTGTGGGCGCTCGAAGCGTACGGCGCCGCCAACATTCTCCAGGAGCTGTTGACCGTCAAGTCCGACGACGTCGACGGTCGCACGAAGATCTACGAGGCGATGGTCAAGAACGAGAACATCCTCGAGCCGGGCACGCCCGTTTCGTTCGGCGTGCTCTGCAACGAGATCAAGGGTCTCGGCTTGAACATCGAACTCCACAAGCGGGGCGCGGCCGAAGCCGTGTTGCCCGGATGACGCGTGGATTCCTTGGCCCAGTGATTCACAGGCACAGTGATTCACAGGCACAGTGTGGTGATGGCAGAAGTGCGGTGATGGCAGAACCGAGCTGATTCCCAGTTACCTGCTCGCGGGCGCCGACCCGTCATCGTGACGGCGACGCAGCGGGCCCGCGAAACAACACCCGCGAAACAACCAGTACAGGCGGCGCACGATGGTCGAACCCATCTACGACAAGATCAACGACTACGCATCGGTGACGATCCGGTTGGCCTCACCGGAGGACATCCGGGCCTGGTCCTTCGGCGAGGTCAAGAAGCCGGAGACCATCAACTATCGCACCTACCGCCCCGAGCGCGATGGTCTGTTCTGCGAGCGCATCTTCGGTCCCGAGAAGGACTGGGAGTGCTCGTGCGGCAAGTACAAGGGCATCAAGCACAAGAACATCACGTGCGACAAGTGTGGCGTGATGATCACGCACAGCCGCGTGCGCCGGAAGCGCATGGGCCACATCAACCTGGCCGCACCGGTCGCGCACATCTGGTTCTTCAAGGCGATGCCTTCGCGTCTCGGCACGCTGCTCGGCCTCAAGACCGCGAGCCTCGAGAAGGTCATCTACTTCCAGGACTACGTCGTCATCGATGCCGGCGACACGCCGCTGAAGGCGCAGCAACTGCTCTCCGAAGACGAGTACCGACAGGCGCGCCAGAAGTATGGCATGGCGTTCCAGGCCGGGATGGGCGCCGAGGCCGTGCGCGATCTGCTTCGCGGTCTCGACCTCCCTACCCTCAGCGAGACCCTGCGCGAAGACCTGAACCGCACCGAATCGAAGCAGAAGATCAAGGACATCATCAAGCGGCTCAAGACCGTCGAGATGCTGCGTGACTCGGGCAACAAGGCCGAGTGGATGATCCTCGATGCGATCCCGGTCATCCCGCCGGATCTGCGCCCGCTGGTCCCGCTCGACAGCGGTAACTTCGCGACGTCGGACCTCAACGACCTCTACCGCCGCCTCATCAACCGGAACAACCGGCTCAAGAAGCTGCTCGACCTCAATGCGCCGGAGGTCATCATCCGCAACGAGAAGCGCATGCTGCAGCAGTCGGTCGATGCCCTGTTCGACAACAACCGCTGCCGCCGCCCCGTGCTCGGCTCGAGCAACCGCCCGCTCAAGTCGCTGACCGACATGATCAAGGGCAAGCAGGGTCGCTTCCGCGAGAACCTGCTCGGCAAGCGTGTCGACTACTCGGCGCGTTCGGTCATCGTCGTCGGCCCGGATCTGAAGCTGCACCAGTGCGGCTTGCCAAAGATCATCGCGCTCGAGCTGTTCCAGCCGTTCATCATCCGACGGCTCAAGGAGCTCGGTCATGCCGACACGATCAAGTCGGCCAAGAAGATGCTGGAGCGCAAGGACGAGGAGGTCTGGGACATCCTCGAAGAGGTGATCCAGAACCACCCGGTCCTGCTGAATCGCGCGCCGACGCTGCACCGCGTCGGCATCCAGGCCTTCGAGCCGGTGCTCGTGGAAGGCAACGCGATCCGTATCCACCCGCTGGTCTGCTCGGGCTACAACGCCGACTTCGACGGCGACCAGATGGCAGTGCACCTGCCGCTCTCGTTCGAGGCCCAGATCGAGGCCTCGACGCTGATGTTGTCTACCAACAACATCTTCTCGCCGGCGCACGGTGGTCCGATCATCGCGCCGAACCAGGACATCGTGCTCGGCTGCTACTACCTGAGCCTGGCGCGGCCCGGCGAACTCGGCGAAGGCAAGACGTTCGCGAGCACCGACGAGGTGTGGATGTCCTACTCGATGGGCAAGCTGCACCTGCACGCGCGCATCAAGGTGCAGCTGCCTGCCGCCATGGAGATCCGCAACCAGGGCAACACGGTGCGCACGGACGGCAAGACGCTCGTCGAGACGACGCCGGGCCGGATCATGTTCAACGAGATCCTCGAGCCGGGGATGCCGTTCTACAACCACGACCTCGACAAGAAGGGGCTCGCGAACATCATCGCCGACTGCCACCTGCTGCTGGGTCGCGACGCGACGCTGCGCCTGCTCGACAACCTCAAGGAAGCCGGCTTCAAGGCCGCGACGCGCGCCGGAATGTCGTTCGGCAAGGACGACATGGTCGTGCCGCCGACCAAGGACAAGATCATCACCCAGACGCAGAAGGACGTCGAGAAGATCCACACGGCGCACCAGCGCGGCATCATCACCGAGGGCGAGCGCTACCTGAAGGTCATCGATGCATGGACGCACGCGCGCGAGCGCATCGGCGAAGACATGCTCAACGAGCTGCGCAACGACACGCACGACGGCCGGCTCTACGTGAATCCGATCTTCTGCATGATCATGTCGAAGGCGCGTGGCTCGGTCGAACAGATCCGCCAGCTCGCCGGCATGCGCGGTTTGATGGCCAAGCCATCCGGCAAGATCATCGAGCAGCCGATCAAAGCGAACTTCCGCGAAGGTCTGCGCGTGCTCGAGTACTTCTCGTCGACGCACGGAGCGCGCAAGGGTCTGGCCGACACCGCGCTCAAGACCGCGGACTCGGGCTACCTCACGCGCAAGCTCGCCGACGTGGCGCAGAACGTCGTCATCTCTTCGGACGACTGCGGCACGGAGAACGGTGTCGAGAAGGGCACCGTCTACCAGGGCGACAAGATCGCCGTCACGTTCGTCGACGCGGTTCGCGGGCGTGTGTCGCGCCACGCGATCGTCGATCCGATGAGCGAGAAGGTCATCGTCGACAAGAACGAACTGATCTCGGTCGATACCGCCAAAGTCATCGAGAAGGTTGCCAGCAGCGAGAAGATCGTCGTGCGCTCGCCACTGACCTGCGAAGCCACGGTCGGCATCTGCGCCAAGTGCTACGGCATGGACCTGTCGCGCAGCGCCGTCGCCGAGCCGGGATTGGCCGTGGGCATCATCGCGGCGCAGTCGATCGGCGAACCCGGCACGCAGCTCACGATGCGCACGTTCCACATCGGCGGCACGGCCTCCAAGAAGGTCGAAGACTCCGAGATCAAGAACAAGCGAGCGGGCATCATCCAGTATGCAAACCTGTCGACGGTCGACATCGCGGTCGAGGAGCACAAGGGCGGCAAGGGCACGGTGCACACGATCGTGCTCAAGCGCAAGGGCGAGATCCTCGTCGTCGACCAGAAGCAACGTGAGCTCGAGCGCCACGCGGTGCCGCTCGGCGCCATCGTGCACGTGACCGACGGCCAGGAGATCAAGGAGCACACCGTGCTGTGCTCGTGGGACCCGCACCACAATCCGATCCTGGCCGAGGTCACTGGCATCATCCGCTACGAGGACATCCTCGAAGGCAAGACGTTCCGCACCGAACGCGACACGGAGACCAAGGTCGCGCGCAAGGTGATGATCGAGCACAAGGGTGACTTGCACCCGCAGCTCCTGATCGAGGACGAGAACGGCAACCGACTCGCGATCAATCCCGTGCCCGAGAAGGCCTACATCGAGGTCGAGAACGGCCAGCGCGTCGTGGCCGGGACGCTGCTCGCCAAGACCCCGCGTGAGATCCAGGGCACGCAGGACATCACGGGTGGTCTGCCCCGCGTCACCGAGTTGTTCGAGGCGCGTCGCCCGAAGGACCCGGCGGTCCTGTCGGAGATCGATGGCGTCGTCGAACTCGGCGACAAGCGGCGCGGCAAGCGCACGATCATCGTCAAGGGTGAAGGCGGGCTCGAGCGTGAACACCTCGTGCCGCAGGGCAAGAACCTGCGTGTACACCGCGGCGATCACGTGAAGGCCGGCGAGGCACTCGTCGACGGCCCGCTCGTGCCGCACGACATCCTCATGATCCAAGGCGAGAAGCCGGTGCAGAACTACTTGCTGCGCGAAGTGCAGACCGTCTATCGCGCGCAGGGTGTGTCGATCGACGACAAGCACATCGAGATCATCCTCGCGCAGATGATGCGCAAGGTGCAGGTCGAGGATCCGGGCGACAGCGACTTCCTGCCTGGTGCGGTCGTGGACAAGTTCCGCTTCCGCGAAGCGAACCAGGTGCTGCGCACGCAGCGCAAGAAGCCCGCGACCGCGTCGCCGATGCTGCTCGGCATCACGAAGGCGTCGCTGCAGTCGGACTCGTTCATCTCGGCGGCTTCGTTCCAGGAGACGACGAAGGTGCTCACGGAGGCTGCTCTGGCGGGCAAACGCGACGACCTCGTCGGTCTGAAGGAAAACGTGATCCTCGGCCACCTCGTGCCGACCGGCACGGGTTTCCGCCACTACCAGAAGACCCGCGTGCGCAAGAACGTCGACCTCCAGGCTGCGGCCGAAGAGATCGGGCGCCTCAGCCGGCAGGGCTTCGTCGACCAGGGTGGCCCCGTCATCCGTCTCGAGGGGATCGACAATCCGCCTGCCCCGACTCCTTCCGGCCAGGCAGCCGAGTAGGCCGGCCCCACTCCTTTGCCTGCGCTTGCGAGGCAGTCGGCACGCAGGGGGTGGGTCGGCGTCGCGGCGAGGTTGTATTCGCCGAGTGTTTCCCTATCCTGCCACCCCCCTGAATTCCCGGACCGCGTAGTCACCGCCGTATGCCCACGATCAACCAGCTCATCCGCAAGGGTCGCAAGAAGATCAAGTACAAGAGCAAGTCCCCGATCCTCGATGCGTGCCCACAGAAGCGCGGCGTGTGTCTGCAGGTGAAGACGATGACCCCGAAGAAGCCGAACTCGGCGCTTCGCAAGATCGCGCGCGTCCGGTTGAGCAACGGCAAGGAGACGACGGTCTACATTCCGGGCGAAGGGCACAACCTGCAGGAACACTCGATCGTGCTCATCCGCGGCGGTCGTGTGCGCGACCTGCCTGGTGTGCGCTATCACATCCTGCGCGGTTGCCTCGACGCCTCCGGTGTCGAAGCCCGTCGTCGCAGCCGCAGCAAGTACGGCGCGAAACGCCCCAAGAAGTGACCTGAAGATACGCGCGCCGAACCGACCGAGATCTGTTCTCCTTCTCCCGACCATCTCCTCAACCCAACAGCCTTCACGCCCGCAACAGACCTGAATCTCCGATGCCTCGCTCCTACAAGTCCACTGAAGTCTTCCTGAAGGGCGATCCCCGCTACAACAACAAGCTTGCCAGCAAGATCATCAACAAGATCATGCTGCAGGGGAAGAAGACGACGGCGCAGGCGATCTTCTACGAGGCCGTCGACTTCGTCGTCAAGAAGGTCGAGAACGTCGAGCCTGTCGACGTGTTCTCGAAGGCCATCGAGAACATCAAGCCGCGAGTCGAAGTGCGCAGCAAGCGCGTCGGCGGCGCGACCTACCAGGTGCCGCGCGAAGTCAACAAGCGCCGCCAGCAGAGCCTCGCGATCCGATGGCTCGTGGATGCCGCCCGCAGCAAGCGTGGCAAGCCGATGGCCAAGTCGCTCGCGGAGGAGTTCTTCGACGCCTACAACAACCAGGGTGCGGCCGTGACGAAGAAGGAGAACGTCCACAAGATGGCCGAAGCGAACAGCGCCTACAGTCACTTCGCCTGGTAGTCGGCCGGCGGGGTTGTCTGCGCTTTCCGGGGGTGGCGGCACTCCACGATGCTGGTTGGCACTTTGCGTGCTGATGCCTGGTTCGCCTGGTCTGGTCCTGGTTGGTACTCGCCCATGAGGTGGTCCGCGTCGCCTGCGATTGCTCGGCCACGTGGGGAGTTGGCTGCGGTGCGGAATAACCCTGCCGCGCGGTGCGTCGAAAGGACCACGGGAGTGCCGTTCCCGGCCGGTCAATTGGTCGATAGACTCTGCGAGCGTCGATGAAGCTGCCGATCCCACTGCTGTTATATCTGGTTTCGCTGGGACTCTTCGGGCTCGCAGGCTGGACCGTCTACGAGATGCTCCCGCTCTGGAAGGACTCGGCGCGACAGGACGCGACGAAGAAGGGCCAAGACGAAGCGCTCGCCGCGTTTGCACGGAGCAAGGGGCGGGGACCTGCCTCGGACTGGAATTACGGGCACGCCGATTGGTGGGCACAGCTCAAGAAGGTGAATCTCGTCGGCAAGCTGCCGCCGCCCCCCAAGCCCGTGGGCGGACCCGAGGAGGCGCCCAAAGCGCCCCCGGTCGAACTGCGCCCGCTCGGGGAGATCATCGAACTCGTCTCGCTGGTCCACGACGGAGAGGCCAAGGGCCGCGGCGGGAACACGTATGTCATCGTGAGGTACAAGCCCGGCGCCGACGTCAAGCCGCCCGAGTGGTACATCCGGGAGAACATGAGTGGCCCCGTGGCAGCGGCTGCCCCGGGTGCTCGAGACACGACGCCAGCAGCGCGCCCTTCCCGCGGTGGCAACCGGGGCACCCAGCCTGCGGTCACGCCCGGGCCCTCCTCCAAAGCGACCGGTGGTACCTCGCCGATCCCGACCTCGATGGCCGGGCGCGACATCATGCAGAAGGTCTGGGTGGTCGACGATGGTGACCCAAGGCGCAGCAACCGCCTCTGGCCGACGTTCGACAACATCAAGCTTGTCGGCGTGTCGCCAGATGCCCAGGAGGCCTACTTCGTGCGTGACTTGCCGCCGCCGAAGGAAGGCGAACCAGCCCCCGAGGCCAAAGAAGAGAAGTTGCAGAAGACGAACATGCACATCAGCCCCGAGTTGCTCGAGGAACTGCGAAGAGTCCAGGGACGTGAGGCGCCGACCGCGAGCAGCGGCACCACGCAACCGTCTTCGAACCCGGGCAACGCGTGGATCGACGTGCCAGAGACCAGGATCGTCAACGGCGTGACGCAGGTCAGCAAGAAGGACGAAGAACGCTTCAGCAACCCCGACGAGATCCTCTCCCAGATCCACGTCGACACCTATTCTGGCAAGACGCTGAAGGGGCTCATCGTGCGCAATGTCGATGCGAAACTGGCCAAGACCTTGGGCATCGCGGCAGGTGAGGTCCTGATCGAGATCAATGGACGCGCGGTGCGTTCGAGAAACGAGGCGCTGGATATCGGCAAGGGCGACTACAAGCGCGGCGTCCGGACGTTCACCACCAAGTGGCTGGCCAACGGTGCGGTCGTCGAACGAACCTACCAGGCGCCGGACCGCTGAGTCGCAGGACCGGGTTCCCGGTTGCACTGGTCTCGCAGCACTCGACTCGACGGCGCGGAGTCGACGTGGTGCACTAGCGTCACCATGCACGATCCGATGGTTGGACTCCTGACGGTCGCTTGCGGCAACAGCACGCTCGACTGCTTTCGGCACGACGATGGGGGGCGCGTGCGTCTCGACACCGCCGTTCCCGATTCGGCTCGCCTCGCCGCGTTCCTGCGCGAGCGTCCCTTGGTGCGCTGTGTTGCGTGTTCCGTCGTGCCAAACGGGCTCGACGCGGTTGCAACACTGCTGGTGCCCGCGCGGATCCCACTGCTGCAGGCTGGCATCGACCTGCCGTGCCCGTTGCCACTCGCTTACGAGACGCCGCACACGCTGGGCGCCGATCGCTGGGTGACGGCGCTCGCGGCGCACCGCCGGCACGGCAGGGCCGTCGTGGTGGATTGCGGTTCGGCGACCACGGTGAACCTCGTCGAGGCGGACGGCACGTTCCACGGCGGCGCGATTGCCCCGGGTCTGCGTGCCTTCACGGCCGGTCTCGCGGAAGTGACGCGCGCGCTGCCCGTGCCGCGTCTCGACGCCGTTCCTTCCGTGCCCTCGCGCAGTTCCCAGGATGCCGTCGACACGGGCGTCCTGCTCGGTTACTGCGGGCTCGTCGAACGACTCGTCGCCGACACGCTTCGTGCGGCCGCGGGTCCCGCGCATGTCGTCGTCACGGGAGGCAACAGCGAACGACTGCGCCGTCACACGCGTCTGCGGGCGGACTACGAACCAGACCTGTTGCACCGGGGCCTGCGACTCCTGGCAGGTGGAACCGCATGAGGATGCTGACCCCGGCTGGCGTTGCGGGTATCGCGGTCGTGCGCGCCGACGTCTCGGAGCGGCTCTTGCTCGCAAGAGCGCTTCGCGCGCAGGACGGCCACCCTGTAGCGCTGTCTGCTGGGGCGCCACCGCGCCGTGCCCTGCTGCATCTCGATGGCAAGAACCTCGACGAGGTGCTCGTCGTCGACCGCGGTGTCGATGGACTCGAGTTGCATCTGCATGGTGCACCGGCCGTGCTCGAGACCCTGCACAGGGTCTTCGGGCTCGACGAAGCGACTGCGCCGACACCGGCGACGAGGCTGCTGCGCCACGCGTTGTCGCCGGCCCAACTCGACCTTGCCCTCGAACAGGTTGCCTTCGGGTTCGAAGCCTGTTGCGTTGCCATCGCGGGCCTGCCCCGCGCGTCCGGACTCGTTGCGGTGCGAGAAGCGCTCGAGCGCTCGCGCATCGCGCTCGCTCTCGCGGAGCCGATGCGTGTCGTGCTCGCCGGCGCCCAGAACGCCGGCAAGTCCACGCTGTTCAACCGGCTCTTGTTTCGCGAACGCGTGCTGACCGGGCCGACCCCCGGCCTGACGCGCGATCCCGTCACCGAGTGCACGACCCTGGACGGCTATCCATACGAGTTCGTCGATACCGCGGGAGAGGGTCTCGCCGGTTCTGCGGTCGACGCTGCTGCCATCGAGATGGGACGCCGACTGCGCGCCTTTGCCGCGCTGATTCTCGTAGTCGATGCTGCGGTAGGGCCTTCGTCCGGTGACCGCGCCCTGGCCGAGCAGGCAACCCTCGTCATCGCGAACAAGTGCGACCTGCCGCTGCGGGCCTGGCCGCGCGAGCTGCCCTGTCATCTGCGGCTGTCGTGCTCGACCTGGGATCCGGCAAGGGTCCGATCGGAGGTCGGGCAGAACCTGCGCCGACATCGGAAGTTGCCTGCAGCGGGGCGCGTGGGCGGATTCGCCGCCCTGACTTCGGGCCAGCTGCAGCGCCTGCAGGACCTCGCCGCGGCGATCGAGGCCTGAGCAAGCTGGCGCGGCCTGCGGAAGCGAGATTGTCGGCGGACTGCATGGTCGGCATGATCTCGACTCGCGATGGCCGAAAACGAGAAGCGCGACCTGGTGTCCATCGAAGACCTGGGCACCGCCGAGATCCTCGAGCTCTTCCATCACGCCGACGAGTTCCGCGCGAACCTGCTCGCGTGGTCCGAGTTGTGCCGCGGCGCGATCATGGCGACGCTCTTCTTCGAGCCGAGCACGCGAACGCGGCTCAGCTTCGAGTCGGCGATGCTTCGACTCGGTGGGGGCGTGATCACGGCGGCCGACGAGAAGAACTCGAGCCGGTCGAAGGGTGAATCGCTCGCGGACACCGTGCGCGTGGTTGGCGGCAGCTACGCCGACATCCTCGTCGTCCGACACCCTCAGGACGGAGCTGCGCGCGTCGCGGCACGCTACGCGCGCGTGCCCGTGATCAACGGTGGGGACGGCGCCCACGAGCACCCGACGCAGACGCTGTGCGACCTCTACACGCTCTGGAAGGAGAAGGGGCGCCTCGAGGGGCTCGAGGTCGTCTTGTGCGGCGATCTGCGCTATTCGCGCACGATCCACTCGTTCTGCTACGCGCTCGCGCGGTTTGGCGCGAACATCGTGACGATGCCCTATCCGGGTTTCGAGTTGCCCGACTACGTGTTGCATCGCCTGCGCCGCGACTTCGGCGTGCAGGCGGCTGCAGCATCGGTTGCCGACTTGCCAGGAATCGCGGGCAGCAGCAACGCGGCGGCCTACCTGACGTCGAGCAAGCCGCACCAGCTCGCGCTGTTCACGAATCTGACGAACGTCGAGGTGAATCGCATCGACGCGATCTACATGACGCGAGCGCAGCGTGAGCGGCACAGCGGTGAGGACACGACCAACTACCCGAGACTCACGCGCACGACGCTCAACGTCGCAGCCGCCAAGGATGCACGCGTCATGCACGCGTTGCCTCGCGTCGACGAGATCGACTACGACGTCGACGACGATCCGCGCTCGGTCTACTTCCGGCAGGCGGAGCTCGGTGTGCCGATCCGCATGGCGCTGATGGCATTCCTGCTCGGCAAGATCCAGCTTCGAGCGTCGCGGCCACCGCTGATGTCGGTGATGCCGGGCATCGTCGCGGGAGCCGGTTTGCGGTGCAGCAACGAGCGGTGCATCACGAACAACGAGGGCGTGAGGTATCTGGTCCGCGACTTCCGCCTGCGCGAAGCCGAAGTGCCTCCCGTGCTCTCCTGCGCCTACTGCGAACGCGAGATCGAGGCCCGCTTCGTCGGGCACAGCCAGAGCCGGAAGGTCTACCGCTACAACGCTGCCGAGGCCCGCGGCATCAAGGCCGAGAACCGGGTCTACTTCGAGTCCGAAGCACAGGCTCAGGCCGCGGGCTTTCATTGCCAGTCCTAGCCTGCCGCCGGTTCCGCTTCGATCACAACCCTCGGTGGGGCCGAGCGCTATCGCACTGGAGACCCGCGCAGTGACGCCTGGCCGGCTGCCTCGCGAAGCCATAAGGTGGTACCGTAAGGCTCTTGCCAATAGTGATTTGTGGGGACATGCGGCGTCCGCGCCCAGCGGCATGGTGTTTGAAGAATCGCGGCGCCCCTTGGTTGTGCCGCTGCCCTGACGGCATCCCCCGGTTCCCGATGTACCATTCTGCGTGCCAATACTCTGTGCCTTGCTCGTGGCCAGACGAGGACTTGCGTCCGCAGGTGACCTGCTGCGACGGCGTCGGTGCGACCCGGTGGGAACGGTCGGTGGCGAAGGCACTGCAACCCATTCGGCATCGGCCGAAGCGGTTCCTGATCAGCCCTGAGACTCAATGCGAATCACCCTTGCCAAAGTGACGAGTGTCTCTGCCGTGCGCGGTAGCCCAGGCTCGCGCGCCCTGGGGTTCCGGGCGCTCGTGTGTCTGTCCCTGCTCGGTGCCTGCAGCGGTGGCGGTGGCGGCTCGGCCGGAACCGTTGGTGTCACGACGCATCCGGAACTGCTGCGCCTCGAATACGGACAACTCGCCGATGTCTACTGCCTGCGGAACGGCGTGCAGGTGCTCTACGACCCCGACGGCGCGGAGACCCGCAATCCACCGGGACGAGCCAAGGGACGCGACGTCCTCATCGGCACCAACATCCGCGACCAACGGCCGACGAACTCCGCGTTGGGTGATGCCGAGATCACGTACGATTTCATCGGCTCCGATCCTGACACCCTGCAGCCCAAGCTCTTCATTCCGCGTGAAGAGACGAGTCCTGAGTTCCGCAGCGCCTTCGACGCGCTCGACGACGAACTGCGTGAAGTCGCGCCGATGCTGTTCGGGCAGGGCGGGCCCGGGTTGCCGTATGGCGTCGTGCCGCGCAACGCGGCCGTGCGTTTGACCTTCTCGGCGCCGCTGGGCGTCGACGACAACTTCTTCGTCGAACGCGATTCCGCCGGCACCGTGACGGGTCTGCGCAACACCGAAGCCGTGCAGTTGCTGAAGATCGTGGGGGATCCAGCCCAGCCCGGTAGCTTCGTGCCGCTGCCAGTGCGCGTTGTCGTGCAGGGCACGACGCTCGTGCTCGATCCCGTGCTGCTCGGCACGGAAGGACTGCAGTATCAGACCACGAACAACGCCGCGGGCTTGCCTGCCTCGCCGGACCAACTCGGTGCGAACATCCGCGTCGCGGTGGCGCTCGAGGGCCCGCTCGCGATTCCGGGTCTGCGCGAGAACCCGCAGCGCGGGCTCACTGGCAGGAACAACAGCTCGCGGCTCTCGGTCGTGCGCGACTTCCGGTCCGGGAACGCCGAGGACACCTCGGACGACTTCGCACACGGCTTCGTGCGCGATCCGCTGCCGTTGCGCATCGTCGGCGAGATCGTGATGTTTCTCGAGAAGGTCGAGCAACTCGGCCCCTTCATGCAGGAGGTCACGGTCTTCAAGAACGGCGTCTCGCACGAGATCGACCGCGGCGACGCGATGCGCTTCGTGATCCCGGCCTCGAATCCCGACGTGCCGCAAGTCGTCAGCACGATGGTCGTGATCGACCCCGAGGACGATCGCCAGCAGCCGGCGGTTCAGCACGTTCGCGTGCGTATCCGCAACGTGGCTGGTCTCGAGGGCATCGACCCGAGCAATCTGCCGGGCTATCCCACCGTGTTGGCGGAGCGTGAGCCGTGGCTCGTCGCGAACGCGCCGAAGCTCGTGCTCGTCGCGGAATTCACGGCTGGTGGCTCGCCGCTGCCCGGCGGTGGCGTGTCGGGCGACGACCCACGCAACTTCCTGCGCTTCACGCCGCAGCCGCTCGACAACCTCGACGGTTCTGCGCCCGCTGCCAACGAGTTCGTGTCGCCGTTCGCGGGATGCGTCGTGCGCTTCACGAAGCCCGTCGACATGGCGACCGTGAAGTCGGCGGACACGTTCTTCTTCGCGATGCGCGACCTGACTTCGCAAGCGAGCAAGGACGAGTTCATCGCGAATCGGCCGAACAACCTCGGTGGCATCGGTATGAATCCAGCCGCGTTCGACGAAGCGAAGTATCGGACGCCCTACCTCGTGACGGCGCGAGTCTTCGACGAGAACGGCTCGCAGACCGAGTTGCGCCTCCAGCCGCTGATGGGCTTCTACCTCGACGACACGATGCGCAATCCGCCGGCAGGCGCCGACTATCGCTACTTCCTGCATCTGATCTCGAGCTCGCAGGACAGCGGCATCCGCGATCTCGCGGGCAACGCGGTCGACCTGCAGGGCACGACCGCGGAACGCAGCAACAGCGTCGTGATCCCGTTCACGGTCGACACGCGCATGAACGGCGGCGATCCGTTCTTCCCCGACAACCTGGCCGTATCCGTCGTGCGCCGTTTTGCATCGAGGGACGAAGATGCGCAGCCTTCGAACTTCATTCCGAACGAAGTGCTCGCTCCGTCGCAGACGTCGCTCGCTGCGGCCTATCCGCTCGAGGATCTGTTCGGCGCGTTCGTCTATCTCGACAACAAGCTCGTAGCGCGAACGACCACACGCGTGCGGCAGGTCGCTGACAACCTGAATCAGACGCCATTCGTGCCGCAGACGGCCGTCGGCTCGCCACCCGCGCCGCTCGGCTGGTGTCCGCAGTTCGTCGCAGGCGAGGGCCAGGTCGGCTCCAACTCGTCCACGAACCTGCTCAATGCCGGTCTGCAGAACCCGCTGAACCCCTATGGCTGCCGGCTGCAGACCGTGTGGCGCGAGATCGATCTGAGTCTGTCGCGCACCAACCCGTTCGACTTCAACCTCGACATCGAACAGATGTATTGGGCACCCTACACCCAGACCAACCTCTCCTACGACCAGTTCGATCGCGCCAGCATGTGGCTCGGCCACTCTGAGTTCCGTCCGACGCCGTGCGTCGGCGCCGCGAGCGCGCTCGCGTCGATGCCGAACTCGGGCCTCGACCTGGTGTTCGAGCGGAATTACGTGTGGAACCCGAGGCCGACGGCCCCTGGTCACCCCACTGGTCCGATCGAGACGCAGTCGCCGCGCCGCGCCGCGTATGTCGATGCGGCGCTCACGATCGATCCGTCGACGGTCGTCTACGAGACGAACCACGTCAATCGGTTCCTGCCACTGCCCACCTTCCAGAAGCCCTATTTCGTGTATCGCGACGAAACGGTTCGCGAGCAGGGCAACAACAACGGGGTCGTTGGCGCCACCGACCTCGATGCGAATGCCTTCCTTCCATACATCCTGAGCCCGTTCACCAACGGCCAGGGGCGACGCTGGATCGACACGGGGCCGAACAGCGTGTCGTTCGTCAGTTCTTTCTGGAACGATGGGCCCAACGCGCTGCTCACCGGTGGTTCCGACACGTTCACGGGCGGTCTCGTCGGCAGCGTCGCGCTGCCACTGATGGCCGACTTCTGGACCTACTACGACTCCTCGACGCTGCCGTTGGGCGGCGGCTACATCGCGCTCGGCACCAATGGCTGGCAGGTGGCGATCACCGTGCAATCGGGCTCGACGCCGAACTTCCGCGTTCTGTCCGCGGGGCGCGCCCCGATCGGTGGGGGGCAGCCGGTCTACCGCTCGCCGGGCGACTCTCAGTGGCAGCTGGCCAGCGGAGCCTTCATCGGACAGACCACCGGGACGACGCCGCCCGGCGACAACACGTTCTACTGGATCATGATGGACGTCTTGAAGCGCCAGAGCGTGATCACGAACGGCTTCCTGGACCTCAACAACCCGCATCGCGTGCCGGAGGGCTTCGCCGATCCGCGGCTCGGCCCGTTCTATCTGCAAGGCGGTCAGAGCACGTTGCCTCAAGACGTGCTGCCGCGATTCGATTTCCAGTTGGATCCGCCGCTGGCAGATCTGCCGCCCGGCACGTCGGTCGTACCGCAGTTCCGCGCCGCCAGCGCGGTCGATTCCACGCCGTGGTATTGGAATTCGTGGATCAACCCGCAGGCCGGCAATCCACTGTTCCCGTCCTCGGCGAACCCCGCTGTCCCATTCACGCCAGCCCATCGCGAGCAGCTGAAGCCGACGGCGGTGAACTTCCCGCTCGATCCATACAAGGCCGGCGACGCCCACATCCGCAAGTGGGACACCCGGGCGATCCTGGGCGGGGCTTCGGCGCGGAACTGGTGGACCTACTTCTACAATCGCACGGTCACCACCTACGTCGAGGATCCCAACGACCTCATGGCGCCGGCGTTCACGAGCCAGTTCCAGGGGCCCAACGAGGTGTTCACCCCACGCCAGATCCGGTACGTGAACTGGCGGTTCGTGACCAGCAACAACACGGACGCGAATCCGCCGGTGTCACCGGCGATCGAGTCCTTCTCGCTCTCCTACCGTTTCCAACGACAGTAGCCTCGAACCCCGGCGGGGCGTCCCGCTCTGCCGCATTGCCTGTGCACCTTCTATCCGCGCGTCTGTCCGCTGCCTCGATCCTCGCAGGTACTCTGGCCCCGGTGGGGCTCCGGCCCGTCGAGATTGGGCACCTGCGTTCGGGCGCCCAGCGGGTAGACTTCGTGCGGTCGGTCCTCTCCCCTTTTCCGTGCCCTGATTTCCTTCGGCCCTGGTTCGACATGAGTCATACCAGGCCTGCCCTTGCGCCATGAACCGTGTGAACTTCGCCCGGCTGTTCTCCCTGGCAATCGTCGCTGCTTTCGTCAGCTGCTCAGGCGGCAGTGATGTCGGTGGCATCAAGACTGGTGGAGACTTCATCGTTCTCCAGACGGAACCAAGCGACAACGGCGGACTGTTCCTGAACGACGCGATCCAGATCGATTTCAGCAACGCGGTCATGCTCGCGTCGGCGAGTCTGCTGACGTTCTCCTTCCAAGTCCTCGACCAGGTCGGCAACACGGTTGCCGAGCCCGTCGCGGGTCATTTCGAAGTCGGCACGAGTCCTGGCGACGCGACACCGGGCCGGCGCTTGCGTTTCGTTCCCAGGCTGCCGACCAACGATCTGTTCACGAACGGCGGTTTCCGTCCAGGGCGGACCTATGTCGTCCAGCTCGTCGGTGGCAACCCCGTGAACGGCACTGTGCTGCGCGACGTCAACGGCAAGGGTCTCGCGCGCGCCGTCAGTTTCCGTTTCACGACGGCCGACGGCGTGACGCCAGGCCAGCTGTTCCGCAATCCAGCAGCCGGCGGTCCGCGGCGCGCGAGTTTCGAGTTCGGACCGAAGGACAGCCAGACCGGTCTCGCCTCGCTCAACAAGCTCGGCACGCCGCCGGTCGAGGTGACGCTGACGTTCGACCAGCCGCTCAATCCGAGCAGCACGAACGTCCCGACGGCACTCGACACGAACCCGCTGGTCCGCAGCAGCAACTCCAAGGGCCGGATCTTTCTCGAATACAAGGACCCGGTTTACGACCCGAGTCCTGACGACTACACCTGGATCCCGGCGGACGTCTCGCTCGATCCGGAAACCGTTTCGAAGGTGACGCTGCGACCGCTCGGTGTGCTGCCGAACAACGCCACGATCCGCGTCGTCGTCGAGCGCACGCTCGAGGACATCTCGGGCGAATCGAATACGTCGAATCCGGCATACGACGCCGTCTTCGGCACCTTCCGCACGCAGCGCTCCTACGAGCAGCAGTTCGACGCTCTGGTCGAGGACTTCCTCTCCACGGAGCACTTCAACCTCGCAGCCGCGTTTGCGCAGCCGGTCGCGGAAGTCGGTCCCGGCTACGTGAAGGCGGGCTTTGCGTTCGAAGGGACCACGACCGGTGCGGAATTCGAGCCGCTGCCTAATCTGACGGTCCTCAACACCAACTTCACGCTGGTGCAGCCCAAGGTCGGCACTGCCTACAACGTGTCGGGTGGTGTCTTCAACTTCAAGAACGTCAATATCCCCGTCGGCAAGACCGTGCAGGGCCAAGGCTCGAACCCGATGGTCTGGCTCGTCTCGGGCAGCTTCGACGTTCGCGGCATCCTGTCCGTCGACGGTGGGCAGGGCACGCGCGTCCAGCAGGTCAGCAACGCGAACGTACCGAAGCCCGGTGGACCCGGTGTGTGCGGCGGCGGTGACGGAGGTCGTGGTTCTCCGAGCACCACAGCTCGCGACGTGGCCGGGGAGACCGGGAAGGGTCCCTTGCAGGTCGCCCTGGGCGGCGGTGTCGGTGGTGCGCTCGCTTGCACTGCCGGTTGCACGCGCGGTTCGGGCGGCGGTGGGGGAGCCCTCGCGACGCAGGGTGACCCGAACTACAAGCGGTTGCAGGTTCCGCCGAATCCGCCGGGCACGGTCTTCCCGGTTTTCCCGCAGCAGACCGGTGTGGGTGGCAATGGTTGCCCAGGCGTGGCCGGTGCCGCGACGCGGTCCTTGTTGGGTGGCACGCCGGGTCCGATCGTGTTCGTGGACTCGCGCGCGGACAACAACTACTGGGGCGGAGGCTACAACGTCTTCGCAAACCTGCGGATCGTCGGCGAGTTGTCCGTGCCGCGCGGTGGCGGCGGTGGCGGCGGTGGTGGTGACCTCTCCTACAACTCGGACTGCAACACCAACGTTCCCAACTTCGAGAACGACAGCAGCGGTGGTGGCGGCGGTGGTGGCGGCGGCGTGCTCGTCGTGAAGGCCCTCGGCCCGATCACGGTGTTCGACACCGGCCGCATCTCCGCGAACGGTGGCCACGGCGGCGGTGGCGAGCAAGAGGGCTCCTGCAATCGCGGCGGCGGCGGCGGCGGCGGCGCCGGCGGCATGGTCGTGCTGATGTCGGCGACCCAGATCAACATCCACGCGAAGGGTCCGGGCAACACCTATCTCTACGCGGCCCCTCAGAACGACTACAACTTCTCGATCTCGGCCGATGGCGGCGTTTGTCAGACGCTGGGCTTCACGACACCCGGCTCGCCGGTCATGAACACGGGCAAGTATCCGAGCATCCTGTCTCAGACCACGTTCCCGAACACATACGACTCGGCGCCGCTCGGCGGTTTCGGCGGCATGGGCATCGTCCAGCTGATGGCACCGCCAGGAACTCCGCCAACGGCCAACTTGGACAACACGAACACCATCCTCGACGACAACATCAAGGTGTTCAGGTTGGGCAACGAGTTGACTGGCCCCCCGAAGCAGGCAGTGCTCGCTTGGCGCGGCTTCCCGAATGCCCAGGGCCAGGGAGTCGATGACAACGGCAACGTCATCAACCCGTCGGGTTCCATTGACTACGAAGGCGACATCCGTCCGGCACCGTCGTTCCTGCCCTCGCCTTATGCCGAAAAGTCGCGCCTGCGCACGCACTGGATCGACACCGGCTCCTCGGTGCGCAGGTCGCTGACGGCCGACGACAATCTGCCGCGCGGCATCATCGACCCCTTGGGCAATCTCACGGGGCCACGCTACCTGTTCGAGGGGCTTCGACCGGCCCAGGTCCCGCCCGATCCGACGACGGGCTATGTCGCCTACACGGTCTCCAACGGAGTGGCCCGGGCCAACTACCCAGAGGTTGTCCCGCCAGCGCCGATCACTGGCACCGGCGCCGTCACGTTCCTCGGCAAGCCTGCCTACTTCATCCGGACTGCCGGAGCCTTTGGCACACCGGTGGATCAGTTCTCGCAGTACGAAGCCGAACTGCTGAACGACAACAATCTCCTGCAGGGTTCGTTCCGCATCCTCGCGAACACGGACAGCGAGCTCACGCTGTCGGCCGAGGAGGGAGCCTTGCCCACGACGGCAACCAAGGTCAGGGTGCGCGCCAAGTTCTTCAAGCTGCTGACGAATGGCACCGAGGGACTCGGTTCGACCTACCTCGGCACCGGCAGCCCCGGAGAGCGCGTGCCGACAGCCAACATGCGGATCGGCTTTGCCTTCCACCAGGATCCGGCGAATCCGGCCGCGCTGCGCTGGCCGCCGCTGGCGAACAGCTTCGAATACAACCTCTCGGATCCAAGCGTGCAGGAGTCGATCCGCGCCCTCGGCGCGGCCTTCGTGCAATACGACATCCTGTTCGACCTCAGATACAAGGCCGTGCCTTCGGACAACCCGCCCGCGCTGAGCCCCGAGACGCAGCGCCCCGAGCTCCACTTCCTGAGGCTGCCGTTCCGCTTCTAGTGCCCCTCTTCCAGAATCGACACTGATTATCCCCCTGACCTGATACCGGCCCCAGGGTCGTGCAATACGGCACTGTGGTCACAACGACATGATCGCCGCCGGCTGGCGCCGGCGGCTCAAGACGCGAAGGCAAAGTTATGAAGGACGCCAAGATCCGATCCAAAGCGCTGCAATTGGCGCTGGTGTTCGCTGCGCTGGCTGCTTGCGACGGCAGCAGCAAGGTTGGTGAGTTGGGCGACGGCTCCAAACTCACCCTGCTCCAAGTCGAGCTGGGCCGGCTCGTGGACGTCTACTCGTACCAGCGGGAAGACGTGGCGAACGGAGATCGGCGAAACCGGGCCAACCGCCGCATCGAGCTGGTGGCCAAGAACGTCGTCATCAATCCGAACATCGAGAGCCAGTCGTTGTTCAGCCCCTCCGGGGAAGTCGTGCCGAACGCTGACTACGAGTACTTGCCGTTCGACAAGTCCGTCGGCCACGAGGAACTGCTGATCCTCTGGGACGATCGGCCCACTTGGAGCACCGGCCCCAGTTCCGAGGTCGCGTCCTTCAATTCGGCCCTGCAGCGGGCCCAGTTGGGACTGCTCTCGCTCGCCCCCTCGTATCGCGGTCAGAACACGCAGACGCACCCGATTCCGATCGTGCCGCGCAATGCCGCGATCCGGATGCGGTTCAGCGCCAAGATCCTCGTCGACGCCACGTTCTTCGAGACGAACCCCACGGCGATCCAGTTGCTCGAGTTCAAGGGCGACCCCGCAGTCGTGCAGCCCGTGGATGCATTCCGCATCCTGCCCTATCGCGTCGTCACGCAGAACAACGACGTCATCCTCGACACGACGATCCTCGGCGGCGAGGGACCTGCCGGATCGAGCACTCGAGGTCTACCGGCGTCGGCCGACAACGTGACCGCGAACATCCGCCTCGCGATCCCCGCGCGCGGCGTAGTGTCGCCGTCGTTCTACGTGAAGGAGGACGCGGTTCCCCCATTGAACGGCGTCGACAGCGCGGCGCGCAGTTCCGTGATTCGCGACTTCCGCTCGGGCAACCTGGCCGATGGCGTGTCGGGTCGCCTCAACGAGCCGGAGTCCCCGATGATCATGGCTGCGCTGGCCATGGGCATCACGGATATCGACACCGCGAACTCGATCGTCACGTTGAACAAGCGTGCGCAGTTGGTGCCGATCCGAGCCCGGTATCCGTTCGTGGATGGCCCGCTCGACGGAACCAGCGGCCTCCCGCTCGGGCCGCTTGCGGCTCCGATCTTCCCGACGCTGCCGGCCGGCGACATCCTCGTGCAGTTCATTCAAGTCCTGATGCCCAACGGCAGCTATGAGACGGTGAAGCTCCGCGCGGAGATCCTCCAGAACATGGAAGTCGGGACGATCGCCGGGGACCCGAGGCTCGGACTCGCCTTGAACCCACCTCCCGGTGACTCAGAGCAAGGCGAGAGGATCCCGGTCGTGCGCGTTCGCCTCGCCACGCTGCAGGCGGGCAGGGACTCGCTCGGCCGCGAGGTATCGTTCCAGTCCAGTACGCTTCCCGAGGGACAGGACTGCACCGTCCGTGCGCGCTACTACGAGGACGTCCCGTTCAGCGCTGGCTCGTTCTCTGTCAAGGATAGCGCCTGGCGGTATCGCTTCACGCGGATCGATCCACAGCCCGCGGCGGCTGCGGTGCCAAACTCGTTGGTCCAGCCCAACGCCTCGGTCTCCATCGAGTTCACGAAGCCGATGGACCTCGACCAGGTCGACAACACCTCGAACCTGCTGCTCACCAACACGACGGTGGCGGCCGAGCCGTTCGAGCAGCAGATCGGCGACCCCAAGCGCGCGACGACTCGAATCGTCCCGTCGCGGTTGTCCGACCTCACGGGCGACGGCACCGTGCTGCGCCTGCAACCGCAGATGGGCTTCTTCCACAAGAACAATCCCCCCACAGCCGAGCCGTACTGCGTGCACGTGCGACTGGGCAGCGCCGGCGTAACGGACCTCGCGGGCAACCCGTTGGCGATCTTCGATCGGCCGGCGTTCCAACAGGCGAGTTGGTCGGTCGACTTCACGTTGGACCCGCAGGCGCAGAGCAACCTCGTGGGATGGCACACGTGGCGCTTCGAGAACCAGGACGAGGACGGCACGCCGGCAGGCTCGGCCGACCTCTTTGGTCAATTCCGCCTCGAGAACGGTCGTCTGATTGCGGCATCGGGCCAGCGTTTCAGCCGTTCGGCGGACAACCAGAACCTCGTCAGCATCAGCCGCATCAATCGAGGTGAGTGTTGGGATACCACCCCGCCGGGTGGGCAGATCTTCCCGGTGCCCGGTCCCCCGGCTGGCGTGGTGCCGACGGCGCCTACCGGCGTGCACCCGGGGCTGCTCTACTGGCAGCCGAGCATGACCGGCGTCCAGGGGCCGCCTTTCGTGCCGGCGGTCTACCCCTACTGGCAGCAGGTGCCCCAGCCCGTGGGCCGCGTCGTCGAACCGCACAAGCCCCAGGGTTCGCGCATGCAGATGCGCTACCTCGAGGACGACTTCTCGTTGAGCTACCGCCAGCCGTCGGATCTGTCCATCGACGTCGAACAGCTCTACTGGGCGCCGTTCGAGGACGAGACCGTGCTCTACGACGTGTTCGATCGCTACACGATGTCGCTCGCGCACAGCCCGCGGCGTCCCGACGAACGCTGGCTGCTGGTCACTGGCGGCACGCCGCCGGCGATCTTCTGCACGATGGACTGCGCGTCCATGAACAGCGGCCTGTCGGAGACCTTCAGCGAGAACATCCTGCCGGGCACCACGCTGACGCCGGTGTTCGAGGACAAGGTCTACCGCATCAACCCGAACGAAGCCTTCCGGGCTCCGGAGAGCAACGTCAAGTACGTGCCATTCCCGCGGTTCGATCACAGCTACACCTGGCGCGATTCGCGCCTCGTGACCATCGATGCCGCTGGGCAGGTGATCGGGCTCGGTGGCGCGCAAGAACCCGGCGGCCCCGCGCCGAACGGCGACGTGACGGCGAACATCGACTCGCCGTGGGTCACCGACGTCCCGGGCACCGGGTTCCTCGGTGCGCAGTGGGTCCAGGATGCGGCGGACTTCGTCGGCAACTTCAAGCACGACCACGATCCGATCGCGCTGCCGCTGCTCGTCGACTTCAAGGTCTTCCCCGATGGCGCCGCCAACGGCGTCGTCGCGGGCAACAACGGCTTCCACGTCGCGATGCTCGGGGCACCCAGCATCAGCTGGCCTCCGGGCCCGTTTGTTCCCGATGGCTACTACGACGCCCTTGGCTCGGGCTGCGGCTCTGGTTACCCGCCCTGGCCGCACCTGCGCGTCCAGGCCTCGGGCGGCAAGGACCTCGTGAGTCTGCTCGATGTCCTCGTCGATCCCGCGAACCAGGTGAATGCCCAGCCGAGCTGGGTCAAGGATGCCGGGCTCGGGGACCCCAACTACGCGTTGTTCCTCGCTCCGGCCGGCGACGGCATGCTCAACTGGGCTCGCGCCGACTTCGTCCGCAAGGTCTCGACCATGACCTTCGGCTTCTTCGACACGCTGAAGCCACAGCGTTCGCTGCTGCTCAACTCGGGTGGCACGCCCGTGGCCGACGATGGCATCCCGAACCTCGAGAACGTCCTCCTGGTCCCGCGCATCAGCGATCTCGTCGTGACGCTGGATCCGCCGTTGGCGCGGCAGCCCGCCGGTACGACGGTCGTCGTCGAGATTCGCGGCGCCGAGACCTTCGCGAACTCCGGCACGCTCTACAACCCCTCGGCGCAGAACGGTGACGCGTACGACCTTCGCGGCAACCTGCTGAACCCGAACTACGCATGCGAGGCGTATCGCTACTCGCAGGCGAACACGGCGAGTGCAGCACCGCGCATCGCAGCGACGGGCCTGACCCGGTATGTCACCGAGGACGAGCTGAACCTGATCCGGACGCCCGGTAACAACCTGTTGCCGCGCTACCTGAACCTGCGCCTCGTCATGACGAACAACGTCGACGTGACCCCGGCTCTGTCGCCGTCGCTGCGCAGCATGAGCGTGGTCTACCGCGTGCAGGCGAGCCAGTAGAGCGGCTCGCCCAAGAGGCGACCCGCTCTGTCACCTCCGAGACGCCGCGACGCGGGGGCGCAGCAACGGCGAAACAACGCAGCCAGCCCCGCTGCGGCGTCAGGGGGCCGGCTCGCCCAAGAGGCGACCCGCTCTGTCATCTCCGAGACGCCGCGACGCGGGGGCGCAGCAACGGCGAAACACGCAGCCAGCCCCGCTGCGGCGTCAGGGGCTCGGCTCGCCCAAGAGGCGACCCGCTCTGTCACCTCCGAGACGCCGCGACGCGGGGGCGCAGCAACGGCGAAACACGCAGCCAGCCCCGCTGCGGCGTCAGGGGCCGGCTCGCCCAAGAGGCGACCCGCTCGCGCCTTGCCCGCTTCGTGGGACTCCAAGGGAGATGGAATCCATGGACTTGGGAGCGTCGTGACCGGCGCGGCGTTTTCGCGCCCCGAAGTCCCACTGCCGCGGCAGGTGCAGATCGTGCTCGGCGACGCGCTGGATACCGTGCGCATTCGCCTGCCGGTGCGTAGGATCCGATAAGGACGGAACAATGCACGTCGTTCGCCCACACCCCGGTGCGCTCGTCGTCGCGCTGCTGGCCGCAGCGTGCTGGCACCGGACCCCGGCGCCGCCAGCCTTCGAGGTCCTGCGCACGTCGCCGATCCTCGGCAGCGACACCGAGCCGATCCTGCTGAACGACTCGATCACCATCTACTTCTCCGACACGATCCAGGCTCTCAGTGTGACGCCCGATTCCGTGTCGCTCGTCGACGAGGAAGACCGACCGGTCCGTGGCTCACTGCGCGTCGGATCCAACTGGGCGACCTTCCAACCGGAACCACCGCTCACGCGCGAAATGACGGACGGGTCGCTGCGGCCAGGGGGCGCCTATCGCTTGTTCGTGGCCGGTTTTCCGCGTCACGACGCGGTGCGGGCAAGCGACGGCCGACGCCTTGCGGCAGCGGTTGCATTCCCCGTGCGGGTCGCCGGGATCGACTACCGGCCAGTCGGCTTGCCGGCGCCGTTGCGGCCGCCGATGAGCGAGTTGCCCTTCGTGCTGCCGCCGCAGGATCCGCCGCTGCAGATGGTGCCCGCGAATGCGCCGCGGCTCCGGCTTCGGTTCACGCTTCCGGTGTTGCCGACGACCGCCGCGGCCGAGGCATTCGAAGTGCTCTTGATGCGCAACCCGATCGAGACGCTGATGCCGCGCAGCGTGCGCGTCGTGCCATCGCGGCTGGACGACATCCCCGGTTCCACGGTCGAGATCGACCTCGGTGGCTTGATGCGGCAGGACGGAAGCGGTCCCGTGGCGCTGAAGCAGTCGGACCTGATCAGCGTGGCGCTGAAGACAGGCCCGAACGCGGTGCGCGACTATGCGGGCAACACGTCGCTGCCCTCATCACCGTGGCATTGGGTCGTAGCCGCAGGTTCGAGCCTCGCGCTCGCGGAATGGCCAGGGGACGATGGGGCTGACAGGGCGATCGTCGACGGCGATCCCGCGGTCCCCGGATTCGAATTGCGCGCTGGAGTCATGAGGCCGCGCGTCCGCGTGGAGGCGGGCGACGGCAGCCTTGGCATCTTCCGGCCACAACGCGACACGACGTTGCGCCCCGGCGAGCCGTTCGATCGCGGCGATGGCCAGATCGTCACGAGTCGCGGCGCGGCATTCCCGTTCCTGGCGGTGGACATCCCGGCCGGAGTGTCGGTCAAGGTCGATGCTCGCGCGGGGCCCGTGCAGATCCTCTGTTGCGCCGACCTGCGCATCGCTGGCTCGGTCGAGTTGCTCGCTTCGGCCCAGCCCATGCAAGGGCGCTATCTGCAGGTGGTGCCGTTGCGCGATCTGCTCGAAGGCGCTCCCGTGGCGATGGTGGCCGCCGGGGACGTGCACGTGCGCGGCACCGTGACGGCCCGGGAACCCGTGGCGGCGGAGAGTACCGTTCTCACGCTTGCGACCGCGGCGCGCATGGACCTGAACGGGGCCCTGCCCTTCAACACGATCCTTGCTCTCGAGGCGGAGGGACCGGCCGTGAAGGGGGTCCTGGGCCAGACCAAAGTCGTGTGGGCGACCTTCACCTACGGCATCGCGCGCGGCGCCACCTTCGTCGCTGGCGGCTTCACGTCCTGGCGCCAGTTGCCGTGGGACCGGGACGGAGGGCTCGTCCAGGCTGACGCGGATCCCGAGGTTCGGTTCGGCTGGCAGTCCGCACCGGCGGATGTCAATCGCCGGCGCGAACCGGATCTGCGTCGCGGGCTCCCCCGGAGCCAGCCCGTTGCAGATCAGGACCGGATCGGCGTGGAGCCAGGAGCGTTCGTCCGCTTCGAGCTGAGCGCGCCGTTGACCGACGGCCGGCCGCTGCCGAAGGTCCGCGAACTGCGCATCCTCGACCGGTGAGGCCCCTGAAGCCCCGCGCGCCGAGAACCAGCCCCGCGCGCAGGCATCCAGGCGGAGGACGGCGGGGCTGGCCGCCTGCGATGTTCTCCACATGCGCCTGCGAGGAGGCTGCGCTCCCGGTCAGGCGCTGCTCGAACTTGCCAACGGATGCATGGATTCCCTCCTACGGGGCCGTATGCTCCTGGCCAGTGCAGGCATTCGCGTGTCGAGGGTCAGCTCGGCACGTGGCGGTCAACGGGGCCGCAATCTGCATCTGAGTTGTTTCGAGAGCCGCTTGGCGGCGGCGTTGCCAGTTCCGGTCATGGATACGGCTGTGTTCGAAGTGGGGGCAGCCCTGCTTGGAGCCTGCGTTGGCTCCTTCTTGAACGTCGTCATCCATCGTCTGCCGCAGGAGGATCCGAAACGCCGTTCGTTGGGCGGGCGCTCGCATTGCCCGAAGTGCGGCGCGCTGATCCGTTGGTTCGACAACGTGCCCGTGTTGTCCTGGGTCGTGCTGCGCGCCAAAGCGCGTTGCTGCGGCGGCCCGATCGCGGTGCGTTATCCGTTGGTCGAGCTGCTCACGGCGGCGTTGTTCTGGGTGCTTGCGTCGTGGCCGCCATTCGGCCCCTTGCTGCGACCTGACGCCACGGGTCTCGTCTTCGACTCGGAGGCAGGTGCGGCGTTCGTGCTGCACGCGGCGTTTCTCGCGATGCTGGTCGCTCTCACGTTCATCGACATCGACACCCAGTTGCTGCCCGATGCCCTGACCAAGCCCGGCATGGCGATCGGAGTCGTCGGCGGCCTCTGGCCTGGCGTCGCCGGCGTGATCAGCAACGACACGATGTACCCTCTGGCCCTCCGTTCGCTGCTGGCCAGCGTCGTCGGGCTCGGGGTCGGAGGCGGGGTCACGTGGGGCATCCGCATCCTCGGCACGCGCGTGTTCCGCAAGGAAGCGATGGGTTTCGGCGATGTGAAGTTCATGGCCATGATCGGTGCCTTCCTCGGTTGGAAGGGTGCCCTGCTGACCATGTTCCTCGGCTGCGTGTTCGGCGCGCTCGGCGGCGGCATCGGTCTGTTGCTGGGGCGCGGCAGCCGCATTCCGTTCGGGCCCTACCTCGCGCTCGGTGCGGTCATCGCGATGTTCTTCGAACGCGACATCCTCACGGTGCTGTTCGTGACGTGGCCCGATTGGCAGCGCGCGAACCCCGCTGCACCGTGGATCCTGTATGCCGTTGTGTTCTTGTGTCTGTTCGGTCTGCTTGCCATCCTGAAACGCAGGCGGTTCGGATGACGAGTCTTCACTTGTTCCTTGTGAGCTGATTCCTTTGGGAGGCACCATGTTGTTCCGCAAAACCATCCTCTTTCTCTCAGCGGTGGCCTTGTCGTTGTCGACCAGCTGTACGACGCGCTACCAGGACATGCTGCGCGAGCGCGATGAGCGCATTCGCGAGCTCAGCGGTGACGTTGCTCGCCTGCGTGGCCAGAACGAGAACCTGCAGGCTCGCGATGGCGCGCCGCAGCCTGCGAATGCGAATGCAGCGCGCAGCGACGCACCAAACCTCATCGACCAGCTCCAGAAGGACCTCGGCAGCGAGGCGGAGGTGCGCTACAACAAGGGCCGCGTCAGCATCGGCGTCGATGACTCCGTGACGTTCGATTCGGGCAGCGTTGCCTTGAAGGACTCGTCGCACAAGGTGCTGCGCAGCGTGTGTTCGGCCCTGAACAGCAAGTTCCCAGGGCGGCGCATCTACATCGAGGGACACACCGACACCGACCCGATCCAGAAGACGAAAGACAAGTACAGCAGCAACCGACACCTCTCGATGCTGCGCGCCGACGCGGTGGCCCGTTACTTGATCTCTCAGGGTATCCCCGAGGCCAACATCGTGGTCGTGGGCTACGGCCAGTTCGACCCCCGCGATCCCACGAACAAGGCGCGCAACCGCCGCGTCGAAATCGTCGTCGGCGAAGCGAAGTAGGGCGCGACGTGGTCAAGGGGGGCTTGGGTTCCGCGGCCCGGCCCCGCCCGATGGCACCGAGGTGACGCGCCGGCAGCCCAGGCCGGTGCGCGGCTGGGCCCGTGGGTTCGCCGCAATGGAAAGCCACTCGCCGATCAAGTGACTTCCGGCTCCGGCTCGTCGCGGTATAACTGCCGCGCCTCCTGTACCGCGATCGGCCCGGAGTTCCCGAAGCTGAGCAGTGCAATGGCTTCGCCCCCGCGCCTCTCCCGGGCGCTCAGACCTCTCGGAGTGATCGATGGCATATGCATCGGAGGACATTCGCAACGTCGCGCTCTTTGGCCATGGCCACTCGGGCAAGACGATGTTGCTCGACGCGATTGCGCACCACTGCAAGCTCACGAATCGCCTCGGCAACACGGCCGACGGTTCGAGCATCAGCAACACGGAGCCCGAGGAGAGAGCGCGCGTGCAGACGCTCTCGGCGCACCTGTTCAAGATCCCGGTCGGTCCGGTCATGCTCAACATGTTCGACACACCGGGCCATCCGGACTTCGTAGCCGACACGATCTCGGCAATGGACGTCGTCGAAACCGCGTGTTTGTGCGTCAGTGCCGCGAGCCCGCTGACTTTCCATGCTCGTCAGCTCTGGAAGCAGGCCTCGGCATTCGGCATCGGTCGTGCGATCGTCGTCACGCACCTCGACCACGAGAACACGGACTTCGAGAAGATCGTCAGCAACTTGCGCGAGGCGTTCGGCCACGCCGTCGTCCCGGTGACTTACCCCAATGCCACTGGAGCGCAGTTCAAGTCGGTGCACGCCGTGACCCACAACGAGGGGCCAACGGCGGCCAAGTACCACGACATGATCGAGGAGGACGAGGCCGAAGTCGACGACACGTTGATGGAGCACTATCTCGAACAGGGCCACCTCGAGCCCGCGGAGTTCGAGCAGAACCTGCGCCGCGCGATCGCGCGCGGCAAGCTCGTGCCGGTCTTCGCCGTGTGCCCTAATCGCGGGCTCGGCATCGCGCAGATGCTCGAGTTCGCGCAGCAGCATTTTCCCTCCCCGGTGTGCTTCGGCCCGCGCGGCGCCTGCAAGCCGGGCAGCGACGTGCCGAGCGAGATGATCGAGCCGAACGGCGGGCCGTTCGCGGCCAAGGTCTTCAAGACCGTTTCGGACCCGTATGTCGGGCGGCTCACGTATGTGCGTTGCTTCCGCGGCAAGCTGCAGAAGGACCAGAGCGTGACCGACGTGCGAACCGGCAAGGCCAGCAAGGTGGCCCACCTGCTCGAGGTGCACGGCAAGGACGTCAAGGAGATCCCCGCCGTGATCGCGGGCGACCTCTTCGCGATCAGCAAGCTCGAGGAGTTCAGCAGCGGTGACACGCTGTGCGCCGAGGGTGCGCTCGTGCAGTTCCCACGCCCGAGCTACCCGCAGCCGACCTACGCGCGCCATGTCTGGCCCAAGACGCGCGGCGACGAGCAGAAGATCGGCCACGCGATCGAGAAACTCGCCGCCGAGGATCCCTCGCTGCACTTCAACCGCGACAAGGAGACCGGCGAATTCCTCGTGACCGGCATGAGTCCGCTGCACGTCGAAGTCCAGTTCCAGCGCCTGCACCGGCGACACCAGGTCGACGTCGACCACGGGCCCCCGACGATCCCGTATCGCGAGACGATCACGGCGCGCGCCGATGGGCACCACCGTCACAAGAAACAGACGGGCGGCCGCGGCCAGTTCGCCGAGGTCTACCTGCGCGTGGCACCGCGACAGCACGGCGAGGGCTTCGAGTTCGTCGACTCCGTGGTCGGCGGGTCGATCCCGCGGCAGTTCATCCCGGAGGTCGAGAAGGGGTCCCGCAAATTCATGCAGCGTGGCGCGCTGGGCGGCTTCCCGGTCGTCGATCTGCAGGTCGAGGTCTACGACGGCAAGTACCACGATGTCGACAGCGACCAGCTCAGCTTCCAGATCGCCGGGGAACGCGCCGTCCACGATGGTTACCTGAAAGCCCGGCCGATCCTGCTCGAGCCGATCATGGACGTCGTGATCCACGTGCCCGATCGGTTCACCGGCGACGTCGCCGGCAACCTGTCCAGCAGCCGCGGGCGCATGTCGGGCATGGAAATGCAGGACGGCATCCAGACCATCTACGCGCAGTGCCCGCTCGCGACGATGCTCGACTACTCGACCCACCTGCGATCGATCACGGCGGGGGAGGGCACCTTCACGATGAAGTTCGCTCACTACGAAGCCGTGCCGCCGAACCTGCAGGCGGACATCGTCAGCAAGCGCAAGGCCGTCGTCGAACAGAACGCCGACAAGAAATAGTCGGTCGTCGCCGCAACGGCGCTGCGCCGCCTCGATCTGCGACTGGGCCCCAAGAGCGATGCAGTGATTCCCATCGCTGCGGGGTGGACGAACCGAGCGCAGGGTCGTGCCCAGCCGCCCGACCGAGGCGAAAGGGGACCGCCGCCGAACCGTCCGGTCTCCTGGGGGGTCGCGTCCTGCGACGATTCTCCGAAGGGGCGGCTCAATGGCGGACACGCTGCCGGCCGATAGGCAACGGCGACCAGCCGATCCGCTGGTCCATCACAGGAGCGCACGATGGTTTCGATGGAAGAGCTGCTGAACCTGATGGTTCAGCGCGGCGGTTCTGACCTCCACCTCTCGGTGGGAGCCCCTCCGAAGATCCGCATCGACGGCAAGCTCGTCGACACGGAGTACGACATCTTGACGCCCGAGGTGACCAAGAAGCTCATCTACTCGGTCGTCGGTGTCGACCAGGTCGCCAAGTTCGAGAAGAACCTCGAGATCGACTTCTCCTTCGGCGTCCAGGATCTGGGTCGATTCCGCACCAACGCGTTCATCCAGCGCAGCACGGTGGCAGCGGTGCTTCGTCTCATTCCCTACGAGGTCTTCGACTTCACGGCGTGTGGACTGCCGGTCAAGACCTGCGAGTGGATCTGCAACCAGCCACGCGGCCTCGTGCTCTGCACCGGTGCCACGGGCTCGGGCAAGTCCACGACGCTCGCCGCGATGGTCAACCACATCAACGAGACGCGGCAGAACCACATCGTCACGATCGAGGATCCGATCGAATTCCTGCACCGCAACAAGGGCTGTCTGATCAACCAGCGTGAAGTCGGCGGCGACACGCACGGCTTCGACCGCGCGCTCAAGTCCGTGTTGCGTCAGGACCCCGACATCGTGCTCGTCGGCGAAATGCGCGATCTCGAGACGATCGAGGCCGCGCTGACCCTGGCCGAGACGGGTCACCTGACCTTCGCGACGCTCCACACGTCCGACGTGCAGCAGACCTGTAACCGCATCGTCGACGTGTTCCCGGCCCACCAGCAGCAGCAGATCCGCACGATGCTGTCGTTCACGTTGCAGGCGGTCATCTGCCAGCAGCTGGTGCCGCGCCTGCACGGCAAGGGTCGCGTGCTCGCTGCCGAGATCATGATCGCGAATCCGGCCATCCGCGCGCTGATCCGCGACAACAAGGCTCACCAGATCATGTCGATCATCCAGACCGGCGGTGCCGCGGGCATGCGCACGATGAACATGTCGCTGTTCGAGCTCTACCGCAACGCGTCGATCAGCTACGAGGACGCGATCGAACACACCAGTGACGAGGCGGACTTCCAGCGGCTCATGGAGCGCTCTGGTGGTGCCCCGAAGAAGACGGTTCGTCGGTCATGACGCAATTCGCGAAGAAGCTCCGCGGCATCCTCGAGAAGGCCGGCAAGCTCGACGCTGCGACCGGGGACAACCTGTTCGCGGAGGCCCAGTCGACGAAGCGCCCGTTCACCGAGGTGCTCGTTAACAAGGGCATCGCGACCGAGCAGCAGCTGTTGGCCCTGATCGCGAAGGCCGCCAACATCCCGCCGATCGATCTCTCGAGGCTCACCGTCAACAAGGAAGTGCTCGAGTCGGTGCCGGAAGACGTGGCGAGGGAGTACTGCATCTTCCCGGTCGACAAGATCGGCACGATCATCACGATCGCCGTCGCCGACCCGTTCGACGTGGTGAAGCTGGACGACATCCGCATCGTCACGGGATGCCAGCTGCGTCTCGTCGTCAGCACGGCCGAGGAGATCGAGAAGAGCCGCGGCAAGGGCTACCAGACGGAGACGGAGAGCGTCGACGGCATCATCGGCACGTTCGACGAGAGCGACGTCGAGCTCAAGGATGGCGAGATCGACGACGACTCGACGGACCTCTCGGCGATCAGCAACGAGGACTCGCCGGTCGTCAAGCTGGTCAACAAGATCATCCTCGATGCCTGCAACACGGGCGCTTCCGACGTGCACGTCGAGCCGTTCGAGAAGAAGGTCGTCGTGCGCTATCGCAAGGACGGAAACATGTACGAGGCGATGTCGCTGCCCAAGCGCATGCAGAACAACATCACCTCGCGCCTCAAGATCATGGCGAAGATGGACATCGCCGAGAAGCGCAGACCGCAGGACGGCAAGTTCCAGATGAAGATCGCGAACAAGGCGATCGACTTCCGCGTGTCGGTGCTGCCGGTCGTCTGGGGCGAGAAGACCGTCTTCCGCATCCTCGACTCGGGCAACCTCGCGCTCGACATCAAGTCGCTGGGTTTCGAGCCGCGTTCGATGGAGGACTTCCTGTGGGCGTGTGCGCAGCCCTACGGGATGATCCTCGTCACCGGCCCGACGGGCTCCGGCAAGTCGACGACGCTCTATTCGGCGGTCAAGCACATCGCGGCGCCGGACATCAACCTGACGACCGTCGAGGATCCCGTCGAATACCAGCTCGAGGGTATCAACCAGGTGCCCGTCAACGTGAAGGCCGGCATGACCTTCAGCGCGGCGCTGCGGTCGATCCTGCGTCAGGACCCCGACGTCGTGCTGCTCGGCGAGATTCGCGACCAGGAGACGTTGGAGATCGCGATCAAGGCGGCGCTCACGGGCCACCTCGTGTTGAGCACGCTGCACACGAACGACGCACCGTCGACGATCACGCGCATGGTCGACATGGGCATGGACGCGTTCATGGTCGCCAGCAGCGCGCTGCTGATCTGTGCGCAGCGCCTCGGCCGCAAGCTGTGCCCGCACTGCAAGAAGCAGGTCACGTTGTCCAAGGACGCCCTGCTGCGTCTGGGCTACACCGAAGCGGATCTGAAGACGGAGATCGAGCTGTTCGAACCGGTCGGCTGCGCTCGGTGCAACGCCGGCTACAAGGGCCGTTTCGCGCTGCTCGAGACGATGCGCATGACGGAGGACATCAAGCGCATGGTCGTCGATCGCGCGCACATCGCGGACATCAAGAAGCACGCGCTCACGGAAGGCATGCTGACCCTGCGGCGCTGCGGCCTCATGAACGCGGCGCGCGGCAAGACGAGCCTGCAGGAGATCGAGACTGTGACGATGGCCGACTAGGCGGACGACAACGACCAGCACTATCGAGGATTGGGGGCATGGCACCGCGATGCGTGGCCATGACGAAGGACAAAGACCAGGGGAAACATGACTACCAAATTCAAGTTCGAAGCCAAGGATGCTGCCGGCAAGGTCGTCAAGGGAGCCGTCACTGCGCAGTCGCAGTCGGACGTCGTCGCCGATCTGCGGCGGCGCAACCTGACGCCGATCGACGTCCAGCAGACCGGAGGTCTTGCGAGCCTGTTCGGCGGCAGCAAGGGACCTCGTTCGAAGCGGACGAAGGCCAGGAGGTCGTCGGTCAAGAAAGGCGAGCTCGAGGTCTTCACGCGCCAGCTCTCGACCATGCTGGGCGCCGGCATCCCCATGCTCGAGGCGCTCGAGATCCTGGCCGACCAGGCCGAGTCGGCGGGCTTCGCGTACTGTCTCGACAAGGTCGTCAGCGACATCCGTTCGGGATCGGACCTCAGCAAGGCGCTCGAGCCGCACACGAGGGTCTTCTCGCACATCTACGTCAGCATGATCCGCGCGGGTGAAGTGTCCGGTCAGATCGACATCATCCTGCAGCGTCTGGCCGACTACCTCGAAGCGGCCGCACACCTGCGCGCCGAGATCAAGTCGGCCATGACCTACCCGGTCGTCTCCCTCGTGCTGGTCCTCGGCATCGCGTCGTTCTTGATGATCGGCATCGTGCCGTCGTTCAAGCCCGTGTTCGAGTCGCTCGAAGTCGAGCTGCCGTCGCTGACCGTGATGATCATGGACATCGCGTTCTTCATGCGCGACTACTGGTATCTGGTCTTCGGCACCATGGCCGGCGCCGTCTTCGCACTCAAGATGGCCTGCAAGACTCCGAACGGCGCCTACATGAAGGACGCGACGTTGCTGCGGTTGCCGGTCTTCGGCATCCTGTTCAAGAAGGTCTGCCTGTCGCGCTTCTCGCGCACGTTTGCGACGCTCGTGAAGAGCGGCGTGCCGATTCTCGGCGCGATGGAGATCGTCTCCGAGACGTCGGGCAACCTCGTGATCTCGCGCATCGTCGACACCGCGCGCGACAGCGTGCGCAGCGGCGAGAGCCTGGCTGAACCGTTCTCCAAGTCGACCGTCTTCCCGCCGATGGTCACCAAGATGATCGGCATCGGCGAACGGTCCGGTGCGCTCGACACGCTGCTCGAGAAGATCGCCGACTTCTACGACCAGCAGGTCGAGGCCGAGGTCAAGGGCCTCACGTCGATGATCGAGCCGATCATGATCGCGATCATGGGTGTCATCGTCGGTGGCATCGTGCTCGCGGTGTTCCTGCCGATCTTCAAGCTGCAGGAGAAGCTCGCCGGCGGCTGAGGCCGGGCGAGGGGTACGCATGCACAACCGCAGCAAGCGCGTGATGCTCTACGGTGCCGCCAGCTTCGTGCTGAGCGGCATCGGCGTGGCGTGGGTGAAGGCTGATTCCAGCGCCGACGTCTACACGCTGCTCGGCAGCGCCGAAGTACAGCTCAAGATGGCGTTTGCCATCCCTGCCACGGACAAGCAGGGCAAGGTCCTCGACCAGCGCGAGAGTCTGATCGCCGATGCCGAGGCCAGCCTCGCTGCCGTCGAACGGCGGCAGCCCGGCATGGCCTGCACCATGGAGTTCCTGGGGTTCGCGCTGATGCTGCGCGACAAGTACGCCGAAGCTGCCGAAGCCTACCACCGCGCGCAGAGCTGCAGCGATTGCCAGCCGGAACAGCGCGACGTGCTGACGTTCAACGAAGCGCGCATGCTGGCCCGTGCCGGTTTCCGCGAACGGGCCCTCGAGGTCTTCCGGGCGCACAAGAAGGCGCTCGACGACCGCTACGCGCACCAACGGTCGATCGAGGAGGCGGGGATCCTGCGCGAGCTCGGTCGGCGCGTCGAGGCCGAACAGCTGCTCGACACGATGCTGCGCACCAGCGACTCATCGATGGCATGGCTCCAGGCCGGCCTCGAGTTCGAGCAACTCGGCATCGGAGACAAAGCCGAGAGGGCGTTCGAGAAGGCCGCCAAAGAGGTCCCAATTGCGGACTACCATCGGGCCCGCCTCAAGTTGCAGCGAGGCGAGATCGATACGTGTTGGGAGTTGTTGGAGCGTGCAGCCAAGGCCTCGCCGGCCGAGGTGAGGTGCCGGATTCGGGAAGAAGCCGGTGCCTGGTCGGCCATAGCCAAGGACTGGCGCTTCCAAAGACTCTCCGCCCCGCAGGCGGCGACACCAGGTCGCTGACCGAAGCGGGTCGGAAGAAAGAAGAGGGGAACAGCGGCGGCCACGTCGGCCGTTGCATACGGAAAAGGTTGTCAGGGAGAAACCAATGTCCAAGCGGGAACAAGGCTTTACACTCATCGAGTTGATGATCGTTGTTGCGATCATCGCAATCATCGCGTCCATCGCGATTCCAAACCTGCTCGCGGCGCGTCTGAACGCCAACGAGTCGGCGGCTATCGCGACGCTGAAGAACATCTCGTCGGGTCAGGCTCAATGCCAGGCCTCCGGCGCGATCGACGCCAACGGCAATGGCCAAGGCGAATACGGCTTCTTCGCGGAGCTGTCTGGCAAGGTCACGGTCCGCGGTAGCACGCTGACCATCAGCCCACCCGTGCTCTCCACGGCGTTCGGCAACATCACCGCGCAGTCGACCGTGGCTCGCTCGGGTTACCTGTTCAAGATGTTCCTGCCCGATCCCACCCAGCAGGGCTGCATCGAAGCGGCGACGGTCGGTGGTGGCGCGGGCACGCCCGCGGTCGACGCGAGCCAGTGCGAGACGCTCTGGTGCTGCTACGCCTGGCCGCAGGTGCAGGGCAACTCGGGCAAGCGCTCGTTCTTCATCAACCAGAGTGGTGACGTGTTGGCCACGGGCAACTCGAACTACAGCGGCACGACCACCGTGCCGGTGTTCAACGCCGCCTTCCGGGCCGGCACCGTCTCGATGGGCATGCCCGTCGCAGCGAACACGGTCGGTCAGGACACGTTCCGTTGGACCGTCGTGAACTGATGCGTGCCTGACCGCGCGGTTCACGCCGCGTGGTTGGTGCGACGAACGCCCACGGCTTGCGTCAGCAAGCCGTGGGCGTCGTCGTTTTCAGCAGCCGTTGTCGCCGCTGCGGCATGAGTCCGAGCCATTCGGGCAGAGGAGAACGCGCGGCCGCTGTCCCAGCCGGGGACTCAGTCACTCAGGCTCGACCCACAATCGGCCGATGATGGCGCGGGACACCAGCGAGGGAAACGATGGCCAAGAGCGAGCGTGGCTTCACACTGATCGAGTTGATGATCGTTGTTGCGATCATCGCCATCATCGCGGCCATCGCGATCCCGAATCTCCTCTCGGCACGATTGAACGCCAACGAGTCGGCCGCGATCGCGACGCTCAAGAACATCTCGTCGGCCCAGGCCCAGTGCCAGGGCTCTGCCGTGATCGACGCCAACAGCAACGGCATGGGCGAGTATGGCTTCTTCGCCGAGCTGGCCGGGGCGGTCGCGGTGCGCGGCAGCGCCACCGTGATGATCGACCCGCCGAACCTGTCCACTGCCTTCGGCAACATCAACGCGCAATCCTGTGTCGCGCGCTCGGGATACCTGTTCTGCATGTTCCTGCCGACCGCTGCACTGGCCGGCGGCGTCGAGGCGGCTTCCCTCGGTGGCGGGCCCGGCACTCCCGCGGTCGACCCCAACTGGGCCGAGACACTGTGGTGCTGCTACGCGTGGCCGCAGGTCTACGGCAACTCGGGCAAGCGCACGTTCTTCACCTACCAGAGCGGTGACGTGCTGATGACGCCCGCCAACGTCGTCTCCTATTCCGGCACGGCGCCGGTGCCGGCCTTCAACGCCGCCTACCGCGTCGGCTCGGCCCTGATGAGCATGCCAGTCGCGGCGAACACTGTCGGCCAGGACGGCAACCGCTGGCTCGTCGTGCAGTGATCCGCTGCGAACCGGGCTCGATGCGCTCAGGCTCGTAGTGAGGAATCGCCGATAGCAGCGGCGATGTCGCCACGACCACAGCCCCCTGCTCTCGAAGCGCTGCCCGACGCACTGTTCGCGCTGATGGCCACCGGGGAACGGCCGCGCGCTCGCACGGAAACGCCGGTGGCAAGGGCCCCGGTGCACACCGCGCCGCGGCCCGAGTCGCGCGTGCAGCGCTTGTCCGTGGTCGTTCCGGCTCGCGACGAAGCAGCGAACTTGCCGGCCCTGCTGGCGGAGCTCGACACCGCGCTGCGCGGCGCGAACCTCGCGTCCTACGAGGTCATCGTCGTCGACGATGGCTCGACCGACGAGACGCCTCGACTCGCCGCGGCTTCCGGTGCTGCGGTCGTGCGCCATGCCGAGAGCCTCGGCAACGGCGCAGCGGTCAAGCGCGGCATCCGCGAGGCCAGGGGCGACTGGATCCTGCTGCTCGACGGCGACGGCCAGCATCCGCCCGCGGAGTTGCAGGCCATGCTCGCGCTGGCGCAACACCACGACATGGTCGTCGGTTCGCGCGGCGGCAAGGGCGGCAGCGCGCACCGCAATCTCGCGAACCGGATCTACAACCGCTTCGCGAGCTACGTGTCGGGTCGTTCGATTCCCGATCTCACGAGCGGTTTCCGGCTCCTGCGGGCCGATGTCGCAAAGGACCTCGTCTGGTTGCTGCCGAACACGTTCAGCTACCCGACGACGATCACGATGTCGATGCTGCGCGGCGGCTGGTCCGTCGGATTCCATCCGTTCGCGGTGCGGCCGCGCCGCGGCAAGAGCCACATCCGTCTGGTGGCCGATGGCAGCCGCTTCTTCCTGATCATCCTTCGCATCGCGACGATGTTCGCTCCGCTGCGCGTGTTCCTGCCCGTGTCGATGGCCGTCGCGGCGCTCGGCGCTGCGTGGTACTTCCACACCTGGCTCACCGACGGGCGGTTCACGAACATGGCCGTGCTGCTGTTCAGCCAGGCGGGCATCCTGTTCGCGCTCGGACTCATCGCGGAGCAGATCGCATCGTTGCGCTTCCAGGGAATGTCCCGCGAACACGGGCGGTGAGCTGCATGCAGGTTTCGGTGCTGTTCTGCGGCGCCTGGGACGAAGGCCCGGGTTACCCGCGCACGGCCTCGCTGCGGCAGGGTCTGCTGCGCGCCGGCGTGCAGGTGCGCGAGTGCCGTCTGCCCGGGGAAGGCCACAGGAAGCAGGGTCTGCTCACGGCGCCGTGGCGCTGGCCGGCCTTCCTGCTGCGACAGTGGGCCCAGCGCAGACAGCTGGCTCGAGAGACGCGCGCCGCCGTGCTCGCCGCGCGGCCGCGCTGCATCGTCGTTCCCTACCCGGGGCATGCGCTCGTCTCTGCGGTCAAGGCCGCGACCGACGTGCCCGTCGTGCTCGACCTGTTCTTGTCGGCCTACGACACCGTCGTCGAGGACCGGCGCGTCGTCGCGCCGGGGTCGCTCGCGGCCCGTTGGCTGCAGCGGCTCGACACCCGCGCGTGTGCCGCGGCCGACCTCGTGCTGCTCGACACGCCCGAGAACGCCGCCTATGTCGCCGCGTTGACCGGCCTGCCGGCCGAGCGGTTTGGCTGGTTGCCCGTCAGCGACCCCGATGCGCAGGCGCCGGAGCCGTGGTCACCCTCCAGCGACGGCAGGCTGCGCGTGTTGTTCTTCGGCACCGGCGTGCCGCTGCACGGGCTGCGCACGCTGCTCGACGCCGTCGCAGAGGCCAGTGCCGTGCACCTGACGCTCGTGGGCGGCACGGCGGCCGAACGGCAGCACGCACAGGCCACGCTCGGTGCGCGATTGCAGCTCGAGCCCGCGTTCGTCGACCGCGCGCGGTTGCAACAACTGCTCGGACGATGCCAACTGGCGGCCGGCGTGTTCGGCGACAGCGGCAAGGCCCAGCGCGTGGTGCCGTGGAAGGTCGTGCACGCACTCGCTGCCGGGCGACCCGTGGTCACGGCCGACACGCCGGCCGTCTGTCGCTGGCTCGACGGCAGCGGCGCGGTGTTCCTGGTTCCCGCGAACGATTCCGGCGCGCTCGGGCGCGAGCTCTCGCGGCTCGCTGCCGAGCCGACGCTCGTGGCCCGAGCTGCTGCCACCGCACGCGACGCCTATGAACGCAGCTTCTCGACCGCGCGCACGGCGCAACGCTGGCAGGCGTTGCTGCAGCAGCTCGATCGCGACTCCGCGGTGGTGGCACCGTGAGCGAGGCGAGACTGCGTGATCGGGCCCTGCTGCGCCGCCGCTGGCTGCTCGCCGGCGTCACAGCACTCGCGTGCCTTGCCTATGGCACGGCTCTCTGCGGCGAATACGTGTTCGACGACTGGCACTCGATCGCGGCGAACCCCGCCTTGCAGCAGGAGCTCTCGTGGTGGCGTCTGCTCAGCGATCCGTCGGCGTTCAGTCCCGGCTCGGGCCGCATGTATCGCCCCGTGCTGTTGCTGAGCCTGGCCGCGAACCTCGCGATCGGCGATGCCGTGGCGTTCGTGAAGGCCGGCAACGTGTTGTTGCACGCGGGCGTCGCGGCGCTGTTGTTCACGTGGCTTCGAGCGGTGACGCGCCGCACGACGGCTGCCTTCGCCGTGGCGAGCCTGTTTGCCGTGCACCCGCTCGCGTGCGAAGCCGTCAATCTGGTCTCGGCGCGCAGCGAACTGCTGTGTGCTCTGGGCCTGCTCGTCGGTCTCTGCTGTCACTGGCGGTGGCACCGCAGCCGCCGGCCGCTGTTCCTTTCGGGCACGGTCGTGGGGGCCGTGCTCGCCTGCGGCAGCAAGGAGACCGGCGTGCTGTTGCCGGGGCTGCTGCTCGCCCAGGCCTTTCTGTTGCGGCGCGAGCGCTGGAGCGGGACCCACTGGCGCCGGGCGGTCGCCGGTGTGGTCCCGGCTCTCGCGATAGCACTCGCGTATCTCGTGTTGCGCAAGCTGCTGCTCGGCCAGGTGGCGGCACCGCTGCTCGGTCGCGAGGGCGGTGATCCGATGCTCGGCCACGGCCGTTCGCTGCTGGTGCAACTCGCGACGATGGGCACGCTGCTGCCGAAGGCGCTGCTGCAGACCGTCGTGCCGGTCGGGTTGTCGTTCGACCCGCCGGTCACGTACCGGCAGACGTTCCTCGACCCGCTGGTGCTGCTCGGCTGGGGTGGCCTGCTCGGGGCCACGACAGCCGCGCTGTGGCGCGGGCCGACGGCGGGCCGGCGGCGCCTCGCGGTGACGATCGCGTGGAGTCTGTCGCTGCCGTGGATCGTGATCCCGTTGAACATGCCGATGGCCGAACACCGCCTGTATGGCGTGATGCTCGGCCTCTGCCTGCTCGCCGTGGCGCTGCTGCCGCGAGCTCACCTTGCCGCCAGGAAGTTGCCGTTCGCGAGCATGCGATGGCGGCACGCAGCGTTCGGTGGACTCTTGCTGCTCGGCATCGGGATGTCGGCGGCGCGTTCGCTCGAATATCGCGACGAACGGATCCTGTGGCGGAACGTCGTCGCGCGCGAGCCGAGCTCGTTCCGCGCCTGGTGGGGACTCGGCTCGGCGATCTGGCGCTACGGCGACGTGGCCGCGGCGATCGAGCCGCTCGCTCGCGCCCACTTGCTGTGCCCGGCGCACTACGAGGTGCTGGCCAACTACGCCGAAGCGCTGATCTCGCTGCCCGACGCACAGGCCCAGCCGTTCCGCGCGCTCCTCGTCAGCGACAGGCTCGCCGCCAGGGCCAGCGAGGACGCGTGGGCACGCACGCTGCAGGCCCAGGCCAGACTGCAGGCCGGCCGCGCGACGCACGAGCGCGAGTACTTCGAAGAAGCGGAACGGCAGGCGCTGTCCTGTCTGCAGATCGCCCCGCCGAAGGGCTACGTCTACCGGCTCGCGGCCGAGGCTCGCCGCGGGCTCGGGGACCTCGAGGGCGCGCTGGCCCACCTCGATGCGAGCATCGCGCGTGGGCTCGACCACTTCACCGTGCGGCTCGATCGCGTGTTGGTCCTCAGGGACCTCGGCCGCGATGCCGAAGCGCGGCGCGAGCTGTTGCAAACACAGCAGCGTGCTCCGACGGAGCCGGCCGTGATGCAGGCGTTGCAGCAGTGGTCACAGCCGCCGCGGTAGGCTGCTTCAACCGAACAGAGCCGTCGCGTTGTCGAACGTCAGCGCCGCAGCAGCCGCGAGCGTGATGCCGCGTGCGGTCGCGAGTACCTGCAGCGTCTCCACGACGAGCGCCGGCTCGTTGCGTTTGCCGCGGTGTCGCTGCGGCGGCAGGAACGGTGCGTCGGTTTCGACGAGGATGCGTTCGGCGGGGGCCCAGCGTGCGACCGCACGCAGGCTCTCGTTCTTGGGGTAGGTCAGCGGGCCCGCGAACGAGAGGTGGAGCCCGAGGTCGAGTGCCTGCCTGGCTTCGTCGAGGTCGCCCGAGAAGCAGTGCATGACACCGCGCACGGGCGGCTGCCCGCGCAGCACCGTGAACAACGGCGCGAACGCCTCGCGGCAGTGGAAGACGACCGGCAGGTCGAGCTCGCGCGCGAGGCCGAGGTGGGCGAGCAGCGAGCGTTCCTGCTGGTCGAGCGGCGCCTTGTCGCGGAAGCAGTCGAGACCCGTCTCGCCGATCGCCGTGCAGTCGGGATCGCGCGCGAGGGATTCGATCTCGTCCCATTCGTCCTGCAGGCGCGTGCTGTCGTTCGGATGCAGGCCCGCGCTCCATGCAACGCCCGGTAGGCGGCTCAGCTCGCGCGCCGCGCGGCTCGACGCCGCGTCGACACCGACGACGAGCAGCCGGGTCACTTCCGCTGCCAGCGCACGCGCGTGTTCGAGCGCCGGATCGACCTTGCCATCGAGGCCGAGGTGGCAGTGGGTGTCGAAGACCTGCATGGGCCCGTAGTCTCGCAAACAGTCTCGCCGCGCGACAGCTCGAGCAGCTGCAAGCCACTTCCCAACGCTGCCTGCGCTTTCTTCGCGGAATAGTCTAGACTCGGTCCAGCATTCGTCGCCCTACCATGAACAGCGTCTCGATCATCCTCGCATCCATCGCCCTCTCTTCGGTTGGCGCCGTCGTCGTCTCATTGGCGCTGCGCCCTGCCGACACCTCGCCGGTCACCGCCGCGAGCTTCGCCGACCTGCAGAGCACCGTTGCCGAGCTGACCAAGGCCAACACGGCGCTGCAGGGCAAGCTCGACGCCATGGCGAGGCAGGCCGCACCGGCGGTCATGCTCGAGAACGACCGCACCGCGGTGCCGGCGGTTTCGAACGAGCAGGTCGCCGCGGCCGTCGAGGCCTACCTCAAGCGGCAAGGCAGCGCCAACGGCGCGGTCGCTGCTGGCGGTGACGGCAAGCCGACCTTCGACCTCGATGCGGACTTCAAGAAGCTCGTCGGCGCGAGCTACTGGGAGGGCGACAACGCGGCGCTGTGGAAGAAGGCGTTCGCCGCCGGCCGCATGGACGAGGTCGTCAAGCAGTTCGAGGACATCGCCAAGGCGAACCCAACCGACATCCCATCGCAGATGAATCTGGCAAACGCATACATGGCCTACCTGCAGATGGACCAGAGCAAGTGGCAGATGTCGATGAAGGCCGACGGGGTCTACGACAACGTGCTCGCGCTCGACAACACGCACTGGCAAGCGCGTTTCTCGAAGGCCGTCAGCTACACGTTCTGGCCCGACTTCCTCGGCAAGAAGAAGGACGCGATCTCGCACTTCGAGACGCTCGTCGAGCAGCAGGAGAAGCAGCCCGTCGAGGCGCACCACGCGCAGACCTACCTCTTCCTCGGCAACCTGCTCGAACAGCGCGATCCCGCCAAGGCGAAGGAGATCTGGAAGAAGGGTGCGCGGCGCCACCCGGACAACCAGGAGTTGGTGAAGAAGGCCGGCGGCTGAGCGCGGCGCGAGCGGGCTAGCTTCGCTTCGTTGACGGATCGCACGAGACAGCGGCGGTTCGCCCGTTCACGCTCGAGAGCGCCAGTGCCGTGGGGCGCCTGTTGATCCGGACCGGGTCAGCCCTTCTTCTGACCCGCGCGCTTGCTACCGGCTTCACCCTTGGCGCGCGGCGCCTGCTTTGGCTTCGTCTTCGTCGGCACCATGATCCCGGCCGCTGCTGCCGCGACCGCTGGTTTCGCGGCCGCCTTGCTGACCTTCTTCTTCGGCAGCTTCACGACGCGCCCGAACCGCGCCGCGAACTCCTTGACCGCATCGCCGTGCGTGGTCGCCGCGGCAGACAACACCTCGTCGATCGCCTGCTGCAGCGTTTCATCGGGCACGGCCAGCAGCGGCTCGGCCAACTCCGCAAAACGCGGAAACGCTTCGCTGTCGTCGGCGAGCGGCAACCGCGACGCACGCACGGCGGCCCGCCGCAGCACGTCCTGCGACGCTGCCGCGTACCGGCGCAGATCCTTCCACAGTTTCTTGTGCTTGCTGACGAGCACGCCGATCACGTCTCCCGCGAGCCGCTGCGCGAGCGCATCGACTTCGGATTCCGCGAGCAGTCCCTCGAGGAACACGAGGTCGGCCGGCTCGAGCAGCGACGCGCGCGCCGCGAGCAGCTCGATACCGACCGCGCGCAGCTCGTAGATCCTGCTCTGCCAGAGCGTGCGCACGAACGCCGTCATCTGCGCGCGGCCCATCTGCGGATGCATGGCCGCGAGATCGGTCGCCGCCGCCGCGACGGCTCCGTCCTCGGCGCCGAGGAACGTCGTCGCGGTACCGAGTTTCTGTTGGCGTTCGGCCGCCAGGGCCGGCGAGCCTTGGGCTTGCAGTCGCTGCCGCAGCAGCGATTGTTCGCGAGCGAAGTTCATGCTCATACGCCTGGCTTTCTGGTCAAGTGTTCGATGAGGTCGAGCTTGGTGACGATACCGAGCACGGTGCGCGCGGCGTCGACGACGAGGGCGACCTCGCCGCGTTCGAAGATCTTCGGCAGCTCGCTGGCCGGCGCGTGCGGCTCGATCGTCGATACCTTGCGCACCATGACCTCGGCGATCGAGGTCTTGGCCGAGGCGGCGCCTTCGACGAGCACGCGCAGCGCGTCGGCTTCGGTGAGGATGCCCGCGAGCTTGCCGCGATCGGTCACGGGCAGCTGTGAGAAACCGCGCTCCTTGAACAGCGTGACGGCCTTGCTGAGCGGGTCGGCGACGTCGACGGTCACGACTTCGCGGCGCGGCATCGCGCGGAGCAGCTCGGCGATCGTGCCGATGGCCCAGTCCTCCTCGAGGAAACCGTTCTCGCGCATCCAGCGGTCGTCGACGAACTTGGTCAGGTAGTTGCGCACGCTGTCGGCGAGAATCGTCACGATGCGCGCGCCCTTGGGGAAGTCCCTGGCGATCTGCAACGCAGCCCAGACACAGGCGCCCGACGAGCCGCCGACCAGGAGGCCCTCCTGGCGGATCAGCTGACGCGCGACACGGAAGCTGTCCTTGTCGTTCGACTTGACCCAGCGGTCAACGAGATTCACGTCGAGCACGTCGGGGATGAAGTCGTAGCCGATGCCCTCGACCTTGTAGGTCTTGATCGGGCCGGGCCCGGCAAGGATCGAGCCCTCGGGGTCGACGCCGATGATCTGGCAGCCGGGCACGCGCCGTTTCACGGTGCGCGCCACACCGGTGACCGTGCCGCCGGTGCCGGCGGTCAAGACCACGGCTGCGACCTTGTTGTCGAGCTGGTCGCAGATCTCCTTGCCCGTGCCCTCTTCGTGCGCGAGCGGATTGCTGGGGTTCGAGTACTGATCGAGGATGTGCGAGTTCGGGATCACGTCGCGCAGCCGCCTGGCCACGCCGATGTGGCTCTCGGGAGCATCCCACGCAGCCTCGGTCGGCGTGCGGATGATCTCGGCGCCGAGTGCTTCGAGCACGACCTGCTTCTCGCGCGACATCTTCTCGGGCAGCGTGATGATCACGCGATACCCGCGCACGGCCGCGGCCAGTGCGAGGCCGATGCCCGTGTTGCCCGAGGTCGGTTCGATCAGCGTGTCGCCGGGTTTGATGCGACCCTGCTGCTCGGCGTCGAGCAGCATGCGGACCCCGATGCGGTCCTTGACCGAGCCGCCCGGGTTCAGGAACTCGCACTTGCCGAGCAGTTCCTGGTCCAGGTGGCGGCCGATGCGGGCGAGCCGGAGCATCGGCGTATCTCCGACGACTGGCAGGATCGAATCGTGGATGCGCGGCATTGCAGACGCGATCTAAGCAGGTGTGGCCCGCGAAGGGAAATGCGTGCTACGGGCTTGTTCGCGCGGGCCGAACTGCGCATCGTTGGACGGCCCGTGAACGAGCCCGAATCCCCGAGCGAGCCGACGCCCGTCCCAGCGGCCTCCGACTGGGTGGCACCCGGTCCCGCGAGCACTCCGCCGCCGCAGACGCCCGTGATCGACGCGCCGGCAGGAGAGTCTTCTGCCGACACGCAGTCAGCGCCTGGCTCGGATGCGCCCGCGGCCGAGGGCGGTCCGCAGGGCGAGCACCGCCGCCGGCGCCGGCGCCGCCGCGGCCGGGGTCGTGGTCTCGGCAGAGGTGATGGACCGGCCGACGCGGCGGGGGGGCCGGGAGCGTCTCCGGAAACAGCGTCTCCGGCCGCGTCTCCAGGCAGTGGCGCGCCGGCGCAGGGCATCGCGCCAGGTGGCCAGCGCGAGCAGCGGCCCAAGCACGGGCACGAGCGCCATCGACACGACGGCCGCGGTCGCGGCGACTTCTCGCATCGCGACCGGCATCGGGATTCCCAACATTGCGCGATGCAGGCCGTCTCCGCGCTCGCCGACATGGCACAGTCCCTGCTGCGCGTCGAAGGCGTCGACCCGCTCGCGATGCCGCGTTATCTCGACCTGAATCTGCGCGTGCCGCTCGATGGCGGCAACGACCTGCGGCACGCCGCGGGCACCGCGGTCGAACAGATCCTGCAGCGTGTGCGCGAAGTGCGCGAACACGAACGCGCGCTGCGGCCGGGGGCCGTCTACAGCTACTTCGAGGGCAGCTCGCACGCCGAAGGCTGCCGTCCGACCGAACCGCGCCACGTCTTCGACGGCTACAACTCGACCGGCCGGCCCGTGTTCACGGACTTCGTCACGATGGCGATCGAGCGCAAGCACCCGCAGATCGATCGCCTGCTCGCCGGCGAGGACATCGTGCTGACGAGGGTCACGATGGGCCGCGTGCTGCGCACGCAGCAGCTCGCCGAATTCGGCGGCAACTCGCCCGTGTTCAAGATCCTCGGCCAGGTGGACGCGGGCTTGTTCCGCGTGCTCGGCGCCGCCGGCAAGTGCGCGTTCAGCTTCCAGCTGTTGCGCGGCTCCTCGCTCGAAGGGCGCGTGAGACTGCGGCTGCACGCGGTGGGGGCCGTCGATCCGCTGGACCTCGCCGATCCAGCGCTGATGCAGATCCTGAGCCGCTTCCAGCGCCAGCTCGACGTCGAGGCGATGCGCTTGCAGGGCCAATCGACGCAAGGCGAGGTCGACGAGGAGGCGTTCGTGTTGCCGCTGCTGAACGACCTCGCGCAGCGCCTGCAGAACCGCACGCGCAACACGGGTCGCCGCACGCAGCACGGGCTCGAACGCAGCGATGCCGGGGATCGGCCCACGTCGCGCGCGTATCCGGATGCCGGCGAAGCGAGCGACGATGCGATCCTCTGGGATCTCGACCAGAACACCGTCGTGGTGCTCGGCGGCAAGGGCCGCGTGCACGTGTTCACGCAGCAAGGCAAGCACGTGACCTCCGTCGTGATGCAAGGCGCTGCGATCGACCGCAGGAGACACATGGGCCGGTGGCGTCTCGCCGAACCCGAAGAACGCGGCGAGTTCCGCATCCAGATCAAGCGCCTCGTCGCGTCTGGGCAGAACACGACGCAGGAAGAACAGCCTGCTTCGCCGGCGCCGCCCGTGCTCCATGGGCCGACGACCGCGCCGTCGACGAGCCCGCCGCCGACGTCACAGCCGCCACAGAGCTGAGGCCAGATGCGACCGAAGATCGGCATCGTCACCGTCAGCGATCGCGCGAGCCATGGTGTCTATGCCGACGAGTCCGGCCCGGCGATCGAGGCCGCGTTGCGCGACTATCTCGCGACGCCATGCGACTACGAGAAGCGTCTCTGCGCCGACGAGCGCCCGCAGATCGCCGCGGTGCTGCGCGAGCTCGCGGCGGCTGGCTGCTGCCTCGTCTGCACGACCGGCGGAACGGGGCCCGCCGAACGCGACGTCACGCCGGAGGCGATCGCCGACTGCTGTCACAAGGAACTGCCCGGCTTCGGCGAGCAGATGCGCGCGGCGTCGCTGCGCGCCGGCGTGCCGACCGCGATCCTGTCGCGCCAGACGGCCGCGATCCTCGACCGCACGCTCGTGGTCACGTTGCCCGGCAAGCCGGCCTCGATCCGCGTCTGCCTCGACGCGGTGTTCCCCGCGATTCCGTATTGCATCGACCTGCTCGGCGGGCCGCGCCTCGAGGGCAATCCGGCGGTCGTGCAAGTGTTCCGGCCCAAGACGAAGTGACGTGACATGACAGAACCCATCACGAAGGAGCGTTTCGTCGAGCTGCTGCGGCCGCTGGCCAAAGCGCTGCGTGCGGTCGATGTCGACCAGAAAGACGCGGCGGCCGCGGCAGAACGCGCCGCGGCGTTCGGCGGTCCGATGGTCGCTGCGATTGCAACCGCCGCGAAGGCCAGCATCGGCTCGGAGTGGCTGTTGCCGAAGAGCCAGGGCGGGATCCGGTTCGGCCGCGTCGCGAAGGACCTCGAAGGCTTCAGCGTCGACGCCGTGCTGATGGACAAGCCGGGACCGCAACACCGCCACCCGAACGGCGAGATCGATCTCTGCTTCGCGACGAAGGGCGAGCCGCGATTCGACAACCACGCCGCGGGCTGGGTCGTCTACGGCAGGAACTCCACGCACGTTCCGACCGTGAGTGCCGGCGAGATGCTGATCCTCTACTTCCTGCCCGGCGGCGCGATCGACTTCGCTGTGTGACCAGGCTGGTTGCCGAGCGACTTGCAGACGGCGCGGTCTCGTTGCCCGGTGGCTCGGTCTCATTGCTGCAGCGGCGTCCGATGGTTGTTCGCCCAGTATCCGAAGGCCGCGTTGCAGCGATGACAGACTACTTGCCGAGCATGCTCTTGATGTGGTCCGCGACCGTCTGCACGCTCGTCGTCCGCATCGCCTCCTCGAGCCAGGGGCGCGCCGCGTCACCCTGGATCTTGTGCACCGCGTCGGCGCAGTAGCTCAGCAAGAGGTGGTTCTGCTGCGGCGGGTTCTTGAACAGCTTCTGGATCGGCTCGACCGCGCGCGCGCAGTGTCGCTCGCCGAGCGCCTTCACGCAGTCCTGGATCGTGACCACGTCGTGCTCGGTCCGACCGAGCACCATCAACAAGGTGTCGTCGGTCTGCGGATCCTCGCTGCGCAGATACCACAGCACGAAGTTGTTGAAGCCCTGCTGCGCGAGCGCAGCCATGTCGGGAACCTCGCCCTGCGGCGCGCGGTCCCGGTTCACGCCGTTGTGGGACTCCGTGGAGAGGATCTGGCGCAGCAGCGTCTGTGCGAGCGGCTTGTCGAGGTCGATCAGCATCCTGGCGGCCTGCCATCGCAGGCGTGGTGACGGCAGGTATCTGCCGAGCAGCACCTGCTGCAGGATCGGTTTGCCTTGCTTCGGATCGACGCGCACTGCTGCCTCGAGCAGCCACCGAACTTCGTCGAAGTCCTTGTCGCCGCGCAATTCGCCGAGGCGGGCCATGATCGGGGCCCAGGCGTCCGCGCCGATCGACTCGAACGCGCGCAGCACCGCCTGCATCTCCTTGAGCGCGGCCTGGTAGTCGGGCTGCGTCGTGCGCGAACTCGCGGCCAGCGACGCATAGGTGCGCAGCTTCTCGAGCAGGGCCTTGGGTCCCTTCATCCCTGCGCTCTGTTCGATGCGCATGCGCGTCACTTCGCCGAGAACGCCCTCGAGCGACGAGCTCATCGCCGCGTTGGCTTTCGCGAGCGTGTCGACGCGAGCGGCGAGCCACGCAGTGGCGCCGACCAGGCCGAGCAACAGGGTCGCGGCGACCACGAGGGCGACCAGCAGGGAACGGGGCGTGGAAGGGGCCGGAGGCGCGCTCATGGCGCGAAGCTAGTGTCCGGAACCTGCCTCGTCACGGCATGTTCGATCTCGAACAAAGCGCCGTGCCGAAGAGCACTCGGCGAGGCGTGTGGGGATGCGCTCGGTGGTCCGAGCGGAACCGCCGCCGGCGCGAAGCGGCGGCCAAGTGCCCACGGCGACGGCCATTCCACCTGGCGGGGTCGCATCGGCCCCGGCGGGCAGGAGCCGGCATGGAAATTGTCGACAGCCAAGTGCTTGGATCGGTCCAGGCTCCTCGTGGGGCCGGGGCAGCCCCGCAGCATCCGTGCTGTATGGTCTGCTGGCGATCCTCGCATTCTGTCCCCGAGCGGCCGTCCGCGATCCCTCCCGCGGCAGCCGTGCAGGCGCCGCTTCAACCCCTCCGATTCAATGGCAGGCAGACACGTTCGTTTCTCTCCACACGTCGCCCTGGTCCTTGCCCTCGGCTTGCTCGCGGGATGCTCGGGCGGCAGCGGCAAGGTCGGCGGCGCGTCGTTCTCTTGTAGCTCCGCGGGATCCTCCGGCGCTCCTCGAGTCATATGTCTCGAGAGCTGCAACCTCGGTTGCTCGACGACCGGGTGCGCTCGCACGGACATCGCGCAGAACGAGATCGTCATCCTGATCTTCAGCGAGGACATCGATCCTTCGA
>Ga0111538_10000120_pt1 | contig 87005 bp, 70 predicted proteins | sample SoiMethybrSBSTD1_FD_79669 | JGI IMG/M metagenome (GOLD analysis project Ga0111538, IMG submission 79669) | Bulk soil microbial communities from a Populus tree surrounding site in Tennessee, USA - Soil MetaG P. TD hybrid SBSTD1 (version 2)... | ecosystem: Environmental > Terrestrial > Soil >...
GAAATCAGCGCACGTACATCAGGAGTCGCGGAAAGGCAAAGCGCCCGGCGACAGCGTCGATGATGTTCACCTGGCAGGTGTAGAGCCCCGGCGTGAAGCTGTCGCCTGGCACCTCGAACTGAAACACCGCGGCGCGGCGATCGGCGACGTCGAGGCGCGCGCGCTCGACGATGGGCGTTTCGAAGACTTTCACCTTTCCGCGATAGAACGACAGGCTCGTGCGCAGCTGCGGTGCACCAGCCTCGGCGGCGGGCTCGTACACCTCGTAGTAGAAGTAGACCTTCTGACTGCGATTCACGATGTGCGTGAGGTTCGGGACGAGCTCGAGTCCATCTCGCACGAGCGGGTTCGGGGTTCGGCGGCTCGAGACGTTCTGCAGCTGCGTGCCGAGCACGAGCGAGCTGACCTTCACAGGAGATTGCTTCAGCTCGGGGACGAGAATCGGCGCCTCGAACGTGCCCATCTGTCCGCTCACGTTCTCGCGGACGACAACCTTCACCTGGAAGCGGCCCGGCGGCAGCGTCACGCCTGTCTGATAGAGCACCTGCCGCGCGGCGAGCGTGTCCGCGCTCGCGGGCGGTACCGTCAGCGTGTCGCGGATCCGGCCGACCGGCGCCCCCCGCTCGTCGCGAATGAAGCCGGCGATGTCGAGCGTCGTCTTGTCAGTCGCGCGCGGGATCGACGCCCCAGGCACGGCGATCGAGATCGGCACGTAATACCGATCGACCGCGAGCCTGAACCAGCCGGCGGTCACGAAGAGCGGCACGTCGGTGACGGCAATAGGCGCCGCCAATTGCTCCTGTAGCAGCAGTTCCCGATCGGAGCGCGCGGTGTGAGCAAAGTCGCGCTCCGCATAGTAGCCGTTCTTGGCCTCGAGGCGCAGCCCCGATCGTTTGCGAATGCGGACGGACAGACGGCGGAATCGCCCGTCCCTGGCGGAATTGGTACTCGAGAAGCCGAGCATGTAGTACGACGAGATGTCGCGCTGCACTCTGGTGAACGCTTCGCCAAAGTCGTTGCTGTCGGTGAACGCCGTGCCGCCGGTATCTGACGCCAGCGCGGTCAACGTCTCCTGCTGCGCCGCGAGCTGCGTGAACTGGTCGGCGACGCCGCGTCCGGAAAATGCACCGATGCCGCCCCGGCTTCCCTGACGCGCGCTGCCGCCGGGGACGATGGCCTGCAGGCCGCGTGAATCGACCGGATAGATCGCCACATTGGCTTTCAGGGCGGCATTGACGGCGGCGCGCAGCTCGATCTGGTTGTCCGTGCCACTCCGCTGCATCCCCGAGCTGAAGTAGATGATGGCTTTCTTCTGCTGGATCGGCTGGAGCGCTTCGGCCAGCGCCTTGAGCGCGCGCAGCCGGACGTCGTTGTTGAAGGTGTCGAGTTCCTGAGCGCTCGAATCGGCGGCGGCCTCGGTTGCCGCTTGAGCGGCCTCGTCTGTCGCAGCCGTAGTCGCGTCCACGGCGGTATACGCTGTTCCGTCGGTCGCGGCGAATCGCGACAACACCGTGCGGAGACGCTCCTTGTCGCTCGTAAAGTCCGACAGTACTTGCAGGCCGGAGTTGATCGACGCAACGGCAACCAGGTCCGCCGTCGTCATCTTCTCGCCCACCCACTCCGCGGCAGAGTCGATCGCCTTCTGCACGTCCTCGGGCTGCATCGAGCTGGTATCGAAGACGAGCGTCAGCAGACGACGGCCGGCGACGTCCTCCGATGTGAGCGGGCGCGGCTCCACGGTCGCGGGAGTCTCTGGCGTCGGGGTGGTGGGGGCAGCTGCGGTGGCGCGTCCGCTGTCGATCGTCGCTGTCGTCAGCGTTGATGCCGTCTCGAGCGGCGCCGCCTTTTGTGCGATCTCCTCGACGGCGAAGGTGACGATCTGCTGCCGCACGCCGTCCTCGAACAGTTCGAAGTCCTCGACGGTCAGATCCTTGACGAACGCACCGTTGCGGTCGCGGACGACGACGTCCACGAGCACAAGATTGACGCCACTGCGAAACACCGGCCGCGCCTGCGCTGGCGCCGCCGGCGCAGGTTGTGTCTGGGTCGGCGTTTGATCTCCAACCAGATGCGCGTTGGCCGCGCCGGCCAGGAGGGCCGCGCATGTCAAAACAGTGGCTATGGGTTTGGCTCGTGGATGCTGCACGTCAGTACCTGAATCGGGCAGTCAGCGTGATCGTGCGCATGGGACGCACCGACGTCACCTGGCCGAACGTCGGCGAGTTGACGTTGGTGTCCACACCCGCCCACTGAACCGTGTTGAGCAGGTTGACGGCGTTGACCTGTAGCGTCATCGCGCGATTGTTTCCGAGACGAACATCGCGCTGGAACGTCGCGTTCAGCTGTCGGCCGCCGGGACCGACGATCATGTTTCGCAGCGAGCTGCCGAACATTCCCTGTCCGGGCGCGGAGAACGCTGAGACGTTGAAGAACTCGTCGATGGTCGGATTGCTCACCTGAATCGGCGCGCCGTTGTAGTCGGCGCGGAGCGATCCGTTGACGCCGCGCAGCAGGTCGGTGCTCGCGCCGAGCACGCGCGCGGTGAGCGGCGTACCGGACTGCAGCGTGACGTTCAGTTGCACCGACCATTCTCCGAACAGGCCGGCAAGCGTTCCTCCATCCTTCAGCCACCGACGATTCGGGCCCCATGGGAGCTCGACATAGGCGTTCCCTGAAATCTGATGGCGGCGATCGAAGCTGGAGATCCCCCACTCCGACTCGAGGTCCCTGTCGTTCTGAGCAACGACAGTGCCGCCCGCTCCGAGCGAGGAGGCGCTGTCCATGGACTTGGCAAACGTGTACGAGACTGCGCCTCGATAGCCGTTGGCCAGCCGCCGCTGAATCTGGAACGTCCCGCCGTTCATCATCGAGCGGCCGTCAGACGACTCCCAGATGTACGGCTGCGCGCCGGCGATGGGCAACCCGCCGGGGGCGAGGTTCGGCGCGCGCAGGATGTCGAGGTCCGTGCCCTTCGTTGCCGTGTATCCAGTCTGAACGGTCCAGTCGCGGCCGACGTTGCGCGTGACGGTCGCGTTCCACGTCTGAATCGTCCCCAGCGCGAAGTCGCGATCGACACCCCAGTTGTTGGTCGTCGTCGAGGTGGATGAGAGCAGCGCTTCCGCCAGCGTCAGCGGTGCCGTGAACGTGTTGTTGATGGTTTCCGTGTCGGTGAACGGCGGTTGTCCCGACAGCTCGCGCGCGATCGACGCGTAGGAGCCGCTGTTGTAGGTGATGCTGTAGCCACCGCGCAGCACTGTGTGCGGGTTGACGCGGTAGGCGAGGCCCAGGCGCGGGCCGACGTTGTTCGCGTCGCGGTTCAGGAGGCCTGAGGGGAACGATCCCGTGAAGGGGCCGGTGCTGCCTGGTGTCACGGGCACGGCCTGGCTGAACGTTGGCGTGACGTCCAGGTTCGCCATGCGGCCGTCGGCTTCGACGTATGGCACCGCGAGCTCATAGCGCAAACCGAGATTGAGCGTGAGCTTGGAGTTCTTCTGCCAGTTGTCCTCGATGTAGGCGTTGAGAGCAGGCTGACGCAGCCGGCTCGTGCCTCCGACCTGCAGCGTCGCCTGCTGCGGGTACCCGAGGAGGAAGTCGGCGAGGTCGGCCCCATTACGTCCACCCGTTGCCGCCCCGCCGGACGTGTAGACGCCGGTGAACGTGAACGTTCCTCGCGCGTTCGAGTTGATTTGATTCGAAGACGAATCCAGCCTGAAGTCGCTGCCCATCCGCAGCTGATGGCGGGCAGCTGGACGAATCAACGTATACCCGGTGGTCAGCCGTGTGTCGCGACGCTCGCTGGCAGCGGCACCCCGGACGCCGGTGAATCCAGTGAACGTCAACGTCGGCACGCCCCAGTTCGCAGGGTCGGATGACGCCGCGCTCGGATACAGAATCCCCGCTTCGCCGGCGACGTTTTGGGTGCCGGCAAATGCGTTGGTCGTGGTGGTTGACGTGTGCGTGACGTTGACGTTGATGTTCTGAATCGAGCGGCCGCGCTGCACGTTGAGCGTGATCGGCGCGCTGATGCTCGTGTTCGTCGTCTCCCCGCCAAGGTCGGGAAAGACGTTCAGCGCTTCTGTCGTGTTCCGGCGCCACTGCACTTGTCCGTTGATCGAGACGTTCGTGCCGCGGCCCCCACCAAACCGCCCGCCTCGTCCGCCGAACCCACCAGGCCCGCCAAACCCGCCGCCGCCTCTTCCTCCGCCGCCGCGGCCACCTGCGTTCGCGCCCGAGGAGAGATTCTGAGTAATTCGCACGTTGACCTGGTTCGACGAGGTTCGTGCGGTCGTTGCCACGTGGAAGTTGCGGGTCGTGCCTGGCAGGTTGGCGGCGGGAATGTATTGCAGCAGCGAGGCGGCCGAGGGATCGACCCGATCTGCCGGAATGCGGTTCCCAGGGAACGCCTGTCCGGTTGCCGGATCGATCAACTGGACGCTGCTCTCGGAGAAGTCGCCCGCGCGCATCGCGTCGGTCGGCACGGTGGCGTACTGATCGAAGAGATTGCCGGACTGGTTCCCCGAGTAGTTCACCTGGAACGTCGTGCGACGGTTCGTGTTGGCGTAGACGCCGGGGATCTTGAGCGGACCGCCGAAGGTCGCGCCGAAATTGTTCTGTGCGAACTGCGGCTGCGTGACTGCAACCTCCGGGCGCAGTTGATAGGGCGGACTGTTGAGGACCGATCCGCCGAACGTGTAGTTGACCGATCCCTGATAGGGATTCTGCGCGCGCCCGGCGCGGCCGCCGAGTACGAAGTCACCGCGTCCACCTGGGCCACCGCGCCCGGGACCGCCGCCGCGCGGTCCGCCGCCGCCGCCGCGGCCATTGACGAAGGGCGGTCCGCCGCCATCGGGCGGCCCGAAGCCAGGCGCAAACTGACCGGTTGCCGGTTCGAACTGGCCGAGCGCGATCGCGTCGAGTCGATCGTTGAGCAGCCCGCGGTCGAGATTGGCGGCGTTGTTGTTGCCGGCGATCGCGATCGCGTCGGACTGCGCAGCCTGGACAGAGAATCCCGGCGGCAGGAGTCGCGCGACATCGTCGGACTCCTGCGTCACCGCCTCGAGCGCAGTTGCCGCAGCGGCGTCGCCTTGAAGGTTCAATGACTGGAAGCGTCCCTGGCTCGAGGGTGGGGTCTGCCCGGCCGGGCGTCGTGGTTGCAGCGCGAGTTGCAGATCGACAGTCTGATCACAGGGAGGCACTGCCACGGTGATGCTTCTCTCGATCGGCGAGAACCCGACGAGATCGGCAGCCAGACGATACGTGGCTCCGGGCAACACCTGGACGAGGTAGGTGCCGTCGATCTCCGTGGACGTGATCGCCCGAGGCGAGTTGTCCAGCGAGACAACGATCGAGGCCCCCGGCAGTGGCGCCGTGCCGCTGGAGACACGGCCCGTGATGCGGCACCGCGCGCCCGGCGTGGGCGCTCCGGTGGGCGCGTTGGTCGGGTTCTGGGCGCCGATCGCGACTCCGCACGCGAGGGCGACACACACGCCCGCGCCCCACACGCGCATGTGTTGGCGATTATCGCGGCGCTGCGCCGACGTAGGCAGCGGCATGGATCGCTTGCAGCATAACGTGGTTCCGAGGCCATCGCTGACGGGTTAACGAAGCCTTTACGAATGCTTGACAGGGTTTACACACGCCACAGAAACTCACCTTCTATGCGTCGATTCCTTTTCGCCGCCGTCCTCGTTTTGGTACTGCCGTCTGTCGTGGCACTGCCCTCCGCCCAGCAAGGTGATGCCGACATGCTGGCGCGTATCAGAGCCGAGGGGTTGCAGCGTTCCCGCGCGCTGTCGTTGTATCGCGTGCTCACCGATGAGATCGGCGCGCGCCTTACCGGATCACCAGCCCACGTGCAGGCGGCGCGCTGGGCGTCCGAGCGCTTCGCGGAATGGGGCCTGGCCAACCTGCACCTCGAGCCGTACGAGTTCGGCCGTGGCTGGCAGCTCGATCACATTTCAGTCGCCATGACCGAACCGCGCTACGTGCCGCTCATCGCCTATGCGGACGCGTGGTCGCCGTCGCTCGCGAGCGCGGTGGTCGGCCGTCCGGTCTACATCGGTGACAAGTCAGGCGAGCAGATCGAAGCCATGTCCGCCCAGCTTCGCGGCGCGATTGTGCTCACGCATCTTCCGCAGGCCGAGTTCGTCGATCGCGATCGGCCGCAGCCGGGTCTCGACGACAAGCCTGTGCAGACCGGCAACCCCTCCCTGCCGGGTCCACGACGCCAGCCCTCGGTCAACGATCTGACGATGCTGCTCAAGAAACTCGGCGTGGCAGTGGCACTGCGGCCGAGCGCCTATCGAGATGGCACTGTTGGCGTGACCGGAAATCGGGAGACGCCGTCTGACGCCGTGCCGACGATCGTCGTGGCCGGCGAGCAGTACAACGTCCTCGCTCGTCTGGCCGCCCAGGGACGTTCGCCAACGGTGCGTGTGGAGCTGCGGACGCGTTATTTCGAGGAGGACCGCAACAGCTACAACGTCATCGCCGAGATCCCGGGAGGCGACCCGGCGATGCGCGACCAGATCGTGCTGGTTGGCGCGCATCTCGACTCGTGGCACACGGCAAGTGGCGCCACCGATAACGCGGATGGCGCCGTCGCCGTCATGGAAGCCATGCGCATCCTGCGTACGCTTGGCGTGCAGCCGCGGAGAACCATCCGGGTCGCGTTGTGGAGCGGCGAGGAGCAGGGACTCCTGGGTGCGCGCGCCCATCTCGCGCAGCACTACGGCACACCGGCCGCACGAGAGCGTCTGGCGGTGTATCTCAATGACGATCCCGGAAGCGGCAAGACACTCGGTTTCTACATGGAAGGCAATCGAGAGGCGAAAGCGATCTTCGATCGGTGGCTTGCGCCGCTGATGGATCTCGGTGCGACCCGAAACATCATCGAGGCCATCGGCTCAACCGATCACGTGCCCTTCAACCAGGCGGGATTGCCAGCCTTCAACGTCATCAAGGACTTCGGCGCGTATGACGAACGCACGCGACACACCAACGCCGACTACCCCGAGCGCATGAGCGAGGACGAGCTGAAGCAATCGGCGATCTTCATGGCAACGTTCGCGTGGCAGGCAGCGATGGCTGACGCGAGGATCCCGCGGTTGCCTGCCAAGTAGCACCGGAGGTGGCATGTACGGCTTGATTGGAAAGATCACGGCAGTTCCCGGGCAGCGGGACGCATTGGCGGCGATCCTTGTGGAGGGCACGCGCTCTATGCCTGGATGCCTGAATTACGTCGTCGCTCACGATCGATCGGATGACAACGCGCTGTGGGTCACTGAAGTGTGGGTCAGCCAGGCGAGCCACAAGGCTTCGCTGTCGTTGCCCGCGGTTCAGGTCGCCATCACGAAGGGTCGTCCGCTGATCGCGGGCTTCAGCAATCGGGTTGAGACCGCTCCAATCGGCGGGCACGGACTGCAGGAATCGAGGTAGCCCAATGACAGCTCGCGCCGCACTCGTGTTGATGCTCCTGACGTGCACGGCTGCCGCACAAACGCGAGGTCCAGTCGATCTGGCGAACGCCAAGGTCCCGCCTGGCGCGCACCGGATCGCATATGGAAGCGACCCGCTTCAGTTCGGAGAGTTGCGTGTGCCTTCGACACGAGGACCGCATCCAGTGGCGATCGTCGTCCACGGTGGGTGCTGGGTCGCGAAGCTGGCAGACTTGGATGAGCGGGCGGTGGCTATCGACAATATGCGACCCCTCGCGGCCGCACTGACCGAGGCTGGGATCGCGACGTGGAACATCGAATACCGGCGTCTCGGCAACGCCGGCGGCGGCTGGCCGGGTACCTTTCAGGATGTTGGCGGCGCGGCCGACTTCGTCAGGACGCTGGCTGCCAACAACAACTTGGATCTCACGCGGGTGATCGCAATGGGCCACTCGGCCGGCGGCCATCTGGTCATGTGGCTGGCGGCTCGCTCGAAACTTCCACGGACGAGCGATCTCTACACAAACAATCCACTGCCGCTGAGAGGCGTCGTCAGCCTGGACGGTCCACCGGATCTGAAAGCGACCATACAACTCCAGCAGCCAATCTGCGGGAGTCCGGTGATCACGAATCTCCTGGGAGGATCACCGGACGAGCGGCCTGAACGGTATCGTGCCGCCTCGCCGATTGAGCTGTTGCCACTCGGCATTCCGCAGGAATTCTTTGCCGGTCGCATGTTTGCCGCACAAGCGGCACCGTACGAAGCCGCGACCAAACGTGCCGGCGACACCGTGCGCGCGACTGTGCTCGCCAACGCCGGCCACTTCGTGTTCATCGATCCGCAGTCCGAGATCTGGCCGCAGGTGCTCGCAGCCGTACGGGGCCTGGTGTCGAAACCCGAATGACTTCTCCGTCATTGATCAGACGACGAGACGCGATCAACGCGCTCATATCCGCGGCGGCCCTGTCGCTGCTTTCGGGGTGCACGCGCGAAGGGGTGTCCGCAGTGCCCACGACGACCGACACCGACGCGCTGAAGCTGCTCGACCAGATCGCAGACAAATTGCTCCGCCTGTCCCCAGAGGGCGCGACCTCGCTCGGCATCGACACCGGCGCCAGAGCAGCGCTCAGATCTCAGCTCGGCGATCGCTCAGCCGAGGGACAGCAGCAGATTGCCAATCAGCTGCGTGTGGACCTCGAACGCGTGAAAGCGTTCAACACGTCCGGGCTCTCTCATGCGACGCGCACCAGCATCGAGGTCGTGCGCAGCGCCTATGCCACGGCACTTGAGGGATTCGCGCTCCCCTACGGCGACGTGGCGGTTGGCGGCTGGCGCAACACGCCCTACGTCGTCATTCAAAATGTCGGGGCGTATCTCGACATCCCGCGATTCCTCGACGCCGAGCATCGCATCGAGAACGCCGCTGACGCCGAGGCGTACCTGTCGCGGCTCCAGTCCTTGGCCAAGCAGCTCGACGGCGAGCTCGGTCGCATACAAGCCGCACGCGCCGCTAAGCTCGTGCCGCCCGCGTTCCTGATCGACAAGGCGATCGGACAGATGACGCTCTCGTTGAAGGGCGCGCGCGAAGGCGGAACCCTCGTCGAGTCGATCGAGCGGCGCACGAAGACCATTCCCGGAGACTGGGTGAAGCGCGCGCGCACGATCGCCGCACAGGACGTCGCGCCGGCGCTCGATCGGCAGCTGACCGAATTGAAGGCACAGCGCGCGCTGGCCACGGATGAGGCCGGCATGTGGGCACGGCCGCAGGGCGACGAGTACTACCGCTGGGCGCTCAAGGCATCGACCACCACGACCATGACGCCCGACGAGATCCACGAGCTCGGTCGGAGCGAACAGCAGCGGCTTCACGCGGAGATGGACGCCATCCTCAAGACGCTGGACTATTCGCAGGGCAGCGTCGGTGACCGGATGAAGGCGCTCGCGAAGGATCCGCGCTACCAGTTCCCGGAAGGCGACAAGGGCCGCGCCGAGATCATGGCCTTCATAAAGAATCGCCTCGACTGGATCAACGCGCAGATGCCGCGGGCGTTCAACACGCTGGTCAAGCCGAACATGGAGGTGAAACGGCTGCCGCCGGAAGAAGAGCCGGGCGCGCCCGGTGCCTATGGTGGGCCTGGATCGATCGACGGCTCGATTCCTGGACGCTACTGGATCAACCTCAGGACCACGAGCCTGCACAGCAAGTACAGCCTTGCCGACCTGACTTTTCATGAGTCGATCCCCGGCCACATCTGGCAGGGTGAATACACGCGCCGAATGCCCCTCATCCGGCAGATGCTCGCCTTCAACGTCTATTCGGAAGGCTGGGGACTCTATGCCGAGCAACTGGCTGACGAGCTCGGCGGCTACACGGACGATCCCGTCGGCCGGCTCGGCTACCTGCAATCGATCGCCTTCCGCGCGTGCCGGCTGATCGTGGACACCGGCATTCACGCCAAACGCTGGACGCGTGAACAAGGCGTGAAGTTCTTCGTGGACGTGAACGGCTCAAACCCGCTCGAAGTGGCCAGCGAGGTCGATCGCTATTGCTCGTGGCCCGGGCAGGCGTGCGGCTACAAGGTCGGCCACAGCGAGATCAACCGGCTGCGCGAGAAATCCATGATGGCCCTCGGCTCGAAGTACGACCTCAGGGCCTTCAACGACACCGTCGTCCTCGGCGGGAACGTGCCGCTCGACGTGCTGGCGAAGAACGTGGACGAATACGTTCGCTCGTGACGCACGTCGTCCTCCTGCGCGGCGTCAACGTCGGCGGTTATCGCACCTTCCGACCTGCCATGTTCGCGAAGCAGCTCCAGCACCTCGATGCCGTCAACATCGGTGCGGCGGGTACTTTTGTGATCCGGAAGCGCGTCAGCCGGACGCAACTGCGCGCTGAACTGACGCGCCGGCTGCCGTTCGAGACGCACATCATGATTTGTTCGAGCCGGGAGATCACCCGGCTCGTGTCTCAGGACTGGTTCGGTCGAACACCATCGCGTCGGGACGTCGTGCGATTCGTGAGCCTCTTGTCGCGAGCGCCTCGCGTGGCACCACGCCTGCCGATGACGCTCCCGCCACGCGGCCGGTGGATGTTGCGAGTCCTCGCCTGCGACGGCCGGTTCGTGATCGGCGAGTACCGTCGTCAGATGAAGGCGATCGGCTACCTTGGCACGCTGGACCGCGTCTTTGGATCGCCGGCGACCACGCGCAACTGGAACACCATCACCGCGATCGGCAGGGCGCTTGGTTTATAGAACGCCAGTCCTTGGTGCTTGGTGCTTGGTCCGTGGTCCGTCCTTGGTCCACTGTCCTACTTCGCCTCGAGTGCGCATATCGGACTGAGGACCAGGGACTCAGGACGGACTAAGAACCAAGGCCCAGGGACCAAGGCCCATTACGTCGACGCCGGCCGATGCGCGCGGAGGAACGAGCGTATCTGGCGCACGGCCAGCGGAATCCGCTCCTTCGGCTCCTTCCACGGGAACATGCTCACCTCCGCCTTCGGCGCGAGCATGGCCGCTTCCATCGCGACCGCGTAGGGATGGGCCGGGATATCGTCCGGCAGGATCAACACCGGCGTCTGACAGGTGCGCACGAAGTCGCGCGTCACCGTAAAGACGAAGTCGGCGTTGGTCTTATACATCTTGGTCAGGAAACGGTCCACCGTCTGCATGGTGATCTCGGGCCGGCGCTTCACCAGCTCGGGCCCCCAGCCCTTGATGTTGTTGTCGTAGAACAGGTCGCGCGCTTCCGGACGCGACCCGCTCGGCTGCGCCAGCACCGCGGCGACGACACGATTCGGCGCGCGCTCGAGCAGGTTCCAGATGAAGGGCCCGCCGATGCAGAACCCCAGCACCATGAACTTGTCGATCTTGAGGTGATCCATCAGACCGATGTGGTCATCGGTGTAGGCATCCCACGGCCGGTCAATCTCGAGCGGGCCGGACGAGTGACCGGCGTTCGCGTTGCGCAGGTCGGCGGCGATGCAGCGAAACTCGTTCTTGAATTCATCGATCGGGTTGAACGGGGATCCGTTCTTCAAACCCTCGATTGTCGAATTCAATCCGCCGCCGGCAATCAGCATCAGCGGGAAGCCTGAGCCTGCGACTTCATAGTGGATGCGAACCGGGCCTCGCTCGTAGAACGACATCCCGGCTCCGGCCGAACCCGTTTGAGCGAGGACGCGGGAGGCGGTGGCCATCGCCGCTGCTGCGGCGCCTGCTTCGAGGATCTTGCGTCTCACCGGATCCATATCGTCCTCCCTTCTGTCAGACCAACGTTAGTGCCGAGCCGACCTACAACATAGACGATTCCGTCCGCTCGGTGTCTACATAAGACAGGTAGCCGCGTCTCGTTCTTCACAGTCTCGATGCCGGAGGCTGATCATGATCCGACGCGTTGTCGTACGGTGCGGCACGATCTGCTACACCATTGTCACCAACGATGTTGCCTGGATGTTGGCCGCAGTTCACGGTGTGGTCCTCGTCCTCTGCATCGCGAACATGTCGCCGCCGAGCCGCGAGTTCGCCGATTATCTTGATTCCGTGTACGCCAACGGTGGCTGGTCTTCGGCGACAGTCTACGCTGGAAGGCCATTTCATCTTCACTACGAATCGATAGCGCTGAACCTCCTGACTCTCGCCGACTTGCCAGCGGAATTCGTGGTCGCTCTCGTCGCAACGGAGGTCGATGCACTGATACCGCTCCCATCCGATCGGTACCGCCTGTCGTACATCGAACTGGGGCTGAACGCTGTGTTCGGGTCGATACAGTGGCTGATCATCGGCACGCTGTTCGCGCGCAGGTTGAGACCGGGGACCCGCTCGGCGCGGTGCGTCAATGCACTCCGCAACCATCGAAGGATCGTCTACGGAACTCTGCTCATCTTCTTGCTGGTCGGAGCACCTGTGTTGCAATGGCGCAGCAACGAGCTGGGGTTTCGCATCGGGTATTCAGTCGGCCCTGCTGATCCATGATGCGGCTACGTCGTCGCGGCTGCCCACTCCGAGTCAAGATGGCCGATGCGGCGCAGGTGCTCAGCGTAGCGCGGATCGCGGCGGAAGTTCTCGAACAGCGGCATGCGCGGGCAGCCAATCCACCCGTTGTGATCGCGCACACCGAGCTCGAGCAGCTCGAAGGCGCGGTCCATCTCCCCGATCGCCGAATACACGACGGCGAAAAAGAGCTGCTGGACGTACTCGCTCTTCGCGCGCGACTCCAGTTCGGCGAGGCCGGCCCTGGCCTCCTCGACGCGTCCGGCACGGGCGAGCGCCCAGGCGTGGTAGCTCACGTATAGAGGTGATAGGCCTCCTGATTCTCCGTATGCCGGACGATGTGCGGCTGGGTACCGCTGTGCGGATCTCGTACGCACCAAGTCTGGATCCGGGCACCAGGGGCATGGGGGCAGCTGAGTCTAGTTCAGGGCGCTTGGCCCGGTAAAGAAGTGGCATCATACCGGCGGCTCGCCCCCCAGCCCTGGCATTGAGGTAGACCGCGTATGCAAGACACCAAACACGCCCTGACGCTGTCCGCAGTACTGTTCGCCTTAACGGCATCCGTCCTGACGCCGCTTGTCGGAGCGCAGACCGAGCCCACCACAAGGCCGGCTGTTTCCGAAAGCGCTTCCCCGCTTCAGCCGATCGCGGCTGTGGCTCGCGATGGCCATCGCGGCAATGGCTTTCTTCGCAAGCCGCCCGGCGACGGACCGTTTCCGGCGCTGGTGCTGATCCACCCGGGCTTGACTGAATGGCCACCAGAGCTGTTGCGACAGTACACCGCCTCGTCTGCATTGCCATCGCGTTTCCTCGCAGCGGGCTACGTCGTGGCGACGGTGACCTACCGCAGCCGCGACGTCGATCCACAGTCACGCGTCTCGCTGGAAGATTCGCTAGCGGCGGTCGAGTATGTCGAGCAGCTTCCCTACGTCAACGCGGCCAGCGTGTTGGTGTACGGGTGCAGCGGCGGCGGCGATCTTGCGATCGCGGTCGCAGCCGAGAAGCGCGTGGCGGCGATTGCGGCGGAAGAACCGGCCAGCATCCTGTTCACCGGTGTCTTCAACAACACGTCGCCCAAAGCGGGAGAGCGGTATACACCTCAGGACTCGGCACCGATCTTCAAGGATCTCAAGGGCCACTACACGGAGCAGCATCAGCGAACGACCAGGCAGAAGATTGCAAAGATTCAGTCGCCGATCCTGATCGTGCAGGGTGACGTCAAGACGCCCCTCGCGGTCAACGATTTCAACGCCGCCGTGCTGATACCGGAGCTGCGAACTGCAGGGAAGACTGTCCAGGCGATCACCTATCCCAGTGAGCCACACTGCTTCGCGTTCGGCGGGCGACCGACGTCGATGGCATCGCCGCTGAAAGCGTTTCAGGACATGGACGCATTCTTCCGTCGCCACGTCACCACACAGCCGAAGCCTGTCGACGCGGCGCTCGTCAGTCAGGTCCCTGTGGTCACCCTGACCAAGTGAGGCTCGAACGATCGCGAAAGAAGTGGCATGATACGGCCAACCGAAAGAACAGGAGGAATGTGTATGTCCGCTGCCCCAGCGCGTCTGGCACGCCGCTCGTTTCTCTGCTGGCTGGCGACCGCCGGCGCCACACTGCTGATCACGTCATCCACCACGCTGGCACATGAGACGACGCAAGACGGCGAGGGTCGGGGTCGGGGTGAAGGTCGTGGCGGCGAAGGAAGGCGAGGCCGTGGCGATGGACGGGGGCGCGAGGGCCGCCGAGGCAGGGGAGAGGGCCGAGGCAGAGGTGACGGCCGTGGCCGGGGAGGACCAAGGGGCCGTGGAGACGGCAGCGGCCGGATAGGGAGAGCTGGGCGGGGGCAAGACGAGAACAACTGACGCAACGGCGCGTGACTGGGCGCACAACGCGATGATCAGATACGACCGCCGGCGTGCGCTGAAGCTCGGGTTCGCAGCCGCGATTGGATCCGAGATCGCCAGAAGGAGCGCCGGCGCACTCGCGCAGACCAGCACGGCTCGCATGGCGCGGACGCCGGTGCTCGACATCGCATACGAGGAAACCGGCAACGCACAAGGCTTCCCCGTCATCCTGCTCCACGGCTTTCCCGACGATGCGCGCGCCTACGATGACGTCGTCGGGCCGCTGGCCAAGCAGGGTTATCGAGCTATCGTCCCGTATCTGCGTGGCTACGGGCCAACGCGCTTCCGCGACGCGAAGGCACCGCGCATGGCGGAACAAGCCGCCATCGGTCAGGATGTGATCGATCTCGCGGACGCGTTGAAGATCCCGCGCTTCGCGGTGGCCGGCTACGACTGGGGCGGGCGCGCAGCCGCCATCGCGGCGGCGCTCAATCCGGACCGCGTTCGCGTTGCGGTGCTCATTGGCGGCTACACGATTCAGGACGTCTTCGGCACGCCGGCGCCCGCGGCGCCGGCGATCGAGCGCGCGCTCTGGTATCAGTACTACTTCAACACCGAGCGCGGACGTGTTGGCCTCGAGCGCAATCGCAAGGCGATCTGCAGGTTCCTCTGGGAGAGCTGGTCGCCGACCTGGAAGTTCACGGCCGACACGTACGAACGCACGGCGGCGTCCTTCGACAATCCCGACTTCGTTGACGTGGTGATTCACTCGTATCGACATCGCATCGGAAACGCACCGGGTGAACCGCGCTTCCTGGAGACCGAGAAGCGTCTCGCGCAGCGTCCGCGCATCAGTGCACCGACGATCACGCTGTATGGCGCGAGCGACGGCATTCGCACTCCGGCCGCGCAGGATCCCAACGAGGGCGCGACGTTCGCGAAACTGGTCGCGCGTCGCGTCATCGAGGGTGCTGGTCACTTCATGCCGCGCGAGAAGCCGGATGCGGTCTCCTCAGCACTGCTCGAACTGCTCGCCTCCACGCGATGACGTCGCGTCTGTGCGCGCTGGTATTGGCAGTCACCGCGGCCGCAACGCTCGCTTCGCAACAGCCCCCGCCTTCGCCGGTCGGCTTCGGCGCGGCCAATGCGATCGTCGCCGCCGACGGCAGCGGCACCTACAAGACCGTGCAGGAGGCCATCGACGCGGTGCCGCAGAACACGTCGGCCTCGAATCGCTGGACCATCTTCGTCAAGGCCGGCACGTATCGGGAACGGGTCTACGTGCAGCGCGAGAAACGATTCGTGAGACTGGCGGGCGAAGACGCCGCCCGCACGGTGATCACGTTCGATCTCAATGCGACGATGGCCGGGCCGGATGGCAAGCCGATCGGCACATTCCGTACTCCGACCGTGACCATCGACGCCGACGACTTCACCGCGGAGAACATCACCTTCGAGAACTCCGCCGGGCCGGTTGGTCAGGCGCTCGCTCTTCGCGTGGACGGTGATCGCATCGTCTTTCGCCGCTCACGATTCCTCGGCTGGCAGGACACGATCTTTCTGAACCGCGGCCGGCAGTATTTCGAGGACTCGTACATCAGCGGGCACGTGGACTTCATCTTCGGCGGCGCCACCGCGTACTTCGAACGCTGTCATCTCCACTGCCGGCGCAATGGCTACATCACCGCAGCCTCCACACCTCCCGAGCAGCGCTACGGCTTCGTGTTTGCGAACGGTCGCATCACAGGTGAAGACAACGTCCGCACGTATCTCGGCCGCCCATGGCGAGACTTCGCGCAGGTCACGTTCATGAACACCGAGATGTCAGACGTCGTCCGCCCGGAGGGCTGGCACAACTGGGATCGCCCTGAGCGAGAGAAGACCTCGCGCTACCAGGAATTCGCCAGCACGGGGCCGGGCTCGACCTCTCGCGGCCGCGTGCCGTGGGCACGAGCACTCACGTCGAGCGAAGCACAGTCATTAAACGCCGCTTCTGTACTCGGCGGCGCCGATGGGTGGACGCCTAGTCCAGACGCGCCGGCTCCAGCTTCGGGACGAGCGCGTGGATCACGGCCAGCGCGATGAGATACGCCGATGCCGCGATGAGGAACACCGGGACGTAGCTGCCGGTTGCCTGCAGGATGTATCCGGTCAGCTTCGCGATCAACATCCCGCCGACAGCGCCCGCCATTCCGCCGAGGCCGACGACGGAACCAACGGCTTGCCGGGGGAATGTATCTGACGTCAGCGTGAACAAGTTCGCCGACCAGCCCTGATGCGCAGCCGCGGCGATGCTGATGATCGTCACGGCGACCCACAAGTCACGCGCTCCGGCGGCAAACGCAATCGGCAATACCGCGAGCGCGCACGTCAGCATCGTGATCTTCCGCGCCGCGTTGAGACTCGTGCCGCGCTTCATCAGGAACGACGACAGCCATCCGCCGCCAATGCTGCCAATGTCCGCAACGAGATAGATCGCCACGAGCGGTGGACCGAGACTGGTCAGATCGAGGCCGTGGTTGCGGTTGAGGAAGTCGGGGATCCAGAACAGATACAGCCACCACACCGGATCGGTGAGGAACTTACCGATCGCAAACGCCCAGGTCTGCCGGTGCTGCAGCAGCGTCCGCCATGGCACGCGAACCGCCGGCTCCGGTGGATCACTACGGATATACGCGAGCTCAGATGCGCTTACCCGCGAGTCCTGCTCGGGAACGCGGTAGGTGAACCACCACCACGCCAGCCAGAGGAAACCGAGCGCCCCGGTTGCGATAAAGGCCCAGTACCAGCCCCAGGTGACGGTAATCCAGGGCACCACGAGCGGCGTCATCAACGCGCCGACATTGGTTCCGGAATTGAAGAGTCCGGTTGCCAAGGCGCGCTCACGCTTCGGAAACCACTCCGCCACGACTTTGATCGCCGCCGGGAAGTTCCCGGCCTCGCCAAGGCCGAGCGCAAACCTCGCGAAGATGAAGCCCGCAACCGATGCGCTGTAGGTGAGTCCCACGATCGCCAGCACGGCGCCGGCCATTCCGCCGAACGCTTCCGCCTCGGCGTGCGCCATCGCCGCGAGGCTCCACACGACAATCGCCAGAGCAAACCCGGTGCGCGCGCCGAGACGATCGATCAGCTTGCCGGCCATCAGCAACCCGATCGCGTACGCCAACTGGAAGGCAAAGACGATGTCGGCGTAGTCGATTTCGCTCCAGCCGAACTGCGTCTGGAGCGTTGGCTTGAGCAGGCCGATCACCTGACGATCGATGTAGTTGATAGTGGCCGCGAAGAACAGCAGCGCGCAGACGACCCAGCGCTGATACCCAACCCGCGCGATCGCTGCTGCAGGTGCCGAAGCGGTCGGGTCGTGGCTTTCACGACCGACGTCTGACGTGGGTGCTGGTGAGGAAGCCATAGGTCCTCAGATGGTCGGGTTGCGACGATGAATAGCGAACTCGCGATGACCGAGACGCTCGGCGGCCGTCTCTTTGCCGCCCGCGACTTCGAGCACCTCGTCGAACAAGCGTGAGGCCGCTCCATCGAGCGTGTCGGTGTCGGCGATGATGCCGCTTACGTCGAGATCGATGTTGTCAGCCATCTGCCGTGCGGTGCGGCCGTTGCCGGTCATCTTGATCACCGGAGCGATTGGGTTGCCGGTCGGTGTGCCGAGACCGGTTGTGAACACCACCACCTGCGCACCGCCGCCGACCATCCCGGTGACCGACTCAACGTCGAGTCCAGGTGTGTCCATCACGGTCAGGCCCTTACGCCGGATCGGCGACGCGTACCCGATCACGTCCTGCAGCGGCGCTCGCTCGCCGCCCTTGTGCGTCGCGCCGAGTGACTTCTCTTCGATCGTCGTCAGACCGCCGCGTATGTTCCCCGGCGATGGTTGCGTGCCGCGGATGTCCAGACCGAGCGCCCGCGCCTCGGTCTCAACGCGGGTAATGACTTGGATCAGCCGCGCTGCTGTCGCTGAGTCGCTGGCGCGCGACGCGAGCAGGTGCTCGGCGCCCATGATCTCGGCGATCTCGCCGAGCACGGCACTGCCGCCGAGCTCGACAAGACGATCGGTGACGCGGCCGAGCGTCGGATTGGATGCAAGCCCCGAGGTGTAGTCCGATCCGCCGCACTTGAGCGACAGAATCAGTTCGGACGCGTCGCACCAGGTCCGCTCTTCTGCCGCCAGCGTACCCGCAAACGCCTGCGCAATCCGGGAGCCCTTCTCGGTGGCTTTGATGGTCCCGCCCTCGGCCTGAATGCCGACGATCTCCACCGGCTTGTGATGACGACGGGCCGTGTCGGCAAGCGTCTGCGCAACGACCTGTTCGCAGCCAAGCGCGATGATCACGACTGCACCGACGTTGGGATGCGCGCAGTACGCAGCGAGCGTCTCGTGCGTGACGCGCATGTCGGGACCGAGCTGACCGCATCCGGCAAGATGCGGCAGCGCCACGCCGAGCGGCGGTGCAGCGGCCGCCACGCGCTCGGCCACGACCGACGCGCAGATGACGGTCGGCACGACGAGGACGTGGTTGCGCGTGCCGATGCGTCCATCGGCCCGGCGGAATCCGCGAAAGCCCACTCGCCCGCTCACGCCGACTCCGAGGCCGCGGTTCGAGCCTTGTCGGTTTTGGCGTCGCTGCTGCGCACCGGCGGATCGTCAGGCGGTTCCGCCAGCCGCGCCTGCGGTCCCACGGCTTGCACGTCGAGGTCGCCGCGGCCGCGGCTGCTGGCAACGTTGTGGGTATGCACGTGCGTGCCGGCTGCGATGTCGCGCGACGCGGTGCCGATCGGACTGCCGTACTTGATGACCGGCTCACCGGCAGCAATCCGCCGCAGCGCGATCTTGTGACCCGGAGCGATCGACTCCTCCACGATCAGCGTGGACTCACCCAGGTCGAGCCGCTGCCCAGGCGCCAGCGCCTGCAGCGCTGTCGCCACGTTGTCGCGAACACTGATCACCAGGGCCGACTTCACTGGTTCACCCCGCTTGCGAGAAACCCGCCGTCCACCGCCAACAGGTGGCCGGTCACGAACGATGCGGCATCGGACGCGAGAAAGACCGCGGCGCCGACCAGTTCTTCGATCCGCCCGAACCGGCGCATCGGCGTGCGCATCAAAAACTCCTGCCCGCGCGGCGAATCGAGCAGCGCGCTGTTCAGATCCGTCCTGAACACGCCCGGCAGGATCGCATTCACCGTCACGCCCGACGGCGCCCATTCAACGGCCAGCGAACGCGTCAGCCCCGCCACTGCGGACTTGCTGGCCGCGTAGGCCACCACCTCGAACATCCCGAGAAACGACGTCAGCGACGCGATGGTGATGATCCGGCCCGAGCCTTGTTTCACCATCTGCCGGCCGAACACCTGACACGCGCGCAGCGTGCCCGTGAGGTTCGTGTCGAGGATGCGCGTCCAGTCAGCCTCGTCCATCTGGAGCGTCGCCACCTTCTTCGTGATCCCCGCCGCGCAGACAAGGATGTCGAGTCCACCCAGCTCGCTCAACATCCGCTCCCGCAACCGCTCGAGCGATGCCGTGTCACCAACGTCGGCCGGCATGCGAATCGTCCGCCGACCCCGTGACTCAATCTCACCGGCGACGGCCTCGACCATCGACTCGCGTCGTCCAGTGGCCACGACATCGGCACCGGCGTCAGCCAGACCAAGCGCAAGTGCACGGCCGATACCGCTCGTGCCGCCGACGACGACGGCGCGGCGGCCACACAAGTCGAAGGCGTTCATCAGTGCGACGACGGACTCTTTACCCGCCGGCCGCGCGCGACCGACCCGTTGCCTCGAGAGGACGCCGGCTCCAGCCCGTCGGCTTCCTGCGCCTGATGGGCGCTGGCCTGCATCAGGTGCGCTTGCATGGCCCGCCGCGCTTCGTCCGCATCGTGTGCGCGAATCGCCTGATAGATGCGCCGGTGCATCTCTGCGGCATCGCGCATGTCGCGATCGCTGGCGCGTGCCGCCGTGTCGCGACGGCGCTCGTAGTACAACGCCGATACCATTTCAACGAGCGAGGCGACGATCGGATTGCCGGACGCCGCCGCCACGGCGCGATGGAAGTTGATGTCGTGCACGAGGAAGACCTGGGGATCCGCCATGGCCGCAAAGAGGCTGGCGACCTCCTCGGCCATCGTCGCGATCTGCTCTGGAGTCGCGCGTTCGGCAGCCAGACCCGCAGCACCCACTTCGAGAATGCGACGCGCTTCGTACATCTCGTCGCGCGTGAAGCCATGAAGCGCCGCGAGAAAACTCAACGCGTCGGTGCCGAGCGACGGCGGACCGTCTGGAATGTAGGTGCCCGACCCGTGCCGCGACTGGACGACGCCGATCGCCGCGAGTGCCCGCAACCCCGCGCGAACCGTGGGGCGACTCACGCCGACGCGCGTCGCCAGGTCGCGCTCGGCCGGAAGACGGTCGCCAGGACGCAGCGCCCCCTGCTCGATCAGATTGCGCACGTGGGCCACCACCTGTTCGGTGCTGCCCTCGCTGGCTCGGTCGCCAACCAACGCCGTCGAGGCGTTCCGGGAGACTCTGCGACGGGCGGCTGGGTTCGCCATATTGGTCTAGCCAATTATAGACTCTGAGCTTCGCCTCCTCAGAATGTGAACCGCGCGCCAATTTGAATGTCGCGCGGGTTGTTGCGGTCCTGGTTGATGAAACCGAAGGTGGCATTGCGCGGGTTGATGTCCGGATTCCACAGCACCGTGTAGTTCAGCGCGTTGATGATCTCGATGCGGACCTGGAAGGTCATGTCGCGCGGCATCCCGAATCTCTTCGAGATGCCGAGATCGAGCAAGTGGATGTCGTCGGTCCGCACGTGCGCCAGCGTCGAGGGAAAGTAGCGGACGTTGTTGCCCATCTGGATCCGCTGGTCGGCGCGCTGCTTGACCGGATCGTCCACGCCGTTGGTCTGCACCGCGGCGTCGTGGAAATAGAAGCACGAGATGTCCCAGCCCGGCGTATCCAGCCCCGAGATCGAGTTGCCAGTCTGCTTGCCGATTGACGAGGTCAGGCCGCCGAGATCGCACGACGGGTCGAAGTAGGTGCTGGTGCCCCAGACGAGCGGCGCACCGTTCTGATACTGATAGGTGCCGCTGATCTGCCAGCCGCCGGCGATGGCCTCGAGCAGATCGCCCCAGCCGCTGCCCCATTTCTGGTTGCGTCCGAACGGCAGGCCGATGGTCGTGGCCGCCGAGAATCGATGCGGACGATCGTTCGGTGATACGCGATCCTCGAGGATGCCATCCTGCGGGTTGAGGAAGTTGAGCGTGTCGCGCAGGCGGGACCACGTGTACTGCGCCGTCAGCGAGTTCGACCCGCGGAAACGCTTGTCCACCTGCACCGTCGCCGCGTGATAGCTATCCGAGCCCGTGTACTCCTCGACGGTGATTGTGCCGAACTCCGGGAACGGCCGCAGCAACTGCTGCCGCTGCACGGTGGCACCGTTGATGGTGCTGCCCGGCAGGAGGCCTGCGAACGGACTCGGCACGTTGGTGGTCAGGAACGTCTCAGTGGCGTTGTCACGGGACCGCGATGTGGACAGGTACTGCATCGGGATGTTGTTGATGGCGCGGTTGACCGGCACATCCGTTCCGCGCGACCCGACGTAGATGAACGCGGCAACCAGGCCGTTGCCAAGGTCCCGCTGCAGGTTGCCTTCCCACCGCACGTAGTACGGCGTCGTGCGATCGGGTTGAAACAGCGTGCCGAGGTTCTGACCGAGCGCCGTCCGCAGCCCGAGCGAAGCCCCGGTTGGCTGAATCAGCTCACCGCTCGGCAGCGGATTGCTCAACGTCGCTCCCGTGAAAGTGATGCCGTTGTCCTGCGTCGTCAGCACCGGCGTAGCCTGCGAGAAGCCCATCTGGTTGATGTTCTCGAAGAAGTAGTCGTAGGAGAACAAGCCGACGCCGCCGCGCAGCACCGTGCGATCGTCGAGGAGATACGCCAGCGCGCCGCGCGGCAGAATCTTGGTCTTGGTGTCGTTCACCGCACCATCGGCAAAGAGCAGCCCGCCGCGGACCTTGAAGGACGATACCGGCACCTCCGGAATCGGGTTCAAGGCGTAGTTGGCTAACGCGGTCGCTTCGATCGGGTTCGACGTTGTCGTGTCGAAGCCGGCGAGATTGCGATCCGACGATTCGCGCATGCCGGTGTTGATCTCGAGACGAACGCCGAGGTTCGCCGTCAGGCGTTCGCTGACGCGCCAGTCGTCCTGCACCCAGAAGTGGTGATAGAGCTGCGTGAACGTTCCAGGCGAGGCAATCTCGAACTGGCTGGACTGCGTTGCGGGCGTGGCGACCGCGCCGGTGGCCGCCGTCGGCAGGCCGAGCAGGAACTGTGCCCATGACTGCGCGCGATCGTTGGTCGCCGCGGTGTTGTTCGCGCGTGTATACGCGCCGTTGAATTGGAAGCGGCCGCCAGGGAAGCCGTTGTTGGTGATCTCCCATTGCTGGAGCCGGAAGTCGTAGCCGGCGCGCGGGGTGTGGGCACCCCAGACGCGAGTCACCGTCGGTGCGAACGAGTAGGTGTTCAGCGGACGATTGAACCCATCACCGAAATCCGATCGCCGGGCGCCCAATGAGGCGATCGTCGAGTTCTCGTTCGTCGTGCTGAACGCGCCGAGCGTCATCAACGGGAGGTAGTTGAAGCCGTTCATCGCGCGCACCGCCGACTGCGCAAAGCCGAGCGAGGCCGGATCGAACTCGGCCGCGGGATCGCGATATTCGCCAAATCTCGACCAGCTTCCGCGAACGTCGAGCAGCACACTCGACGACAGGGTTGATGTATAGCCACCGATGACGCCGGTGTTGGTGCGGTAGTCGAACCCCTTCGTCACCAGGAAACCGTTGATCTCACCGCCGTCGTTGGCATTGGCTGCGCCGTCGGCCCAGTTGTAGCGATCCTCCTGCCGCTTGTTCCAGTAGGTCGTCGCGTACATTCGGTTGGTGTCGGTGAAGTTGTGATCGACGCGGCCCATGCCGCCGTTGTAGTCGTACGGACGCAGCTGATTGGTGAAGTAGTTGCTCACGGTGCCGCCACGGTTCGGCAGCGGATACAACGCGGCGTACGCTGCGGCCACACGGTCGATCCGGTTCGCCGGGATCTGGTTGTTCGGGAACGGCGAGCGAACGCCCGCGCTCGTGACCGTGGCCGGATCGAAGACCTGGTTGCTGAATTCGTTGAAGTCACCGCGCCGCATCGCTTCGGTCGGCACCGTATAGGTGGCCGGCTCGGGTTGCACGTCGCGCAGGTGCTCGAACGAGCCCATGAAGAACGTGCGATTCCGCACCACCGGGCCGCTCAGCGTGCCGGTATAGCGGTTGTACTCGCGCGTCGGCTTCGTCCCGTTGTTGCGAATCGTGAGCAGGGGCGTCGCCGCACGGCCGTCACTGCGATTGAAGTAGCTCGTGGCCAGACGCAGCGAATTGGTTCCGCTCTTCACCGCCAGATTGACGACGGCGCCGGCGGTGTGACCGCTCTGCGCGTCGAACGCGTTGGTCTGGACCTTGAACTGCTCGATGGCATCCGACGGCGGCGAGAAGCCGACGCCGCGGGCGTTCGACATGTTCGGCGAGCCGTCGATGGTGAACTCGTTGCCGCCCTGCACGCCGTTGGTCACGATGCCGGCCAGGTTGCCGTTGTCGGCGGGGCGGGCGAAGTGCAGGTCCGACGTGTCCATGATGCCAGGCGCCAGGCGCGTCAGCATGTAGGCCGTGCCGTCACCGAGTGGAAGCTCAGCGATCTGCTTGCTGTCCACGGTCGTGCCGCTGATCCCGGAGCTCGTGTTGAGCGCGGGACGCTCGGCGGTGACCGACACCGTTTCGGTGACGCCGCCCGTTTCGAGCACGACGTCCACGCGCAACACGTCGCCAACCCGAACCTGGTTGTCCACGCGGACGAATTTCTTGAAGCCGGAGAGCTCGGCAGAGACGCTGTAGCTGCCGGGATTGAGGTAGAGCACGCGGTACCGCCCGCTTTCATCGGTCACCACGTCCTGCATGACGGCCGTCGCCGTGTTCGTGACAGTGACGGTCACGCCGGGCAGCACGCCGCCGGTCGAGTCGGTCACCGTTCCCTCGATAGACCCGCGGAAGTCCTGTGCAGCCGTCCCCACAGCCGCCACGACCATCAACACCAGCCACGTGGCGAACGTCTTACGCGCACCCATCTACGCCTCCTGCATCTGGACGGCACACCTGATAGTCGGAACGGCCAGAGGTAATACCACTTTCGTTAATGAGGTGTCAACAGGACAAGTCAGTCGGCGGACTCTGGGCGCTGGACTTCGGGCGTTGGGCTCTGGTCTATGGACGCGAGGCTTCAAAACGGACGGCCACCGGCGTGCGCAGCCGGGCCGCTTCGCGCGCGAGGTAGGCATCCCACGCGTCCGCGCTCGTGATCTCTCCCGCCTTGTCCCACGCTGATCCGGCGTAATACACCGCCGGTCCTTGGGCCGGCAGCGTGGCCACGAGCAGGTAATTGCCGTCGGCACTCGCCGCGTCCACGACTGTGCCTGCCGCAGCGATCGCGGCACACCCGAGGAAGCCTTCCTGCTGCAGCGGCTCCCAGGCTCGAAGTACGCCATTCTCGCGATCGACGCGCGAGGTAGAGCCTTTGTTGTTTTTGATGCCCAGACCAAGCGCTGTACCGGCCGCAGGCGCCGGCGCGAACGACATCTCAATGCGATTCAGATGGTGACCGGCATCCAGCGTGATGCGCTTGGTTTCTCGGACTGCAGTGCCGCCGACGTCCCATGGCTCGTACATCAACTCGAACATCACGCGGATCGGCCCGTTGGCGAGCGAGCGCGTATTGCGAAAGTTGATCGAGTTGTACAGCTTGCCGTCGCGCCACAGACCGCTGCCGCCGCAGCCGCGCGTGCGTCCTGCTGAATAGAGATCGGCGCCCTCACCGTTATTGCGGTGGTAGTCGTCCACCATGTACCACTCGTTGATGATGAGTCTCGGCGTGCGCTTCACCCAGACATCGAGTCCGCTGCTCGTGAGAGGCTCTTGCGCCCAGGTTTCGAGCGCGGCGCCGTACATGCGATGGGCGACGAGATCGTTCTCCCATGCGAAGTCATCGCGGCGCTCGCGGACGAAACGGCCGTAGGCGCGGAATTCGTCCTTCTTGGGAATACGGCGCTCGCCGACTGTCACGCGGAAACGCCGCATGTCGCGCGGCTTCAGATCGGTTTGAAAGATCAGCTCGTCGAACGTGCCATCGTCGTTGACGTCGATCGCCTGCGTGAGCAAGTCCGCGTCACGTTCGTCCCGCACGTGGATCAGCTGCAGATTCTTTTCGCCGACCACGCGCTGCACGTCCGCGGCAGTGATCGTCACCGTCTCGGATGGCCGCGCGTCGGCAGTGGGATTGGTGACGGTCAGCTCTCCGGCGCGCGCAGGAGCTTGCGCCCGTACTGTCGGCCGGTCCAAAAGGAGCGGCCCTACCATGCACACGAACGCGACAACCGCGAATGTCTGCCGCATCACTCACCTCTTTTTGGGCCGGTAGTGGTAGGTGTTGAGGGTCTTCTCGATGTCGAAGTTGCGAATCATGGCCAGCACCTCCGCTCCAGCCATGAGCGTGGCGCCGAACCCTTGAAACGCCTTGGGATCCGTGGGTCTATTGAAGTAGTAGACCGCGTCGTAGGCGGCAGTCGTCGCCACGACGGTGCCCTCGATCGTGCCGTCGGGACGGATGCGTTTTTCGAGCGCGCGCCATCCGGTCTGCGCGATGGGCGCATACACCGGCTGCAGCCATCCGCGGTTGACGCCGCGCGCAATGGCAAACGTGAACATCGCAGTCGCGGACGATTCGAGGTAGCTGTCCTCACGGTCGAGGATCTGATGCCAGAAGCCGGTTCCGCTCTGCACGCCCGCCGCACCCTGCGCACCGCGACGGAACAACTCGAGCACCTCAGCGCGCCGCGGGTGGCTGTCAGGCATCACGCTGAGCAGCTCGGCCATCGCCATCATGGCCCACCCGGCGCCGCGTCCCCAGTAGAACTTCGGGTCTGCGGTCTCGTGAGCAAACCACGAATGGTCGAAGAGCCCGGTCGCCGGATTCATCAGCCGTGACGCGTACTGCACCACCTGCAGCGCCGCATCGTCGAAGTACTTGCGGTCGCCGGTGAGATCCCCCATCTGCGCGAGGAAGGGAATGCTCATGTACATGTCGTCCACCCACATCGAGACGGGATGCGGCCTGGTTCGAGCCAGCGTTCGATCGGGCATCCGCGTCATCTTGCGCGAGACGAAGTCGTCCACGATGTCGATGACCGGCTTGAACCGTGCGTCCTTGGTCCGCTTGTAGGTTTTGATGAGCGCCGCGCCGATCGCGCCGCAGTCGTCGAGCTCGCGCATCTCCAGCAGACGGCGGTAGCCATACGGCTGCGGACCGAACTCCTTCGCTTGACGACGGAAGAAGTCGAGATTGGTGAAGATGAAGTCGAAATTCTTTCGCGTGTAGTCCTCGAACCGTTTGTCGCCGGTCACGTCGGTCACGTGCAGCATGCCGGCGAGGACGACGCCCATCGAATAGGTCCAGTCGTTGAACTCGCCCTGCTTGAGATCGATTCCGGCCGTGCGCGTGGGCGTGGTGGCGCTCCCGAGCGGCTGACCGGTGGCTGTATCGACCAGGCGGTACGGCGTCGAGCGGACGAAGTACTCCCGAATGCGATCGAGCGCCTGGGTAATCTCCGCTTCGGTTGGGACGGTGTAGTCCACGCCCGGCGCGATGGAGGGCTGCGCGAAGGTTGGATCGCTGCGGCCCGGCCCTTGCGGGGACGACGGAGCCTGGGCCGCCGCCACGGCGATCAGCGTCGCGGCGACGAGCGTCGAAATCAGGATGAGTCCGGCCCGCCGGCCCTGAGCGAAGTCGAAGGGTCGATGCATTGGAGCTACTACTCCCTTGCGCAGCATGGTGGCAGCGCGGTATTGGTATAGCCACTTTGCGATGAGAACGCAAGCGATGACTGTCCTGCTCGCGCTGGCGCCCGCCTTCGCGTTCGCCCAGGCCGTCGAATGGCGGAACGTCCTTGGCCAGCCCGAGGCGTGGTATCGCACGACGGAGGCGACCGCGATCGCCGGCCGCGTGCTTTCCTGGCAGCGGCCCGACGGTGGCTGGCCCAAGGACATCGACATGGCGCGCCGTGCCGCCGATCCTGGCAGCCCGCCTCGCCCGGATTCGACCATCGACAATGGCGCCACCGTCACGCAGATTCGTCTGCTGGATCGCATCTTCTCGGCGACTCGCAATCCGCGCCTCAGAGACGCCGCGCTTCGCGGCCTCGACTATCTGTTTGCCGCGCAGTACGCGAACGGCGGATGGCCGCAGTTCTACCCGCTTCGCAGCGACTACTCGCGCCACATCACCTTCAACGACGATGCGATGAGCGGCGTGCTCGGATTGCTCGAGGACGTGGCGTCCGGGCACGCGCTGTCGTTTGTGGACGAGGGTCGCCGGGTCCGCGCCAGCAAGGCCATCGATGCGGGGACGAGGGTGATTCTTCGCGCGCAAGTGCGAGTCGATGGCGGCCTCACCGCATGGTGCGCGCAGCACGATGCCGTGACCCTCGAGCCGCGGCAGGCCCGGGCCTACGAGCATGTCTCGCTCAGCGGCCGCGAGTCGGTGGAGATCGTCAGGTTCCTGATGCGGCGGCCGGCTCGTCAGGACATCGTTGAAGCGGTGGACGCTGCGGTCGGCTGGCTGCGGCGTGTGCGGCGATCGGATGGCACCTGGGCACGCTTCTACGAAATCGGCTCCAACCGGCCCATCTTCTCCGGACGCGACGGCGTCGTCCGCTACGACATCAACGAGATCGAGAGCGAACGCCGGACGGGTTACGCCTGGAGCGGCACGTGGCCTGCGAAACTTGTGGACGTCGAATACCCGCGCTGGCGCGAAACGATTAACGCGTCACGCGCTCGTTGAACAGCTTGCCGTTGATCGAGACGTTGGTGAGCTCCATATCCCGAACGGCCTCGAGGACGTCGGGCTTCTCCACCCCGTCGAACCGGCAGTCGGCGACGCGGACGCCGCTGATTGGCGCGTGCTTGTATCCACGCAGCAGAAAGGCGTACTGGCTCTTCTTGCTGGCGACCTTGCGCACGTCAATGTCCCGGACCACCGGCGGGTACTTGCCGGCGTCGCCTTCCTCGTAGAAAAAGTCGATAGTGACGACGGCCTCGGCGACCTGGCCGACTGTGACGTCACGCATATACACGCCGGCGATCGTGCCGCCGCGCACGGAGTTGGTCTTCAGCCGAAGCGCGCGGTCCAGCCGCGGGCTGTCCATGCGACATCGCTCGGCAAACACGTTGCTCGCGCCACCAGAGATCTCGCTGCCGATCACCACGCCACCGTGACCGTCCTTCATCGAACAGTCGCGAATCACCACGTTCTCCACTGGCACGTTGACCCGGCGGCCATCGTCATTACGGCCCGACTTGAGCGCGATGCAATCGTCACCGGTGTCGAACGTGCACCGTTCGATGAGCACGTCCCGGCAGGACTCCGGGTTACACCCGTCGTTGTTGGGACCGTGGCTGTTGATCGTCACGCCGCGCACGGTCACGCTCTGGCACAGCACCGGATGGATTTCCCACATCGGCGAGTTGACGATGGTCACATCTTCGATGAGGACGTTGCGGCTGCGATAGGGCTGAATGAAATTCGGGCGAAGGAAATAGCCGTCGCCGAACACGCGCTCCGCCACAGGTACGCCGCGCGCCTGCATCTCGAACAGACGATTACGCGCCGGGGTCTGTCGCGAACCCGACGTCGGTCCTGTCCCGCGCCAGTTCCACCACGCGTCCGGACCCGCCTGCCCATCGAGCGTCCCCGATCCCGTAATCGCGATGTTCTCGACGTCGAAGGCGTAGATGAACGGCGAGTAGTTCATCAGCTCCACGCCCTCCCACCTCGTAAACACGGCGGGCAGGTAATGAAGGGCGTCACCACTGAATGCCAGCGTGGCGTTCTTGGCCAGATGCAGGTTGACGCCGCTCTGCAACCGGATCGCACCAGTCAGGAACCGTCCAGCCGGGACGACGACGTGCCCGCCTCCTGCGGAACGGCACGCAGCGATCGCCTTGTGGATGGCGTCGGTGCACATCGCCTGACCGTCGCCAACGGCGCCGAACTTGGTGATGGCAAACTCGCGCGAGGCAAACTTCGGCACGCGTATCCGTCTCACGATCGCGTCGGCCCGTGCCCACGGATCAGGCCGACGTCCACCCTGTAATGCCGCGAGCGGCGACGCCCCTTCGACTTCGCTCAGGGGAAGCCAGGTCAACGCCGGCAGGGCGGCGGCCGCAGTGCGGACGAATGTTCGACGCGATATCTGCCGGCTCATAGTGGACAAACCACCTCGCTTGGACGCGCATGTTCGTCTTCTGAGCCGCGCGTGTCAAGCAGTCGCTTGCCTCAACTCTCGGCGCCACGATAAGCTGACGCGTCAGCTAACGCGGACGGTTCCCAAAAGTGGATTGACATGTTGAAGGACACTCTCTTCAGGCAACCGCGGCACACCGGTCTCCAGGTCCTGCAGCAACGTGGCACCGCCGGCGCCGAGCGACTGACGACCCGGCGTCTGTGCCTGAGCGCTGGCACCGCCGCGTCGCTGCGCCTCGAGCGCGAGGAAGCGATCGTCGTCCTGCAGGAAGGACGCGGGACGTTTGCCGCTGGCCCCGCGCGATGGCCGGTCAGCCGGAGCGATGTGTTCTCCGAACGCGCGACGGCGATGTACGCGCCACCCGGCTCCGAGATCGTCGTGCAGGCAGAGACGCCGCTCGAAGCGATTGTGTTTTCGACCGAGGCCGACCCTGGTGACGCGCCGGCGATCATCACCCCAGACGGCGTCAAGGTTGCGTCGCGTGGTCGCGGTCACTACACGCGGGAAGTACACAACATCTTCGTGGACGATCCGCACGCCAGGCGTCTGATGGTCGGCGAGACGTTCAACCCGCCGGGCAACTGGAGCAGCTTTCCACCTCACAAGCATGATGGCCGCGACGGCGAACCTGTCCTCGAAGAGGTCTACTACTACCGCGTCGAGCCGCCGCAAGGCTTCGGTCAGCAGATGCTCTACACCGCGGACGGGGAGTGCGTGACACACACCGTCCGCGACGGCGATGCGGTACTGCTTCCCTACGGCTACCATCCGGTCTCGGCGCCGCCTGGGTATCAGCTCTACTACTTGTGGGCGCTTGCGGGAGAGCGGCGCAACCTCGCGTTGCACGAGGACCCGGAGCATCAGTGGATCCACTCCGCCTCGCTCTGAATTCACATGGCGATCCTGCCCATCACCAATCCGACCTGCATCGTCCGCAACACGGGCGCGACGCGAGGGCGGACTCTGGCGATCGCGCCGGGCACGGCTGCGGTCAAGCATCTGCGGTACGGACGGATCATTCTGGCGAGCGATGACGCGCCCATCGATCTCGATACTGGCGGTTTCGAAACCGGGTTGATTGCGCTCTCGGGTGAAGCCACGGTGACGCTCGACGGCTCCGAGTACCGGATGCAGCCGTACGACTCGCTCTACGTCCCACGAGAGACGTCGCTGCGCGTGAGTCCTGCCAGCAGCGGCTGCGACCTGGCCGAGATTGCGGCGCCGGTGGAGCGCACGTACCCGCTTCAGTTCGTCTCGTTTGCCGCCGTCCAGCAGGATCCAGGGCTGCACTTCGAGGCAGGCAGCAACGGCTCGCGGCGGACGCTGAACATCCTGCTCGGCAAGAACGTCGTCGCCGGGCGGCTGATGGCGGGCGTCACGTTCAGCCAGCCTGGCAACTGGACCTCATGGCCACCCCACGAGCATGCGGTGCTGGCGGAAGAAGCGTATCTGTTCATCGACATGCCGCATCCCGCGTTCGGCGTGCAGCTGGTCTACGTGGACGACGTCAATCCCGAATTGGCGACCATCGTCCGCGAGGGCGACGTGGTGCTGATGCCGCAGGGCTACCATCCCAACGTCGCTGCCCCCGGCCATCCGATCAACTTCCTGTGGATGATGGCCGCTGAGCGCGAGCACGAGGATCGGCTGTTTGGAGTCGTCAACGTCCATCCCGACTTCGCAAGCGGCGGCTCCGGGATCGAACGCGGTCGCGCGCGCTAGCGCATGCCGGTCCTCGATCAATTCAGGCTGAACGGCCGCACAGCGCTGGTGACCGGCGCCTCACGCGGACTCGGCGCGGCGATGGCCCGCGCGCTGGCGGAAGCCGGCGCTGACGTCGCGCTCCATGCGAGCCATGATGTGAACACCGGCGCGGCGCGCGAACTATCGGCACGCTGCGGTGTGCGCGCCATCGCGGTGGCCGCGGATCTCTCACAGCGAGATGCCCCCGATCGTCTGATCGACGAGGCCTCGGCGACCCTCGGGCAGATCGACATCCTCGTCAACAACGCCGGCATCATTCGACGCGCCGATGCCCACGCACACTCAGATGAAGATTGGGACGATGTGCTGACCGTGGATCTCTCGAGCGTGTTCCGGCTGTGTCGAGCGGCCGGCCGCGGCATGCTGGCGCGAGGTTCGGGCAAGATCATCAACATCGCGTCGATGCTGTCGTTCCAGGGCGGCACTCGTGTCCCAGCCTACGCTGCGGCGAAGGGCGGCGTTGCGCAGCTGACGAAAGCGCTGGCAAACGAGTGGGCGCCACGTGGCGTGAACGTCAATGCGATTGCGCCCGGCTACATGCGCACCGACAACACCCAGGCGCTTCGCGACGACCGCGCCCGCAACGAGGCCATCACCGCGCGGATCCCCGCGGGACGATGGGGAGAGCCAGACGATCTGGCAGGCGCCGTCGTCTTCCTGGCCTCGCCTGCGTCCGACTACGTGCATGGATATATCCTCGCCGTGGACGGAGGATGGCTGGCGCGATGAGCGATCGGCGGCAGTCGGTAACAACAGCCATCGAACAGGCGGGAGTAGTGGCGGTCATCCGGATGCAGGACGCCGGACGACTGCGAGCGGTCATCGATGCGCTCGCCGAGGGCGGTGTGCGTGCGCTGGAAGTCACCATGACCGTGCCTGGGGCGACCGAGTTGATTCGCGATCTGTCGTCGTCACTCTCGGATGACTTTCTGCTCGGCGCCGGAACGGTGCTCGATGCACCAACCGCCGCGCGTGTCGTTGATGCGGGCGCGCGATTTGTCGTGAGCCCGGTCTTTCGGCCCGCGATGATCGACGTCTGCCACAAGCTTGGCGTGCCGGCGCTGCCAGGCTGCTTCTCGCCCACCGAGATCCTGACCGCGTGGGAGACTGGTGCCGACATCGTGAAAGTCTTCCCGGCAACAGCGTTGGGACCGGGATTCTTCACTGACGTGCGCGGTCCATTGCCTCAGCTCAAGCTGATGCCGACCGGTGGTGTCACACTCGACAACGCCGGCGACTGGATCCGTGCCGGCGCAGTGGCGGTCGGAGTCGGCACGGCGCTGCTCGATCGTGCCGCCATTGCGGCGGGCAACTACACCGTGCTGCGAGACAATGCGGCGCGCATCATCGCCAATGTCCGGGCGGCAAGAGGCATTCAGTGAAGAAGGTCGTCACCTTCGGCGAGATCATGCTGCGGCTCAGTCCGCCTGGCGTTGAGCGCTTCCTGCAGTCGCCCGTCCTGTCGGCAACGTTCGGCGGCGGCGAGGCAAACGTCGCGGTGAGTTTGGCGCACTTCGGTCTCGAGAGCGCGTACGTCACGGCTCTCCCCGATCACGCGATCGGCGAGGCGGCTATCCACGCTCTCCGCGCCGAAGGCGTCCGCACCGATCGCATCGTTCGTGGCGGCTCGCGCGTCGGGATCTACTTCGCGGAGACCGGAGCGAGCCAGCGCGCCTCCACCGTCATCTACGATCGTGCGCACTCTGCGATTGCCGAACTATCTGCCGACGCGATCGACTGGACCGCCGTGATGTCGGGCGCCGCATGGTTCCACGTCACCGGCATTACCCCCGCGCTCGGTCCGCAGGCGGCGGATGCGACGGCTCGATCCATTCGCGCGGCCCGCGCGGCTGGCGCGCGGGTCAGCTTCGACTTGAACTATCGCCGCAAGCTCTGGACGGAGGCGGAGGCGCAGCGGGTCGTCGGTCCGCTGCTGCGCGACGTCGATGTCGTCGTCGCGAACGAAGAGGACCTGCAGTCCGTGCTGGGCATCCAGGTGGCCAACACAGATGTTGCGACCGGCCGTCTCGCCATCGATGGATTCCGCCAGGCTGCCGAACGTGTGACGAAGGACTTCGGTCCGCGGATGGTGGCGATCACGCTGCGGGAAAGCCTCTCGGCGAGCGACAACGGCTGGAGCGCGCTGCTTTGGGACGCCGATGCCGGCGCGTTGCTCACGAGTCAGCGATACGAGATTCGCGTCGTCGATCGCATTGGCGCGGGCGACAGCTTTGCCGCCGGCTTGATCTACGCGCTGATCGCCGGTCGGGCGCCCGCTGACGCGCTACGCTTTGCCGTCGCCGCCAGCGCGCTCAAACACAGCATCCCTGGTGATTTCAATCGCGTCACTGTGGCTGAGGTGGATCGGCTCGCTCGCGGTGATGCATCAGGCCGCGTCCAGCGGTAAGCTTCGTTCGATTCCCACCCGATATTCGTTCTCTCTGATGAGGGCGCGCCATGGCCATGGTTGAAGATGCACCTGTGTCGGCGTCGAAGTTCGACGATCGAATCAAGCGCTGGCAGGCCGGTCTGGACTTCACCAAATCGATGCTGCTCGTCCTGCTCGTGCTCGCGTTCCTCGTCTATCCGAGCGCGCTGTGGTTCGTATTGGAACGGGCCGGGCTGCGAGTGACCGAGTTCGAGATCTTTGGCGCAAAACTGACCAGGACGCAGGAGGCAGCCGTCGATCTCGATGCGGCCCTCAAGCAGGCGGTCTTCGACAATCAATCGCTGCAGGAGAAGCTGGCGTCCACGCAGACGTCGCTCGCCGAAGCGAGCAAGTGTCTGTCAGACGTCGACAGCCTGAGGAACTGCAGCAGGAATCCTGAGTTGGTCAAGCAGTTGAAACTCGATGAAGCAACGGTCACGCAAACCCGTCAGCTCGCGACGAACTCCGCTGCGGCAGCCAACCTGACGCTGCGCAACAACGAGAGCGTCCTGCAAGAGTCCCTTGCGAAGGTCGCCACGCGCCGGTCGTCGTGGGGCATCGTCTTCGGCGGTGACGTCTCGCAACGGGAGGCAGAAGCCGAGATCGCCAAGGCCAAGGATGCACCCAACCTCGCCATCTATCGCAAGCAACGCTCGTTTCGCAGCGTCGCGGTGTTCGACAACCGAAACGATGCTGAGGACTGGCTGCCGCGACTGAAACGCATCAACGCTGGTGCGTACATCGTCGTCCTCGACCGCTGGTGTCCGAACCCGACGCGTCAGCGCGCAGATCGATACACGCTGGTCGAGTGTCAGGGGTAGGACGCCCCTACTTGCCCGGTGGCGCCGGCGCGTCGCCGCCGGATGATCCGGCGAACACGCGACGGCCGTCGGCGAGCCGCACGACTCGCGCGTTGGCCATCTTCGATCCGTCCTTCGCGAGCGATCCCTCGACCACCACCTCGTCGCCGACGTTGAGCGACTTGCGCGTCCAGCCGTTGCGAACGAGCACGTTCGGACTGGCGAGCTCGAGATTCCAGTTGGTGACGACGCCCTTCTCGTCGCGCACGTCCACGTAGAACCGCGCGTGTGGATTCGTCCACTCGATCTTCGACACGGTGCCCTTGAGCGTGACCGGCTTGTTCGCGTCGTACTCGGCGGCAAACGAGTGATGCGCGACGGCGGATCCTGCCGACAGCGCGAGGGCGGCTACCCCGGCGAGAGCAGCGACGCTGACCTTCATCGGACACCTCCAGAGCGACTGCTACATTACGCCGCTCTGGAGGCTCCGTGTCAACGCCGTTACTTCGCTTCCGCTGACAGCGGCGTCGCCGGCATCGTGGCCGTAATCGGTACACCCATCGGGCCCACCGGGATGTACACCACCGTGTGGTTGGGCGAGTTCACCATCTGCTTCTGCGCCTCGATCGCTTCGTGCTGGATGTACATCGCGCTCAGCTGACCGCGGATGATCTGCATCGCGTTGGCGATACCCTGCGCCTGCACTTCCCGCTTCGTGCGCTCCTTGCGCTCGATCTCGATCTCGGTGTCCTTGCGCTGCAGGTCCTGCGTCGCCGCCAGCTTCTTCGACACCGCGTCAGCAATCTCCGACGGGTACTGCACGTTGCCGACGACGACGCTGCTGAGGACGAAGGGACTGTTCGTCGCGTAGGCACGGATGCGCGCCAGTACTGCCTCGCCGATCGGAATCAACGCGTCCTTCACCTCGAGACCGTTGCGACGCTGCACCTCGTCGCGCGCGAAGGTCCGCAGCGGTTCCTTGACGAAGTTGCCGTAGGCGACCTCAACGATCGAGTCGGGGGCTTTGTCGTTGCCGTGATGGTTCATGACCGTCGTGCTGAACCGCTCCATGAACAGCGGCACCTGGGCCTCATCGATCCGCCACACCGTATGGACACGGAACGAGATCTTGAGGTTGTCGCGACTCAACACGGCATCGTTGCCGGTGAAGTCCTCGGTGTAGGTATACGGCGTGATGCTCACGTTGGTGACGTCAAGGAGCCAGGTTCGGCCCGCAGACGTCGGACCGCGCTGAACACCGTAGAACGTGGACTTGCCGAACACCGCGCCCCGCGTGAGGTATCCGACGTAACCGGCAGGCGTGAAGGGGTTCGAGGATCCGAACAACCAGATCAGCACCGCCGCGACGAGCACGAGCGCGACGAACACACGAGGAAACGGCCAACCAAAACGCGAGTACACACCACGACCGTCAGAGAACGTGATCGGGAACGCCGACATGGCAAGCCTCCAAATCACGCCGACGGGGTTAGCTGACGGGCTCGAGGTTGGAAGTCCTCTACATCCACACCGGATGATTCGCCCCAAGGCGAAACGCTGTTAAGGCGTTTTGCCAGCTAGCGAAACGCCGCTCAGGCGTTTTGCCAGACAGTGGGTCCCCCGCGACGCCGCTTGCCGGCGTCTTAGGCGTACGAATTACCCTACGCCTGTCGCCCGGCCGAGTCAAACGCACGCACTTGCAGTGATCGATCAGTGCGTTTGTAGGGGGCGAGGCATGCCCTCGCCCCTCGTCTCAGCGACTCGCGAGCATTCGCTCCGGCTTACCTCGTTTGCGCGCCTCGAGGATGCGTAGCATCGACGCCTGTACCGAGCGAAAGACCCCGCTCCCCGGCTGCTCGCCCAGACGAATCAGCGTGATGAGTTGATACTCGTACGCGCCCTTCTCGTCCGCCCCGTGGCGCACGTGCCATTCTTCATGCGCAAGGATGCTCGCGAGCTTCCGCATCACCACCGACTCGTTGCAGTCGCCGCGAGATAGCGCGTCTTGAAACACGTTCGACGAGGTGATGAGGTAAATGGTGCCGGTATCGCGGCGGACGAAGGCTTCGGCGCCAACCGACACCTCAGGGGGCGCGACGTCGATGAGCTCGATGCGAGGCATGCTCGCCTCGCTGCGGCCGAGCACGGACAACGTGCACGCCAGGACCGATGCGGCGCTCCACATGGCCAGCCCTCCACTACGCGGGCTGGCCTCTCCTATACTGAGGTGAGTCCGGCCCGCAGCTCACTCCTGCGGGTTGCGATCAGGGGTGCCGGCGCGTTGCCGCGCGCTGGTGCCCCGCCGTCTGTTGTTGGTTATTTGACGACACGAATCGAAAAACGGTTCGTGACCAGATCAGGTAAGTCGTCTCGTTACAAGTGCTTCGTTCGATTCCGAACAGCGCGTCCCGCGAACGGACACCGAGTCACGCGCGGGCTGAAGCCCGCGCTCTACTTCACGATGGCTTGAAACACCGCGGTCTCGAAGTCCCGCTGCAGCGCCGGCGTGGACGTCTGCATGAAGATGATCGTGACCATCTTTTCCTGCGGCTCGATGTGTACGTTCGTGCCGTACGCCCCAGCCCATCCCCACGCGCCCTTCGACACGCGGCGATCCGCGGCCACGGGATCCTCGACGACCTGTACACCGAGGCCGAACCCGATTCCGCGCGGTGACATGCCCATCTGTCCGCCGGCCATCTCGCCCGTGTGGTTCGACGCCATCAGCTCGATCGTCTTCGGACTCAGATATCGCTTTCCATTCAACTCGCCGCCGTTCACGAGCATCGTCGCAAACTGCGCGTAGTCCTCGACGGTACTCACCAGACCGCCTGATCCCGAGAAGTAGGTCGCGCTGCTCAATCCACTCTGATCGGGAAGCTTCTCGAGGCCATTCTGCGTGCGTCGATAGAGCGGAACGATGCGCGAGGCTCGATCGGGAAGCAGCGCAAAGCTGGTGTCCTTCATGCCGAGCGGATCGAAGAGCCGCTGCTTCAGGAATCGATCGAACGTCAGTCCTGACGTGATCTCGACGATGCGCGCGAGCACGTCGAACCCGTGCAGACCGCTGTAACGCCACAGCGTGCCAGGCTGGAAGTCGAGCGCCACGGCGCCGAGTTTGGGGATGTACGTCGCCAGCGTGTCGTCGGGCCCACGTTGCGCGAGAGACGCGGCTGCACGCTGCCCGAGGCCGCCGCTCATGAGACCGGATCCATGTGTCAGCAGATCGCGAACGGTGATCTCGCGTGCCGCTGGAACGAGGTCCACCTCGACTGGCCCGGCGCCGCGTCCGCCTCGCCCGCCTGCCGCAGCGGCAGCCGCTTCGGAACCTGGCTTGGGAACGGCCACCTTCATGCTCTTGAACTCGGGGATGAATCGCGACACTGGATCGGTGAGGCGGACCTTCCCTTCCTCGACCATCATCATCACTGCCACCGCGGTCACCGGCTTCGTCGTGGACGCCAGCCGGAAGATCCCGTCCTTCGGCATCGGCCGGTTGGCCTCGATGTCGATGAGGCCGTGTGCCTCGAAGTGCGCGATGCGTCCGTTGCGCACCACCATCGTCACCGCGCCCGAGATCGCCTTCGCGTCGATATGACGCTGAACGGCTTCGTGTATGCGCGCGAGCCGTTCCGAGGAGAAGCCGAGGTCCTCAGGCTTCCCGGCGACGATCGTGCCCGCGCCCTGCACCGGCATGGTGAGGACGGCACAGGCGACAGCGACCGGGAGCAACAACCGGATCGAGCGGTGAGTCATGGCGCGCCCTTCGACAAAGCTCAGGGCAGGCATCATAGGAACGAGTACCGCGGCAGTCAAGGAACCCGAAATTAAGTCTGCCTGTCGGTGGCCTTATCGCTGATCGGCAATGACGAAACGCGATCGGGCGTGCAGTTCGATGCAGGTACGTGGCTTGCGACGTTTCACTGGCATTGACGCCGCTCGCCATGGCCGCGTCAAAGGCTACCCCTCCCTGAAAGGGGGGCCCCTCCTCCCACTCCTGACCGCTTCGCTTCTGCGTGTGCCTGGAGCGAAGCGGTCGGGAACCAACAACAACTCCCAACGACCAACTTCCAACTTCCAACTCCGGTTCGCTCGTAACGAATTTGTGCCTGCATCCGACCGACCCAACCGCCCGTTTCCCCGTAAATAGGCGCGAACACTACTGATCGTGAGATGGCGGTCCGCTTGCTCTTCCGACGTGCAGAGAAGAACTATGCGCAACAACATCTGCACAGTCGTGCTCGTCGCGTCCGTCGTCACGCTCGCGCCCGCGATCGGCAGCGGTCGCGCCAGTGCGCAAACCGCGTACAGCGTGTCCGCCCAGATTGGCAACTTCCACGTGGCAGTGGCGAACTACTACCACGTGCCGGAGCGTGAGGTCATCGTGATCCGCGAGCGGCGGATCCCCGACGACGAGATTCCGGTCGCGCTGTTCATGGCGAGCCGCGCCGGTGTGCCGTGGGCGCGCGTGGTGGACATGCGACTGCGCGGCGACTCGTGGTGGAACATCTCGGTGCGGCTCGGACTGGGCCCCGAGATCTACTATGTGCCGGTCGCGGTGGACCCAGGCCCGCCGTACGGACGCGCGCTTGGTCACTACAAGAAGAAGCACCGCAAGCAGTGGACGACGATCGTCCTGACCGACGCCGACATCGTCAATCTGGTTGAACTGCGCTTCCTGAGCGAACACTATGGAGTTGCTCCTGAGCGCGTCATCGCGCTGCGCGAACGCGACGCCAACTTCGTGACGATTCACTCGCACATCAACGAGCACGAATCCCGCGGCAAGCGTGATCGTGACGATGACAACGACCAGGGCCGCAACGGCCGCGGCAAGGGAAAAGGCAAAGGCCGCAACTAGTTACGGGCTACAATTGCGCCCGTGACGAAGATCGCGGGACGCTACGAGGTCGCCTCCAAGCTGGGTGAAGGCGGCATGGGCGTAGTGTTCCGCGCCTACGATCCCGCTCCAATGGACCGCGAGGTCGCGGTCAAAACCCTCCACGAGTTCGCCGATCCGCTCGCGCTCGAGCTGTTCTATAAGGAGTGCACCGCACTCAAATCGATCAGCCATCCCAACATTGTCGAGATCTTCGACATGGGGGAGTACGAGGAGGACGGGCACCGTCGCCCGTTCTTCGTCATGCCGCTGCTGCCCGGCGAAACGCTCGACCAGATCATTCGCCGTGCCAGCCATCGTCTGACGGTTGATCGCGTCGTCGAGATCTTCGCGCAGACCTGTCGCGGACTGCACGCGGCGCACGAGCACGGCCTGATCCATCGCGACTTGAAGCCGAGCAACATCTTCGTGATGGCCGATGACTCGGTGAAGATCATCGATTTCGGCGTCGCGCATGCCGTTCACGCACGCTCGCGCACGACCGGCTACGACAAGGGCACGCTGCTCTACATGGCCCCCGAGCAGGTGCAGCACAAGCCCGTGTCGGTCCAATCAGACATTTACTCGCTGGGTGTGACGCTGTACGAAGCGCTCACGAGGCGGCAACCGTTTCGCGCGGCCTCCGAGGATGCGGTCATCCAGGGGATTCTCAACCAGATTCCGCCCCCGGCCTCTGACCTGAACCCCGCCGTCAGCCACGTGATCAGCCGCGTGGTGCACAAGGCCATGGCCAAGCAGCCCTGGAACCGCTTCGACACGGCCAAAGAGTTCGGCGATACGCTGCAGAAGGCGTTCCGGAACGAAGCCATTGCGCTGTTCGATCCGTCGCGGACGCAGCCACGTATCCAGACGGCGACCAAGGCGCTCGAGAAAGGCGACTTCCAGTTCGCCGGCGAAATCGTCGCCGAGCTCGAGGCCGAGGGGAACATCGATCCGCAGATCACCTTGCTGCGCGCGCAGATCGATCAGGTCGCGCGTCAGAAGACGATCGCGCAGCTGCTCGAGAGCGCCCGAGCCCGCTACGAAGAAGAGGAAGATCCGCTCGCCCTCCAGAAACTGCAGGAGGTGCTGCAGCTCGATCCGACCAACGTCACGGCGCTCGGCTTGAAGAGCAAGATCGAGGACCGGCGCAGCGAGCGGCAGATCGAGAAATGGATTCAACTCGCCCGTCAGCACGTGGACAACCATTCGTATGGACATGCGCGAGAGGCGCTGCAAAACGCGCTCGTGCTCAGGCCCAAGGATCCCCGCGCCACGCGCTTGCTCAAAGAGATCGAGACCGAGGAGCACGAATACGTCCGGCTGCGGCGCGAGAAGACCGACATGTATCAGGCGGCGGTCAATGCCTGGCAGAACGGTGAGGTCAGTCAGGCGCTGAGCCAGATGAAGCACGTCCTCGATCTGGACCAGAAGGCTCCGGATGCGTCATCGCCAGATGCCGCAGGCGTGTACCGCAGCTTCTACGACAAGCTGCGCTCCGAGCACGAGGCGATCAACACGGGCTATGCCGAAGCGCGACGGCAACTGACCGAGGGTCATCTCGGCAAGGCCCTGCAAATCTGTCAGGAGTTCCTGACCAAGTATCCCGGTCAGGCGGTGTTCCAGGCGCTCAGGTTCGACGTCATCGAGCAGCAGCGCCAACGGCTGTCCGCCTATATCGCGGATGTGGATCGTCGCCTCGAGGCCGAAGCCGATCTCGATGCCAAAGTGAGCCTGGTTCGAGAGGCGTTGACCGAGTATCCCGATGAAGAGCATTTCCGGAAGCTGGTCAGGCTCCTCGAGGACAAGCGCGATCTGGTGAACTCGATCGTCGAACGGGCCCGTGTGCACGAAAGCAACGGTCAGTTCGCCGAGGCGATTGGCGACTTCGAGACGCTGCAGACGATCTACGCGATGTACCCCGGTCTGGCGTTCGAAAAGGATCGGCTCCACAAACGGTTGCAGCAGCATGCCCGCGACACGGCACGAGCCGCATGGGTGCGTCAGATCGACGCGCAGCTCGCAACGAGTGACTACGCACGCGCCTCTGATCTGCTCGACAAGGCACAGATCGAATTCCCTGACGATGCCGAGCTCGCGGAACTGCGAAAGCTGGCGGATCAGGGCCGCGGCCGCGCCATACGCGCCGACCAACTCATCGCCGAAGGCCAGGAGCTCTGCGCGCAGGGTCAGTTCGAGCAGGGCGTTGACCTGTTGAACATCGCGCTGCAGCTCGACGATCGCACGTCGGTGCGCATGATGCTGCGTGACCTGTTCGTCACGCGCGCGCAGGAATCGCTGACCCACGATTGGCGCATCACCGAGGGTCTCACCGACCGCGCGCTGGAGCTCGATCCGAATCACGCGCTCGCCAAGAGTCTGCGCGCACAAGCGCTGGACAAGAAGCGGGATGAGGCGATCGAGCAGCACGCCTCCCAGTCGCGTCGTCTGCAGGCGGCGGGCGATCTCGAAGGCGCGATGGTTGAAGTCGAGCGTGGGCTCTCCGCGTATCCGGGCGACACCAGGCTGAGTCTGATCGCGGACGCGTTGCGTAAAGAACTGGGTCGTCCGGTTCCACCGCCCATCGACAGTGCATCACGACCCTCGACCGCGGCGAGTCGAGCCACGCGGACTTCTCCGCCATCGGCGCCGGCGCCCCCTGCAGACGCGATCGAGCGAACGCGGCTGGTCCCGGAACGACGCGCGACAACAAGTCCGTCTGTGTCTTCACCGCCGGAGGCGCCACAGGCCGCGGAGGTGGTGTCCGAACCGGTTGCTGTCGCGACGGTCGCACCTGTGACAGTGCGACCACAGGCGCCGCCACAGACGCCCACCAATCGCACGCGATGGGCAGCGATCGCCGCTGTCGTTGTGCTCGCGGCAGGCGCCCTGGGATTTGTGATCCTGAGACATCCCGCCCCGGCGGAACCGTCGCCTGCACCGTTGCCAGCTCCGGCGCCCACGCCGGCGCCGACACCTGCTCCGCCGACACCCGCTCCGGACACGCCAGTGCCCGCCGCGATCGCGACGCTCTCGCTGCAAAAGCTGCCTCCGGGTACGCGTGTGCTGCTCGACGAGGTGGCGATTGGCAGCGTCGGGAGCGATGGCGCACTGTCTTACAGCGGCATCGCTCCCGGTCGTCATGCCCTGAAATTCGAGGCACGCGGCTACGAGCCGCTCACGCTTTCGCAGGGCTTCGTCGCGGAGCAGACGCTGACGCTCTCGAGTGCGGAGGTCAAATTCGCGCGTGCTCCCACAACGGTTGACGTGCGGACCGACCCTGGCACCGAGGTCACGATCACGCAGGCCGGCCGCACGATCCAGCAGCTCAAGGCGTCGGCTCGCCTGTCACTGCCCGAGGGCGCATACGAACTGGCCGCCAAGGGACCCGTCGGTGTGACGACGACGCATCCGCTGAAGGTCGCTGCGGGCGCACCGCTCGCGGTGGACGTGCGCAACCTGATCGTGACTGGCATGGAGCGCTTTGAACCTGCGGGCTGGACCGAGGCCGATGCGTGGTCCACGCGGCGTGGCGGCAACTTCGTCCTCTACGACCGCACGGGCAGCAAAGGCACGATCGCCTTCACCATTCGGATGGATCGCAATGGGAATCCGTTCTCGAGCGGGTCGCGGTTGAACTGGGTCGTCGGCTATGTGGACAGCACCAACTACGTGCAGCTGCAACTGGACAAAGACGCTTTGTATCGGAATGTGGTGATCAATGGCACCCCGCAGCCGGCCACCAGAGTGGAGCATCGCATTCCGGGCAACCTGCCCTACGTCAATCTGCGGGTACAACTGTTAGGCAATCGCCTGGTGCACGAATACAGCACGCAGCCCAACGTCTGGCAGACGCTCGACACCTGGAGCACAGCCGGAACCGGAGCGGGAACGCGAGATCTTCTCGACGGTCGCTTCGGCTTCTTCCTGCCAGGGGCGGAAGAGATCTTCGTGTCGAACTTCCGGTACTATCCGGAGCCCCGCTGAGCGAGTCGGCGCCGCCGACGCTACGAGTAGAGCGTGTTCTTGGTGATCCCGATCTTCGAGCCGTATTTCATGTACGTGCGACGGAACCAGCCGACCGACTGCGCGGCTGCGCCGTCGGTCATATCGATCCCGCCCTTCTGGATGACCTTCAGGCTCATTTCGACCATGGGATCCGAGCTCGTGAACTCGAGGTCGTAGCCTTTCACGAACTCGCGAGCGGGATCTTTGAGCGATTGGAACTTGCCGTACGCCGTCTCCAGATTCTTCCCCTCAATGAGCGTGGAGAGAAACCCGAAATAGCTTCCACACATCGGGCTCGCCATACAGTGCGGGGCGATGATCGGAAGCTCGCCGATCCAGTCGGACAGCCACGTCCGGAACTTGCTCGGGCTGAAAATCACGCTGTCGTTGGCGCTGAACTTCCGGCTGCACTCATCGAAGAACTTCGACAGCGCGAGATAGTCCCGGACCTTCTTGTACAGTTTCCAGATGTATTTCAGAAACGCTGCGACCGTATCGACGATTTTCGCGATCGCCACGGCAACACCGCCCGTCAGGGCGCCGGCCACGGCCTTCGCGCTCTCGTAAATGGTCTCTGCGAATTTCTGGACAGCCTCCTTCCCAATCTCCCTGCGCAGCGCCTCGATGATCACTTTCGGTTCGCCGGATCGCAGCGCTTCGTCGAGGCCCCGGGTGCTCCAGTACTTGTGCGTCTTGATAATCGCGCTGACCAGCGCGGCGCCGGCCGCCTTGATATTGCCGGCAACCGGCACGCCCAGCTTGCCGACCTCGGACAGTAATCCCGATACGACGTCGGGGACGATGTGACTGATCCTCGAGGCGGCCTCGCTCGACACCTGCTGGAGCCACGCCGGCGCCTTCCCCTGAGCCGTCCCCAACGCATCGGTGACGGCCTCGGAAATCGTCTTCACTTCCTGATTCCGGCCCCAGTCCGACTGCTTCGCCTCCTGGACTGCGGACTGAACATCCTTCACCTTCGACTTGATGCCGTCGTACACACCTTTGACGTCCTTGTATTCGATTCCCGGCAGTTCGAGGTGCCCGAAATAGAACAGGATGCCCTTGCGAAAATTGACGGCGTGATCGTCGGCTTTCGTGGAGGTCGAACTCGGGATAGTGCCAAGACCAGGCAGCTGGATTTTATGGAAGCTGGTATAACCGCCCTGCCCGAAGTTGTATCCCGTGGGAATAATCGTCGCGGTCTTGGGCACAGCAAGCTCCTTCTCAGAGGCAGGGACCCCTGCATGTCGGTGCCGGATTTCTTCTTCGGGAGCCGTCATGATGCAACGTATCGGGGTCGCTCTTCAAGTCTCAAACTTCTTGTAAGATGCCGAGTCGCGCTGACCGAGGCAGCGTGGTCATCCCTGCACACGCATTCCCATGAGTGACGACGGTCCAACGGAGTTGGGCATCCAGGACGCGCTGGAGATCGCGATCCGGATGCACCGGAACGGCGAACTCAAAGACGCCGAAACGCTGTATCGCAGAATCCTCGACGCGGCGCCTGACTACGCGGACGCCGTGCACTTCTACGGCGTGATGCTGCACCATCGCGATCGCAGCGATGACGCGCTGATGCTGATCGAGCGATCGATCGCGCTCCATCCCACCGCTGGCCGCTACAACAACTTGGGCAACGCGCTGGTCGAGCGGGGGCGGCTCGATGAGGCGATCGACGCCTACAAGCACTCCCTCGAGCTGGACCCGTCCGCAGACGCTTTCAACAACCTGGGGTCGCTGCAGCGCGCACAGCGCCAGTTCGACGCGTCTGAAGCGGCCTATCTGCAGGCGCTCGCGCTCGATCCCGAGCACATCAACGCCCTGACGAACCTGGGGAATCTCCGGTCGGACCAGGGCCGGCACAGCGACGCGGTCGATCTGTATTGGAAAGCCATCGGTCTCAATCCGGCCAACCACGGGTCGCGCTATCGGCTCGGGTTCGCCTATTACGCGCTCAAACAGTTCGATGCGGCAGCCCAGGTCTTTGCGCTCTGGCTTCACACCGAGCCGGACAATCCGATCGCGCACCACATGCTGGCCGCCTGTTCCGGGAAGGACGTGCCGCTGCGCGCGTCCGACGCGTATGTCGAGCGGACATTCGATGGGTTCGCGGCCAGCTTCGACGCCAAGCTCGAACTGCTCTCCTATCGCGCCCCGCAGCTCATCGCCGGCGCACTGGGACGGGTGACACCCACGCCCGCGGCCGATCTCGCGATCATCGACGCCGGTTGCGGCACCGGATTGTGCGGCCCCCTGCTCAAGCCGTACGCATCGCGTCTGGTTGGCGTCGATCTGTCGTCGAAGATGCTGGAGGCTGCGACGCTTCGCGGTGTGTATGACGAGCTCGTCAAAAGCGAGCTGACCGCGTTTCTCGGCGGTCGTCGCGCCGCGGCCGACCTCGTCACGTCAGCCGACGTGTTGTGCTATTTCGGCCAGCTCGACGAGGCGATCGCGGCCGCAGCTGGCGCGCTCCGCCAGGGGGGGCATCTCATTTTCACAGTGGAGGCCGCGACACCGGAAGACGCGCCCGATGGGCACCGCATCAACCCGCACGGGCGATACAGTCATACCCGCGCCTACCTCGAGCGCGTGCTCGGCGCAGCGGGCCTGACGGTGGTGTCGATTGAACCAGAGGTGCTTCGCTCCGAGAACCATCTTCCCGTCAACGGCTACCTCGTCACCGCCGCCAAACGAGAACGGTGAAGCGCAGGCATCAGCCTGCGCCCACGGTCGCAGTTGGAGCGCCTGGTTACTTCTCGGCCTTGTTGGCCGCGATGTCAAAGGCGAAATTCACGGTGGCATCGCCGGAGCCATCGGCCTTCTGCGGCGTGTACTCGTACTTGAACTTGGCGAAATTCAGCGTCACGTTCTCGGTGAGCCGATCCTCTCCACCGGATCCGCCCGTGCTGACGGCCGTGACCATCACCTCGTTGAGCGTGAGCTTGATGTACTCGAGCGGCTTGTCGCCCGCCTTGCGAACGGTCAGCAACGCCTCGGTGAAATGCGTTCCCTTCGCGCACGCGCTGAGCAACAGGTGGGAGGCCTTGTCCACGAACTTCGTCAGCGACAAGTCTTGAACGTTCACTTTACCAGCGCCGCCGCCACCGCCCGAGTGCGTCGTACCACTCTGGCTGGCACCCCAGCTCCACGCAAGCACGTCGATCTCGTCCGGGTGTTTGGAATCTTTCGACTCGCCTTTGATCGGCGGCATCTTCAAGAACATGTCTACGGCCATATGACAGCGTTCCTTTCCTTTGACCTGGGGCGGTCGCGCCTCCGCCTTTGAATGTGCCTGGGGCTGTCTTTCGGGGTTGCGGGATTATACCTGTGGAATGTGTCGCCGTACCCGTCTTTTCCACGTCGATCCGCGTGGACGCCGGCGTCAATCGGCTCACGCCGGCTTGCGCGGTCGCGGACCTGTGTACACCTGTCGCCCGCCCAGGTCGTCCTCCAGGCGAGTGGCCGCTCCAACCAGCATGAGGCACTGCGCCGCAGGATTGGGCACGAACACCTGATCGCCCGCGTCGGCCAGCTTCGGATCCACCACGTCGCCGGGGTCCACTGGGCCAACGAGCATGACGGTCCCCGTGGCGACTTCAAACTCGGACACAAATCGGCACGCGTTTCCGAACTCGGCGATCGCGAATCGGCGTTCGGCGTCCATGCGAGATGTCGGACGTTCGAACGAGCAAAAGACTCCCGGGCTCCGGGGATCTCCGCGTTCGAGCGACGTCCCGCCCCAGACGCGATACAGACGCCGGCCATCGGCGGTCAGCACGCGCGGAGGCGCGGCGAACCCAAGCGCCTTCCAGTTGGCGCGCTGGAGCGTCGCCGCCTGCCAATCGGCGCCGGCGAGGTCTTCCGCTGCGCCAAGCCCGCTCGGCCCTGGCGCGGGCGATCCGGTCAGCGCGGACGTGCCGTCATCCATCGATATGTCGGCGTGGTTGAGAGGGACAGGAGGAATCGCGTGTGCCATGGTTCAACCCCGATCAACCCTGATAGAACAGCCAGGCGCTGACGGCGCCGAAGATGACCCCGATCAGCAGCCAGGTCCGGCTTTGCGGATGGGCGGCCTGACCGCTGCGGGCGATGCGGCCGACGGCGAGTACCAGAAAGACGATCGACAGCGCGGCGAGGATGTACTTGGTGGCCACGCCGTTATCCCATCTGCGCGAGCAGCTTCTGCTGGCGCCAGGCGGGCGCGCTGGTGTTGAAGAGCGGCGTGCCGGGTTCCAACAGGCACAGATAGTGCGCGGCGAGAATGCGCTGACGCTGATAGCCGTTCTTCAGCACGTCGATGCAGTGCTCGCGCGTGACGGGCGCGCCCATGAAGTAGCGCTGCCCGGGAGTGAAGCGCCCGCTGTTCTTTGCCCACCAGTCCTTGACGCGATCCGGGTCGGGCCACGGCAGCCCCTCGTCGGGATCCATGTCCACGTTCGGATCGTCGGGGTCGTCGTTCGGGCCTGATTCGAAGTCCTCGGGTGGCTTGCGCTCGAGATCCAACCACGCGAGGTCCGTTCCGGTGACCAGGCTGAACGCCTCGCCCGCCAGCCGCGCGGTCTGGTCCGTTCCCATGTGTCCGAGCAGCCAGGGCACGTACGCCGGATCGCCCGCGATACCGCTCCCTTCAATCAGCCAGCGGAGATGCTTCGGGTCGCTCGCGAGCAATTGCAGCTGACCATGAGCGACATTGAGAGGCATTGCCTGAAATGCGAGCCTGAGTGCTCGCGCTCGATATGGGCCGGTCGCCCGTGCGATTTGTGACAGTGCCTCAAGCGCCACACCCTGATTGCCAAGCAACACCGCGGCCGATGAGGCCGACGCCGAACAGTCGGGATCTTCGCCGGTCGCCATCGCCGCCACAGCCGTCACGAGTTCGTGTCGTCCCAACTCGCCGGCCGCGCGCAGTGCTCGAGCCCGCACGGCGGCGTCGTTGGCCTCGAGCCACGGCCCCGATGCCATGCCAGGATCCACGCCGTGAGCGGCGCACGCGGTCAGGGCCGCCACTTGTTCGAACGACACGCTCGACGCGAGCAAACGGGCGACCACGCCCTTCAATCGGTCGCGCTCAACCCATCCGAACGCGGACGTGAGTCCATCCGCGAAATCGGGTGTCGCCTGCGCGATCGCGAAGAGTCGATCGAGTCCGTCCTGGCGCCGAGTCTCGAGGGCGAGAGCCGTCGCGACAAAGACTTCCGAATTCCCGGCGTTCTCCAACCTCATCTCGCAGAATCGCCACGCATCGTCGCCGGCGATCGCGAGCCCATCGAGGTGCGCGGCGATGCGATTATCCAAGCGACGCAGATGGTGAAGCTTCACCGCCGGACCGTTGACGAGCGTTGCCCGGACGTTGCACAACACGGCCGACTCATCGAGGTGTTGCTCGACGACGATTGGGACGATCGGCGCGGCCGGTGCGGTCATGATCATTCCGGTAGCGGTTCGAGAATCGTCGTCCATTTCTTACCGTCGAACATGCAGGCTTCGTTCGCACCAGCGACGAGTAGAATTCCGTCTCCAGCCGCAAGATGTGCGTAGGAATTCTGCTCGGGAAGCTTCAAGCGCGTTGGCACGAACTTACCTTCGGCGATCTCAAACAGTCCATCGACCGTTGAAACGTAGATTCGATCCTGGAACCACACGAGCTCCTCGAGGATGCTCTTGGTGGCGTCCTGTTCGAGGATCCGCCAGGAATCGCCACGTCCGACAATCACTGTCCGCTCTTCGGTCAGGATGTAGGCCAGGCCATCGCCGCCGCAGGTGATTCTCCACAACGCCACGTTGGTTGGCAGATCCACCTGGGACCAGGTGCGGCCATTGAACATCCACAGATCGCCGTCTCCCCCACACGCATAGATTTCCGAATCGCTGAAGCCGCTGATGTCGTCGAAGCCGGGGTCGCCCTTGTCACTCTTCTTGGGCAAGCCGCGCTCGAGGCTGACCCATTGATCCTTCGCATCGCGGCGGAACACCCGTCGATTGACTCCGACGGCATACACGCGGCCGTTGGCGATGGTTCTGACTCGCGAGAAATAGGCTGGCTTCTTGGGCGTAATGCGCTCTTCCCAGTCGTCGTAGCCTCCGCCGACGACAAAGACCTCGCCGTCGTCCATCACAAAGATCCAGCGCTCATCTGGAAGGAAGGCAGGTGCACCGTGTATGCCCGTGGTATCGCCGATTCCGCGATACGCCCATCGCTTTGCAGGCGGGTCGTCCGGATAGTAGAAGAAGATCCCCGTAGGACGCGTCTCCAGCGCGTCCTTGTCCTGCCATTTTGTGCCAAAGAACGAGAGGATATTCCAGCGTCGAACCGCACATCCGGAGAACTCATACCCCTCGAGATGTCTATACCGCTCCATGCAGTAGATCTCCTACTTACCGACGCCGTCTGAGACCGGTGGGTATTTCTTCCCAGTCGATCCATCCTGCCGACGAAGCTTGATGTTGTCGGGATTTCCGTCCTTACTACGTTGTTGAAAGTAGGCGTCCAGTTGGACCGCGAGGCACTTCGCCTTGCAGACTGCCTTGCCATCGTCGTCCTTGACGGCCTGGACGTGCGCTTTACACGCGCTATCCCTGACGTATTCGTAGTCGATCGGCTCGGCATTATCCAGTCGCTGCTGCAACTTCTTCTTCGTCTTGTCGTGGATCTTGCCGTGGTCATCCTCGTACTGACTTTTGCCCGTCGCGCAACAGCACGGCGCGCTGCGCATCGTGTAGCCACTCAGGCCATCAACGTTCGTGAGGTTATTGCCGCGTTCCGATTGCAAGAGCGAGTTCGGGATCAAGTGGTGCGGCGTCTTTCTCTTCTTTTTCTTCTTGCCCTTCACCTTCTCTTTACAGCACTTGATCGCGTACGGCAGCAGCGCGCACGCTTTCGCCTTCTTGCAGTCGGGATCGTCGCACATCGCGTTGGACGTGCCCTGTCGGTTGATCGTGCCGTCCGGATGGTTCTTGATGCACTTGGTGCAGGCCCGCTGGAACTCGTTCTTCTCGTCCTCGCAATCTTTGTCCAGCGCGATATCCATCTCGTCGACGTGCATCCAGGGAATGGACTCGTTGCCGATGTCTGACGCATGGTTGTGTGTCGTCAGATCGAAGTGACGAACGACGTTCTCGCCTTCGACCTTCACGTCCATCGACCACGCCTTGAAGAAGACCTTGCCCATGTTCTTGCTGTTGAGCAGTCCCTTTTTCGGCGCGCAGCCAGCTTCGTCTCCGGTGCTCCGTTTGAAGTACGACTTATTCTTGAGCATCACCTCCTGGCCAGAAATCTTGACGCTTCTCGAGCCATCGGAGCAGTCGGACGCCATGCCCGTATTGGGGTATGGGATCGGCACACCGGGCGGCGTCGCCGGAGTCTGTGGCGGCGTGAAGCACACATCCGGAAAGGCGCAGATCGACTTACCAGCCGCCGCCTTGCACGACACTTCCATGTTGTTGGCGTAGACCTGGTTGCTCATCAGACGCCTTCGACGCCCAACACGAGCGCCGCGCGCTCACCAGAATCGTTCGCCATGTGAACGAGGATGTTCGAACCCAGCGCGTAGGCCTTACGGACGGCGGCGTCGGCCACGGCTATCACGGCAGCGCCAGCCGCAGCGCCAGTTTCACCAATGCACTCGGCCGGGTGCCAAAGGTCGAACTCCTCTTTTGTGCGGCGAAGCGTGCGTGCCACTGCGAGTGCAGCTTCTTTGAAGTAGTACTGCTCGCCCGAGATGTCGGCGATACGAAAGTCGATCTCGTGCATCTCGCGTCCGGCATGGGTGAGGGCGTCTCTAATGGCTCGCGTGAGGCCGTCCGCGCGCAGTGGCTGTTCCGAACCGATATGGGCCGGCTCCTGTCCGAAGCCGATCCCCAGACAGAGCAGTCCCCTTCCAGTCGGCCTCGACACGAGCACCGCCCCCGCGGCTTCCCCGGGTATGAAGCCGTTCGAATTACGTTTGGTGAGGATGCGATCGTCGTCTTCGTACGAGCCAAGCGTCGGCCAATTGAGCAGACCGTCGACGGCAACGATGGCGACCCGCGGCACGGCACGCTCGTACAACAGCCTGCGTGTGCGCTCGAGCGCGAGCGCCACACTCACGCGGCCATTCGCGATGATCACCGACTCCTGCGCGAATCGCGCGCCGAGTTGCTGCTGTAGTTCGATCAACAGCTCATCATCGAGGCCATGCAGGCGGCCCGGTCGCCCGGACTCGGCGACGCAGACGATCAGAGGCAGCTGCCCCCATTCGTCACGCGGAAGCTCGGCGAGGCATTCGACGAGCGCCATAGCCGCCATCTTCACGTGCCGCGCGCGCCCTCGCCACGACTGCTCCAACGGCACGACATGTCCCATGATCCGCTCGCCGTCGTTGTCCACGAACCGCGTCTCAGTGGGATTGGTCACGCCGGCACGAATCGCGGCGCAGGCCGCGGGCGCTGACAGCCCGACACTCGTCACGAGACCGGTGCGCACGACGGCAAGCGGCTGGTGAGCCACGCTCACTTCCCCGGCTCGTCGATGTCTGGTTCATCGACGTCAGGCTCGTCATGCTCCGGTTCGCCGGGCGGGAGCGGGACGAGTGGAATCCTGAAACCGGTTTCCTGGCGCTCCGCCCACCACGCTCGCGACGGCTTACCAACCACCGTCTGCGCGATCTCGAACAGACTTTTCTTCACGGGCCGGGTCGCGCGCCACGTCAACATCAGGCGCTGCTTGTCCGGCTCGAGGAGGACCGTGTCGAGGACAAGCGTGCCGTGCTCTTGAGCCGCTTTCTTGGAGAAGAAGCGAATCGGCGCATCGAACACGGGAAGCGCGAACGCGATCTGGCCATCCGGAGTCAGGTTGACCAGACGGATCTCTTCACCACCCTGCAGATGCGGCACCTGCTGATCCAGCGGCGCGGCGTGGTAGTACTGCTCGTCGAAGTCGGGCGGCAGAAACGGAAAGTGATCCTCTCGCCACTTGTCGTCATAGGTCCCGGCGTATTTGTAACGGGGATCCCAGCCGCGACCGATCGAACCGAACGACATCGGCAGCACCGCCTGCGAGTCGGGCGACGTCACCGGCCGGCCAACCTCTTCGGTGTTCGGCAACGGCGCACCGTCCACCCACTCAGGACGCAGATCTTTGTGGAAGCCCTTGCCGATCGGATTGCGCATGAACGCCGCATGCTTCGCGGGATCCTCGTGCCGATTATCGACGCCGCCGAACGCCACGTCGTACGAGATCGGCATCACCGCGAACGGCCGTGGCTCGCTCCCAGTCATACCGCGCAGACCCGACTGCCAGTGACGGTTGCCGACCACGGCGAAGCTCTTCGCCATTCCATTCACGCGCAGACCCACTTCGACGCGCGCGGTCGGCCGGCCGCCAGGTGCGTAGGCACTGCCGTTCAACAGCACGTCGCAACGTGGCTTTCTCGGCGCGAAATCGACTTCATGCATCGGCGCCGAGAAGCCAGGCTTCCCGGTGAACGTGTCGGCCATCACCAACGGAACCTGTTCGTCGGCGAGCCGCACGGGCTCGCCATTCTTCGGAATCTGGAACGTGCCCTTGACCACGACGACGAGCAACTCGCGGCCGCTGGGCTCAATGCCCATCGTGTAGCCGGCCACCATCCGTGTCGAGTTGACCAGTTCCATGCAGCGCGACGGAGCTAGTTGATCTGGACGGAACCGCCCTTGAGGCGGAGCACGCCAGACGATCGATTGGACACGTAGGTGCCGTGAAAGAGCACCTTGCCCGATCGTGTCAGGGTGATGCTCGCTTTACCGCAGCGCAGCACGAGCTGCTCTTTCGCCGACACGACCAGGCGCTGACCGTCAACATCCATTTCGACGGTGCCCGGCTGTTCGGGCAAGCTGCGCCCGTGGGCCTCGTGGAGACATCCCATCACCAGCGGACGATGCGGATCGCCGTCCTCGAACATCAGCACCACGTCCCGGCCGATGTGCGAGCCATGCAAATCGAGTGTGGCGCGTGCCGGCAACGCTGCTGACTGCGGCTGGCCTTCGTACGTCACCAGCGGCACCGTGCCATCATCTTTGAATGCCACCAGCCGTCCGACGCGCACACCATCAATCCGCGTGTTGTGACGAACACGAACATCAGCCGGCGCTGCGAGCAACTCCTCCAGCACATGGCCGTCGGTTTCAGCAGAATCCTGCAGTGTGGACGTCGCAGCTCGTTCGCTCATGATCGGCCTCAGTTTTGGAGAATCTTCGATCCCTTCATCACGATGTTCTTTGACGCCTTGACGTTGATCGCGCCACTACCTTCGATCGTGATGTCCTTGCCTTTGATGAAAATGGTGCCGTCCTTCTTCATCGAGATGCTCGCGCTTCCCGTCGTGATCGTGATCGAATCACCGGCGCTGATGGTCAGGTTCTTTGTCACACTCAGCGCATCGTCTTTGCCGACCGTCGTCGTGCGGCCGCCTTTGACCGCGTGCGTTTCATCGCCGGTAATCGACGTGGAAGCGTTCTTGGTGACGCTCGTCGTCTGATTGCCGCCAACCGAGATGGAACGGTTCGCGCCGACGTCCGTGGATTGATTCACGCCGACGTTCGTCGACTGGTTCGCACCGACCGTAAACGCCTGCATACCGCCGATGGTGATTTCCTGCGCCGCGCCAACGTTAATCGTCTCGTTGATCCCCACGCTATGAGTCCGCTGCAACGCGACAGTCAGCGTCTCACTCTTGCTGACAGTGCCGTCCCGGTTTCCACCGACCGTAATCGTCTCGTTGCCGATGATGCTCTTCGTGCGGTTCGCTTTGACCGTCAGCGTTTCGTTCGCGCCGATCGTCGCGTCACGATTGACGCCGACGTCCCACTTCTGGTTCTTTCCGATCGACTCCGAGTCATCTACATCCACGCGATCGGTGCGGTTGTTGTGAATCGTTGACGTCTGGTCGTGCTCGACGACGGTGTCCATGTTGTACTGGCCGTGGATGAACACCCGCTCCTTGCCGGCGGTGTCGTCGAGCGACATCTCGTTGAAGCCCGATCCCTTGTGCGTGTCCGACTTGACGCCGCTGATCACCGCGCCGGCCGGAAAACCGAACGGCGGCTGCTGCTCCTCGTTGTAGACCCGGCCGGTGATGATCGGCTGATCGGGATCGCCCTCGAGGAAATCGACGATGACCTCCTGGCCGATGCGGGGCGTGGCCACCGAGCCCCATCCCTTGCCCGCCCACGGATGCGACACGCGAATCCAGCACGAGCTGTTCTGGTCCTTCTTGCCGCGGCGATCCCAGTGAAACTGCACCTTCACGCGGCCGTATTTGTCGGTGTAGATCTGATCGCCGGCAGGACCGACGACGACCGCGGTCTGCGGGCCCTGCACGAACGGCTTCGGCGTCATCCGCCGCGGCCGGAACTGCTGCTTCGTGGCCATCGCGACGAAGCTGCAGCGGTAGCTCGCGCCGGTCCGCTGCGGCACCGCCTCGTACTCGCCGTACTCGAGGTCGTAGTCCGCTGACAGCACCAGGTACTCCCGGTTCTGATCGGCACGCTGACACCCCTCGAGCGTGACCGAATGTCCGACGGCCAGCCCTCGCGCGTTGGTGACGCCGGTGCCGATCTCGAACTGGCTGCCGTACTCGTCGATGCGGACCCCGGCGTACTGTTCCCCATCCGCTTTCTGCAGATAGTGTCCGGGATAGTCGTAGACCTCGTAGTCGCTCGGCGTGTATGAGCGAGGCAGGACTTTCCGCGCCTTGAGCTCGACGCTCGGCCGTTCGAGATCGTAATCGTCGTGGACGTACACGCCAGGCTGGACCTCGCGCGACAGATCCCAGACACTCACGTGATCGATGTCCGCGGCGGAGCGCTCACCCGGCCGGATGAAGGGCAGCTTCTCGCACTGCTTGACGGGCGTGTGCTTGCTCGTCGAATCGGTGAGCACCAACGTGTCGTGGCCGTTGGTGTGGCGGAAGTAGTAGTAGATCCCCTCTTCCTCGAGCAGCCTGCTGACAAAATTCAAATCCGTCTCGCGGTACTGCACGCAGTAGTTCCACGTGCGGTACGAGCCGGTCAACTCCATCTTGAAGTCGGCCGTCGGATGATCGGCAAAGACCGCCTTCACGATGTCAGGCACGGTCATTTCCTGAAAGATGCGGCAGTCTGTGGTGCGGCTGAGGAACCAGAGCCAGGGCCGCACCTCGGCACGGTAGCGGAAGTAGCGACCGAACTTGTCGCCCACTGAGAATCGCGACACGTATCCGTTGAAGTACCGCGTGCTCTCGTCGGGCAGTTCCACCGCCACCGTGACGATCTTGCCGAGAATCTTGTCCAGCTCGATGTCGTCGTGCTCGCTGAGCAGGTTGACGTGGTACACGCTCGGCCGACTGAGCTCCTCCCGTGCGTGCATGCCGTGGAACAGCAGCACGTCGGCGCCCAGCGGCGTCGTGATTTCCATCACCCGCGCCATGGGTGTCTCCCGGCAGCAGCGGCCGCGTGGCTAATCGAACTGATACGCAAAGTCACCCTCGCTTACGGCCAGACGCACCCCGGTGATGGGCGCGCCCGCCATCGTCCGCAGCAGGAACTCACGGCTGATCGCCGGGAGCACCGTATTGGTCAGGATGGCGTCGATCATACGCCCACCGCTCTCCACTTCGGTGCACCGGCTCACAATCAGCCGCACCGCATCGTCGCCGTAGGTGAATGGGATGCGGTGATGGTCGCCGACCCGTTTGGTGATGCGGCCCAATTGGAGCCGGACGATGTTGGCGAGCATCGAGTCGCCGAGCGGATAGTAGGGGATGACCACCAGACGTCCGAGCAGCGCCGCCGGAAACTTCTTGAGCAGCGGCTCGCGCAGACCCTTGGCGATGCCCTCGGGCTCGGGCAGCAGCTCGGGGTCCTTGCACATGTTCATGATCAGCTCGGTCCCGACGTTGGACGTGAGCAGGATGATCGTGTTCTTGAAGTCGATGCGACGGCCTTCACCGTCTTCCATCCAGCCCTTATCGAACACCTGGAAGAACAGCTCGTGAACGTCGGAGTGCGCCTTCTCCACTTCGTCCAGAAGCACGACGCTGTACGGACGCCGCCGCACGGCTTCGGTGAGCACGCCGCCCTCGCCGTAGCCGACGTATCCGGGCGGCGACCCCTTGAGCGTCGAGACGGTGTGCGCCTCCTGGAACTCGCTCATATTGATCGTGATGACGTTCTGCTCGCCGCCGTAGAGCGCCTCGGCCAGGGTGAGCGCCGTCTCGGTCTTGCCGACTCCCGACGGACCGCACAGCATGAACACGCCAATCGGCTTGTTCGGGTTGTCCAACTTGGCGCGTGACGTTTGAATGCGCTTGGCGATCATCTCGAGCGCGTGGCGCTGACCGATGACACGCTGATTCAGCGTGTCGGCCAGGTTCAACACCGCTTCGATCTCGTTCTTGACCATCCGGCCGACCGGAACGCCCGTCCAGTCCTGGACGACGGACCCTACGGCGTGCTCGTCCACGCTCGGCAGAATGAGCGGCGACTCTCCTTGCAACTCCGACAACCTCGCCTGGAGCACGGCGAGTTCGCCGAGCAGCGACTGCCGCTGTTCGGGACCGAGCGTTTCCACGGGTGGGGCATCTGCAGCCTTCTGCGCCTGCGCCGCATGTTCGAGCGCGCTGCCCGTGCCCTCGACACGCTCGCTCCCCTTCCGAAGCGCGGCGCGAATCGAGAGGATCTTGTCAACGACGTCCTTCTCGGCCTGCCAGCGAGTCTCGAGTTCCTGACGGCGCTGGTGCTCGGTAGCAAGCTTCTCTTCCGCCGACTTCCGCCGGTCGCCCGTGGCGACACCGACTACCTCCTCGCGTCCGATGATCTCGAGCTCGGTGTCGAGCGCTTCGATTCGCCGTCGGCAATCTTCGAGCTGAGGCGGCACCGCATGCTGACTGATGGCCACACGCGCACACGCCGTGTCGAGCAGGCTCACGGCCTTGTCCGGAAGCTGCCGCGCGGGAATGTAGCGATGCGACAGTCGCACGGCGGCTTCGAGCGCCTCGTCCAGGACCTGCACGCGATGATGCTTCTCGAGCACTGATGCCACTCCTCGCACCATGAGAATGGCCTTGTCTTCGCTCGGCTCCGCCACCTGCACAACCTGAAAGCGCCTGGTCAGCGCAGGATCCTTCTCGATGTACTTCTTGTACTCGGCCCACGTCGTCGCCGCGATGGTCCGCAACGTGCCGCGCGCGAGCGCCGGCTTCAACAGGTTTGCCGCGTCGCCGGTCCCGGCGGCGCCGCCCGCACCAATGAGCGTATGCGCCTCGTCTACGAACAGGATGATCGGCTTGGTGGATGCCTGCACTTCGTCGATGACCTGGCGGAGCCGGTTTTCGAACTCACCTTTCATGCTGGCGCCAGCCTGCAGCAATCCGATGTCGAGCGCGTGAAGCGACACGTTTTGCAGCGGCGGCGGCACGTCGCCGCGCACCAGCCGTACTGCAAAGCCTTCGACGACAGCGGTCTTGCCGACCCCGGCTTCCCCCGTGAGGATCGGGTTGTTCTGGCGGCGACGCATGAGGATGTCCACGATCTGACGGATCTCTTCGTCGCGTCCGCTCACCGGATCGATCTGGCCCTTCCTCGCCCGCTCGGTCAGGTCGGTGGCAAAGCGCTTCAGCGCTTCCTGCTTCCCCATCTGCGCCGGCGCCATTGCACCACTGGCCTCACCAGGCGTGGCCTGCGAGCCATCGGCTGCCGACAGCTGATCCTCCGGCGAACCGTTGACGATGCGTGCGAAGTCCTCGCTGAGCGTGTCGGCTTTGACGTGTTCGAACTGGCGTGAGATGGCGACGAGCGCGTTGCGGAGTGACGGGGTTTTCAACATCCCGACCAGCAGATGACCGGTCCGCACACGCGACTCGCCAAACATCAGCGTCGCGTAGACCCACCCGCGCTCCACCGCGTTCTCGACATGCGACGAGAGATCGGAAATCGATGACGCGCCACGCGGCAGGCGATCGAGCGACTCGGTCATGTCCTTCGCCAGCCGTGACGAATCGAGCTCGAAATGCCGCACGATGCGGTGAAGGTCCGAATCCGGCGTCTGCAGGATCTGCTGCAACCAGTGCACGAGCTCCACGTACGGGTTGCCGCGCAGCTTGCAGAAGACCGTCGCGCCCTCAATCGCCTTGTAGGCCAGGCTATTGAGCTTGCCAAACAACGTCGTACGACTGATCTCACTCATGATCGGAGACTCCGAATCGGGCTACCTGCGCTTCCGCATCCAAACAGAGATCTTCGGCGTCCTGTGACGACCGACGCGCGCCGAGCCACGTGGTCCATCCCAGGCTGCCGCCAAGGCCGCCTTTGCCGGGTTGCGGCGTCGCGGAAGCCAGCCGTAGCGACGGAACCTCCTCGCGCGTCAGCACGAGCTGTGCGTCCCAGTCCAGCTCGAAGCCGAGATACAACCGCACCCAATCCACCAGCTTCGCGAGCGTCGTTCCGCCCGGCAGGAACGTCTCGTACTCGGCGTTGGTCAGAGGTCCCACTCGAATGCGGAACTTGGACTGCCGATCCCACACACTGCCGCCGAGAACCGCGCCCGTGCCGAGCACCGCACCCTCGCCACCCAGATACGTACGCTCGGACGTGCCCAGATGCAGCCAGTGGCCCACGAACTCGTCGATCCGTACGGGCACGCGAAAAAAGTGACGCAGAATCGCCGCGAGTCCTTCTGCGTTCCTGACCGAGCGGACGAGCGCGCCGACGTGAAACAACTTGCCTTCGTCGGGCAGGCGATCCCGCTCGCGGAATGTCGAAGGCGACACGCCGAGAAACGCACCGACGTAGACCGAAAACCGATCGCCGTCCGCGCGATCGTGGTTCACGTGGGGCTGCGCCTGCGCCCACGCCTGATACAGAAACGACAGGAACCGATGATGCAGCAGGTCGAGAAACCGGCTGAGCGTCGGGTCACCCGCCGATCGCAGTCGCTCGCGCGCGTACTCGGTGATGTGCAGCGGGAGCGGTCCGTTGGGCCCGAGCAGGCCGAAGAGCCGAACCTGCAAGCGCGGCGGCTGCTCGTGGACGGCGCACGAGGCCAGCGGCGCCGGCGCAAATGAAAGGTCAGGGTCCTGACCGAGGCGGATGGGATCGTCGATGGGACGAAGCGCGCGCCCGAGCCTGGGCTTGTCGTCGTACAGGCATTCGAGGCGGCGCAGCACCTGATAGAAGTCGTACTGATACGGCGCGTCCGCCACCGCCGACAAGAAGGCTAGAGCGTCGGCCTCGCGCCCCATTGTGGCACCCATCGATTGATCTCGCCTCTGCCTTCCGCTCGGAGGACGGTTTCGGTGAACGAATTGATTGAGACGTGACGCGCGAAATAGCGATCCAGCACCGACCCCAGGAGAAACGCGCTGGCACCCTCAAAGGCCAGTTCATCGACGGCCAGGCTGATCTCCAGCCCGCGTCCGAACGCCATCGGTCCAGGCTCGTGCAGACGCCGGACGACGCGAGCAACTTTCACCGACCGGATGCCGTCAACCTGCTTCCGCGCACCCTCGTCCGCAGGCACCGCATAAAGAGACAGCAGATCGCGCAGCGCGGTCGCACCTTCCTCGGGTGTCGAGTCCACCAATGAGAGGTAGTTGATCGACAGGTGATTGATCGCGCGCCACGCAGCCGCGCCGTCCGCGAGCGGCCCGTACGGACGGCTGGGCCCACTGATCACGCGGATGCTCGTGACCGGCGCCGCGATGTCGAGCGCACAGTCCGACGCGCCAACGCCAATCGGCATCTGCAGCACGAGGTCGCGGTTCGTGCACAACGTCTCGACCGACAACTGGCGCAGATCGCCGCTGAACGGGGCGTGCATCTGATCCACGAGCGACGCGAACACTTCGCTCCCGATGTAGCTCGAGCGGGCGCCGCGGCGCTTCTGCGTTGACGAGACGAGCCGTGGCTCGCGGCGGACGGTGAAATACGCGGCGTGATCGTGATGGCGCTGCGAGTTGTATGCCGCATAGAACGGCAGGAACTGCTGCTCGCTGTCCGACCCGACGCCGTGACCGGTCACGCTCGTGACCTGATACACCTCGAAGTCCATGGGCCGCGTCCGATCGGGGACGACGTGATACTCGTGCGAGCCGTCAGTGATGTTGATGCGATCGGCGCGCTTGAAAAACAGATTGATGGCGGGTGTGCAGAACAACGCGAAATTCGACGCGTCAACGACCCGTTCCAGCGCCGATTCACCACGCCCGAACAGGATGACGATTTCAATCTCGTCGGTCGCGTTCCGCTTGACGGACGAGGCGAGCCCGCCGACCTCGACAAACCGAAAGCGCTGCGGAAAGGCGAAGTACTCCTGCAGCAGCCGGTATCCCTGGAACGATCGCTCGGTCACCGGCAGGAGCGCCTGCGCGTCCGCAAACCCTGTCTGCCTGACGCTGGACGCCGGCAGAAAGTCGTGCGAGGCGCCGGGGCCCTTGCCGTGCATCACCAACACACCGAGTGGAGTGGCCAGCAACAGCTCGCAGAGCCGGTTCGCCACATCGTCACGGCCAGCCACGTAGAACGTGAGCCGATCGATGGCCGTCTGCGCGAACTTGAGGCCGGCCGTCGATCGCAGGCGGAGGCGCACGCCGCCCTTGATCCGCTGCGCGACAGAAAGTTTGTTGAGCGGCAGGTCGGGCGCGAAGGAGAAGTAGCTGGCCGACGCGAGCTCGATCGGCCACAGCGTCACATCCTGAGCCGTCCGGAATTCGCAGGCGGTGGCATCCTCGCCAACGGCCAGCCCCTGCAGCGCCGTGCCACGCGGGACGACCCGGAGACCCGAGGCGAGATTCGGATCGCCGACGTCGGGAGACAACTGTGCGACCAGCATCGACGCGGTCGGCGCCAGGTAATGCGGGTGGACGATCTCGAGGAGCGACTGAGTGAAGCGCGGGAACTCCGCATCGAGCTTGAGCTGCACGCGCGCGGCGAGAAACGCCACGCCTTCCAGCAGTCGCTCGACGTACGGATCGGCAACCTCGATCCCGCTCATCCCCAGGCGCGCGGCGATCTTCGGAAACTGCTGCGCGAATTCGGCACCCATTTCCCGCAGGTGCTGCAATTCAAGGTTGTAGTACCTGAGGAGACGCGGATCCATCACACGCCTCGCGAAGGCATCAGATCCGATACCTCGACCTTGCCGGTCTCGAGATCGATCTCGGTGCGAACCAGGAGTTCGAGAGGCACAGGCTGGGCCCACAAATGCCCCTGGATTTCTACGCCGATCACGTTGTGATGATCCAGGGTGCTCGCCTGGATGATCGCTTTCACCTGCAGGGTCGTCGCCAGGATGCGTGGCTCGAACTCGACGATCGCCTGCCTGATCGCGCGCTCGAGCTCGCGCACGTCAATCGACGTCGCGGCGCGGCCCGACAGCGCCGGGAGCCCGAAATTGATCACGGACTGACGCGCCTGCGGAGCGGTGGTGAGATCGGTACCCGACTCGAGGCGTGTCGTGTTGAAGAGCCACGCCAGATCGCGAAGCACGGCCTGCCGCAGCCGGCTTTTGGACATCACGCGGTGCTCGCGCGGTTCCAGTTTCTTCTCCGGCTCATCGTCGGTCAGGCGATCGAGCAGCGCCGGCTGCAGTCGCTCCTGCGGTGTGAGCTCAGGCACGCTCCGTCACCTGCGCGTCACCCAGCAGAATCGAACGGACGTCCATGATCGGATGGTCGCCGGCATCGGTCGTCAGCACGCGCTGTCCGACACCGGAGAAGACCTCCGGCGCGTCTTCGCGCCACACCGTCTTGCGCGACAGGCACAGGTGAGCCTCGTCCGAATGTTCCGACCCTGGATACCGTGTGGGTATGACGCCGACGCTCTCGCCGCCGTTGGCGAACTGAAAATGAGCTGGCATCCAGACGACGTCGCGCAGGTCAACCGGGGCCTCGATATCGATGCGTGCCAGCCGGGCGAACGGCACCCAGTAGTACTTCCCGTTCACGACCGCTTCACACACCGGGCCCAGCCGCATGTCGGCATCCGCGATCCACTCGAACGGCTGGCCGTCGATCGATCCCGACGTGGCGGGCGCGGCCTCGAACGCCCGCGCGCGAAGCGATTGCGCGTCGGCCACCCTGGACTGCCCCTGCACCAGCGTTGATTCGATCAGCAGCGCGAGCCACTCCTCGGGCTCCCCGAAAATCATTGGTGACTTCTTGCCGGCGAAGACCTCGGCCCGCAGCAATTCGCAACGAATCGCTTCGCGATACATCTGGGCCATGGCCAGCGTCTTGGCATCGAGATCGGCGGCGACGTTCAACTGCGTCAGCGCGCGCTCCCACTGGCCCATCACCGACAACAACTGAAACAGAAAGACGCGGAGGTCCGAGCGAGCAGGCTGAGCGCGGATCTGTTCCTGGAGGAGACGCAGGGCGGCTTGAGTATCGCCAGCGCGTACGGCCTGTTCGGCGGCTTCGAGAGACATGTCGGTTGCCTCGGACGCGACCGGCCGCTCAGGCGCCCGTATGCGCGTCGGTCTCGAACACGTTCGCGCCGCCGCCGCTGCCGCCAGTCTTTCCCTGCGGCGTGTAGGTCACGCGAACTTTTGAAAAACCCAAAGACAGGTGCTCGACGAGCTCGTCGTCGTCTGATTCAGCCTTTAGCGAGGTGACTTTGACGTTCTCCATCTCGATCTTGAAGTACTCGAATGGCTCGTCACCAGCCTTCCGCACCGTCAGCTGCGCCAGCGGTACCACCTTGTTGTTGCGCAGGAACGACATGAGCGTCGCCGAGCTCTGGTCCACCCGCTTGACGATATTCAGCTCGCTGACAACGACTCGCCCCTTCGCCAGGCCGGTGATCGCCTCGCGCGGCGAGTCCATGCCCCACGACCAGGAGACGATGTTGATCTCGCCCTTGTGCGTGGGGTCGCTGGCCTCTCCAGTGACACCTTGCACCTTCAGGAACATGTCGGCGATTGCCACAAGCCCACCGTTCGAAGATATCGGCGCCGGAATCGCTTCCGGCGCCTCGCGTCCTTAGCCGGCCTTCGCCGATGGTAGCTTCGAGACCAGCCGCAACGAGACGGTCAGGCCCTCGAGCTGATAGTGCGGGCGGAGGAAGAACTTCGACGAGTAGTAGCCGGGGTTGCCCTCGACCTCCTCGACCACGACTTCGGCGGCCGCAAGCGGCTTGCGCGCCTTGGTCGTCTCCGACGAGTTGGCGGGATCGCCGTCCACGTAGTTCAGGATCCACTCGTTCAGCCACCGATGCATGTCCGAGCGCTCCTTGAACGAGCCGATCTTGTCGCGGACGATGCACTTCAAGTAGTGGGCGAACCGGCAGCAGGCGAACATGTACGGAAGCCGCGCAGCCAGATTCGCGTTCGCCGTGGCGTCGGGATCGTCGTACTCCGCCGGCTTCTGCAGCGACTGCGCGCCGATGAACGCGGCAAAGTCCGAATTCTTCTTGTGCACGAGGGGCATGAAGCCGTTCTTGGCCAGCTCCGCCTCACGTCGATCGCTGATGGCAATCTCCGTCGGGCACTTCATGTCTACGCCACCGTCGTCGGTGGGGAACGTGTGAACCGGCAGACCCTCGACGGCGCCGCCCGACTCAATGCCGCGAATCCTCGAGCACCAGCCGAACATCTTGAATGACCTCGTGATGTTCGTGGCCATCGCGTACGCCGAGTTGGCCCACGTGTAGCGCGTGTGATCGGCGGAGCCCGTATCCTCCTCGAAGTCGAACTCCTCGACCGGATCGGTCTTGGCGCCATACGGCAGGCGCGCCAGGAACCGTGGCATGGCCAGGCCGATATACCGTGAATCCTCCGATTCGCGGAGCGATCGCCAGGCGGCGTATTCGGGCGTGGTGAAGATCTTGGTCAAGTCGCGCGGATTCGCCAGCTCCTGCCACGACGACATCTGCATGACGTTCGGACTGGCACCGGCAATGAACGGACAGTGCGCCGCGGAGGAGACCTTCGAGATCTCGCCGAGCAGCTCGACGTCCGGCGCGCTCTGATCGAAGTGGTAATCGCCGACCAGACACCCAAATGGCTCGCCGCCAAACTGTCCGTATTCGGCTTCGTAGACGCCCTTGAAGATCGGGCTCTGGTCCCAGGCGGTGCCCTTGTAGCGCTTCAGTGTCTTGCCCAGATCGAGCTTGCTGATGTTCATTACCCGAATCTTGAGCATCTCGTCGGTTTCGGTGTTGTTGACGAGATAGTGCAAGCCGCGCCAGGCGCCTTCGAGCTTCTGAAAGTCCTCGTGATGCAGGATCTTGTTGATCTGCTCGGTCAGCTTCTTGTCGAGCTGCGCGATGATCGCCTCGATCGACTTGACGACGTCGCTGCTAATCAGCTTCGTGGACGCGAGCGCCTGCTCGGCGAGCGTCCGCACGGCCTGCTCGACCGCCTCTTTTGCCTCGTCCGATTTGGGCTTGAACTCTTTTCTCAGCAGCGAATCGAAGTCGGTGACTTCAAGCGCTCCACCAGCGGATTGTGCGTCCTGTTGTTTCGGATCGGCCATGGTCTGTCTCCGAGATGCGCAGCAGGTTTACGACGCCGGCTCGTCCTTCTTCGTCGCCGCGAGTGTTTGCAGCAGCGCCGGATCGTTCAGGAGTTTGCTCACGAGCTCCTCGGCCCCCGTCTTGCCGTCCATATAGGTAATGAGGTTCGACAGCTGTTTTCTCGCCTCGAGCAACTTGTTGAGCGCGTCAACCTTGCTGGCCACGGCGGCGGGCGAGAAGTCGTCCATGCTCTCGAATGTGAGCTCCACGTTGAGATTGCCGTCACCGGTCAGGGTGTTCGGCACCTGGAAGGACACACGCGGCTTCATCGCCTTCATGCGGCTGTCGAAGTTGTCCACGTCGATTTCCAGGAACTTGCGATCGGCGACCGGGGGCAGTGGCTCGGCGGGCTTGCCCGACAGATCCGCCAGCACACCCATCACGAACGGGAGCTGAATCTTCTTTTCCGCGCCGTACAGTTCCACGTCGTACTCGATCTGGACGCGGGGCGCACGGTTTCTCGCGATGAATTTCTGACTGCTCGCCTTAGCCACGAACCACCTCCTGTTACCGCCGTGATGATTACTCTTCTCGGATGCCTCCCGCCGCACGCGCCTGAGGGAGCGCATCGGGGGCCACATCGGCCAGCACTTCGAGAAAGTCCTTCGCGATCAAACGCTTCGCCCGCTCGACGAACAGCGGCACCGGGCTCGAGGGCTCGTTGCGGCGAAAGAACTCCGCAGCCGCATCCAGGGCGCGAATCGCGTCCTGCCGCGACTTGATAGCCCCGACAGCGATCGTCCCGCTGCTCACCTCGTCCCCAGCTTCGCCACTTGCTGATTCCTCGGTCGTTGCGCTGGCGCCGTTCGGATGCCTCGCCAACTGCGTCTTGAGCACCACCTGCAGCCGTTTGAGCTGCACCGACAGCGGGTCGAAGCTTGGTGCAGCCTCGACACCGACCTCGCGTCGCATGGCGGTGTCGATCGCCAGCACGGACTCGAGCGCGCCCGTCGCACTGTCCGAGAGCCGCTGCAGCTCTTCTATGGGCATGTCGGCGAACGCGGCGCCGATCTGCGTCTCGTCAGGGCGAAGGTCCGAATCCGCCGGCGTCACGAGGCCCGCTGCGATGTCCACGTCCCGCAGGCAGAACCGCCCATGTTGACGGCTGCTCACGAGCGGCACCCGGCGAACGCCATCGACGACCGCAATCGGATCGGCGAAACAGTTCAGCGCATTGCGCCGAAAGATTCCATCCTCCTCGACCAGCGGATAGACATGCGTCCAATAGGAATTCAGCCACGTCGACGCGACATGCAGCGCCTGGCTGAACGCCTCGAACCCCTCAGTGCGCAGCAGCGCGGTCCCGAGATGCGCGAGCAGCCTCAGATCTTTGGTCTGGTGCAGCGTCTCCGTTGCCAGATCCCGGATCTCGTTCCAATTCGGTGGCCGATCGCTCTTTCGCGGCTCCCTGCGCGCAGACTCGCCCGCCTCTTTCGGCGCGGGCTCGAGTGTCGTCTGTCCAAAAATCTGATACGCGTCGAACGCCCCCAGCGCCTCGGTGTCTTCGAGATTCTTACCGCACGGCTCCTCGTCGGTGATGGGGGCCAAGAGGTCTTGTCCGTTCCAGTAGGTCATTGAGTGCTGGACATCCTCTGTCGGTACAACGACGCGTCTGATCTCTGTGAACCGGATTCCGCCGGACTGCGCGAGGCGCGGCGTCGGGAATCCGTCCGGATTGTAACGGCTTCGGGCGAAAGTCCCAAGCCGAAAACACGGGTCGCGGCCCTGCCGCTCGGGGGCTGGTCGCCGTGTGAACTCGTGTGAAAAACGGCCACGTTCGTTAGCTGAAGGCCTCCACAATCAACGCCGTCACATTGTCGGGGGCCCCGGCATCGAGCGTCGCCTTGATCAAACCGTCCACCGCCCCGCGAATGTCGTCATGCTCCATCCAGGCCCGGATTTGCGACTCGGGAACCATCCGGGTCAGGCCGTCTGAACACAGCAGGAACCGATCGCCGGCATGGACGCGGTCGCGAAGCACATCGAGCAGCAGCGTCTCCTCGCCCCCGACCGCGCGTGTAATCGCCGTCGAGCCGGTTTCTTCGGCATCGGCCACACTGTGATCCTGCGTCAGCTGTTCGAGGCGGCCCTTGCGCCACCGGTAGGCGCGGCTGTCCCCGGCCCAGAGCACCGCGCACCGCGTGCCTCGCGTCAGCAGCGCCACGACCGTGCTGCCGCTGTTCATCGGATTGACGGTGCGCTGCGACGCACGCACGAGCTGGTCGTTGACGTCGCACACCCGATCGCGCGCGGCGTTGACGGCATCGTCGAAGCTGGAGTTGGGGATCACGTCGGACAGCGCGTCGCAGACCATTCGGCTGGCGATCTCGCCATGACTGTGGCCACCGAGGCCGTCAGCGACGGCCCAAATGCCAACCTCGACACGTTCCACAAAGGCGTCCTGGTTGACCTCGCGGACCCGTCCAACGTCAGTGGCAGCCGCCGAACGGAAACGAGGCGGCGAGACATCCTCGACGAGCAGTTCCTGCGGCGCCAGCGCGCGCTCGAAGTGTGCGGTGACCGACGGCCATTGCCGCGCCGCCCACGATCCATCGAGCATCGCCGGAAAGTCATCGGGATGCGGCAGCCCTTTCGTGGTGAGGCAGCTGGGCTCGACGATCGACGAGCCATCGGTCCACCACAGGACGAGCGGCTCGTACAGCGTCAACAAACGGGCCGCGGCAATCTGTTCGAGCGCCGAGGACAGGTTCGTAACATCGCCGATGGGCACGTGCCAGCTCTGGTGTCGTGTATCGAGCACGTGTCCGGCAGCGGGATCAAGGCGCAGTCCGGACGATTCGGACACATCCAGTTCCTGTCCCAGCATCATCAACTGTTCGTCGAACCGCTCGATGTCGAGCGCGTCGGTCGCCAACGTCTCGATCACGAGCCGCTCGATCTTGTCGAAGAACGCACCGGTCTTCGTCGCCGCCGCCACCACATTCGCGTCGGGGGGCAGCTGGGCGACGACCGTCAACGGGAAATAGCGGCCGACCTTGTCCACGCTCGGCGCGATGACACCAACCACGGGAGCGGGTCCACAGGCACCGGCCGCCGCGCTGAAACGCCACGCCGGGCTGGTGAGGTACACATCGAGCCATCGCTCGGCGAGCGACGCGCGACTCGCCGCGATGCACTCCTGCAGCCAGCCGTCCCACACGCCGACGAAGGCGTCTGAGACGCGCCGCCGGAGAAAATCACCGTGACTGGGCAGCTTTCCGTAGAAGCCAATTCCCACTGCGCCAGACATCGCTCGCGATCAGCCTCCGCAGCTGAACTGCCGCCAGGTTCGATTGCCGAACGGATTGTTCACGCTCAAGGCGTCAATCACGACCTCGGTCATGTGCTGCGTTCCGTTGCGGAAGGTCAACGTCGTTCGCTCGGACGCTTCGAGACGTGGCTGCCCCGAGTCCAACAAACGGAACAGAGCCCAGGCGCCCTTGAAGTCGGCGTGTGGTCTACCGCCGCCGCGCTCCTCAAACGTCACGGCTGCGGTTCCGGGATTCGGACCGCCTGGCCAGGTCGCCGGCATCGCGCGCTGCGCTTCGAACCGGTACGCGAAGATCTGCCCGTCGATCTCGATGACCACGCGGCTGGCCGCCTGGTTCAGAGAATTGAACGTGAGGGTGAACTTCAACTCCGGCGAGGAACCATTCCTGAAAAAGGTCTCACGGATCTTTTGAGCCTGCTCGAACTGTCTGAGCACACTGCTTCCGAGCCCGACGGCTTCGCCGGACGCATCGGCGCGCCACTGCCACGGTGTTCGTGAGTTGTCCACGAGCCGATCCAAATTCTCCCGGTAGAACCGGTCGAACACACCCGATGGTCCGAAGATGCGGCCGAAGTCGTTGATCGGCACATCATTCGGGCTGCCCGGCGAGAACGGATAGCGGCTCTGCACGGCCTGCATGCACGCTTGCACTACCTCCTGGCGGTAGCGATCCGCCAGCCCGGCCCGCAGTCCACCACGCGACAAGGCCTGCGTGCTGTTCCCCACCTCGGTGATCAAAGAGCCCACCGTCTTGGGAAGACTGGCGGCGTCCTGCTTCAACGTCTCGGACATCTGTCCCACTGAGGCGAGGGTCGAAACATCGGCAGTCTGTTGTCCGAGGCCCGTGCCAACGCCCTGAAGCTTTTCCTGAATGGCCTTGATCTGCTCGACGAAGCGATCGATGGGAGCGGTGCCGCCGCCGTCCGCAGCCACCAGCCCATGGATGGGAGCAAAATGCTGTGTCACCTGGAGTCCGGGCGTCCCTGAAGGAATGCCGGCGATCTTCTGTCCCTGCTGGAGGATCTTCTTGAGCGTGTCCTGTGCCGACGACAGCGCACCGGTGGATTGTCCGGGGGCCGCCTGCTTCACCAGGAATGTGTTGGTGTCCACCGTGCGGAGCAGATTGCGGAGCGGCGACGTCGGACCTCCAAGTGCACGGAGTGCCCGGTTCAACGCATCTGTCCCATTCAACGAGGCCATCCCGAGATCGTCGAGGAACGCATCCCACGCGCGAATGTAGTCCTTCTCGTAGAGATCAAGCACCTGCGTTTTGAGCGTAGCGGCTGTGACTGGATTCGACGGCCGGGAATCTCCCCACACCCAGCGATCCTCGTTGAACTGTTGCTGAATCTCGTCGGCCCGCTGCGAGACGACCTGGTCGAACGTCTTTGCCGTATACAGGCTGGGCATCGGCTGCGCGAGACTCGCCCCGCTCTTGCGTCTGAACACCTGCTCCACGCCGAGTGCGTCAAACCGCAGTGCGCCAGCCGCGTCGTCTGCGTACGACAGCTTGACGAACCCGTACACGAGGCTCGGAATCGAACTGGCCGGAATCGTTTGCCGCGCCCGCTCGACGAGCGTCTGATCGATGGGCATTTTGCGCAGCGACGAGTTGTAGGCCAGCAGGTTGTCGAAGTGCTTGGTCAGCGATTCAACGGCGACAGGGTCCGAGGCGTAGGTGGTTTGCCATTCTTGTGCAGCCAGGACTCCGAGGTGCTTCTTGTCCAGATGCTCCGGCAGATTGAGCATCAGGTAGGCCTTCAAATAGAGATACAACTTGTCGGGTTCCGCGGCGTAGTCAACGAGCCGCTGTTGGAGCCGGCCAACGAGTGTCGGCAGCAGCGCACCGTTCAACTCGCGCGAGTAGGCCGCACGCGCGGCGTCACCGAGCGAGCTGCCTTGATACAACCCCCACCGCATCGACCAGGGTGCCCCGTCACGGTAGCGGTTGGCTGAATCGGCCACAGCCCGGAGCGCGTCCAGTCGCGGCAACAGCATCGTCAAGTCGAGCGTCCCGCCGGCAGGGGCACGAGGTCCCTTCTGAAGCGTAGCCACGTCCGCGGCAACCGCGTCGATGTACGTGCGATTGCGGTTGTAGCTCACGGTGAACACGATCAGCCCGAGCACGGCGATGAGCACCATCGCGGCGTACGCGCCCACCTGCAGCGCCGCCTTTTGCACTTCGAGGCGACGGTTGACGCCGGCGAGACCAGACTCCTGGAGGAGGACACCTTTCAGCAGCGTCTCGATGAAGTAGGCTTTGCCACGGCTTCCAGGCGTCACCGCTTCCGGCGCGACCGCGAACCGCCGTCCGAGCGCGCCAAGCAGCCGATCGATGGGTGTGCCCTCTTGCGTGCCGCTCGTGAAGTAGATGCCGCGGAGGAGGATCGGCTGATCGAAGCGTGTGGACGCGAAGACGTCGGTGACGAAGCCGTTGAGGAGGTCGCGCAACGCCGCCATCTGCTGCGGGAACGCGAAGATCTTCGCGCGGCGCCGCACTTCCTTCTCGTCCTCGAGCCGCGTGAACACTCGCTCGTTCAAGCGCGTCATCAGCGCGTCGAACTCGCCGGCGTAGGACTGCACAGCCGTGCCGCCGGCAGTCGCGTCATAGGGGAACGTCACGCCCCAGATCTGGGCGCGTCCGTCCTTCTCGAGGTCATCGAAGTACTCGGTGAAACCGGCGACGAGATCGCACTTGGTCACGAGCACGTACACCGGGAGCTGAATCTTCAGCTCCTTATAGAGCTCGTTGAGCCGCCGGCGCGCCGCCGCGACGTGCGTCTCTCGGCCACTATGCCCTTGCACCATCAGGTCGTGCGCGCTGATGGTCAGGATGACGCCATTGACGGGACGACGCTTGCGGTACTTTTTCAGCAGTGAGAGAAACTCGATCCATCCGGCGCTGTCAGCCGTCGCGTCGGAGTCCTGCGTCAGGTAGCGCCCGGCCGTATCGAGGAACACCGCTTCATCGGTAAACCACCAGTCGCAGTTGCGAGTGCCGCCGACGCCGCGCAGCGCCCCCTTGCCCGAGCGCTGCTCGAGTGGGAAGTTCAGTCCCGAATTCACCAGCGCCGTCGTCTTTCCCGATCCGGGGGCGCCGATGATCACGTACCAGGGCAGGTCGTACAGGCTGTGCCCGCTGCGACGCTTCCCCTTGAGCGCGGCCACGGCCTCCTCGAAGCGTTCGCGGAGTTGCAGTGCCTCGGCACTCGGCTGCGCCTCGGCCTTGGACTGGCGCACGACGGCGGCAACGAGTTGATCGCTGGCACGATTCGCCCGCATCCGTTTGAGAAGGACCACGCCGAGCCAGATGGCGACGACCAGTGCCATCGCAATCACGCGTCCGGTGATCGACTCGAGCGGATAGCGATCGGCGAACCCGAAGTACGGGCCGACGTACCAGATGAACAGGAACAGCAGGACGAATCCGACGAGGAGGATGAATGCGCGGCTCTTCAGCAGGGCAAACATGCGCGACTCAACTTTCCCTCAGATGGATGATTTCCACGCGCCGATTGCGAGCGCGGTTCTCCGGCGCCGACGGCGGCTGGTACTTCGGCTGCGACGAGCCGTAGCCGGTTGACTCGAGACGACCGGCATCGCGGATCGTCGGTTTGAGCGTATCCAGGACGCTCAGCGCGCGCGCGCGTGACAGCTCGAAGTTGTCGCGGTAGCGGAAGGAACGCAGGGCCTGATCGTCGGTATGACCGGTCACCAGCACGCGGCCCGGGACGCGATCGAGGGCCTCGGCGACCCGCCGCAACGTCTCGTTGTAGGCCTGATTGAACGTCGCGCTTCCCGACGCAAACAGATCCGCCGCCAGCAAGGTGATGGTCGTCTTGCCGCCGTCCTCGTCCACGCGCATCGTGCCCTTGGCCTCTTCCGGCGCGAGCAGTTGCTTCACCGTGGGACCGGCTGGCGGCGCCGCTGCGCGCGGAACCGCGAACTCCTCGAGCCCGATGCCCGCCAGCGTCGATTCAACCGTCCCCGATCGGTTGCCGAGACGCGCGTAATAGGTGACAAACGCGATCGCGAGCACGGTGAGCGCCGCCGCGCCCACAACCCACCACGGCACATATCGAATCAGCCGGTTCCGTCGATCCTGCAGACCATGCCATCGCAGCGACAAGTCGGCTGGCGGCGTCCCACGATGCGTCCGGATCTGACGATAGAGATCTCGCTGCACCTCCGCGAGGCGTGCGTGGCCGCGATCGACCACCTGGTACTTCCCGTTGAACCCGAACGCCAGACAGAGATACTGCAGCTCCATCAGGTCGATATGGCGCGCCGGATCCTGACAGACGCGATCGAGCATCTCGAAGAACTTCTCGCCGCCCCACGCTTCGCGATGGAGCGCGACGAGGAGCGTCTGCTGCGCCCATTCGCTCTGCGCGCCCCACGGCGTCGAGAGCACGGCTTCATCGAGGCTCGCGCACAGCGCGTAACGAGCCGCGCGCGCCACTTCACTGGGGACCCCGGACGTCCGCGCCCGCTCCTCGAAGCGACGAATCTCCTCGAGCGCATGTCGTCTGAGATCGCCGACCTCGGGAGCCGCGAGCGATCCGCGCAGCTGTCCGGCGAGCATCAACAACGGACTGGCGGCCTGCACGAGCGGGTTGAGCCCGGCGCCGAGGAGATCGCGAGCGGACGCAGGGATCGGCTCGGCGTACGAAGACGATGCCGCCCCCGGCCGTGGAGGGATCTGGTGAACCCCGGATGGCGGATCGCCAACGCCCCGTCGTCCGGCCCCCGGTCGCGGCCGAAGCACGGTAGCGTCTGACGGCTTGAACGGATCGTCGATATCGGGCATCGGCGTATCTGCTCTCAGCTGCGAATGGCCCAGAACTCCATCGCGAGGCCAGGAAACTCGCCGGCGACGTGCATGGCCACGCCACCTGAGCTCGGCAACTGCCCCCACAACTCATGCGTCTGATCGAGCTCGAAGTACACGAAGCCTGCGTGATACGGAATCTGCCGCGGCGCCACGGGAACCGAGTGGACTGGAACACCAGGCAACTGCAGATTCACCAGGTCGCGGATCTTCTCGACCGGACCAATCTTCAGCTGATTGGGAAACCGCCGCCGCAGCTCCTCGGCCGGCACATCGGCCCGCGCCGCCAGAATGAACACCGCCTTCGTGTAGAGCGATCGATCGGCCACCGTGGCGACGCTGATTCCGAACTTCTTCGACTCGATCGGAATGGGGATCGCGCTCTGCTCGAGAACGGCGCTGAGCGCGGCGCGCAGCGCCACGACGACCGGCTCGAACGATTCGCGCAACTGGTCGTGGCGGTAGCCGTCGAGCTTCGGTGGCCGCTTCGATGTGGTCGTGAAGGTCGCGAGCTCGCCGGCCGCCGAGACGCAGATGCGAAACAGATCTTCCGGATGCAGTACACCCGAATCCACACAATGCGCGAGCAACGGCTCGTAGCGGTTGATCGCCTGCAGCATGAGGAAGTCGGCGATCTCCGCCGATGACCCACGTCCCGCGCCCGACACGCGACCGCCGAGCGCGTCGCCGCGCTGATGCAGCAGACCGAGCAGCTCACCCATGAACGTGGACAGCCGACGAGCGGCGCGCACGTCGAGGACCGTCGGGATGAACGTGTCGTCGAGGACCACGTGCTTGTCAGCGCGGCTTTCGACGACCTGCGCCAGCGGAATGCAGGCATAGGCCTGCGTCACGTCGCTGGCCAGGAGGAAACGGGTCTTGAGCGCCCCGACTTCGAGGAGCGCCGACTCTCCAGAGCCGGACGTGGCGTCCCGCGCTTCGATTTCACGCACGTCATGTCGCGCAAGACCGTCTGCGCTCGCTGCCCGATCAACATCCATGGCGCCGGCCCGGCGAAGTGGAATCGCCAGATACATCACCTGATCCCGCACCTGCGGCCCGATGTCGATCGGCGTCGGCAAGGGATCGTCATCGGGCATTCGCACCGGGGTGCCGTCGGGGAATACACCGGCGGCTCGGCGCAGGCCGAACTTGCCGATGCTCAGCAGATCGCGCTCGATCTCGAGCTCCGTAAATCCCCAGCTGTGCGGGATGAGCGCCTGACATCGAGTTTCGACGTAGCGCTCGAAATGACGATCCTGCTGCTGAAAATGCTGCGGCCGAAGAAACAGTCCCTCGGACCAGACGACCTTGTTGTTGACGGACACTCGCGAAACCCCTATTTCGCCGGCGCGAACTGGACGCGCGCGCGCTCGACGGACAGGGTCACATCGTCTTTCTTGAGCGGCGCCGGCACCACGACACGCCACTGCGCATTGCGAATGTCGCGGAACGCCGCGACGATGCCGATGAAGCGGGCGGCGCCCGAGACCGACATCTCGACGGTCCGCTTCTCGGCGGGCGTCAGGATGAATTCGTCGCGCCCGATCAGCTCAGGCCCGAGCACCTTCATCTCGTCGTCATAGAGCGCGAAGAAGTCAGCCGCGGCGAACGCGGTGTCGCCTTTGAGCTGATAGACGCGCACCACGACCGGCGACGGCTTTCCAGACCCGTCAGGGTTGGTATCCGCGCTCGCCGAGAGCGCGACGCGTGTCTTCGAGGGTTTCGGGGGACCGCCCTTCGCGCAGGCCGAGGCCACGAGCACGAGCGCGATCGCCCACGTGAGCGTCACTCCACGTTGATGCTGCGTCATGATGATTGGGCCCGCTGAGTCACGTCAGTCACGCGAGCGGCGTTGGGCTTTCAGCCGCTCGAGCTGTTCTTCGTACGCCTTCGCAAACTCTTGCCCGAACAGCTCCTTGAAGCTCTCCTCAGCGTCAGAGACCATATCACTAAACATGGCCCGATACTGATCCCAATAGCGCAACTTTCCCGGAACTGAGAGCAACGAGCCCTTGCCATGCCGATCGAATGACTCCTGCAGTCGATCGGGATCGAACTCGGCCAACATCGCCTCGAACGCCACGCGCACGCCGGCCAGCATCGCCATCTGGTGATTGCGGATGTCGTCGAACGCGTCTTCGAACGCTTCGACAGGTCGCAGATACGCTTGATTGCGCTTCACCAGCAAGTTGTGAAGGGCATCATCGACGTTGGCGGAGAACTTGAGCGGGTTGTTCTGCGCCGTCTTGAACGTCGTCATGCGCATGCGGAACTCGTCTTTGATGCGTTGCCGCGCCTGCAACACGTCCATCACGCCGGCGACGACCACACGGAGAATCTCGCCGAAGTTCTGGGCCAGTTCAGGAGTGATGAGCGAGCTGTCGATGCCAGCGCCACGCAGCACGTGAGCGAGACCGACGTCGATGCCGCGTCCCGCATCGGACGGAGCCGGGCGGGCAGGTGCAGGTGACGGCGTCGCGCGACCAGGTGCTGTCGCGGACCCAGCGGGTATCGGAGCCGGTGCCGCGGGTGGCGGCGCTGGGGCTGCGGCCGGTGCTCGCGACACGGGCGCCTGCGGCGGCATCGGATTCGATCGTGCCGGCGCAGGTGCGGGACGCGAAGCAATCGGCCGAACCTCTGAATTCGATCCGAGCGGATCGTAATCGTCAGGGATCAACGATCCGGCCGAGGACCCAGCCGCAGGAGGCTCGGGAGACGGCGGGCCCGGTGGACGGATCGGCTCAGGAGCCTGGTAGTGCTCGGTGAGCAGTGAGCTCCCGGCTAAATCGGCGGCCCTCGGCGCAAGCGGCGGAGCCTTCTTCTCTTCGAATCCCAACAGGCTGAGCGGATCCACGTCGCCGGAGCCAAGCGGATCGACGGCAGGGACCAGATCGAACGGTGACGAGGATGGCGGCGGTGCACTGGGCTGTGCGGGCTTGAAGGGATCGTCGAGGCCAAACGGATCGGCGGCCGGCGCGGCCGCCTGCTCCTCGCCCGTGATCACGGCACGGATTTCGTACGGGTCGATGAAAATGCGATCGCCCGACTTCAAGGTATACGGTTGGCCGCGGACGAGCCGGTTGCTGGTCGAGTTGATGAAGACACCGTTGGTGCTGGTGTCCTCGATCTGAAACGCGCCGCCGGCATAGCGGATGCGCGCATGGCGGCTCGACACGTACGGATCGGGAAGCACCCAGTCGTTGTCGGGCAGCCGTCCGATGGTTCCTCCCGATGCCTGAAAGACCTTCCGGAGCTCGACGTGCGGCGTACCCTCCTGCGAGCCGGTGACTTCAAGGGTGAGGATCATTGCCTCTATTGAGCGGTGGCGCCTGGTGAGGTGCCTCCATTCTGAAACAGGCTGACGAATCGCGGCGAGAACGCGCGCGGATTCGGCTGGAACGACGAGTCGAGTTGTTTGACCTGCGCGATCTCCGCCAGGGCTTGCGTGCGGAGCGCCTGATTGGTCTCACCCGCGCGCACAAACAACGCAAACAGCGACGCCGCGCGGAACACGTGCGCGTGCAACTGCAGCGGCACGCTGGTCTGCCCGACGAGCGGCTCGAGCGCGGTCAGCGCTTGCTGATACTCGCCCTGCAGGAACAGACGCGCACCTTCCTCGAGTGCCGGGTTAATCCCACGGTCGCGCAGCGAGAGCGGGCCGAACGATCGGATCAGCGTGTCCAACCCAAGCTGGGCTTCCCCTGCGAGCCGCGTCGTCTCCGTCAGGCTCGAGACATCTTCCGACTTGCGGGCGCGCTCGAATCGACGGCGCAGGCTCTCGACCTGCTTCTCGAGCGTCGCGCGCGTCGCCAGCGTCTCTGGCTTGACGAGGTCGGGCTTGGTCGCGGCGCGCCGATCGAGCGTCGTGATGGCGGCGGAGATGCGCGCAAACGCTTCATCAGCGGCCCGGACGGCCTCACCAAGTTGCTGCTCGAAGACGCCGCGGGCGGCTTTCTTCACCTGCTCCAGCACCTGGTTCAGCGTCGTGGACGCCGTCTGCGCGTACTTCATCGCCTCGCTGACGGCGGTCGGATTCTGCGTCTTCTGACCGACCGCGAGACGATCGCGCGCCTGTGTGAGCTGGTCCCGACCGCCCTTGCGCGCAGCCTGCATGGCATCCGTCAGGGAGCCTTTGAACGCGTCGAGTGCCTCGTTGGTCTCATCCGCCAAGTTGATGATTCGCTCGACCTCCGCTGCTTGGCCTGTGACAGTGGCAATCGTCTCGACGGTCTTGTTCAACGAGGCCTCGAGCGGGCGCAGAATGTTGACGGCCCGTTCCGACGCCGCTTTCGACTCCGCGAAATCAGTGGCCAACCGCGTTCGCTGAGCCGACGAGAGGCGACTGAGCGACTGGTCGAGCTCCTTCTTGGCCTTCGCATACGTCTCGTCGGCATCAGCACGCCATACGTCGCGGTGCGCCGCGCCCAGGTCGGATACGCGCTTGGCGAGCGCGCTGGCATCGATGTAGGCCTGCCGCGTTGACGTGTACAGCGGAGTGTAGTCGGCCGCGAGCAGCACACCTTTTTGCGCACACGCCTGCAGTCCCCTCTGCATGACGGCGACGAACTCCGGTTTGCTCTTGATCGCGCCGTGCTGCTCGGAAATCGACCACTCGGTCACGGCCGCACCGCAGTCCTGCATGTTCAGGAACGCTTCACCAAGGAAGTAGTGCGGCAGGTACTCCATGCCCTGCAAGCCGATGAACCCGGCGCGCACTTTGCGCGTGGACTCCTGTGCGTCGGACTTCACGGCGTTCTGCATGTTGCGGACGACTTCCGCCCACTTCTTGTCGCCGCGCGCCTCGAGCCCCTTCTTGAAGGCATCGTCCTGTGCCGCGGCCAACGACGGAAAGGCGCAGACGCCGATGACGATACACAACCCGCGCAGCCAACCGGCCCGTCCCGCGCGCTGTCGAGAGATCATTGCGCGACTCCTGTGGGCGACGGCGTCGCGGCCGTGGACGAATCCGCCGGCGCTTGAGTGGCCTCGGGGGCCGGCGCGTCGCCGGCGCCAATGTACTGCTCGAAATACTCCTCGACGCTCATGCTCTGAAAACGAGTGACCGGGGCCACGCTCGTTCCACCTACGTCGATGCGCACAGTCACGGTCTCCGTTTTCGATTCCGGTGGCGGACCGGTGAGCGTGACCTGATACGTCCCTGCCGGCAGCGCTAACGCCAGTGGCGTCGATGCCGGCGTGGGCAACGGCTCAACGTCACCGCGTTCGTTGCGCACCTCGGTGACACTCGCCCAAGGCACCGCCTCGATGACTGTCGTCCCGGTTGGCGCCGGACCTCGGGTCAGCAAGTAGCCGACCCCGCCGGCGATCGCCACTAGCCCGACACCGACGCCAGCCCACATCACATACGCGTTCTTCTTCGGAGCCTGTTTCGCGACGGCTCCGCGCGAGACCGATCCACGCAGTGCCTGGCTGGCACCACTCAAGGCGGGCCCGATCGACTGCACGACGGACGTCACTGACTGAAGCGCCGATGCGAACGCGCTCGGGCCTGCGGGCTTGACTGCAACCTTCGCCACCTTCGGCGGCGGCTGTGGCGGCTTGGTCACCACCGGGGCGACGGGCGCCTGCGCGACGGGTGCCGCTGGCTGGGACGGCACTGGAGGTGGCGTTCGCCGTGCCGGCGCGACGATCGTCGCTTCGGCAGCTGGCAGACGGATCGCGGTCTTCTCGTCGGGAATGTTCCCGACACTCGGGCGCACCGGCGACTGCGTGAGCGGCCGCTCGGATGACGCGGGCGGCAGACCAGTGACAGCGAAAGCCTCTTCGTTGATCCGCGTCATCGCCTGCGACTCGAGCAGGCGCGACGCGTCCCCGAAGTCGAGCATCGTGGGACCCTCAGTCGCAGCGAGTGCGGCCTCGTCCGCCGCGACTTCGACGCCCTGGCGAATACGAATCGCCGTTTGAATCTCCTGCTCCAGTTCGAGGGCGCCGTCGTGCATCTCGTCCAGCGTCAGCGCCTGCTGACACGCATCGAGGGCCTCGTCCAACTGCTTCTGCTCGAACAGCGTACGCGCGAGCACGATCGCGGCCTCGACCTGCGACGCGCGCCGGCGCGCGAGCGCTTCACGATCGGTGCGTCGCGGATCCGGTGGCGGCGTCAACTGGGCCACGCCGACCGATTCGTTGGAGCGCCTCCGCGCCGATCCCGTGCCACGATTGCCGCTGCCCGGCGTCACATCGCGCCCGGTGGCGACCGTCGGCGCGTTCCAGTCCTCATCCGATTCGTGCTGACGGCGGACGCGCGCGATCGCGATGCGCAACGCCTCGGTGTCCTTGAAACGATCGACGCTCTTCTTCTTGAGCGCCTGGCCGACGATCGACACGATCTCGGGACTCACGTCGGGCACCAGCTGTTCGAGCGGGGCCGGCTCTTCCGACACGATCCGGTGAGTGATCATCGGCAGCGTGTCGCCCGGGAACGGTTCGGAGTACGACAGCAGCTCGTAGAACACCACGCCGATCGAAAACTGATCGGCACGGTGATCAACGGTATCGCCCGTGATCTGTTCGGGCGCCATGTAGCCCGGCGTCCCAATCATGACGGCGGTATTCGAGGCAATCCCCAGCATGCGGGCAATGCCGAAGTCCAGAATCTTCAGCCGCCCCGCGCGATCGAGCATCAGGTTTGCCGGCTTGATATCGCGATGCACCACTTGCATCTGGTGCGCGTAGTTCGCGCCCGAGCACAGTTCCTCCATCCACCGCAGCTTGTCGGCGAGCGAGACCGACACCTTGCGGCGGATCACGTTGGCCAACGTCTCGCCGGCGACGTACTCCATGACGATGTACGGCTGGGCGTTGTACTCGCCGAAGTCGTAGACCGTGACGATGTGCGGATGATTCAGTGCGGCAGCAGCTCGCGCTTCACGCGAGAACCGCTCGCGGGCATCGGGCACGTCGAGATCGCCCGCAAAGATCTTGATGGCCACCATGCGGCCCAGCACCGGATCGTGGGCCACGTAGACAGTCCCCATCCCCCCGCGGCCGAGCCGCCGCTGAATCTCGTATCTCCCGACTTGGGTGCCTGGCTCGAACATCGACTCTCCCAGGGACCGAGGACCCCGTGCTAACTGATGTGATGAGGTTGTGAGGCCAGTACTATAAGGCCAACCCGCCTCCTCTGTGGCAGCAAAACCCCTTCCGGAGCGCCCCTTCTCCTCAACGCACGCGAAGGGTCGTTTTTACAGGAAATCCTGAGAAATTTCCTGGCGCCCAGGGTACGGATGGGCAAATAAGGCCACCGAATAGAAGACTGTTGTCGTGGGGTTGCGTGATTGATTCAGAGGCGCGAAGCGAGATTTGAGGGGGACTCTCGCTCTACAAAAGTGGTCGGGATGGCGGGATTCGAACCCACGACCCCTTGACCCCCAGTCAAGTGCGCTACCAGGCTGCGCTACATCCCGAACTTTGAAGTTCCATGTTCCGTGTTCCTGGTTCCATGTTCGACGGTGTTCTCAGTTCTTAGTTCTAGTTCTTCGAACCCGGAACGTGGAACCTGGAACATGGAACCCGGAACTATGCGCTCGCGCGTTTCCGTTTTGCGGGACGCGCGGGCTTTCGTGCGGCGACGCGTTTGGACGCCACCGACGCTTTCGATCGCGCGGCCATCGATCGCCGCGCGCCTTTGACGAGTGACGGCGACGGCGGCTCGAGTCGATAGTCATCGACGACAACCACCGTTCCCGGCGCGCTCGACAGCAGCTTGAGAATCGAACGGAGGCCGTCGCGTACGCTGGCGATGCGCGTCCGCGCATCAGACGCGAGCGCTTCGAGGACTTCCTCGACGTCCTTGTCGGCGGCACCAACGTGCGACCCGCCGTTCTCCTCGATGCGGCGCCGCGCGCCAGCCAGCGTGAGGCCTTCACCAAACACCAGCTGCTTGATCCGCTTGACCTGCTCGATATCCGACTGCCGGTAGAGTCGCGGACTCTCGGCCGACTTCTGCACCCCGATCCCGGGGAACTCCTTCTCCCATGACCGCAGAACGTAGGGCTGGAGCTCGGCCATCTCACAGACGTCCGCCGCCTTGAACCACTTCTGGGTCATTTTCGCGTTCAGTATAGCAAGGGTTTAGCTCTTCGAACCCCTTGAACGACGACCTTTAGAACCTCTGGAACCTCTGGAACCTCTGGAACCTCTGGAACCTTTGGAACCTCTGGAACCTTTGGACCCCTTGGAACCATCGGAACCTTTGGACTCCTCGGAACGGCGCCGGGCTCGCACGTGCAACTTGATGGGAGTGCCCTCGAAGCCGAACTCCTCGCGCAGCCGATTTTCCAGATAGCGCTGATAGGAAAAGTGGAACGTCGTCGCCACGTTGGTGAAGAAGACGAACGTCGGCGGCGCCACCCCGGTCTGCGCCGCATAAAGGATGCGGACGTGACGGCGGCCGGGGCTGGCTGGTGGATGCTCGGCCGAGACGCGCTCGACAAACGTGTTCAGCTCGCTCGTCTTGATCCGCTTGCGGCGCGATTCGGCGACGCGATCGATGGTTTCGAGCAGACGCGGCGTCCGTTCGCCGGTCGCGGCCGAGATGTGCAGCACCGTCGCGTAGTCCAGAAACTTGAGCTGGCGCCGGAGTTCTTCGTCGAAGGTTTTCACGTACTCGGGACCACGATCCTTCATGAGATCCCATTTGTTGGCTGCGATGATGACGCCGCGTCCGAGACGATCGGCCTCGCCGGCGATCGCGGCGTCCTGATCGGTCGCTCCCTCGGCGGCATCAACCACGAGCACAACGATATCGGCCGACTCGATCGACCGTCTGGCCAAGAGGACGCTCACCGATTCGACCTGCCCAGAACGCGCCACGCGCCCGGGCTTTCGGATGCCAGCGGTATCGACGATGCGGAAGGTTCTGCGGTGCCACGTCATCACCGCGTCCACGGAATCTCTCGTGGTGCCAGGCACTTCGCTGACGATCATGCGCTCCTCGCGGAGCAACCGATTGACCAGTGACGATTTGCCCGCATTGGGCCGGCCGACGATCGCAATCGAGACCTCGACCGGCTTTTCAGGTGATGACGACTTGCCGTGAGGCAGTCGCTCGACAATGGCATCGAGCAGATCACCGATGCCGTCGCCGTGTTCCGCGGCAATCTCGTAGACCGGGTCGAACCCAAGCTGATAGAGCTCGAGCACACCGTTTCGCGATCGCCGATCGTCGGTCTTGTTGATCGCCAGCAGCGCCGGCTTCCCCGACTCGCGAATCACCTTCGTGATGTCGTGGTCGCCTGGAACCAGACCTTCGCGTCCATCCGTCACGAGCACAAGGAGATCGGCGTCAGCGATCGCGCGGCGGCCGCGGTCGAGTACGAGGGCATGCAGAGGATCGGCGCTCGCGCCGAACATTCCTCCAGTGTCGGTGACCTCGAAGTGCGAGCCCCGCCATTCGATCGACTTGGCGATCACGTCACGCGTCGTGCCGGGGATCGACGTAACAATCGAGCGCCTCGAGCGGGTGAGGCGGTTGAAGAGGGTGGACTTCCCCACGTTGGGGCGACCGACAAGGACGACGGAGGGCAGCGAATGTGGCGCCAAATGCGGCTCTGTTGACAGGCTAAGTGATTATTTTTATAGTGTTTACAGTGTTTGCCTTCGAGGCATCCCACTCATGATCAAGGTTGACATCGTCAATGAGGTTTCGAAGATCGCCGACATCACCAAAGTCAAGGCTGAGGTGGCGGTCGATGCGGTCTTTGACGCCATGCGTCTCTCCATGCAGCGCGGTGATCGCATTGAGCTGCGAGGGTTTGGCGTCTTCCAGGTGAAGCCTCGCAAGCGCGGCATCGGCCGCAACCCGCGCACCGGCAAGGAAGTTCGCATTCCACCTGGTCGCACGATTCGCTTCAAGCCCGGCAAAGACCTCCAGAATATCGGGTAACTCGCCCGAAGTGGGCTCCACTTTGCACTCTGCCGATCCCGGGATCCGTCTCGGAGAAGACTCCGCTCCCCCGCCGACATACGTCATGCCGGTATCGCCTCGGCCGGTTGCGGTCACGCGGCACGTCGTCCTCTTCATCCTGACGTTCGTCACGACGACGCTCGCGGGAGCGTTCTTCTACGCGTCGTACGCCTCTGAGCTCGGCAACGCCTCGCCAGCCCTGTCGTTGCCGAACATGCTCTTGCACGGGCTCTGGTACAGCGGCAGCGTCCTCGCGATCCTCGGGGCGCACGAGTTCGGTCACTACTTCGCGTGCCGATACTACGGCGTCGATGCCTCGCTGCCGTACTTCATTCCACTGTGGCTGCCCTTGCCGGTGCCGATGCCCGGCACGCTCGGCGCCGTGATCAGGATCCGACAGCCGATCGCGTCGAAGCGGCAGTTCTTCGACATCGGCATCGCAGGTCCGATCGCCGGCTTCCTGGTCATCCTGCCGGTGCTCGCGATCGGCATGGCTCAATCAACCGTCGTCACACTGCCAAAGGACTTCACCGGCTTCCAGTTCGGCGAGCCGCTGCTGTTTCGTCTGGTCGCACAGCTGTTTCACGGCACGCTCGCCGACGGTCAGTCGCTGAACGTCCATCCGGCTGGATGGGCCGCGTGGTTTGGTTTGCTGGCGACGGCGCTGAACCTCTGTCCAGTCAGTCAGCTCGATGGCGGTCACATCAGCTATGCCGTGTTCGGACGAATCTCATCCACCATCACGCTGGTGGTTACGGCCTGCATGATCGGGCTGACGATCTACTCGGGCGCGTATCTGCTGTGGACCATCCTTGTCGTCGTCATGCTCTATGTGATGGGCCGCCACCATCCGCGCACCTCTGATGAAAGTGAGCCACTCGATCCCGCGCGGCTGTGTCTCGCTGCGTTCGCAGCCGCCATGCTGGTGCTGTCCTTCACGCCTATTCCGTTGATAGAGGGCTGACGACCAACCGCCCGTAGAGCGCACGCTTCAGCGTGCGCGTGTCCGCGGAGGCTGAAGCCTCCGCTCTACGCCCTCTCACAAGACGCTCAGCGGATCAACATCTACGGTGACGCGCCGGCGAATACTCGGCATCCCGGCGAGTGCCGCATCAAGCGCTCGACGCATGTCGCCGCGGCGCGCGCCCTTCAACATGAACTGTACGCGGTGCTCGCCGCGCAGGCGAACGAGCGGCGCGGGAGCCGGACCGAGCACGGTGAGTCCAGCTGTGGCCGTCGCCGGCTCGAGACGCCGGACGATGTCCGACGCCGTCTGCATCGCCTCCTCGAACGTGCGACCGCGAACAATGGTGTTGATCAACGCCACCATCGGTGGATATCGCATGCCGCGGCGATAGGCCAGCTCGCGATCGAAGAACGCCCGATAGTCCTGACGACACGCCAGCTGAATGCTGTAGTGATCGGGGTAGATGGTTTGGACGATCGCCTCGCCGGTGCGCTCGCCGCGACCAGCCCGTCCCGCAACCTGAGTCAGCAACTGAAACGTTCGCTCAGCGGCGCGGAAGTCCGCAAGGCCAAGTCCGACGTCGGCCGAGACAACGCCGACCAGCGTGACGCGTGGGAAGTCGTGGCCCTTGGCGATCATTTGCGTGCCGACGAGAATGTCGAGTTCGCCGGCGGCGAAGCGGCCGAGCAGCGACGCCAGCGCGCCCTTTCGCCTGACCGAGTCTCGATCGACGCGGGCGATGCGCGCCTCAGGGAACGCCTCCGCCAGCTGCTCCTCAACCTTTTCCGTTCCGAAGCCGGCGCGCTCGAGATACGGCGCCGCACACTTCCGACACGCCTTCGGCACCGTCATCGAGTAGTTGCAATAGTGGCAGCGCGCACGCCACCCGTTTCGCGCGCGATGCACCGTCAGCGAGATGGTGCAGTTGGGACAGTCGAAGGTGTCGCCGCACTGCCGGCAGAACACGGCGGTCGCGTAGCCGCGGCGGTTGAGCAGGACGAGCGTTTGCTCGCGACGGGCGAGCCGCTCGGCGATCGCGGCGGCCAGATCGCGACTGACGATCGCATCTGGTCCCTGGTCGGCGTACTCGGCGCGCATGTTGACGAGTCGGACGGCTGCAAGGGGACGATCGAGGATGCGTCGTTCGAGCGTCGCCTGTGCGTATTTGCCGGAGATGGCGTTCTGATACGTCTCCATTGACGGCGTGGCCGTTCCGAGCACCACCAGCGCGCCGTCGCGCGTGGCACGTACGATCGCCACGTCGCGGCCGTGATAGCGCGGCGTCTCTTCCTGCTTGTAGGAGGTGTCGTGCTCTTCGTCCACGACGATCAGGCCGACCCGCGTCAACGGCGCGAACACGGCTGATCGCGTTCCGATCACCAGGTCCACGTCGCCGCGCCTGATGCGATGCCACTGGTCGTGGCGTTCGCCGTCCGAGAGCGCGCTGTGCTGAATCGCGACGCGGTCGCCGAACGCGCCGCGGAACAGCGCCGCAACCGATGGGGTCAGGGCGATCTCCGGGACCATCAGCAGCACCTGCCTCCCGCGGGCCTGGACGAGGCGTGCGAGTCGGAGATAGATCTCGGTCTTGCCACTGCCGGTGACACCGTAAAGAAGCGCGGTGCGAAACTCTCCGGCATCCGCGAGCGCCGCCAGTTGTTCGAATGCGGTCTGCTGTTCCTGCGTGAGCTCGCGCGTGGCATCCAGGGTCTGATCCGGCAACGCCGCTCGCTCGAACGGATCGCGGTCCTCGGCTTCCGAGACCAGGGTCACGAGCCCACGCGCGGCGAGCCGGGCCAGTACGTCGCGCGTGACTCCCCGGTCTCGCAGCTCGCTCGTCGGCAGGCCGACGCCCGCTGCGGCCAGGATATCCAGCGCCGCGCGCTGCTTCGGGGTCACCCCTTCGACTCCGCCCAGGGCAGTGCGCACGGCACCGCCCTGGGCGTCGCTCAGGGCAAGGGCGTGCGCGGTAATCGTGGCGACCTGGCGAGTCTTGAACGACGTCGCCCGGGCGCGGGCTCCGGGTGGCATCGCCACGGCGATCGCGTCGCCAATCCCGGCCAGGTAGTACTCCGCCACCCACTCACACAGCTCAATGACGCGCGGCGGCAGAAATGGCTCGTGGTCGAGCACCTCGACGATGGCTTTGACGCCGTTCGGATCGGGCGCATCAGCAGTCTGTTTGACCAGACAACCGGTCAGCGTGCGCGAGCCCACCGGCACGCGCACCCGTGCGCCGATCGGAGGCAGCTCCAGGTGATCGGGAACGCTGTAGGTGAGGCGATCGAGGAAGGGAACCGGTACTGCGACGGAGACTAGACGCACATCACTCGCCCGCCAGTATCGCGCGGACTCGTTTCATGTCTTCCCAGACTTCCCGCTTGGACGAGGGGTTGCGCAGCAGAAACGCCGGATGATACGTCGGCATCAGGATGGCGTCGCGGTACTTGTATTCGCGGCCGCGAAGCCGCGTGATCGGCTCCGTGGTCTTGAGCAGCGACTGCGCGGCGAACTTGCCGAGCGCGACGATCACCTTCGGCTTGATGGTCGCGATCTGTCGAAACAAAAACGGCTCGCACTGCTCCACTTCATCCGGCTCGGGATTCCGATTCTGCGGCGGCCGGCACTTGATCACGTTGGCGATGTAGACATCGGCCCGAGTCATCCCCATCGCCTCGATGATCTTCGTCAGCAACTGGCCGGCACGGCCCACGAACGGCTCGCCCTGAATGTCTTCATCGGCGCCAGGCCCTTCTCCCACGAACATCAATTCTGCATTCGGGTTCCCCACTCCGAACACGACTTGCCGTCGTCCGAGCGTATGGAGCTTGCAGCGTGTGCATTGGGGTCCGATTTCAGCTTTCAGGGCGTTCAAAGCGTCGGACTGCGATGCGAAGACGCGAACCGGTTCCGAGGGTGCCGTAGGTTCCATGGGTTCCATGGGTTCC
>Ga0111538_10000121_pt1 | contig 86887 bp, 70 predicted proteins | sample SoiMethybrSBSTD1_FD_79669 | JGI IMG/M metagenome (GOLD analysis project Ga0111538, IMG submission 79669) | Bulk soil microbial communities from a Populus tree surrounding site in Tennessee, USA - Soil MetaG P. TD hybrid SBSTD1 (version 2)... | ecosystem: Environmental > Terrestrial > Soil >...
CCGCACCGGCACCGGCCGCGCCGGCCGACGTCGCCGACGGCGATGACGTGACCGAGGCACTCCGCGCCGTGAACGAAGCGGTACGTGTGGTGACCGAGGCCGTCCGCGCCGAAGCGGAGAAGGCCACCACCGAGACCGCCGAGAACCCAACCGCCGAGAACCCAACCGCCGAGGCGCCTGCCGGCGAGGCGCCTGCCGGCGAGGACCCGCCCGAGGACGCCGCAAGGCAGAGCGCTACGACGGAGGTGGCCGCCACCTCCGCGGTGGCGCCGGTCGCCGCGAGCCCGCCCGCGTCCAGCCCGCCCAGCCTCACCAAGCCCGTTGCCGCCGCACCGGGCTCGAACGGAACGACGGCCGGCGGCCTGCCCAATCTCACCGCGGCGCTCGTCGGGCTCCGTCACACCCTCGCCGGCACCAGGTTCACGCTGCGCATGCCCGGCGCCGACGAGGCCACCAGGACCGCCGCGGCCACCATCGCCCAACTCGACGACTACCTGCTGCCGCGCCTGCGCCGCCTCGACGCACCGCTGCTCGTGGTGGTCGGCGGCTCGACCGGGGCGGGCAAGTCGACGCTCGTCAACAGCCTGGTCCGGGCGCCGGTGAGCCCGGCCGGGGTGCTCCGGCCGACCACCCGTGCGCCCGTGCTCGTCTGCAACCCGGCCGACTCGACGTGGTTCGCCGAGAACCAGCTCCTGCCGGGGCTGGCCCGCACGTCGAGCCCGAGCACCGATCCGGGCTCGCTGCAGCTCGTCACCGCCGACCACCTGACCGCCGGCCTGGCCTACCTCGACGCCCCGGACATCGACTCGGTGGTCGACAGCAACCGCGCGCTCGCCACCCAGCTGCTGGCCGCCGCGGACCTCTGGCTCTTCGTCACCACGGCCGCTCGCTACGCCGACGCCGTGCCGTGGGCCCTGCTGCGCACCGCCCGCGAGCGCGGCACCGTCGTCGCGCTGGTGCTCGACCGCGTCCCGTCCGGCGCCGCCGACGAGATCGGCCCGCACCTCACCGCCATGCTGCGGGCCAACGCGCTCGGCGGCGCGCCGCTGTTCGTCCTGCCGGAGGCCCACCTCGACGGGCAGGGGCTGCTCGCCGAGCGGCTCATCACGCCGCTGCGCGCGTGGTTCGACCGGCTGGCCAGTTCGGCGCCGGCGCGGGCCGCCGTCGTGCGCCAGACCGTCGGCGGCGCGATCGACGCGCTCGGTCCCGCGATGAGCGGACTCGCCGGCGCCGCCGACGAGCAGGTCGCCGCTGACAAGGTGCTGGCCGACGCCGTCCACGCCGCGTACTCCGACGCCGTCCAGGCCGTCGCCAGCGGGATGCACGACGGCGTCCTGCTCCGCGGTGAGGTGCTCGCCCGCTGGCAGGAGCTCGTCGGCACCGGCGACCTGATGCGCGCGCTGCAGGCCCGGGTCGGCCGGGCCAGGGACCGCGTGGTGGCCGCCATCACCGGCCGGCCGACCCCCGGCAAACAGTTCCAGGCCGCGCTGGAATCGGGCGTCGTCACCCTGATCCGCGGCGCCGCCGCCGACGCGGCCGAGCGGGCAGCCGCCGCCTGGCGGGCCCACCCGGCCGGCGCGCCACTGACGACCGACGCGCTGGCCAAGCCGTCGCCCGAGCTCGCCGAACGGGCGGAACGGCTGGTCCGCGACTGGCAACGCGGGATTTTGGACCTGGTGCGCCAGGAGGCGCAGGGCAAGCTGCACCTGGCCAAGGTGAGCGCGTACGCCGTCAACGCGACGGGGCTGCTCGTGATGGTCAGCGTGTTCACCGCGACCGCGTTCATCCCGACGGGGTTGGAGGTCGCCACGGCGGCCGGCACCACAGTCGCGGCGCAGAAGGTGCTCGAGGCGATCTTCGGCGACCAGGCCGTCCGGTCGCTCGCGGAGCAGGCCCGAAGCGACCTGCTGGCACGCGTCCAGGCAATCCTGGCGGCGGAGGCCGAGCGGTTCGACGCTGCGCGCGTCGCGACGGGTGTCGATGCGCAGACGGCCCGGCGCCTCCGCGATGCCGCGCGCACGGTGGCGGCCGCGCGGCGGGCCGTGGACCTGCCCGCGGCGGAACTGCCACAACCCGGACTGATCAAGACGGCGGGTGACGCATGACGGTGGCGACGAGGACTCGCCGCGTCGACGGCGAGCGGTTGGTATCGCGCGTCGTCGCGCTGCGCCGGTTCATCGAGATCGTCGACGGAACGGTGCCGGCCGAGCGGCTCGCGCCGGCGCGGACGGTGCTGGAGCGGTCCGGGCAGCGGCTGTCGCTGTCCGGCGACCACACCGTGGTGGCGCTCGCCGGCGCGACGGGCAGCGGGAAATCCAGCCTGTTCAACAAGATCGCGGGCCTGCCGCTCTCCCCGGTCGGGGTGCGCCGGCCGACCACCGGTGTCGCGCATTCCTGCACCTGGGGCTCGGCCGAGCCGACGCGGCCCCTGCTCGACTGGCTCGGCGTACCGACCGGCCAGCGGTTCACCCGGGAGAGCGCGCTCGACGGCGACGACGAGGCGGCCCTACGCGGCCTGGTGCTGCTCGACCTGCCCGACTTCGACTCGGTCGAGGAGGAGCACCGCGTCGAGGTCGACCGGCTGCTGAACCTGGTCGACCTCATGGTGTGGGTGCTCGACCCGCAGAAGTACGCCGACAAGGTGGTGCACGAGCGGTACTTCGCCAAGTTCGCCCACCACCGCGAGATCACCGTGGTGCTGCTCAACCAGTCCGACCGGCTGGCCGTGACCGACGTCGAGCGGGTCGCCGCCGACCTGCGCCGGCTGCTCGACGCGGGCGGGATGACCGGGGTCCCGCTGCTGCCCACGTCGGCGGTCGGGGTGCCCGGCACCGCCGACCTGCGCGCCATGCTGGAACGGACGGTGACCGCCCGGCAGGCGGCGCTGCACCGGCTCTCGGCCGACCTGAACGTCGCCGCCGAAGGGCTGATCCCGCTGGTGGCGGTGCCGGCGTCGCGCGCGGAGATCGACCGCGGCTCGGTACGCCGACTCACCGACGCGCTCGCCGACGCCGCGGGGGTGCCCGCCGTCGTCGAGGCGACGGAGCAGGCATACCGGCACCGGGCCAGCAAGCTGACCGGGTGGCCGCTGGTGCAGTGGATGCGCCGGATGCGGCCGGACCCGCTGCGCCGCCTGCACATCGAGGGTGGCTCGGACCAGCCCGCGCGGGCTGCGGTGAGCGGCGTACTGCCGCGCCGGCGGCGCGCGACGATCGAGGTGGTCGCGCCGACGCCGGCGACGTCGCTGCCCGGGTCGACGGCGGCGGAGAAGGCGGCGGTGGCACTGGCCGGCCGGTCGATCGCCGAACGGGCGGCCGCCGGCGGGACGGTGAGCCAGCTTCCCGACCCGTGGCCGGCCGCGCTGGCCGCCGCCGCACGGTCCCGGCTGGACGACGTGCCGGACGCGCTCGACGTCGCGATCGCCCGCACCGACCTCGGCCTCGCCGAGCAGAAGCTGTGGTGGCGGGTGGTCGGCGGCCTGCAATGGTTCGGTGCGCTCGTCGCCCTGGCCGGGCTCGTCTGGCTGGGCGTGCGGTTCGCGATGTCGGTGCTGGGCCTGCCGGACCTGCCGACACCGAAGGTCGGGATCCTGCTGCTGCCCACCGCGCTGCTGTTCGGCGGCCTGCTCTTCGGTGTGCTGCTGGCGATCGTGGTGCGGCCGTTCCTGCGGCTGGGGGCGAAACGCGCCCGCCGCAGCGCCGACCGCAAACTGCGCAACGCGGTGTCGAACGTCGCGATGGAGATGATCGTGACGCCGGTGCGGGAGACGCTGCGCCGCTACGCCGAGGCGCGGGACGCGCTTGCCGCGGCGGGCCCACAATAAGCGCCGTGGACCTGGCGTACCTTCGGGCGCATCCCGAGCACCTGCCGGCATTCCTGACGCATCAACGCATCCGCGAGACGCCGGTGTCCGGCGGGTCGATCTGCGTCGCGCAGCGGCTGACGCTGGAGGACGGCGCCTCGGTGTTCGCCAAGTCGCTCGACGACGCGCCGCCCGGCTTCTTCGCCGCCGAGGCCGCGGGGCTGCGGTGGCTACGTTCCGCGGGCGCGGTCGCGGTGCCCGAGGTGCTCGTCGAGCTGCCGTCGCTGCTGGCGCTCGAATGGATCGAGCCGGCACCGCCGTCGGTGCCGGCGGCCGAGCGGTTCGGACGGGAGTTGGCGCGGCTGCACCGGGCGGGTTCCGACGGGTTCGGTGCCCCGTGGTCGGGATACATCGGGCGCCTGCCGTTGGACAATTCGCTCTTTTCCGGCTCGTGGGGCGAGTGGTACGCTGCCCGCCGGCTTGCCCCTTTTGTGAAGCTTTCCGTCGACGGGGGAGCGCTGTCCACTGTGGACGCGTCGGTCGTGTCGCGTTCTCTCGACGCCATCGCCGCCGGCTCGCTCGGCGGGGACGAGCCGCCCGCGCGCATCCACGGCGACCTGTGGCCCGGCAACCTGGTGTGGGCCCACGACCGGGCCTGGCTGGTGGACCCGGCGGCGCACGGCGGGCACCGGGAGACCGATCTCGCGTTCCTCGCACTGTTCGGCGGCGCCCCGCACCTGGACCGCATCGTGGCCGCGTACGACGAGGAGTGGCCCCGGGCCGACGGCTGGCGCGAGCGCGTACCGGCGCACCAACTGCACCTGATGCTCGTGCACACGGCGCTGTTCGGCGCCGCGTACCGATCCGCGGTGCTGAGCCTGGCTTCGGCGATCCGCTAACGCCGGGCCACCCGCAGGGCCCACCACACGAGCGGAGCCTGCAACGGGAGGCGGGCGTAGGCGGCCGCGCGGTACGCGGGCGGGCGGCGGCGCCAGTCGCGGGCCATCTTGACGTTGGCCGGGAACACCGCCACGAACAGCGCAGCCGCGGCGAGCCCACCGACCCGCCTGGTGCGCGGGACGGCGACCGCCGCCGCAACCGCGAACTCGGCGGCGCCGCTGACATACGTCCAGGCACGCGGCCTGCCGGGGAGCGACCGCGGCACTATCGCGTCGTACGGGCGGGGTGCGATGAAGTGGGTCGCGCCGGCGGTGGCGAGCAGCAGCGCGAGCCCGGCGGCGCTAGACGGCGTCCGTGGCATGCCTAGGAGCATGCAGTACCGGGCGCGCCCGGCGGCCGGTCCGAACGGATCTAGGTTCGGCCGCAGTACCGCGGGTACCTTTGTGCGCATGACCATGCGGGCGCTGGCTGACCGGCACGGGCGGATCGCCACCGACCTGCGGGTGTCGCTGACCGATCGGTGCAACCTGCGCTGCACGTACTGCATGCCGGCCGAGGGCCTCGCCTGGCTGCCGTCGGCGCGCATCCTCACCGACGACGAGGTGATCCGGCTGCTGCGGGTCGCCGTCGAGCGGCTCGGCGTCACCGAGATCCGGTTCACCGGAGGCGAGCCGCTGCTCCGTCCCGGCCTGGTCAAGATCGTGGGTGCGGCGGCCGAGTTGGCGCCGCGGCCGACGCTCTCGCTGACCACCAACGGCATCGGCCTCGCCCGCACCGCCGCCCAGTTGCGCGCCGCCGGGCTCGATCGCGTGAACGTCTCGCTCGACACGCTGAGCCCCGAACGGTTCACCGAACTCACCCGGCGCAAGCGCCTCGGCGACGTTCTCGACGGGTTGGCGGCCGCCGAGCGGGCCGGCATGCGTCCGATAAAGATCAACTCCGTGCTGATGCGCGGTATCAACGACGGCGAGGCCGTGTCGTTGCTACGGTTCGCCCTGGACAACGGCTACGAGCTGCGCTTCATCGAGCAGATGCCGCTCGACGCCGGGCACACCTGGAACCGGGCCGAGATGGTCACGGGTGAGGAGATCCTGGCCCAGTTGCGCAGCGCGTTCGAGTTGACCCCGGACCCGTCGCACCGCGGAGCCGCCCCGGCCGAGACCTGGCTCGTCGACGGCGGGCCGGCGCTGGTCGGGGTGATCGCGAGCGTGTCCCGCCCGTTCTGCGGCGCGTGCGACCGCACCCGGCTGACCGCCGACGGCGCGATCCGCTCGTGCCTGTTCAGCACCGAGGAGACCGACCTGCGCGAACTGATTCGCTCCGGCGCCGACGACGAGGCCCTCGCCGGCGCGTGGGCCGGCGCCATGTGGGCGAAGCCCGCCGGCCACGGCATCGACGATCCGTCGTTCCTCCAACCGTCGCGCCCCATGTCCGCGATCGGCGGCTGAGATGATCCTGGTGCGGTACTTCGCCGGCGCGCGGGCAGCCGCCGGCGTCCAGGAGGAGAAGGTGGTCGCGCCCACGCTCGACGCGCTGCTGGCGGCGGTGGCCGACGCGCACGGCGACCGGCTCGCCCGGGTGCTCGCCGGGTGCTCGTTCCTCGTCGACGGGCTCGCGTGCCGCGACCGGTCGGCACCGTTGTCGCGGGACGCGGTGGTGGACGTCCTGCCCCCCTTCGCCGGGGGCTGAGTGGAGATCGTGGTCTTCCTGCTCGTCGTGTTCGGCGTGCTCTTCGGCCTGCACTTCTACCTGTGGAAACGGCTGGTCAAGGACACCACGACGACGCGGCGCGGCCGTCTTGTCGGGACGCTCTTGATCGTCGGCGCGGTGCTGCTGATCGTCGGTGGGCTGTTCTTCGGGCGGCTGGCGCGGCCGGACGCGGCGCGGTGGATCGCCTGGCCGGCGTACCTGTGGCTGGCGACGATGTTCTACCTGTTCGTGCTGCTCCTCGTTGTCGAGATTCCGCGACTGGTGCTGCGGCTGACCTGGGGACGGCGCCGGGCGGAGGCGGCGGAGCCGGCGCTCGTGGTGGCCGGGCGATCCGACGAGGCCGATCCACCGGCGCCCGGCGTCGGCTCGGTGCCCGATCCCGCGCGTCGGCTGCTGCTGGCCCGCGGCCTGGCGGTGGCCGCGGGCGTCACCGCGGTCGGCACCGTGGGGTACGGCGTCACGCAGGCGATGGGGCCGCCGCGCCTGGACCGGGTCACGATCCCGCTGGGCAGGCTGCCCCGCCGCCTCGACGGCATGCGCATCGCCCTGGTGTCCGACATCCACCTCGGCCCGATCCTCGGGCGTTCACACACCGAGCGCATCGTCCGGATGATCAACGAGCTGAACGCCGACCTCGTGGCGATCGTCGGCGACCTGGTCGACGGCACGGTCGCCGAGCTCGGGCCGGCCGCCGAGCCGCTGGAGCGGCTGCGGGCCAGGCACGGCAGCTACTTCGTCACGGGAAACCACGAGTACTTCTCCGGGTACGCCGAGTGGATCCCGGAGGTGGACAGCCTCGGCGTCCGGGTGCTGGAGAACCAGCGGGTCGACGTCGACGGCCTGGATCTGGCCGGCGTCAACGACGTCACCGGCGAGCAGTACGAGCACGGCCCGGACTTCGCCGCCGCGCTCGGCGACCGGGACACGACCCGACCGGTGGTGCTGCTGGCGCACCAGCCGGTGCAGGTCGAAGACGCGGCGAAGTTCGGGGTGGACCTCCAACTGTCCGGCCACACGCACGGCGGGCAGATCCAGCCGTTCGGAGCGATCGTGCGGCTGCAGCAACCGGTGGTGTCCGGCCTGGCGACGATCAAGGGCACCAAGCTCTACGTGACCAACGGCGCGGGCTTCTGGGGCCCGCCCGTGCGCGTCGGGGCCCCGCCGCAGATCTCCGTGGTCACACTGCGAAGCGCCTAACCACGGCGGCGTGCGTAGATCAGCCCGCCGGCGGCAGCCAGCACGATCACGACGAGAACCCCGAGGATCACCCACGGCAACGCGCCCCTCGAATCGGCCGCCTTGTCGGGGCCGGCGACGGAGGTCGGGTCGATCGGGGCTGCCGTAGCGGACGGCGAAGCAGCCGGCGGTGCGGACGACGGCGCCGCGGACGGCGGGAAACCGCCCGGCGGCGCGGCGAGCGTCGCCACCGGGGCCGGGAACTCCGGCTCGGCGGCGCCCGCCTGGGGCACCTCGATCCAGCGGTCGACCCGGCCGTCGGTGTAGGTCTGGAGCACCTTGAAGACGAGCGTCGGCGTCGCGGGCAACTGCTTCACCCGTACCCGATGGACGGCGTCGCGGCCGACGGGTACCGCCGGCCCGCTGACCACGTAGCCCTCGGCGTCGGGCTGCAGCGCCCAGCCGGGCGGCCCGTCGACGTAGGTGACGTCGGCGGGCGCGATCCCCGCCGGGAGCACCACCCGCACCGACGCGATGCCGGCCGTGTCGGACTCGGCCGCCGCGTTCACCGTCACGAGGGCGTTCGGGGCGCCGGCCACCGCCGGCTCGACCTTTACCGTCGTGTGGGCCCAGGCGGGCGCCGCGAACGCCAGCGCGCCGACCACCGCTCCGAACATGATTGCCAGTACACGTCGCACACAGTGAATAGTCGTACAGCGCCCACGCGCGGTTCCCCCGGGGTGTCACTAGCACAGCGGGTGACGCGGCATGACACACTGCGGCGTGCCAGCGAGTAGCTTCGTCGCCGATCTGCACATCCACTCGAAGTACTCCCGTGCCTGCAGCCGCGACCTTGACCTGGACAATCTGGCCTGGTGGGCCCGCCGCAAAGGCATCACGCTGCTCGGCACCGGCGACTTCACGCACCCCGCCTGGTTCGGCCACCTCAAGGACGCTCTCGTTCCCGGTGAGCCGGGCCTCTACCAGCTCAAGCCCGACCGGGCCGAGGCGGTGCGGCAGAAGCTGCCGAAGAGCCTCGCGAGTGTGGAGCAGCCGGTGCGGTTCCAGCTCTCGGTCGAGATCTCCACGATCTACAAGCGCGACGACCGCACCCGCAAGGTGCACCACCTCATCTACCTGCCCGACTTCGACGCCGTCGAGCGCTTCAACACGGCACTCGGCCGCATCGGGAACCTCGGCTCGGACGGCCGGCCCATCCTGGGCCTGGACTCCCGCGACCTGCTGGAGATCACGCTGGAGGCGAGCCCCGACGGCTACCTCGTGCCGGCGCACATCTGGACGCCATGGTTCTCCGCCCTGGGCTCCAAGTCGGGCTTCGACGCGATCGCGGACTGCTACGCCGATCTGGCCGGGCACATCTTCGCCGTCGAGACGGGCCTGTCCAGCGACCCGGAGATGAACTGGCGGGTGTCCAGCCTCGACGCGTACCGCCTGGTCAGCAACTCCGACGCGCACTCGCCGCAGGCCCTGGCCCGCGAGGCGACGATTTTCACCACGGACCTGGACTACTTCGCGGTGAAGAATGCGATGCGCACCGGCGACGGGCTCGCCGGCACGCTCGAGTTCTTCCCGGAGGAGGGCAAGTACCACGCCGACGGGCACCGGGCCTGCAACGTCAACTGGCTACCGGCCCAGACCCGGGAGGCGCAGGGCCGCTGCCCGGAGTGCGGCAAGCCGCTGACCGTCGGGGTGCTGCACCGCGTCGAGGAGCTTGCCGACCGTCCGCAAGGCTTTGAACCCGCCGGCGCGCCGGACGTGACCCACCTGCTGCAACTGCACGAGGTCCTCGGCGAGGTGAACAGGGTCGGCGCCAAGTCCAAGACCGTCGAGTCGCAGCTGCGTACCCTGGTCAGCGAGCTTGGCCCGGAGCTCGCCATCCTTCGCGACGTCCCGATCGACCACATCGCGAAGACCGGCGGCGAGCTGCTCGGCGAGGCGATCGGCCGGCTGCGCCGCCGCGACGTGAAGCGCATCCCCGGATACGACGGCGAGTACGGCGTCATCCGGATCTTCGAACCCGGCGAGCTGACGACGGAGGCGACGCTTTTCGACGTCCCCGTCCCGCAGCAGCGCCGGGACGAGCCGAAACCCGCCCCGCGGCGCGCGAGCCGCGCGAAGGCCGCGCCGACTCAAGAGCCCCCGCTTGCGGCGGCGACCTCGCCGCACGAGCCGCTGGAGCCGATGCTCGCGGGGATGGAGGAGGTCGGCACCGGCCTGCTGGACCGGCTCGACGCGCTGCAGCGGGTGGCCGCGTCGGCGCCCGGCGGGCCGCTGCTCATCGTGGCGGGGCCGGGCACCGGCAAGACCCGCACGCTGACCCACCGGATCGCGTACCTGTGCGCCGAGCTGGGCATCTTTCCCGACCAGTGCCTGGCCATCACGTTCACCCGGCGGGCCGCCGAGGAGCTGCGGCAGCGGCTCGACGACCTGCTCGGCGAGGTCGCGGACGAGGTGACCGTCGCGACGTTCCACAGCCTCGGGCTCGCGATCGTGCGCGAGCACGCCGAGGAGTTCGGGTTGTCGCCGGACTTCCGCGTCGCCGAGGAGCCCGACCGGATCACCGCGCTGCTGGAGAGCGGCGCGGCGTCCACCGAGCGCGACGCCCGCCGGCGGCTCACCGCCGGAGTTCCGCCGGAGTTCGCCGACGGGTATGTGAAGGCGTTGCGGACGCGCGATCTCGTCGACCTGGACGAGCTGATCACCCTGCCGGTTTCCCTGTTGTCCGGTTCTCCGGAGCTGGTGGACGACTACCGCGACCGGTATCAATGGATCTTCGTGGACGAGTACCAGGACGTCGATCCGGTGCAGTACGACCTGCTCCGGCTGCTCTGTCCGCCGGACGGCAACCTGACCGCGATCGGCGACCCGGACCAGGCGATCTACTCCTTCCGCGGCGCCGATGTCGGGTTCTTCCTGCGGTTCACCGCCGACTTCACCGACGCGCGGCAGGTGCGCCTGTCCCGCAACTACCGGTCGGCGGCGCCGATCCTGGCGGCCGCCGTGCAGGCCATCGCGCCGTCGTCGCTGGTGCCGGGCCGCCGGCTGGACCCCGCCAAGCTCGACCCGGAGGCGCCGCAGATCGCGCTGTACGGTGCGGCGTCCGCCGAGGACGAGGCCGTGTTCGTGTCGAAGACGATCGACGAGCTGGTCGGCGGCGTGTCGCACCGCACCGTCGACTCGCGCGCGGTGACGCCGGACGCCGTCTCCTTTGCCGACATCGCCGTGCTGTACCGGACCGACGCCCAGGCCGGGCCGATCGTCGACGCGCTGACCCGCAGCGGCATCCCGGTGCAGAAGCGCTCCCACGACCGGCTGCTGGACCGGGCCGGGGTGGCGGCCATCGCGCGGGAACTGCGGTTCGCGTCGGGGCTGGGCGGCTCGCTGGCGGCCCGGGTACGGCTGACCGTGCAGGTGCTGGTGGAGCGGCCGGCGCTGGACGTGGTGGTGTCGGCCGAGGATCTGTGGGCGGCCGTCGACGTGCTGACGCCGCTGGCCACCAGGTGCGGCGACGACCTCGACGCGTTCCTGGCGGCGCTGGCCACCGGTGCCGAGGTCGACGCCTGGGATCCGCGCGCGGATCGGGTGACGCTGCTGACGCTGCACGCGGCCAAGGGCCTCGAGTTCCCGGTGGTTTTCCTGGTCGGCTGCGAGGACGGGCTGCTTCCGCTGCGGCGGCCGGGTCTGCCGCTCTCGGCAGCCGACGAGGCGGAGGAGCGCCGGTTGTTCTTCGTCGGGCTCACCCGGGCGCAGGACCGGCTGTACGTGTCCCACGCGCGGCGTCGGTTCCGGCACGGGTCCGAGCGGGAGATGGCCGCGACGCCGTTCCTGTCGGTGATCGACCCCGGGCTGTTCGAGCGGCGCGGCCCCGAGGCCCCGAAGCGCCCGAAGGACCGCCAACTGCGCCTGATCTGAGCGTCACGCTCGAGTGCCCAAGCTAGCCGAGGAGGGCCGCGAGCAGGGCGCCGGCGAGCATCGTCGGGCCGAAGGGTAGCTGGGTATCCCTCCTCGCCCGCCGGGTCACCAACAGCGCCAGGGCCACCACGCCACCGAGCCCGAACGCCAGCACCGTTCCCCAGACCAGCGCCGGCCGGCCGAGTGCGGCCAGAGCCACGCCGAGCAGGCCGGCCAGCTTGACGTCGCCGAAGCCCAGACCGCTGCGCGGCAGCACGGCGAGCACCGCGTACCCCGTCGCGAGAACGGCGCCGCCGGCGAGCGCGCGCGGCGACCAGGCGCTCAGCGCCGCGAGCGCCGTCGCGGGCAGCACGATCACGTCGGGCAGGCGGTGTACGGCGAGGTCGATCGCGCACAGCGGCAGCCCGGCGACCAGCACCACGAGCCATGGCCAGAGCGTCGGCCAGTCGAGCCGCCAGCCCAGCGCGGCGCCGAGCAGCGCGCCGCCGCACGCGTACGGCCAGGCTCGCGCGGCGGCCTGGAAACGGGGCGCGATCAGCGGAGTCGCCAGTCCGCCCACGCAGCCGGCGACGGCCCCCGCCATCACGTCCAGCACGGGCCCGAAGACTACCGATCGGCCGCGCTCACCGCGTCCCGCCGGGTCTTGGACCGCGGCCTTTCGGTCGACACGACAAGCGCGACCCCGACGATGATGATCGCCCCGCCGATCATGATGGCCGGCGTCACCGGTTCGGAGACGATCAGCGCACCCAGGAGCACGGCGACCGCCGGGTTCACGTACGCATAGGTCGAGGTCAACGAGATCGGTGCGTTCTGCAGCAGCCACGCGTATGCGGTGAACGCCACCAGCGAGCCCGCGACCAGCAGGTACGCCAGCGCGAGCCACGAGCGCAGGGACACCTCGGCGAGGTCGAGGCGTTCACCGGCGGCGAGGCCGAGCAGCCCGACCACGGCGCCGCCGCAGACAGACTCGTACATCGTCGTCACGAACGCGTTCGACGGCAGCGGCAGCCGCGCCGAGATGAAGGAGCCGAACGCCCAACTGGTCGCCGCCGCGACCACGATCAGCGCGCCGACCAGCGGCACCGAGTCGTCGACGCCGCTGCCGGCCGCGACCAGTGCGACCAGGCCGCCGAAGCCCACCAGCACGCCGACCACCGACATGAGCCGGGGCCGGTCGCCGGTGACCGCCCGGAACACGACAACGAGGATCGGCACCGTCGCGATGAGCAGGGCGGCCACCCCGGACGGGACCGGCCCGTCGACAACCCCGGCCTCGGCGAACACCACCCCGCCGTTGCCGCCGGCCAGCAGCAGGACGCCGACGAGCGCGGCCGCGCCGAATTGGCGCCGCGTCACCTTTACGACAGCGACGCCGCCGCGGACGGCGAGAATCAACGCCAGGATCGCGCCCGCCCCGACGAACCGGATTCCCGCCGACAGCAGGGGCGGCAGGGTCTCGACCGCAATTCGGATGCCGAGGTACGTCGACCCCCAAACCACATAAACGATCACCAAAGCGGTCCACAGGACCAGCCCGCCGGCCGAATTTTGCGTGCCTCGACCGGGGGTTGGCGCTGTTTCGGGAGGTGGGCCCATATGGTCCTCACGCTACGGTGACCGGGAAGCGGCGTCGCCAGACCCGTGACCAACTTCTCATCGGAGGGACCCATGTCGTCGTACGGACCGCAGGGCGGGCCGTACCCTGGCCAGCCGCAAGACCCGTGGGGCGACACCCCCACGGACCCCTACTCCACCGGCTACCCCGACCCGCTCACGGAGGCCGGTCTCGGCCCGCGTCAAACCCACTCACCGCCCCCCGCGCCTGGTGGCTACGGCGCCTATGGCGGCCGGCCCGGCCCGGCGCCCGGATCCGTCACGGGCGAGGTCTGGGGGCCGCCGCGCCCGTCGACCGGCGGCGGCCGGAGCGGACGGTCCGGCACCGCGATCGGCCTGATCATCGTCGTCGTACTGCTCGCGCTGGCCGGCGGCGCCGCCGCCGCGTTCTTCCTGACCCGCGACGACGGCAGCAAGCCGACCGGCGGCGGCCAGAACGGTAAGCCCAGTGCGCCCGCGTCGGCGGCGCCGTCCGGGGCCGGGCCGAGCGCCTCCCCGAGCGCGAACGCCGACGCCATGGTCGCCAAGGCCGGTGACTGCCTGGTGAACCGCGGCACCACCGAGGCGCCCGACATGCACAAGGTCGCCTGCGCCGCGAACACCTACCAGGTGCTCAAGCGCATCGACGGCACGGCCGACAAGGAGAAGTGCAAGGGCACGCCCGGCTTCACCGACTACTACTTCTTCGACCACTCCGACAACAAGCAGGACTTCGTCCTCTGCCTGAAGAAGCGTTGATCAGCCGTCGGACGGCTGGCTGCGCAGATAGCGACCGAAGTGAGGCACGGTGAACGCGACCGTGCCCCGCTCGCCGGAGTAGATGAGTCCCTTCTTGATGAGCGCGTCGCGCGCCGGTGACAGGCTGGCCGGCCGGCGGCCGAGCACCTTGGCGATCTCCGACGTGGCGACCGCGCCCTGCATGTCGTCGGTCGCGGCGAGCTGGGCCATGCTGCGCAGGTACTCCCGCTCGGCGGGGGTGGCCCGCTCGTACCGCGACCCGAAGAACCCGACGGCGAGTTCGGCCTCCGCCTCCGGCGCGGCGACCCTGACGTCGTCGGCGCTGATGGGGGAGCGCGGCGCGTGGTCCCAGGTCGCCTTGCCGTACGCCTGGACGAAGTACGGATAGCCGCCGGACGCGTCGTACAGCGCGTCGAGCGCCTTCGACTCGTACTCCACGCCCTCCCGGTCGGCCGGCGCGGTGAGCGCCAGGTCTGCCGAGTCGCGGTCGAGGCGGTCGATGCGCTGGTACCGGAACAGCCGCTCCGAGTACGACTTGGACGCCGAGAGCACCGCCGGCAGGTGCGGCAGGCCCGCGCCGACGACGATCAGCGGCGCCCCGGTCTGGGACAGCTCGTGGCAGGCGGCGCACAGGGCCGACACGTCGTCGGCCTGGACGTCCTGCATCTCGTCGATGAACAGGGCGATGCCAGTCCCGACGTCGATTGCGATGCCGGCGGCGTCGGTGAACAGCTCGACCAGGTCGATCTCGATGTCGCCGGAGTCGGCGCGGCCGGTGGCGGCCGGGACGTCGATGCCGGGCTGCCACCGGTCGCGCAACTTCGCGTTCGTTGGGGTTGAGCGCAGGGCGAACGCCTTGAGCACGCCGAGGAATTCGTCGATCCGGTCCGGCGCCCGGTGGCGCGGCGCGAGCTCGCGCACCGCCATGTGCAGGGCGGCCGACAGCGGCCGGCGCAGCGACTGGTCCGGGCGCGCCTCGATCTTGCCGGCGCCCCAGAGCTGCGAGATGGCCTGCGACCGCAGCGTGTTGAGCAGGACGGTCTTGCCGACGCCACGCAGGCCGGTGAGCACGAGGGAGCGCTCCGGCCGCCCCCTGGCCACCCGTTCCAGGACGACCTCGAAGGCCTCGAGTTCGCGGTCTCGGCCGGCGAGTTCGGGGGGACGCTGGCCCGCGCCGGGCGCGTACGGATTGCGGACGGGATCCACGCGAGGACTTTATCCAACTATCTAGCGCAAGTCTTAGACACGCCTAGACGACGGTAGTCGAGGATGCACGCGACACCACCGCCGCGTGATGGCGGGCGCGATCTTCCTCGCGGACACATCCATTTACGTGCGGATCTGACGCGATCTCACCCGCCGGCGCGTTCGGCGGCCAGCCGCTCCACCAGGGTGCGGACGTCGCGCCGCTCGATGGCCGCGGCCATCACCTCCGGGAAAGCGTCGGGCGTGCACGCGAACGCCGGCACGCCGAGCGCCGCGAGCGCCGCGGCGTTCTCCCTGTCGTAGTCCGGCGCACCGTCGTCGTTCAGCGACAGCAGCACGATCACCTGCACGCCGTTCGCGACAAGGGCGGCCACCCGGCGCAGCATCTGCTGGGCCGAGCCACCCTCGTACAGATCGGTGATCAGCACCAGGATCGTGTCGCGGGGCTTGGTGATCAGGCTCTGCGCGTACACGAGGGCCCGGTTGATGTCGGTGCCGCCGCCCAACTGCGTGCCGAACAGCACCTCGACGGGGTCGGCGAGCATCTCCGTCAGGTCGACGATCGCCGTGTCGAAAACCACGAGCGACGTGCGCAGCGACCGCAGCGACGCCAGCACCGAGGCGAAGATCCCCGCGTACACCACCGAGCTGGCCATCGAGCCGGACTGGTCCACGCACAGCACCACCTCGCGGTGCACCGCGTTGGACCGCCGTCCGTAGCCGACCAACCGCTCGGGCACCACCGTGCGCAGGTCGGGCTGGTAGTGCTTGAGGTTCAGCCGGATCGTCCGATCCCAGTCGATGTCCTGGTGGCGGGGCCGGCTGATCCGCACGGCCCGGTTGAGCGCACCCGTCACGGCCGCCCGCGTCCGCTGGGTGACCCGGCGCTGCAGGTCTTCGACCACCTTGCGCACGACGGCGCGCGCCGAGCGTCGGCTGGCCTCCGGCATCACCCGGCCGAGGGCGAGCAGCGTGCCGACGAGGTGGACGTCGGGTTCGACGGCGTCGAGCATCTCCGGTTCCAGGAGCAGCCGCTGCAGGCCCAGCCGTTCGATCGCGTCGGACTGCATGACCTGCACGACGCTCGACGGGAAGTACCGCCTGATGTCGCCGAGCCAGCGGGCCACCCGGGGAGCCGACGCGCCGAGGTCGCCACCGCGGCCACCCGCCGGGGTGCCCTCCTCGCCTGCCGCAGGCGTTGAGCCGCCGTACAGCGCCGCCAGCGCCGCGTCCATCCCGGCGTCGGACGGCGACAGCGACTCCCCGGTGCCGTCGGCGTCGCCCCCGCCGAGCACCAGCCGCCACCGTCGCATCCGGTCCTCACTCATCGGGGACTCCCAGCAAGGCACGAACGGTCGCCAGCACGATCTCGCCACGCTCGTGCGGCCCGGCCGCCACCGTGACGGCCCGGCCGAGATTACGCACCCGCTCACCGATCGCCCGCCGTTGCGGCGCCGGGAACGCGCCGAACGTGCGTCGCAGCAACGGGACGACCTCGGTGAACGCGTCGTCGGGGATGCCGGCCAACCATTGGTCGACGAGGCGCAGCAGCGGCTCGTCGTGCACCAGCACCAGCCCGCCGCCGGCGACGAAGCCCTCGATCCAGCCGGCGCCCCGGGCCGGCGGCACGCCGACGGTGAGCACCTGGGCGAGCCGACGGCCGGCCTCCTCGCGGGCGATCCGGCCGGCGTCGACGAGCAGCCGCGCGATCCGGCCGGCGAGCAGCCCGGGCAGGTCGTCTCGATCGACGACGCGCGCCAGCGCGTCGTACCACTCGCCCGCGTCGGCCTCCAGCAGGGGGATCGCGCTGTGGACGCCGTCCAGCCTGGCCCGCATCGCGCGGGTGGCGTCGTCGTCGAGGTTGGTGAGCGCCTTCGGCAAACCGATCCGGATTCGGGTGAGCATCGTCGCGGTGACCACCCGCAGCGAACCGACGTCGGTCCCCCGCACGTCGCCGTAGCGCAGGGTGCGGGCCAGCGCGGGCAGCGCGTCCATGAGGTGCGCCACGTCGGTGTCCAGCGCCATCCGCTCATCGAGCGCGGCGAGCACCGGGGCCAGCGCATCGGGCAGGTCGGCCAGCAGGCACTTCTCGACGAGGGTCGTCACGTCGCCGAGCGTCACCGCCGTGCCGGCCTCCTCGACGGCGACCGCCGTCGCGGCCGCGAGCACCGTGGCGCCGTACCCGCTGGCGGCGATCACGTCGACGGCGAACTCCGGCTCCCACTCGAGCCGCCACGACTCCCAGAACGTGCCCTTGCCGCGCCGCTGCTCCAGCGGCTGCCCCCACGGCACATCGAGCAGTCGCAGCCGGTGCAGCAGCCGGCTGCGGTCGGCGTCGATGCCCCGGCGCAGGTCGAGGTCGAGGTCGCGGGCCAGGGCCGACGGCGGCAGCCGCAGGCTGCGTTGGGTGGCGGCCAGATCGCGGGCGAGCGGCACGCCGGGCATGTCGGCAGGGATCTCGCCCAGCCGCTCACCGACGACGAGCTTGCGGTTGACCAGTTGCACGCGCAGTTCGTCGCCGTCGCAGAGCACGGCCCGGGTGGCCTCGGTGACCTCGGCCAGCCCGGCAAGCGGCCGCCCACGCAGGGTGGCCAGCGCGTCGGCGAGCCGCACCGCCTCGATGATGTGCGCGCTGGAGATCGGCAGGCCCTCGCCGCGCAGCACCCCGGCCACGGCTGTCATCCACCGCTCGATCACCCGGTCGGGCGCCGTGAACAGGTGGTGGTACCAGCCCGGCGACGAGACGCCCGCGCCGTAGCCCTGCCAGGAGGCCAATCGTCCGTGCGTCCACGGCACCCAGGTCATACCGATGCGGGTCTTCGCCAGGCCCTTGAGCGTGCGGGCGTCGGCGGCGGCCGGCGGCAGCGGGTCGGTGAGCGCGGGCACGTGCCAGGCCCCGCACACCACGGCGACCCGGTCGTGCGTCCTGCGGGCGGTGCGCAGTGCCTGCCGCATGTGCGCCTCGCGCCGGTCCTCGTGCAGCTTCTCGCGCGGCGGCGGCTCGGGCGCGGCCTGCCGCACCACGCCCATGGCGGAGGCGATCGCCTCGAACGGCGCCATCGGGTCATCCGTCGACTCGGCGATCTGGTGCTCGACGACGTCCTCCCACCAGCGCTCGGGATCGTCGTACCCGGCGACCGCGGCGAGCGCACCGATGGGGTCCCGGCGCGCCAGGGCGTCGGGGTCGGCCGGGTCGGCGCCCGTGCCTTCTGGCACCGCGTCGCCGTCGGGCTCGGCCACCACGGGCGGCTCGCTCTGCGCGTCGGCTTTCTTGCGCGACGTGAACCGGACGCCCGCCGGCAGATCGCAGAAGCGGACCGGGACCTTGGCCTCGAGCGCCCAACGGATGGCCTGCCATTCGGGGGAGAAGTCGCCGAACGGCCAGAACGCCGCGCGCGCCGCCGGGTCACCGTGCTGCGGGTAGGCGAGCAGGGCGACGGGCGGGCGCAGGTCTTCGTGGCCGGCCCACTCGATCAGCTTGTCGGCCTCGGGCGGCCCCTCGATGAGCACGATGTCGGGCTGGTAGGCCTCCAGCGCCCGCCGCACCGCGCGCGCCGACCCCGGCCCGTGGTGCCTGACCCCGAGCAGCCTGGTGTCAGGCACCGGCCCTCGCGGCCCGGTAGAAGTCGCGCCATCCGTCGCGCTCGCGCACCACCGTCTCCAGGTACTCCTGCCACACGACGGCGTCGGACACCGGGTCCTTCACCACCGCACCGACGATGCCGGCCGCCACGTCCGGCGCGCGCAGCACCCCGTCACCGAAGTGTGCCGCCAGCGCGATCCCGTTGACCAGCACGGAGATCGCCTCCGCGGTGGACATGGTGCCGCTGGGCGACTTGAGCTTGGTGCGCCCGTCTTCGGTGCTGCCGGAGCGCAGCTCCCGGAACACGGTGACGACGCGGCGGATCTCCTCGTACGCCGGCGGCAGGTCGGGCAGTTCCAGCGAGCGGCCGAGCGCGGTGACGCGGCGGGAAACGATGTCGACCTCCTGCTCGGCGTCGGCCGGCACCGGCAGGACGACGGTGTTGAACCGCCGCCGCAGCGCGCTGGACAGGTCGTTGACGCCGCGGTCGCGGTCGTTGGCCGTCGCGATGAGGTTGAAGCCCTTGCGGGCGGCCACCTCGGTGCCGAGCTCCGGGATCGGCAGCACCTTCTCGGAAAGCACGGTGATCAGCGAGTCCTGGACGTCGGACGGGATGCGGGTGAGCTCCTCGACGCGGGCGATCGTGCCCGTCGCCATCGCCTTGAGCACCGGGCTCTCGACCAGCGCTGCCCGGGTGGGGCCCTCGGCGAGCAGGCGGGCGTAGTTCCAGCCGTACCGGATCGCCTCCTCGGGAGTGCCGGCCGTGCCCTGCACCATGAGCGACGAGTCGCCGCTGATCGCGGCCGTGAGGTGCTCCGACACCCAGGTCTTCGCGGTGCCGGGGACGCCGAGCAGCAGCAGCGCCCGGTCGGTGGCGAGGGTGGCGACGGCCACCTCCATCAGCCGGCGCGGGCCGATGTATTTCGGCGAGATGCCGGCTGCCTCGTCGCCCATCAGATAGGTGACGACGGCCTGCGGCGAGAGCCGCCAGCCGGGCGGCTTCGGGCGCTCGTCGCCGGCGGCGAGCAGCTCCAGTTCGGTGGCGTACTCGTCTTCGGCGTGCCGCCGGACAATATCGGTCACTTGGCGAGCTCCTCGTGCATCTCTTGGCGGAAGCGCAACACATCGGTCAGCTGGTCGAGGGTGCCGAGGCGGGGGTCGGCCGGGCGGTCCTCCGCGAACGCCTCCCGCATCCGGTACACGGCGTCGACAGTGGACACACCGCCGGCGGAGCCGGCGAGGGCGGCGGAGCCGGCGTGGCCGGCCAGCGCGAGCGGCAGCCGGGTGCCGGCGAGTGTCACCAGGCCGGCGAGCCGCCAGGTGGACGCGCCGCCGCGCACCAGCACGGCGATCGCGGCCAGCGCGGCGTCGGCGAGGCCGGCCGGCCAGGGCCGCGGGCACAGTTCGAGCAGCCGCTCGACGCCGGCCGCCGTCGCCCGGCCCGGGTCGTTGCGCAGCACGTCGGCGGCCCGCTCGGCCCGCTGCTGCTCCGGCAGCGCCTCGTACAGCGCCTCCAGCAGCAGCCTGTCGTCGGGGCGCTGGGCCGCCGTCGCCTCCGGCCAGAGCCGGTCGACGAGCGCGGCCGCCCACTCGCCGTTGCCCTGCGCGGCGGCGGCCCGGCCCAGCCCCCGGCGCACCACCCCGGCCCACTCGTCGGGCAGCGGCAGCCGCAGCAGGTCGTCGGGAGTGCCCCAGGTGGCCATCGGCGTGCGGGCCAGCACCTCCTCCAGCCACCACGCGCGTTGCCCGACGCCGGCCGGCGCCCGCGGCGTCACCCCATCGCGCTGCATGCCCAGGTCGCACTGGCCGGGCGGTCGCACGTCGACGCGGTGCGCGCCGATCCGCAGGCAGGTCCGGGCCCGCCCGGCCATCCGGGCGCCGTAGCGGCTGTTCGGCAGCCTGGCCAGCAGGTCCAGCGCGGTGCCGCGCACCTCGCGACGCGGGTCGTCGAGCGCCCGTTCGAGCAGTTCCTGATCGGCGGTGGACAGCCCGATGTCGAGGGTGCCGAGCAGCGCGGACCTGTCGTCGGCGCCCTCCTCGTCCCAGGTGGACTCCAGCAGTTCGCGGCCGGCCGCCGGATCGCGGCGGCGAACGGCGGTGAGGTGGCCGATGCGCCGGCCGATCGGCGCGAGGTCCCAGGGCTCGGTGAGTTCCCGCTCGTCGGCCTCGCCGAGCAGGTACCGCCAGTCGGCGCGCTGGGCGGCGAGCCACCGGCCGCGCTCGCCGCCGGCCGCGAGCAGCGCGGGCCGCAGCCGCCGGTGCCGGCGGCCGAGGTCGAGCAGGGCCGGCAGCAGTTCGCCGGCGGCGAGCCGGCCGGCCTCCAGCCACTCGTCGACGAGTTCCAGCCGGGTCTCGGCACCCCGCCCGTCGATGCTGGTGAACGGGTCGAGCAGGCCGGCCAGGCGGGCGGTTGCGGCCGCGGATGCCAGTGGCGCCTGGTCGGGGGGCGCGGGTTCCGGCAACGCGACGTCGTGAGCGGCGTCGACGCCGGCCCGCCTGCGCAGGCCCAGCGCGGCGGCGGAGTCCAGCAGGCCGACGGCCCCGCCGGCGGCCGGGCGCCGATCGGTGCCGACGAGAGCGGCGGCCACCACCTCCGACCACGTGGTCACAGCTCGACCACCCGACCGTCGACGAAGGCCGAGATCGGACGGATGCCGGCCGGACCGTACTCGCCCATGACCCGGCACGCCCGCCCGCCGGCGGCGGCGATCAGCGGCCAGTGCTCCCCGCGGACGGGCAGCGCCGTGCCGTCGGCCTCGACCAGGTGGGTGGTGGTGGGGTGGACCGCCGCCAGCAGCACCGGCCAGCGGTCCAACCACGGGTCGCCGGCCAGCGCGGCGGCCCAGGAGTCGAGCGCGCCGGCGATCGGGTCGGCCGGCGGTTCGGGCGCCTCGGGTCCGGCGCAGACCGTGCCGGCCCGGCCGGCCACCAGCGCCCGCAGCGGCGTGGCGCCGGGGTAGTAGCAGAGGTCGGCCTCCACGACGGTGCCGACCGTGAAGTCGATCGGGAGGCTCTGGCCGGGCCCGGCGAACGACAGGACCAGCGCCATCCGCCCGGTGCCGCAGCCGCGCAGCCACACCCGCCGGCTGCTCAGCTGGTCGTCGATCTCGTCGCGGATGCCGAGCACCGCCCACGCGTCGGGCACCGGTGGGGTGGCGAGCACCTCGTCGCGGCTCACCGGGATGCCCACCCGGCTGGCGACGGTGGCGGCGAGCGGCGGGGGCAACTCGTCGAGGCGGGCGTACCCGGCCGCCAGCAACCGCAGCAGGGCGAGCTCGGTGACCAGCCGCTCCGGGTCGCCGCTGACGGCTGCCCCGGCGAGCCGGCGCACCAGCCCGGCCGCGCCGCGGGCCTGCGCGTCGACGAGCCGGGCGGCCAGCGTGTCGAACGGTTCGTAGCCGACGATGGTGAGCCCGGCGATGCCGCTGGCCACCTGGTCGGCAAGCCACCTGTCGAGTTCGGACATGCCGGCGGCGACGCGGTCGGCGCGGCGGGCGACGGTCTTCGGGTTGACCTCGCGCGGCTTCCCGGTCACCGCCTCCCGGCGGGCGGTGCGCGCCGCCTGCCGCAGCGACCAGTCGTGCACCCATGCCGGCGGCTCGGCCGCGGCGACCTTGCCCGCCGCCCAGCGCAGCAACAACGCGAGCACGTGCTTGCACGGGACCTTGCGGCTGGGGCAGGAACAGTGGTACGCCGGGTGCTCGCCCAGCGTGGCGATGCACTGGTACGGCGCCGACGCGCTGCCCCGGCTGCGGCCCCACACGAGATCGCTTTCCGCTCCCGAATCAGACCAGCGGGAGTCGCCGATCAGCAGTTGCGCGGCGCGCTGGGCGGGCACGTCGGGAGCGAGCGCGAGCACCCGCTCCGCGCTCCACGGTTCCGCTGCTTGGACGACGTCGATGTGGGACATCGCATCGCAGCGTAATGAAGACGTACGACACTTGCGTAAACCGGCTGCACCAGGGGTAAGGAGCCAGACATGACGCCCATTCGAACCGCAGCCCGCACACTGCTCGGCGCGCTGTTCGTCGGCAGCGGGTGGATGGCGCTTCGCCACCCGGACCGGCTCGTGCCGAAGGCGAAGCCGGTGACCGACCGCCTGTCGCCGGCACTGCAGGCGGCCAGCCTGCCCACCGAAGCGGAGACGCTCGTCAAGGTCAACGGCGCCGTCCAGTTGGCGGGGGGACTGCTGCTGGCCACCGGTCATCTGACCCGGCCGGCCGCGGCGGCGCTGGCCGTCTCCGTGGTCCCGTCGACGCTCGCGGCCCACCCGTTCTGGACCGAGGCCGACCCGCAACGCCGCGCCGACCAGCGGGTCCAGTTCGCCAAGAACCTGGGCCTCCTCGGCGGCCTGCTGTACGCGGCGGTGGATCGCGGCGGCCGGCCCAGCCTGGTCTGGCGCACCCGGTACGCGGCCCGCGACGCCCGCCGCAGCGCGAAGGCGCTCGGCGCGACGGCGGGGATGTCCGGTGCGCTCGCGGCGACCCGGGCCCGCGGCCTCGCTCGGCGCGCCGGTGGCGCGGTGGGCGAGTCGGTCGGCAATGCCGCCTGGCGGGCCAGCACGGCCGCGTCGGACGCGGGCCGGTCGGTCCGCCGCACGGCGCGGACCGCACGGCGCGAGGCCAGGCTGGCGGCGCGCGCCGTCCAAGTCGGCCGCCGCCTCCCGTTCTGACCTCTTTTACGATCTTGGCCGGTGCCGCCTCGCAGGGCGGCGCCGGCCAAGATTCACGTGAAACATCGCAGGTTGTTACGGGCAGTTGACCCACTCGTCGGTGCCGTCAGCGAACACCTGGTGCTTCCAGATCGGCAGCCGCTTCTTCGCCTCGTCGACGAGCCGTGCGCACGCGGCGAACGCCGCCGCCCGGTGCGCCGTCGATACCGCGGCGGCCAGCGCCACGTCGCCGATCGCCAGCGCGCCCACCCGGTGCGACACCGCCACCGCGATCACGTCAGGGTCGGCCGCGATCTCCGCCGCCACCTCGGCCAGCACCGCCGCGGCGGTGGGGTGCCCCTCGTACGTCAGCTCGCGCACCGACCGGCCGTCGTCGTGGTCGCGCACCACGCCGCAGAACGACACGACGGCGCCGGCCGCCGGATCGGCCACCGCGCGCTCGTGGGCGGCGACGTCGAGGGGATCGGTGGTCACGGCCGTCGTGACGGTTGCGGTAGTCGTCATGGCAGGGCCACCAACGGGACGACGGAACCGGCGGTTCCGGTGGTGCCGGGCGCGATGACCGCGAACCCGACGGACTGGGCCAGCCCCCGCAGCATCGCGGAGTTGTTGTGGGCCAGCGGGTAGGCGAGCCCGTCGACGGCGTCGCGGCGCACCAGGGCCAGGTGCGTGTAGCCGCCCCGGCCGGGAACGTCGGCGCCGAGCGTCACGGACCCGAGCGCCGGCAGCGGCCGCCCGGCGAGCCCGGCGAGCAGCGGCGCGACGAGCGACACGAGCGCGACGACGGCCGACTGCGGGTTGCCCGGCAGCCCGGCCACGAACCGGCCGCCCGGCAGAGCCGACACCAGCATCGGAAACCCGGGCCGCACCTCGACCGTGTTGACGACGTACTCGGCGTCCAGCTCCTTGAGCGCGGGGTGCAGGTGGTCGACCGGGCCGTGCATGGTGCCGCCCGTGGTGCACACGACGTCGGCACCGGTGTCCAGGGCGGCGCGTAGGGCGTCCACGTGCGCGTCGAGCGTGTCGGGCACCGGGACGACCGCCGGCTGTGCGTCGGCGCCGAGCCGGCCGAGCCAGGCGGGGACCTGCGGCCCGAGCGCGTCGCGCACCTTGCCGCCGCCCGACGCGCCGTGCACGAGCAGTTCGTCGCCGAACACGACGGTGGCCACCCGCGGCGCCGGGCGGACGAGCAGCTCGTCGTGGCCGGCCGAGGCGGCCAGCCCCAGCACACCAGGGGTGATCGGGGTGCCGGCCGGCAGCAGCTCCTCGCCGGCGGCCGCTTCGTCGCCGGTCTCCCGCCACTCCGGCAGGTCGCGCGGCCGACCGTCGACGAGGCCGGCGCTGACCGTCGAGTCCTCGATCCGCAGGATCGCGGTGGTGCCGACCGGCACCATCGCGCCGGTGGCGATCTCGACGCAGGTGCCGTCGGCGGGCAGGTCCGGCGCGGGCGAGCCGGCCAGCACCCGCCCGGTGATCCGCCACGGACCCGCACCGCGCACGGCCCAGCCGTCGACGCTGGAGGTCGGGAAAGCCGGCATCGGCGCCCGGGCGGTCAACGGCTCGGCCAGCGTGCGGCCGTCGGCCTCGGCGACCGGCACCGCGACGGGCGGTCGGGCGGCGGCGGCTCCGGCGGCGTGCGCGGCCGCGCGGGCGGCGAGCCACGCCATCGGGCTGCTGGTTGTCACGCGCCCAAGACTATGCCGTCAGTGGTCGCCGCCGCGGAGCTGGTCCACCGCGTGCGCGAGGATCGGGCCGAGCACCTTCAGGCCGTCCTTCGCCCCGCCGCGCGAGCCCGGCAGGTTGACCACGAGCGTGCGCCCGGCCACGCCGGCCAGGCCGCGGGACAGCACCGACGTGGGCACCGCGGCACGGCTGACCGCCCGCAGCGCCTCGGCGATTCCGGGAATCTCGTAGTCCAGCACGTCCCGGGTCATCTGCGGAGTGGCGTCGGTCGGGTTGATTCCCGTCCCCCCGCTCGTGACAACCACGTCGAAGCCGGCGCCGACGGCGGCGCGCAACGCCTCGCGGACCGGCGGCCCGTCCGGAACCACGACCGGATCGCCGACCTCGCACCCGAGCTCGCGCAGGCCGGCCACGAGCAGCGGGCCGCTGGTGTCTTCGTAGACACCGGCCGAGGCGCGGTTGGACGCGACGATCACCCGCGCCTTCACGGCCGGACCCACAGGCCGGTCTTGCCGCCCTCCTTGCGGAGCACCCGGACGTCGCTCAGCGAGGCCGCCGGGTCGACCGCCTTGATCATGTCGATCATCGCGAGGCCGGCGGCCGCGACCGCGGTGAGCGCCTCCATCTCGACACCGGTGCGGTCGGCGGTACGCACGGTGGCCTCGATGTCGACGGCGCTGTCGCGCAGAGTGATATCTACCGATACGCCGTGCAATGAAATCGGATGACACAGCGGTATCAGATCCGGCGTGCGTTTCGCGCCCATGATGCCGGCGATGCGGGCGGTCGCGACGGCGTCGCCCTTGGGCAACGAGTCCCGCTGCAGCAACTCGATGACGGCCGTGGTAGTGGTCACCGTGCCGGCGGCGACTGCGCGCCGAATCGTGACGTCTTTTCCGGACACATCCACCATGCGCGCGGCGCCCTTGGCGTCCACATGGGTGAGTTGCGGTTCAGCCACCCGTCTCAGAGTACGCACATTCTGTGCGACACCTTCGACCAAGGTATCCGGCAAGAATACGCATTGACGAGATCCACGGTTCTTCTGCAGTTGCAAGATCGCGAACCACGCCCGGCTGGACGCGCCGCGTCGAGCGCGGGCGCCGTCGCGTGCGTTTGCCTCGTTCTCCTGCACGTGCATGGCGTGCAGCTGATCACGCGGCACGGGAATGCTCATCGAAGTGCGGTAACATTGCGTGACGAAACAATCGCCCTTCCGCTAACAATTACTATCCAAGTTAGCAAATGACGAATCGAGGGACATTCTTCCTGGACGCAGCGGTCGCTGACGACTAGGTTCCTCAGTGAAGGGCCAACTACCTCCGGAAACATCGGAGTCGCTAGCACAGGTCGATCAACATCAACCAGGAGGATGTCGTGCGCGACTGGATCTGGCACTAACCCAGAGTAATCATGGCGTCGCAGGGCGGTCGTTCCGTGTATTGACAGCCACGTACTGTCTCGGGTCACGATGTTTCTGTGACGAACAGGCCGGCGTTCGATCGAGCACGGTGGTTGACACCTACCGTGTACTCGATTGCTACGTTGGCGGCGTTTGTTTTCATATTTGCCATATCGCGGATAGCTCCCTATTGGGACCCCGGATGGCAACCGATCTTTCTCGTGTTGTTTGTGGTCGCACTTCAATCCACAAACATCGTCAGTCGCATGAGGGCCACGCTTATCGGCGTGGTCCCTGCGTCTGTTGCGGTGTTGGCATGCGTGACCTACGCGTCCCCAGCGGAAGCCATCATCTACACGGGGATCGGCACACTCATCGCCAAATTGCTGATTGTCCGGCTGCCCAGCGTCAAAACCGTCTTCAACGCCTCCAAGGAAACGCTCGCGGCAGCGGCGGCGGGTGCCGCCGCGTATGGTGTCGGCTTCGTTCCTCTCAGCGAGGCAACAGCGGCCCGTAGTACCGCCACCGACATCGTGGCGCTGTCCGTGGCCGCCGGTGCGTACTCCCTCGTCGACGAGTTGATTTCCGTACCCGTCCTGTCACTCGCGAGCGGGCTGCCGCTACGCCAGATCCTGCTGACCAACATTGACGTGCGGTACGGCATCAAGCTCGGCGGCCTGGCCGCGACGATCGGCTTGTACTTCGGCCTGCTGCGAAGCGACCTGCTGCTGCTGGGCCTGCCGGTTCTGGTCTACGGGTTGCACCTCACGTCGGCGATGCGGATCCGCACCCGCACCGAGCGGGAAACCTGGCAGCGCCTGGCGCGCGCCACCGACGAGTTCAACTCGGTCGACTTCGACGGTGTCCTGCGCACCGCGGTCATCCGTGCGGCAGAGCTGTTCTCCGTCGACGAGGTCGAGGTCGAGGTGTACGACCCGCCGCGGGTCGTGCGGGGCCACGCCCACGACGTCCTCTATGACGGCCCGCCCGGCAACTCGCCGCACTCGAAGTACCAGGCCATTCCGATCGACCTGGCGACGTCGGCGAACGAGGCTTCACTCGGTGAGCTTCGTCTGCTCCTGCGCGGCGGCGAGATCACGCTGTCCGAGCGGGAGACCTTCACCCTCGCGACGTTCGCCGCGGCGCTGTGCACAGCCGTGCGCAACGCGACCACGTTCGCCGAGACCCAGCGGCTGGCTGAGAGCCACGCACGCGCCGCGGCGCTCGACCCGCTGACCGAACTGCCCAACCGCCGCCGGCTGGCCGAGTACGGGGCGCAGGTGCTCGCGGCCCGGCCGCCCAACGGCGCCATCGCGCTCCTGCTCATCGACCTGAACCATTTCAAGGAGATCAACGACACGCTCGGCCACACCGCCGGCGACCAGGTACTGGTGGAGTGCGCGAAGCGGCTGGACGCGACCGCGCAGCCCGACGACCTGGTCGCCCGCCTCGGCGGCGACGAGTTCGCCATCCTTCTTGTCGGCCTGTCCGCGCCGGCGCTGGCGCTGTCCCGTGCCCACGCACTGGTCGCCTCGCTGAGCCCGCCGATGGAGGTCGACGGCGTCCGGGTCTCGGTCGAGGCCAGCGGCGGCGTCGCGATGGCTGCCAGCCATGCGAGCGGAAAGCGGACGGTGGAGGAACTGCTCCGCCGCGCCGACGTCGCGATGTACCAGGCCAAGCGGCAGGGCCAGGCGGTGAACCTGTTCGAGGCGTCCCGCGACACGGCCGACACGATGTCGTTGTCGCTGGGCGGCGAGATCGCGCGCGCCATCGCCGACAACGAGTTCGTCCTCTACTTCCAGCCGATCGTCGACCTGGGCACCGGTGACGCCGTCGGCGCGGAGGCCCTCGCCCGCTGGGCCCATCCCCGGCACGGTGTTCTGCCGCCCGGCCAGTTCCTCGACTCGATCGAGCGCTCCGGCCAGTTGGGCGCGTTCACCGAGGCGGTGCTCGACCAGGCGCTCACGGCGGTCGGCGACTGGCACGCCGAGGGCTTCGACATGCCGGTGTCGGTCAACGTGACGCCGCGCAGCCTGCTCGATCCGACCTTCCCCGACATGGTCGAGCGGCAGTTGGCGGGGCGTGAGGAGCTGGCGTCCAAGCTCATCATCGAGCTGACCGAGAGCGTGACGCTGAGCCAGCTCGAGGTCGTCGACGAGGTCCTGCGGCGGCTGCGGCAGCTCGACATCCAGCTGGCGCTGGACGACTTCGGCACCGGCTACTCGTCGCTGGCCACGCTCGCCCGCGTCCCTGTGCAGGAGCTGAAGATCGACCGCAGCTTCGTCGCGGCGATGGACGCCCCGACGGAGGCCGCGGTGGTGCGCTCGACGATCGAACTCGGCCGCAGCCTCGGCCTGGTCGTGGTCGCCGAGGGTGTGGAGAGCGAGCGGCAGCGGACGCGGCTTTGGGAGTCCGGCTGCCCGTGGGCGCAGGGTCACCTGTTCGCCCGGCCGACGCCGTTGCCGAAGCTGATGGCCCTGCTCATCGCCGGCCCGGGCGGCAAGCGCGGCCGGCTGGCCGAGCCGCTGCACGAGGCGGGTGCGGTGATCCGGATGCCGCCGAGCCGTCGGGCCCGGCCGCAGCAGGCAGCCGAGGGTTCGTAGGTACCGATGCGTCGGCCGCGGCGGTGACCTACCGCGACCGCCGTGCGGCCGGTGCCGACCTGGCCCGCCGGTTGGCCGCCTTTGCCGGCCGCTCCGATGTCGTGGTCCTCGGCCTGGTGCGCGGGGGAGTGCCGGTGGCGGTTGAGGTCGCCGCCAGGCTGAACGCACCGCTCGACGTGCTGATCGTCCGCAAGCTGGGCGTGCCCTGGGCGCCGGAGGTCGCGTTCGGGGCGCTCGGGCCGGCCGGCGTGAAGGTGCTCAACGAGCGGGTGGTCGCGCGGCTGGAACCGTCGGCGGTGCGGTCGGTGGTACGGCGGGAGCAGGCCGAACTGAGCCGGCGCGAGCGCCAGTACCGGGGCGGCCGGCCGGCCCTCGACCTCACCCGGCGCACCGCGATCGTCGTCGACGACGGGCTGGCGACCGGAGCGAGCGCCCGCGCGGCGATCGCGGCGGCGCGGCGGCTGGGCGCGGCGGCAGTGGTGCTCGCCGTCCCGGTTGGGGCGCGTGATTCGGTGACGGCGCTGGCGGCGGTGGCCGACGAGGTGGTGTGCCCGCTGGTCCCGGCCCCGTTCGGCGCCGTGAGCCGGTACTACGACGATTTTCGACAGGTCGATGACCATGAGGTGGTGACGCTGCTGGCGGCAGGCGACCCTTGATATTGGAACCGGGAAATACTTGAGGATGGGACATCGATGAGCATTCCGCTCGTGTGCGTCAACGGGGTGGTACCGCCGGAACTGACGTTTGCCAGGCTGGCGCGCGACGTGACCGAGCGGCCGGTGCGGCTGCACGACCTGGTCGGGTACCGGGAGGAGTTGCCGCCCGGCTACGGCGTCGACACCGAGTTGCACGCGCTCGGCGACGCGGTGGACGGGCGGGCGCACCTGCTCGGCTACTCCGCCGGCGCGAGCGTGACGCTGGCGTTCGCCGCCGCCTACCCGGACCGGGTGGCGTCGTTGACGCTGGTCGAGCCGCCGTGGATCGGCTATCCGGACGGCACCGCGTTCCAGGCCGGCATGGACACGGTCATGCTCGACACCCCGGCCGACCGGCGGTGGGAGACCTTTCACGAGCTGCTCACCAGGCCGGGCGCCGACGTTCCCCCGCCGCCGCCGAACCCGCCGCCATGGGCGCCCGGCCGGGTCGCCCGCGGCGAGGACGTGTGGCGGGCGTTGCGAACACACGCGATTCCCATCGAGCAACTACGGCCGATCAAGGCGCCCGTCTATCTGCCGGTGGCGGCCGACAGCCACCCGTGGTTCACCGATGCGGCGTACCGCCTGGCCGGCGGCTTTTCGGCCGCGACAGTCGAGATGTACCCGGGTAATCACGTCCGGCCGCCCCACGTGAGCGCCGCCGAACGGTTCGTGGCCGCCCTGCGGACGCTGTGGGCGGCGGCCGGCGATCCTTCTCCCTGGCCTTCCCGCTGACCGCCTAGACGATCGCCATGTCCACGAAGCGCGACAGGTGCAGCTGTGCCGCGACGGTGATGGTGTCGGTGGGGCCGTTACGGTGCTTGGCGACAATGAAGTCGGCCTCGCCGGCGCGCGGGGACTCCTTGTCGTAGTAGTCGTCACGGTGCAGAAGTATGACAACGTCCGCATCCTGCTCAATTGATCCGCTTTCGCGCAAATCAGATAGTTGTGGTCGCTTGTCGGTGCGCTGCTCGGGCCCGCGGTTGAGCTGGCTCACCGCCACCACCGGGCACTCGATCTCCTTGGCCAGCAGCTTCAGGCCACGGGACAGCTCCGCAACCTCCTGCTGACGGCTCTCGGTGCGCTTCGGCGAGGTCATCAGCTGCAGGTAGTCGACCACGATGAGCTTCAGATCGTGCCGCTGCTTGAGCCTCCTGGCCTTCGCCCGGATCTCCATCAGCGTCATGCTCGGGGTGTCGTCGACGAACAAGGGGGCCTCGCTGATCTCGCCCATGCGCCGCGCCAGCTTCGTCCAGTCGTCATCGGAGAGCTGGCCGGACCGCAGCACGTGTAGTGGAACCCGCGCCTCGGCCGAGAGCAGCCGCATCACAATCTCGACCTTGCTCATTTCCAGCGAGAAGATCGCGCTGGCCAAATTGTTCTTGACCGAGGCCGCCCGCACGAAGTCCATTCCCGCGGTCGAGTTGTGCGTCGGGATCATCGATCGACCGGCCAGGTAGAGGTGGTCTTCGTTGTCTACGGTGACGCACCGGACGGGAACGCTGGCCACCGGCTCGACCGAGACGACGTACCGCATGCCGGTGCACGCCGATCCGGCTGTGCGGCACCGAGCCCGGTGCGCGTCGCGCTTGCGGGTCAGACGGAAGACCTCGTCGGCGGTCGAGAGGTTCAGGGTGTACGCGATCGAGGTCGCTTCGGTGCGGCCCTTGACGCGACTCGTCGTGACGGTGCACCGATAGCCGAGGCTGTGCACCAACTCCTGGACGCCCTCCATCAGACGCGTCGATGTCGATGTGAACTGAACGTTCCCGGTCGGGGTAACGGTTCCATCCGTATCGAGCAGTCCGGCAAGGAGCGCACGGCGCTGTTCCTCCGAGGCCCGCAGGTAAGCGGCCGGAACATGCTTGTTGCCGACGAGATGTTCCACCATTTCGGGGTCGGCGGTGGTGAATCCGGATGCATCGGAATGTCCATCGCCCAACCAGACGCCCAGGGTGTACGGGGCGATGGGCAGGTCGTCCACATGGGGCAGGTCGAGCGGGCGACAGTTCTCGATCGCGTGGTTCAATCTGCCACCAGCCGAGACACGCAACGTTTCGGACATCTCGCCTGTGGTGACGACGTCGGAGTGGACGGCGCGAGGGTAACTGCCGGCGACCGTGCCGGCCTCTGCCCTGGCGGAACGCAACACATGGCGGAGACGGGTACCGACCGTAAGAGTCGCGTGGCCGACGCTGACGAGCTGGTCCGGTTTGGCGAGCGCACATCGGACAGCCGCACCTACGGCCGATCGTGCCTGCTCGTCCCGGTGGTGGGATCGCTTGATCCCGGCGCGCCGGCGACGGCCGGCGCGGGTGGTCGTCTTCCACAGGTGGTCTGCGTCGGCGACGATGGCCGATCCGTCGGAGAACGTGACCCGGTAACACGGGCGGCCGTACATGACATCGAAAGCGCGCCGAACCGTGGTCGGCCGGCCGTCGGCACCAAGGAGTTGATCGCCTTCGGTGATGGCGCCCATCGTCGTCCATCCGGTCGGTGTCGGGACCGGGGTGTCGAGCGCGAGAGCCTTACCCAGACCGGGCCGCCCGGCAACGATGATCAACTGGCCGCCGTGCAGGCCGTTCAGAAGGCGGTCCAGGTCGGTGAAGCCGGTGGGCACGCCGGTCATCACGCCGCCCTGCGCCCCGACCGCCTCGATCTCGTCGAGGGTGGGCTGCAGCAGCTCGGCGAGGATGGCGAAATCGTCGCCGCCGCGCCGCTCGGTGACGTTGTAGATCTCCTGCTGCGCGAGGTCGACGGTGTCGTCGACGTCGCGGCCGCCGGAGCCGGCCGCGCCGTAGCCGAGCTGCACGATCCGGGTGCCTGCCTCGACCAGCCGACGCAGCACCGCCCGCTCGGCGACGATGCGCCCGTAGTACGACGCGTTGGCGGCTGTCGGGACGATGGCCACCAGGTCGTGCAGGTAGGGCACGCCGCCGATGCGGTTCAGGTCGCCCGAGTCTGCCAGCGCCGCCGCCACCGTGATGGGGTCGGCCGGCTCGCCGCGGCCGTAGAGGTCGAGCACCGCGTCGAAGATGGTGGCGTGCGCCGGGCGGTAGAAGTCGGCGGTGCGGAGTATCTCGACGACGTCGGCGATCGCGTCCTTGCTCAGCAGCATCCCGCCCAGCACGCACTGCTCGGCCGCGATGTCCTGCGGCGGGGTGCGATCGTAGCCACCGCCGCCGCCCGGGCCGTTGCCGCCCGGGCCGGAGCCGCCAGGGCCGGAGCCGCCAGGGCCGGAGCCGCCAGGGCCGCCGCGTGGACGCTCCCCGTCGTTCGGGAAGGACATGGCTCGCACTTCGTCGGTGACCGACACCGTGCCTCCCCTCGCCGCGCCGACCTTCTGAGACAGGTTAGAACGTGCGTACGACATTTTCGGCGTACACGCCGCCACGCGCGAGGGCGCGCGTGCTGGCCCACGCTAGGGATAAGCCCGCGCCGTTTCAAACAGCTCGGTGGATACCCCTCGGGACAAGCTGTGGATAGCCCGCCACACTCGGTGGTTAGCCATGTGCGAAACCTGTGGACAGGCCTGTTGACACACCTTTCATATTCGGCCCGACCTGCTCAAACGTTGTCCGCAGCCTGTGGACGAAAGAAAGTCCGCGGTGTCGGCCGGGGCTACGGTATCTTGGGCGGCAATGGCTGACGGGCGGATGGCGCGCCGGCCGCCGCCGCATGACCGCCGCGACGGCGCTGCCGCACGCACCCCCGAGGAGTATCGACAGCCGTACATCCCACCGCAGTCCGGCCGGGGCATCCCCGAACCGTACGCCACCCCTGAGCCGCCACCCGGGCCGACACGCGGCGCGCCATACCGGCGGCGCCGGCCCGATGACACCGGTGAATGGCGCCGCGATTCCGGGTCCGGCGCACGCGGCGCCGCAGCGGTGCCGCCGCGGCAGTACCTGAACCCCGACGCGCGAGGCGGCGTGCCGGCCGGCCGACCGGAATACGGCTACGGCGCCCCGGCGTCTCCGGGCGGATACGGCTCATACGACGGCGAGTACGGCGAGTACGGCGAGTACGGACCGCCCGCCGACGGCTACGCACCGCCCGCCAACGGCTACGGACCAGCCGCACCCGCCAACGGCTACGGACCAGCCGCACCCGCCAACGGCTACGGCCCGCCGGGGTCGGGCCGGGAGTACGGCGCAAGGCGGCCCGACGGCTTTGGCGCGGCTGGCGGATACGGGCCGCCCACGAACGGTCAGTACGGGCCGCCCACGAACGGTCAGTACGGGCCGCCCACGGCCGGCGAGTACGGGGCGTCCACGAACGGCTACGGCGTCCCCACGCCCCCGAACGGCTACGCGCACAACGGGTACGCGCCACCGGCGGGTGTCAACGGGTACGGCCCGTCGGAGGAGCGCTCCGGCCGGCACACCGGCGAAATCCGGCGCCCACCCGCCGGCGCAGCGCCGAGGGGCCAGCAGACCGGCGAAATCCGGCGACCGCCCGTGGACACACCCGGCCGCCACACCGGCGAGTTCCGCCGACCGCCGGCCGACCCGTCCGGGGCCCAGACCGACGGATACGGATTCCGGCGCCCACGCGAATACGGGTACGGTCAGCCGCCCGGATACGGGCCGCCTCCCAACGGTTACGACGGATACGACCGATACGACCGATACGACGCACGCGACGCACGCGACGCACGCCCGGATCGTCGCCGCGACGACGGCCGCCCACCTGGCGATCAGCACGCCGAGTGGATCAGCCGGGGCGGTTCCGAGGACCGCGTGACGCCACACGAGACGGGCCGCTGGAGCGCCAGTCGCGGCAGTTGGGTCCCCACCGGGCCGCCGGAGAACGCACCCGACTTTGCGATCGGCCGGTTCGAGGAGACCGGCGATATGCGGCGCGGGCCCCTGGGCCGCGGCCCACGCGTGGTCGACGGTGTGGGCTGGTCCGAGCGCATCGACCAGCGACCCGAGTGGCACCCGCACACCTGGGACGAGGCACCCACCGGCCGGTCCACCGACTGGAGCGAGGGCCCGCTCCCGCCGCCCCGGCCGCGCACCGCCGAGCCGTGGATGCGGGCAGCGAGCGCGTCCTCGGAGCGGGACGCGGATACGGATCGGCTGGTCGGCGACGCCGTTCCCGCCGGCACGCTGGGAGCGGTGCTGGCGCCGTTGGTCTGGTTCGCGCTGGCGGTGGGCGCCTACCTCGTCGCGGTGATGCTGCTGAACGACGGTGCCGAACGGTCGGCGGCGATCCGGGTGGCGATCGATTCGCTGCCGTGGCTGGGCGTCGCCTCGACGATGAGCGTCGGCGTTTCATTGACGCTGCGCTGGCTCGGCGCCGGGTGGCGGGCGGCCGGTCTGGGCTTCGCCGCCGCGGTCGTCAGCGGAACCGTGATCACGGTCCTGCACTCACTCCTGGTCGGCTGACCAGCCGCGCCCGTCGGATCTTGGACGTCTGCCATCCCTGGAGCGATGGCTCGCCTCCCGAGAAGGGGACATATAGGGCCTTTGCCCCCGGGCCTGCATCAGGTCGGCCCGAGGGCAAAAGCACGAAACTCGATGCGATGGCAAACGTGCGCGATCGCAGAGGCAAGGGCAAGGCGCCGGCCGCCCGAGGGGCAGCCGGCGCCTGGCCGTATGTAACCGCTACTTGGCCGCGTCGACAGTGAGGGTGAACGTGGCGGTGACCTCCGGGTGCAGCTTGACCTGCACCTTGTAGTCGCCGACCGACTTCACCGCGCCGGGCAGCTGCACCCGGCGCCTGTCGAGCTCCGGACCGCCGGCGCTCTTCACCGCGTCGACGATCTCGGCCGGGGTGACCGAGCCGTACAGCCGGCCCGAGTCGCCGGCCCGCACCGAGAGCTTGACCGACAGCGCCTCGAGCTGGCTCTTGACCTCGACCGCGTGCCCCTGGTCGCGGATCTCGCGGGCCGAGCGGGCCCGCTTGATGACCGCGATCTCCTTCTCGGCGCCGCGCGTCCACTTGATCGCGAAGCCCTGCGGCAGCAGGTAGTTGCGCCCGTAGCCGTCCTTCACCTCGACGACGTCGCCGGGGCTGCCGAGGTTGTTGACCTCCTGGGTCAGGATGATCTTCATTGCTCAACCTCCCCGGTCAGCGCGCCGTCGTGGTGTACGCCAGCAGCGCCATCTCGCGGGCGTTCTTGACCGCGCGGGCGATCTGCCGCTGCTGCTGGGCGCTCACCCCGGTGACCCGGCGGGCACGGATCTTGCCCCGGTCGGAGATGAACTTGCGCAGCAGCGCGGTGTCCTTGTAATCGATGTAGGCGATGCCCTCCTTGTCGAGAGGGTTCACCTTCTTCTTCGGCTTGCGAAGAACCGCAGCCTTGGCCATTTCATGTACTCCTAGCTATGCCCCTAGAAGGGCGGCTCGTCGTCGAAGGATGAGCCCGATCCGCCAGCACCGCCACCACCGCCGCCGCGCCCGGCCGGCGCCGAACTGGCCCACGGGTCGTCGGCGTAACCGCCGCCGCCCTGCGAGCCACCGCCGCCGCCACCACCGGAACCGCCGCCGCGGTAGCCGCCGCCACCGCCGCCTCCGCCACCGCCATCGGAACCGAAGCCGCCGTTGCCGCCCGAGCGCTGCATCTTCTGCACCTTCGCGGTGGCGTACCGCAGCGACGGGCCGACCTCGTCGACCTCGAGTTCGATGACTGTGCGCTTCTCGCCCTCGCGGGTCTCGTAGCTGCGCTGCTTGAGCCGACCGGAGACGATCACACGGGCGCCCCGCTGGAGCGACTCGGCGACGTTCTCGGCCGCCTGCCGCCAGACGGTGCACGCCAGGAACAGCGGCTCGCCGTCTTTCCATTCGTTGGTCTGCCGGTCCATGAACCGCGGCGTCGATGCGACGCGGAACTTGGCCACGGCCGCACCGGACGGCGTGAACCGCAGCTCCGGGTCGTCGGTCAGGTTGCCGATGACCGTGATCGTGGTGTCTCCTGCCATGGCCCTACTCCTCGCGAGAAACAGTGTCGCGGTGAATCTGCCACACGGGTGTGACAGAAGGGATCGGGTTGCCGGACCGCTTAGCGGACTTCCGGCCTGATGACCTTGGTACGCAGCACCGACTCGTTGAGCCGGAGCTGACGGTCCAACTCGGCCACGGCGGCCGGGGTGGCATGCAGGTCGATGACCGCGTAGATGCCCTCGGTCCGCTTGTTGATCTCGTACGCGAGGCGGCGGCGCCCCCACACGTCGAGCTTCTCCACTGAGCCACCCGCTGCTCGGATCACGTTGTTGAGATACGAGTCGAGCGACGGGGCGATGGTGCGCTCCTCGAGACTTCCGTCGAGGATGACCATGATTTCGTAATGACGCAAGACGTTGCTCACCTCCTACGGGCTAAGCGGCCACGGTCTCTCCGTGGCAGGAGGTCTGTGCGTCGTCCGGCCACCGCAGGGGCCGCCGAACCGAACAAGGATAGCCGAACGACCGCGGGGCGCCTCATCCGGTAGCTGGGTGGGACCTGGGGAGGAACGACCACACCGACGAAGGATGAAACGCCCCGCGGAGCCTGTGATCCAGCGACAGCGAGCCGCTGGTCGAATTGTACTTTATGCGAACCGCGCGCCGGATGTCCGGCGGGCCAGCGCCGCCCGCACCGCCGCCACGCCGACGCCGACGGTGAGCACCGCCGCGATCATCGCCAGCAGCCCGGACGGTCCGTGTACCGGCTCGCCGGACGCAGCGACCACGTCGCCCACGTCGGCCGCGCCCGGCGCCACGCCGCCGCCCTCACCCGTGCCGGACTCGCCGGACGCCGCCACACCCGTCGGGGCGGCCCCGGCCGCCGACGCCCAGGGGTCAGCAGCCGACGGCTCGGCCGTCACCGACGCCGTCGCGCTGGCCTTGGCGGAACTACGCGCGGACCCGGACGAGCCGGACGAGCCCGACCCGCGGTTGTTCGACGGCGGCGGGGGCGCCGCCGCGGGCTGGGCGGCCGGCGGCTTCGCCGTCACCCCGACGGTGACGGCGCGGAACTCCTCGACCACGCCGGCGCTGCACGAGATGGTCATCGACACCTCGACCGGCCCCTGGTGGAACACCACCGGCACGGCCTGGTTGGCGCCGACCGACGTGACGGTCTTGCCGCCCATCCGCAGCGTCGCGTTCTGGCCGAGCCGGTTGACGAACGACACCTGGCTCTCGGCCGGCACCGTGAGCTTGCCCGTGCTCGGCTGCGACTTGCAGACCAGCATGTTCAGCACGCTGCCACCGCTGAACTCCACCGTCGGTGGGCCCGCCGGCGCCGCGGACGCCACACCGGCCATCAGCGCCGGCCCGGTGCCGAGCACGGCAACGAGGAGCAAGCGCACGGGCCGGAAACTTCCAGACCGGAAACGTGTGTACATAACCATCCAGCGTTTCGGTGGGGAACAGTGCACGGCCCGCGCCGCACATAGGCGGTGCCGGGCCAATCGGGACAACGACCGCCGGCCGCAACCGGTGACGCGCAAACTGTCAGCCGGTCGTCGTAGGCTCGCCTGCATGCGCATCGGGGCCCACGTCGACCGTGAAGATCCGCTTGCCGCCGCCACCGAGCGGAAGGCGGATGTCGTCCAGTTCTTCCTCAGCGATCCGCAGGCGTGGGTCGATCCCGAGGAACGGTCCGATGCGGCCCAGCTGGTCGCGTCGGATATCGACGTATTCGTCCATGCGCCGTACCGGATCAACGTCGCGACGATGAACAACCGCATCCGCATCCCGAGCCGCAAGCTGCTCTTCACCTACTCCACCGCCGCGGCGACCGTCGGCGCGAAGGGCCTGATCGTGCACGGCGGCCACGTCGAGAAGCCGGGCGAGGTCGCGAAGGGAATCGACAACTGGCGCAAGACCTTCGCCTACGCACAGGAGCAGGGCGGGTTCGCCACCCCGATCCTGATCGAGAACACCGCCGGCGGCGACAACGCGTGCGCCCGCCGGCTCGATGCGCTGGCCCGGCTGTGGGACGCGGTGGGCGAGTTCGGCGTCGGCTTCTGCCTGGACACCTGCCACGCGCACGCCGGCGGCGAGGAGCTGCTCGGCATCGTCGACAGGGTGAAGGCGATCACGGGACGCATCGACCTGATCCACGCCAACGACTCACGCGACCCGTTCGATTCCCGGCGCGACCGCCATGACAATATCGGCAACGGAGAGATCGATCCCGATCTCATCGTCGCGGTCATCAGGGCCGCGGGGGCGCCGGTCGTGGTCGAGACGCCCGGCGGTGCGGAAGGTCAGGGTGGCGACATCGCGTTCCTGCGCGATCGGTTGGGGTGAGGGGCATCAACGACGAACGCACGCGCCGCGCGCCCGTCACCGATCACTGGTCCGCACCGCTCGAGGGCAGCTACGACGACGAGCCACCGGCGCCGCCGAGCGCACCGCCGATTGAGATCGAGGAGGCCCAGGAACCCAGGCGCGCACCGGTCCGTGTGGTGCGCCGCGTGTCCCTGCCCCGTCGCCAACCGGCGGCGCGGCTAGGGCCCCGCCGGCCGCGGTCGGTGCGCCGGGTCAGCGGTGCGGTCGCGGCCGCCGCCACGGCAGCATCGGAGGCGACGGCCGGAGCCAGCACCCGAGCACCGGTGAGTCTCACCCGCCGGGTCAACCTGACCCGGCGCCCCGGGTACGTGAAGCCGCGCCGCGTCAGCCTCCGCAAGTCACCGGCCCAGCAGCGCGCCCGGTGGCAGGCGTTCGCGCCGGAACCCGCGCGGGTGCCCAACCTGGCGCAACGGATCCTCGCTGTCGCGGGCCGGGTGCTGGCCCACGAGTACACCCTCGCCGCGCTCGGTTCGCTCGTGCTGGCCGTGGTGATGACGTGGCCCACCATGCGGCACCCGACCCGGACCATCCCGCAGGACCTCGGCGACCCGCTGCTGCAGGCCTGGCAGCTCGCGTGGTCCGGGCACGCGCTGCGCACCGACCCCGCGAACCTGTGGAACTCCAACACGTTCTACCCGGAGAACTACAGCTTCGCGTTCTCCGACACCCTGCTCGGCCTCGCGCCCTTCGGCCTCGTCGGCAACGGGCTGCCGGCGGCGATCCTGCGCTACAACGTCGTCTTCGTGCTGGCGTTCGCGCTGGCCTTCTTCGGCATGTACGCGCTCGTACGCCAACTCGGCGCCGCCCGCACCGGCGCGGTGGTGGCCGCCGCCGCGTTCGCGTACGCGCCGTGGCGGTGGGGTCAGGCCGGGCACCTGCACGTGCTGTCGAGTGGCGGGATCGTGCTGGCGCTCGCGATGCTCGCCCGCGGGCACGGCCTGTCGCTGCGCGACGGCTTCCATCGCGACCGGTTGCGGCCCGGCTGGGCGCTGGCCGGCTGGATCGTGGCGGCCTGGCAGATCAGCCTCGGGTTCGGCATCGGGCTGCCGTTCGCGTACGTGCTGGCGCTGCTCGTGCTCGTCGCCGGGGTGGCCTGGCTCGTCGCGCCGTTGCCGTCGGTCCCACTGGCGTGGCTGCACGCCAACCCGGTCGGCTGGGTCCGGGCGTGGTGGCCGATGCGGGTCAAGGTGCCGGCGATGCTGCTCCGTGCGAACGCCGCCGGCGTGATCCTGTTCGCCGGCGTCACGCTGGGAATGGCGTATCCGTACCTGCGCGTGGTCGAGCAGCACCCGTACGCCCGCCGCGGCGTCAACGAACTCGGCCTGTACTCCCCGCCCGGGTACGGCTTCCTCACCGCGCCGGCGGAGTCGTGGTTGTGGGGGAGCGGGCACTCCGGGCTCCGTGCCGCGATGCCGGCGCCGAACGAGGGTTCGTTGCTCCTCGGATTCGTGGTGATCGGGCTGGCCCTGGCCGGCCTGCTGTACTCGATCTGGCCGTACTACGTCCGGTTCGTACTGCTGATCGGAATGATCGCGAGCGTCGTGCTGGCGATGGGCACCAGCGCCCCGTTCCACGGCAAGCTCTCGTACGTCGTACTGCACCGGTTCCTGCCGGGTTGGGACGCCATCCGCACTCCCGGCCGCCTCGTGCTGTGGACCACGCTGCTGGCCGGCATCCTCGCCGCCGGAGCGGTGAGCGCGTTCGTCGAACGGGTCCGCGAGTATGTCGCCGAACGGGATCCGAACCGGCCCGGTCCGATCCTGCAACTGGCCATGGTGCTGCCGCTCCTGCTCGTGCTCGTCGAGGGGATCTCGGCGAGCCACCACCCGACCGTGCCGCCAGCACCGGCCGCGCTGCGACAGGCCGAGGCGCCACTGCTCGTCCTGCCGTCGGATCAGAACAACGACGAGATGACGATGGCGTGGAGCACCGACGGCTTCCCCGCGATCGTCAACGGCGGCAGCGGGTTCACCCCCGAGCGGCTGCGCGAGGTGCGCGAGGTCCTCGCCAATTTCCCCGACGCGGCGAGCATCCGCCTGCTGCGCGATCTCGGCGTGCGGTCGGTGGTCGTGGTCAAGAGCAAGGCGGCGAACGGCCCGTACGCGGCCGCCGTCGACGCCGACGTATCGGGGCTCGGCGTGGAGCGCGAAGACACCCCGGACGCCGTGATCTACCGGATCGGCACCGACCCGGTCGCCTGACCGTCCGCGCCCGTCGCATCGTCGGGTTCGAATTCCTCGAACTCCCTGGCGTCGAGGTCGTCCACGTCGTCGCGGTCGGGTGCGCCGTCCAGCACGCCGCCGTCCGGGTCGTCGCGATAGCTGCGCCGCACCACGTCCAGTTCCGGGTGCAGGATCTCCCGCACGACGAGCCACACGAGCACGAGCAGCGTGATCAGCCGCAGGCCGGCCGCCCACACGAACACCCACTCGGGAAAGATCGGCTTGTTGATGGGCGGCTCGGCGGGCAGCCGGCCGTAGAACGCCGCGAAGTACACCACCTCGGCCGCCTGCCACGCGATGAACGCGCCCCACTTCGGTCGGGCCAGCACCGCCAGCGGGATCAGCCAGAGCACGAACTGCTCCGACCACGCCTTGCCGACAATGAGGAACAACGCGACGGTCAGGAACGCCACCTGGGCCAATCTCGGCCGGCGCGGCGCGCTGAGAGTCAGCACGCTGACGAAGATCAGTACGCCGGAGATCAATATCCACGTGACGGCGTTGAGCGCCGCCGGATGGTCGACCACCCACCGGACCGGCGGCAGCCCGTAACGATCGTTGCCGAGCGGGAAGTGCCCGCCGATGTACCAGATGGTGCCCCAGTCCACCGACCTGTTGATCGTGACGTCGTAGTAGTGCGCCCAGTTCTTCGGCCACAGCAGCAGCACCGGCAGGTTGACCGCGACGAAGGTCACGAACCCGGCCCACAGAGCCGACCCGAACTCCGGCATCCGACGGGCCCGCCAACACAGGGCCAGCACAGGGATCACCAGGAGCGCCGGCCAGAGCTTCGTCGCCGCGCCGAGGGCGACGAACACCCCGGCCAGTGCGGGGCGTCGTTTCGCCCAGAAGTACCAGCCGATCGCCGTGAGGCCGACGGCGAGCAGGTCCCAGTTGACGGTCGCCGCGACGAACAACCCTGGTGCCAGCGCGAACATCGCGATGTCCCAGGGCCGGCGACGGCGCACCGCCAGCAGCAGCCCGGCGGTCGCGATCGCCAGCGCCGCCAACGCGAGCGCGGTCAGGTTGTAGAAGAGCTGACCCTCGTTGAGTCCCTTGGTGTGCTTGGCGAGCGAATGCACGGGCCAGCCGATCGCCGTCACCATCGCGGCGTTGACCACCGGGTACTCGACGGGCCGGTCCAGGTAGGGCAGGTCGCCGTCGGCGAGCCCGTCCTCGTAGTACAGCGCCAGCACGTCGGTGTAGCACATGTACTTGTACTGCTCGAGTTTCGTCCAGTGACCGTCGTCGCACGGATACTTCTGCACCCAGTGCAGCGACATCGTGAGGCAGACGAGGGCCAGCACCACGCGGGCGGCCGTCCAGAACCGTGGTCCGCCGTACCGCGACGCCGGCGAGCGGCTGGCGTGCTCGCCGATCGGGCCGCCGATCGCCTCGGACAGCCCCCGCACGAACCCGTCGGAGCGGCTCGGGTCGTCGGGGACCTCGCCGCGAGCGGGGGTTCGGTGGACGCTGTCGAGCGAGGGCGCCGAACTCATGGCCCCGATCCTGCCCTACGCACCCGGGACACGACGCACATGCCCACACACGTGCCCACACACATGGAACGTCTGCTACCGCGCCGGCGGTAGCAGACGTCCATTCGATCGTCGAAACTCAGCCGCGGCCGGGCCGGCTCGGACGGCCGTTGTTCCCGCCGCCGCCACCGCCACCGGGTCCGGTCGAGACGCCGGGCCCGCCGGGGCCGCCCGGCTGATTCTGGTCGTTCGGGTCCTGGCTCGGCGGCGGCGAACTCGCGTCGCCCGCGTCCTCGTCACCGACGAAGCTCGGGCCCGGGAACTTGCCGATCGGCTTGCCCTTCGTCGCCGCCTTGATGAACGCGCCGAAGATCTGGCCGGCACCGCTGGAGCCCTGCATGCTCGTCTTGCCGTCCTTCATCTTGATCGGCAGTTCCTTGTCCTTGTTGCCGACCCAGACGGCGACCGCCAACCCGTTCCAGTTCTTCGCCGGATTCTTGTCACCCCGGACGGAGGGCGTGTACCCGACGGTCCACGAGTGCGCGTTCTGGCCCTTGTACTGCGGCTGACCGTTTTCCCACGTACCCGTCTTGGCGGCCACCTTCATGCCGGGCGGGTTCCAGTTGTACTTCGCCGCGACCTTCTGCAGCGTCCACGCCTCGTCGGCGGCCATCTGCGGGTTGTAGCCGGGGATCGGCGTGAGCTTGCTGCTCTCGGTGTAGACCTTCGCGCCGTCGCGCCACGCCTCGCGGATGAAGTGGGCCTTCGCCGCGTTGCCCTGCGCCGCCAGCGTCGCGATCCCGTTGGCGTGGTCGAGCACGGTGACGCCGTACTGGCCGAACGCGATCACCGTGTCGAACGCGGTGTTGGTGTTCTTACCCGTGGTCGCGAGCTCCGTCGCCTTCGCCGAGTTCAGGTCCCACACCTTGCCGTTGTCGTCGCGCATGTAGCGGATCCCCGCCGCCCGCGCGAACTCCAGCACCGACGCGGCCTGGTTCTTCAACTCCAGCGTCATCGCGTAGAACGGGATGTTCAGCGAGTTGACCGTCATGTCCCACAACGGACACGCCTCGCAGCCGCCCTCGCGGTTGGCGTTCTTCACCTCGCGGCCCGGGAACTGGCGCGGCGAATGGCCGTTCCAGTACGAGTTGACGGAGATGCCCTCCGACAGGCCGGCGCCGAGCGTGTACGTCTTGAACGACGAGGCCGCCGGGTGGAAGCCGAACATCTTCATCTTGCCGTCGTCGAGCACCGGGTCGGCCGGGCTGCCGGCGTAGTCGGCGCCCTCACCCTTCGGCCCGCCGTAGTAGGCGATCACCCGTCCGGTGTACGGCTCCACGGCCACGAGCGCGGCCTGCAGGTTGTCCGGATAGCCGTGCAGCGGCGACTTCGCGTTGCCGAGGTCGGCGTAGGTCTGCGCCGCCTCCTGCGTCGCCTTGTCGATCGTCGTGATGATCTTCAGGCCGCTGTTCTTGAGGTCCGGGATCTGCGAGATGTTCTTGTCGGTCTTCTGCAGCTTGGACAGCTCGTCCATGACGTTGTGGACGACGTGCCCCGTGGGCTGGTCGAGGCCGAACTGGCTCTGGAACACCTGCTGCTTGCGGTCGTACTTCGGCGGCATGGGCATCTGCATGTCCTTGCTCACCTGGTACGAGTCGCCGCCGTGCTTCGCGAGCTTCGGCTTGATCTCGATCAGCGCGTCGCGGTTGCCCTCCCAGCGGGCCTTGCCGTCGTTGGGGTTGACGTTCGGGTCGAACGAGCTTGAGCCGCCACCGCCGTCCGGGTTCTTGATGAACCCGGCCAGCATGATGGACTCCTCGACGGTCAGCTCCATCGCCGAGTTGCGGCCGAAGTAGGCGCGGGCCGCCGCCTCGACGCCGTACGCGCCGCGGCCGAAGTACACGGTGTTCAGGTAGAACCCGAGGATCTCGTCCTTGGTGTACTTGTCGGCCAGCTTCATCGCGATGGCCGCTTCCTGCATCTTGCGCTTGTAGGAGGCGTCCGTCGTCAGTTCGGCGATCTTCCGCGCGTACTGCTGGGTGATCGTCGACGCGCCCTGGCGCTCGCCGCCGGTGACGTTGTTCCACGCGGCGCGGACGATGCCGGCGAAGTCGACGCCGTCGTTCTCGTAGAAGGTGCGGTCCTCGGCGGCGATCACCGCGTGCTGCATGTACAGCGGGATCTTGTCCAGCGGGACGATCGTGCGGTTCTCGTCGCCGATCTGCGCCATCTGGGTGGTGCCGTCGGAGTAGTAGATCTTCGTCGACTGGCCGGACGGCAGCGCCTCCGGCGACTCGACCTTCGCGAACACGTACGTGCCGCCGACCATCGTGCCGCCGGCCAGCATGATCAGGATGGCGATCGTGGCGACGATCCAGTTGCGCCGCCTGGCCTTCTTCGACCGGGCCGGCCGCGGCCCGCGCGGCGCCCGGCCACCCTGGCCCGCGCCCGCCGGCCCGTCGGGCCGGTTGGGGCCGCCGGGACCGGCCGGTCCGCCGGGACCGCCCGGCGCCACCGCCGGTGCGCCGACGCTGGCCCGACCGACAGTGGCCCGACCGACAGTGGCCCGACCCGCGGCCCCGGGACCGGGGACGCCTGCCGAACCGACGGCGGCGCGCCCGGTCTTCCGCTCCCCGGCCGAAGGACCGGAGACCGGAGCCGACGCCCGGGGGCCGATCGAACTACCCTGCCCCGGAACCGACGCCGAACCGACAGGTCCACCGGTCGGACCGGGCACGCTCGCCCGGCCGACGGTGGCCCGACCAACCGAGCCGGCCGTGCCGGTACTCATGTTCATCGGGCGGTTCGCCGCGCCATTCGGATCGCGGTAATTCATTCATCCCACCTTGCCGGTTGTGGTGGTATTTCGTCCACCATCGCCCAGTTACCGTGAGGAGTACGCCACCACAAGGTACGGATCCCGGTCACGAAACGGGTCCTCCCGCGACGGCCTCCGCGGCGGACGCGGACTCGGCCAATCCGTCTCGTCCGATCATGAACTGCTCGACGAGGTGGTTCCAGCCGCAGCCGCGGCACACCTCGACCACGTATATCTGAATCTCGCGGAACGTCATCGCCAGCACCGGGAGCTCCGCCGCTCGGCGGGCCTGCCCGGCGGACGCCTTCAACTCGTCGCCGTAGATGTAATGCACGTTCGTGAGGTGCTCGCGGCGGCAGACCGGGCAGCGCTCCTCGGTCGGCTCGCCGTGGAACTTCGCAGCACTGAGCAGGTAGGGCGAGGCGTCGCAAACCTCGTAGGTGCCCACGCGGCCCGAATAGACCTCACGCAGCAGCGCGCGACGCCGGAGGGCGTAGTCGACGATCTGCCGCTGTGTTCGCACGGACCGAGGGTACGCGGTGTTGGCCCGAGAGGCGACAACGGCTACGTACCGTAGTCACAGGGGCCACACGGGGAGAAATCAGGCACCTAGGGATCTTCCCCGGTTGCGGATATCGATCGCCCGGATTACCGTCGCGATGTATCGGTCCGATACATCGCGACGGCAGCGGGCCGTCGAACGGCCGGCTACGGGGAGGGGGCGAAACGAATGCTCGAACTCGCCATCCTCGGTCTCCTGCTCGAAGCCCCGATGCACGGGTACGAGCTGCGCAAGCAGCTCGCCACCAAGCTCGGCGCGTTCCGCGCGGCCATCAGCTACGGCTCGCTGTACCCGACGCTGCGGCGGATGAAGCTCGACGGCTGGATCACCGAAGAGACCCCGGCCACCGACGCCCAGCCTCCACCGCTGGCGTCCAAGCGCGGCCGGGTTGTGTACAAGATCACGGCCGAGGGCAAGGAACGGTTCCAGAACCTGCTCGCGGAAAGCGGCCCGGAAACGTTCGACGATCCGGGCTTCGGCGTCCACTTCGCGTTCTTCTCCCGCACCGACCAGGCCACCCGGCTGCGCATCCTCGAGGGCCGGCGCCGGCGCGTGGAGGAGCGGCGGGAGGGTCTGCGCCAGGCGCTGCGCCGCACCGCGGAGCGGCTCGACGCATACACGTCCGAACTCCAGCGGCACGGTCTCGACGCGTGCGAACGCGAGGTCCGCTGGCTGGAGGAACTCATCGCACACGAGCGTTCCGGCCGCCCGCCGGAAGTCACCCCCGATCCCGAGATGAAATGACCAACCCCTCGCCCGCTTCCCCAGGCGAAAGACAGAAGGAGGCACCCGACATGGGCTCCGTTCGCGTGGCCGTCGTCGGTGTCGGCAACTGCGCCTCGTCCCTGATCCAGGGGGTCGAGTACTACCGCAACGCCGACCCGGCATCCCGCGTCCCCGGTCTCATGCACGTGAAGTTCGGCGACTATCACGTGGGTGACGTCGAGTTCGTGGCCGCCTTCGACGTCGACGCCAAGAAGGTCGGCCGGGACCTCGCCGAAGCCATCGTCGCCAGCGAGAACAACACCATCAAGATCTGCGACGTGCCGCCCACCGGCGTGCTCGTCCAGCGCGGCCCGACCCACGACGGTCTGGGCAAGTACTACCGCGAAATGGTCGAGGAGAGCGACGAGCCGGCGGTCGACGTGGTCGCCGCGCTCCGCGAGGCCCGGGTCGACGTCGTCGTGTCCTACCTGCCGGTGGGCTCCGAGCGGGCCGACAAGTTCTACGCCCAGGCCGCGATCGACGCCGGATGCGGCTTCGTCAACGCGCTGCCGGTGTTCATCGCCTCCGACCCGGAGTGGGCGCAGAAGTTCACCGACGCCGGGCTGCCGATCGTCGGCGACGACATCAAGAGCCAGGTCGGTGCCACGATCGTGCACCGGTCGCTGGCCCGGCTGTTCGAGGAGCGCGGGGTCGAGCTGCTGCGCACGTACCAGCTCAACTTCGGCGGCAACATGGACTTCATGAACATGCTGGAGCGCGAGCGCCTGGTCTCGAAGAAGATCTCGAAGACCCAGTCGGTCACGTCCCAGATCCCGCACGAGATGAACGCGGGCGCCGTCCACATCGGCCCGTCCGACCACGTCCCGTGGCTCGACGACCGCAAGTGGGCCTACATCCGGCTCGAGGGCAGGTCGTTCGGCGATGTGCCGCTCAACGCCGAGCTCAAGCTCGAGGTGTGGGACTCGCCGAACTCGGCCGGCATCATCATCGACGCGGTCCGCGCCGCCAAGATCGCCCTCGACCGGGGCATCGGTGGCCCGATCCTGTCGGCGTCGTCGTACTTCATGAAGTCGCCGCCGGAGCAGTACCACGACCACGACGCCCGCGAGGCCGTCGAGAAGTTCATCGCCGGCGCCGTCGAGCGCTAGCCGAGTTCCGAAGGAGCCGGGCCGCGTGCGGCCCGGCTCTTTCCATTCCCGACGCCCTGAGCGCCGGCGCCTTCGCCGATGGGCGGGGCCATCTTCCGAACTCTTTTGTGCGACCGTGCAAGGCGCTCGCCATGCGAAGGCATCTATGCCGTTGGAGGTGAGGAGTGGACCGGGCGGCCGAGGCCGAGTTCAGCGCGTTCGTGGCCGAACGGGGTCACGCGCTGTTCCGAACCGCCTACGCGCTGACCGGTAACCAGCACGCCGCCGAGGATCTGCTCCAGGTGTCACTCGCCAAGCTGGTCCTGTACTGGAACCGCGTGACCAACGATCCGGAGGCCTATGCCCGTCGGATCATCTACCGGGAGCACATCTCGCTGTGGCGGCGGATGTGGCGCCGCCGGGAGACGCCCACCGACAGCCCGCCCGAGGCGCGGTTGGCCGAGCGCGACCACGCCGGCGCGGCACTCGACCGGGTGCTGTTGCGCGACATGTTGCGCATGCTGCCGCCGCGGCAGCGGGCCGTGATCGTCCTCCGGTACCTGGAGGACCGCAGCGAGCAGGAGGTGGCCGACATCCTCGGGTGCACGACCGGAACGGTGGGCAGCCAGGCATCCCGTGCGCTGGCGAAGCTGCGCGCGTCGCTCGGTGCTCCGGAGGTGATCGCATGACGATCGACCTCGACCGGCTGCTGCGGGAGACGGTGCACGAACTGGCCGCGGAGGGCCGTCCGGTGGACCTCACCGGGCCGGCGCTGCGCACCGCCCGCCGCATCCGCACCCGCCGCCTGGTGTCGGCGGTGGCTTCGGTGCTGGTGCTGGTGGCGGGTCTCGGGTTCGCCGCGGTGCGGCTGGGCGGTACCGACCGCAGCTACCCGCCGGCACACCTCAACCCGACGCCGGTGACCTCTGGCGCCGCGCCCACACCGAGCCCCGCGTCGACGGAGTCGCTGCCGCCGGGCTCGGCACCGGTCGCACTGCCGGGCGGCTGGCTGATCCGGGCCGCGCCGACGCCGCTCGGCGCGATCATGTACGACAACCAGCAGGGCCGGTACCGCCTCGTGACGACGGGCGAGCGGACCGCGCCGTCGCCGAACGGGCAGTTCCTCGCACTGGTGAGCGACAACGGCGACCTGGTGATCCGGCGCGCCGACGACGACACGGTGACCGCCCGCACCGCCAACGCGATCCGGGATCCGGCCGCGTACCCGGTGTGGGCGCCGGACAGCTCACGCGTCGCGTACCTCATCGCCACGGCCACCGACGCGGTGCGCGTGGTGGCCATGAACCTCGACGGCACGCAGCAGATGAGCGAGAGCACGATGGCCTGCCCGGCCACCTGCACGATCAAGTGGCTGGAGAACGGCCAGCGACTGCGCGTCTACACGGGCTCGAACCGCTTCGAGGTGACGGTGGCGACCGGTGCGGTCGGTGCCGTCTCCGCGACGGCCGACGACCCCTGTGGCTACAAGGTCGCCGGGTACCACATCGACAGCAGGTCCTGGTTGTGCGTGACGTCCAGCGGTTTCGCGGTGACGGCGCCCGGCGGAGCGGTCAGTCAGCGCGTGCCCTTCCCGGATTCGATCGACGGCATCGGCGTCGAGGGCAACATCAACGGGTGGGTGCTCTTCCGACCCAAGTAGGGCTCAGGCGCCGAACGTCGCCTCGACCGTCACCCGGGCCTCCAGTTCCAGCAGGAAGACCTTGCGGTGCAACCCGCCGCCGAAGCCCACGAGCTTCCCGCCGGCCCCGACGACGCGGTGGCACGGCACCACGATCGGCAGCGGGTTGTGGTTGCAGGCGATCCCGACGGCGCGGGCGGCGCCCGGGTCGCCGAGCGCAGTGGCGATCGAGCCGTACGTGCGCGTCTCGCCGTAGCCGATCGCCGCGATCTCCTTCCAGACCGCCCGCTCGAACTCGGTGCCGCTGCGCACCGTCAGCGGCAGGTCGAAGTCGCGGCGTTCTCCGTCGAGATACTCGGTCAGCTGCCCGACCGCGACGGCCAGCAGGCCGGCCGCGGCGCCCGCGCGCGACGGTGGCGGGCCCGCGAACTGGACGGCGCACACGCCGGTGTCGTCGACGGCGATTCCGATCTCACCCATCGACGACGGCACCCCGGCCCACCGCATGGCACCCATCTTGCCTCGCCGGGAACGCTCAGGCCGACCCCCGCGGCGCCGAGTTCGGCGGTGTGACCCAGGTAGCCGAACTCCCCGGATCGGGCCTACACCCGGACGTTCGAGGTGCGCGCCCCCCGTCCGTAGCTACCCTCGATGACGTGCCCTCCCCAGCACCCACCCGTCCCGTCCGCTCGCACAACCTGCGTGCGGTCCTCCGTCAGCGCGGCTTCCGCCGGCTCCTCGGTGTGCGCCTGACCAGCCATCTCGCCGATGGTTGGTTCCAGGCCGGGCTCGCCGGCAGCGTTCTGTTCAATCCGGAGAAGGCCGCCAACCCGCTGTCCATCGCGCTCGGCTTCGCGGTCCTGCTGCTGCCGTACTCGCTGGTCGGGCCGTACATCGGCGGATTCCTGGACCGGTGGAGCCGGCGCTCGGTCCTGTTCAAGGCGAACCTGCTGCGCGCGCTGCTGGTGATCCCGGCCGCGCTGCTGATCTTCGACGGTCACGAGGGGCTGCCGTTCCTCGTGCTGTCTTTCCTGATCATCGGCATCAACCGGTTCTTCGTGGCCGGCGTCTCGGCGTCGATCCCACACGTGGTCGAGGACCGCCGCCTGGTCACCGCGAACTCCCTCGCGACGACGCTGGGCTCGCTGTTCTTCGCGGTCGGGCTCGGCACGGCGCTGGTCACGCTCGCCCGCTTCGAGTTGGCGAGCTACCACGGGTACGGGCTGATCGCGTCGGTGGCGGTCGTCGGGTACGCGGCGTCGGCGTTCATGGCGCGCTACTCGTTCAGCGAGTCGGCGCTCGGCCCGGACGACGTGCCGCCGGGCGGCCTCGTGGCGGCGCTGGCGTCGTCCGGGCGGGGCGTGGTCGACGGGTTCCGGCACCTCGCGTCGAAGCGCGGCGCGGCGTACGCGTTGATCGCACAGACCGGCCAGCGGACCCTGTTCGGGGTGCTGTCGCTCTCCGCGCTGCTCATGTTCCGCGGGCCGATGGAGTCCGGCGGCGACGTCAACGGCACCATTCCCGGCCTCGCCGCCGTCATGGTCGCCGGCGGGCTGGGCAGCCTGTGCGCGTCGTTCCTGACCCCGCCGATGGCCCGCCGCGTGGGCGGGTGGCGCTGGCTGACGCTGCTGCTCGTGCTCGAGGGGCTGGCCGTGGCCGTCTTCGGGCCCTCGTTCACGCCGTACATGCTCGCCGCGGCCGTGTTCGTGATCAACCTGAGCGGCCAGGGCACGAAGATCGTCGTGGACACCGACCTGCAGCACGAGTGCGCCGACGACTACCGCGGCCGGGTCTTCAGCCTGGGCGACACCGCGTTCAACGCCAGCTTCGTGCTGGGTCTGTTCGGAGCCGCCCTGGTGCTGCCCGGCGACGGCCGCTCGGTGGAGACGCTGTACGCGGTCGCACTCGGGTTCGTGGTGGTGGGCGTCTGGTACGCCTTCGCCGGCGGCCGGTGGGCGATGCGGGTCGGCGACGACATCCGCCAGCCCGAGGAGTCCGAGGTCCCGGAGTACGAGCGGGTCTGACGACTACTTGCTCAACTGGGTCGTCGTGAGGTCCGTGGTCAGGGTCAGACTGGAGCCGCTGCAGGTGTAGCCGTTCGGGGCGTTGTCCAGGCTCAGCGGAATCGTGTCTGTGGTGGTGCCGTTGACCTTGTACACCAACTGGCCATTCGCCGACATGTTGCTGTAGGTGATGGTGTTGTCGACGGTCTTGTACGAGAACGTCGCCGTACCCGTGACGGTGATCGTCACCGACTGGTCCGCGATGGTGGTGCGGTAGACGACGCCGTTGCCGTAGTCGATCGTGGCGGTGCCGTCGTTCCGGAAGTCGATCGTGCCGCCGCTGGCGGTGAACTCGTACAACTGGCCCTCGATCTCGACCTTCTCCTTGGCGCTGGTGATGCGCCAGTTGCCCACCACGCACTTGTCGAGACCGGCGGCCACGTTGTCGGTCGGGCCGGGCTTGGGGTCATCACCGCCGGAGCGGGCGACCACCACCGCGACGATGCCGACGACGAGGATCACCGCGACCACCGAGAGCACGATCAGCGGAACCGTGGACGGCCGGCGGCTGCGGGCCGGTGCCGGCGCGAAACTCGGCGGGTAGTTGGGGTCGGTGTAGCCGCCGGCGGCGTACTGCTGCTGCGCCTGGTACGGGTCGTACTGCTGACCCCCGTAGGGCGCACCACTCGCGGGCTGGCCGTAGGGTGCGCCGCTGGCCGGGGGACCGCTGTACGGCGGGGCGCTGGCCTGCGGACCGCCGTAGGGCACGCCGCTGGCCGGCGGGCCGCTGTACGGCGGCGCGCTGGCCTGGTAGCCGTACTGGCCGCCCTGGTCGTAACCGGACGCACCGCGGAAGGTGCCGCAGCCCTGGCAGTAGCCGGCGGCGTCGACCTCCATGCGGCCGCAGGTGGGGCACGGCTGCGGCTGCATTTCTCCTCCTGGTTCCTCCGGGCCGCATGGCTCGAAGGGCTCTACGGGCTGCTCGTCTGCGGCGACGGTAAACCACGGTGTCGAGCGGCTGCATCACCCGCTTCGGCAGGTCATAACCGCAAAACGGGCAAGACGGTTGTTACTATTCGCGTCTGAACGGTTGCTCTCGGTATCGAGGCGAGGAGGACTGGTCGTGGCCGGTGTCGAGCAGGTGACCGCGCCCGAGCAGGACCCGGTCGACGGACCCACGAGCGGGGCGGCCACTGGCGGGGATTCGACAGACCCTCCCAACTACCGGCCGCGGCACGCCCGCCGTCGCGCGAGATGGCCCTGGTTCGTCGCCGGTCTCGTCGTCATCGCCATGGCGGCCGGGACGACCACCGTGCTCACGCGCCGCGACGCCGACCACGACGGTGGCCGCGCGACCCTCGGCGGGCAGGCGCCGCCGGCCGGAGTCGCGCCGGCGCTAAACAACGAACCGGGGTTCAGCACCGACACCTCCGGTGGCGCCGGCTCCAGCGGATCCGGCGGATCCGGCGGGGAGGCGACCGGTGCGCCGGCGGTCGAGTGCCGGTACGAGCGGCTGTCGGGGGAGGACGCGCCGATCATGCCGCCGGCCCGGCCGACGAGGGGCGGGCTCGTCGTCGTCACGATGGGCACCAACCGCGGCCCGGTCACCCTGGAACTCGACGCGGCGAAGGCGCCGTGCACCGTCCAGTCCTTCCTGACGCTCGTGGGCGCCGATTACTTCACCGACTCGGCCTGCCACCGGGTGACCACCGCGCTGATCTTCGTGGTGCAGTGCGGCGACCCGACGGCGACCGGCTCGGGCGGCCCCGGCTACCGGTTCGACGACGAGAACCTGCCCGCGGGGGCCGGCTACCCGCGCGGCACGCTGGCGATGGCCAATGCCGGGCCGAACAGCAACGGCAGCCAGTTCTTCCTGGTCTACCGGGACAGTCCCATCGACCCGAACTACCCGGTGTTCGGCCGGGTCACCGGCGGGCTGGAGGTTCTCGACGCGGTCGGCGCGGCCGGTGCGCCGAACAACGACGGCCAGCCCAACCTGGAGCTGGTCATCCAGAGCATCCAGGTTTCCTAGAGCTTGGTCCCGGCCGGGCGCTCGAGTCATGTGCCCGTCGTGATCGCGTTGATCTTGCACTTGTGGTGCCTGAATTCGGCATTATTTGTCCCACTTTGACCACCACCACGAGTGCAAGATCGACGCGATCTTGTGGCTGCCGTGGATGGCCATCCGGGGACCAAGATCACAGCCCCTGCTCGGCCGCCCAGCGCCGCAGCTCGGCCTCGGCCTCGTCGTGGGTCAGCGGGCCACGGTCGAGCCGCAGCTCCTTCAGGTGCCGCCAGGCCTTGCCCACCAGCGGACCGGGCGGGATCCCCAGCAGCTTCATGATCTCGTTGCCGTCGAGGTCGGGGCGCACCCGGGCCAGGTCCTCCTCGGTCGCGATCCGGGTGATCCGCTCCTCCAGCGAGGTGTAGTCCTCGGCCAGCGCGGCCGCCTTGCGGCGGTTGCGGGTGGTGACGTCGCTGCGGGTCAGCTTGTGCAGGCGGCCCAGCAGGTCGCCGGCGTCGGTGACGTACCGGCGCACCGCCGAGTCGGTCCACTCGCCCCGGCCGTAGCCGTAGAAGCGCAGGTGCAGCGCCACCAGGCCGGACACGGCCGCGATCACGTCCTTGGGGAACTTGAGCGCGGTCATCCGCTGCTTGGTGAGCCGGGCGCCGACCACCTCGTGGTGGTGGAAGCTGACCCGGCCGCCGGCGCCGACCGCCTTCGTGGCCGGCTTGCCGACGTCGTGCATCAGCGCCGCCATCCGCAGCACGAAGTCCGGCCCCTCTTCCTCCAGCGCGATCGCGTTGCGCACGACGGTCAGGGTGTGCTCGTAGACGTCCTTGTGCTGGGCATGCTCGTCGATCTCCAGCCGCAGCCCGGCGAGCTCCGGCAGGAACACGTCGGCGAGCCCCGTGTCGACGAGCAGCCGCAGCCCGGCCACCGGGTCGGCACCGCACATCAACTTGACCAGCTCGTCGCGGATCCGCTCGGCCGTGATCCGGGCCAGGTCGCCGGCCATGTCGACCATTGCGGCCCGCACCGGCGGCGCCACCTCGAAGCGCAACTGCGACGTGAACCGCGCGGCGCGCAGCATCCGCAGCGGGTCGTCGGCGAACGACTCCTGCGGCGTGCCCGGCGTGCGCAGCACATGGGCGGCGAGATCGGCCAGCCCGCCGTACGGGTCGGCGAACACGTGCCCGGGCACCGAGACCGCCATCGCGTTGACTGTGAAGTCGCGCCGGCGCAGGTCGTCTTCGAGGGACCGGCCGTAGCGCACGATCGGGTTGCGGCTGACCCGGTCGTAGGCCTCGGCCCGGTAGGTGGTCACCTCCAGGCGCAGCCCGTGCCGGGCCAGGCCGATCGTGCCGAACTCCTGGCCGGTGGTCCAGATCGCCTCGGCCCAACCCTTGATCAGCTCGAGCGTCCGCTCGGGCCGCGCGTCGGTGCAGAAGTCGAGGTCGTCGCCGAGGCGGCCGAGCAGCGCGTCGCGCACCGAGCCACCGACGAGGTGCAGCTCGTGGCCGGCCGCCGCGAAGCGGCGGCCGAGCTCGTCGGCGACAGGCGACACGCGCATGAGTTCGGCGACCGCCCGGCGCTGGGCCGCGGTCAGCTCGCGGCTCGTGACGGGCGGGGTGGAGGTTTCGGACATCGGTGCGCCAGCTTATCCGTGACGTGGGAAGCGGCGCTCCCGGGTTTCCCACCCTCCGGTGAGAGGAGTCCACGATCCACAAATCTGGCGTCAGCGGCAATGATCGACGTGCTGGATGCATGAATACGAAACCCGAGCGCCCCGCTGGGGACCAAGATCTCCCACGTGGAGTGTCGGGTGTCCGTTTTACGTGAAACATCCGCTAGCGGTGGGCGGACGACGTGAAATGCGGGCGTATCTTCGTGCCCATGAACGAGCGCGCCGAGCGCGAGGCGGTTGCATGACCAGCCGGCCCGGGGATTTCGACGACACCGTCGTGTTGCACACCACGGCGCAAGGAGATCCGAACGCCACCGTCGTCCTGCCGGCGTCCCAGTCAACGCAGCCACGGGAGCGCTTCGACGAGACGGTCGTCCTGCCGGCGTCGCCGCTCATCGCCGCCGGCGCACCGGCGGCACCGTCGCCGTTGACCACCGACCCTCCGGCGGCGCCGGCGCTGTCGCAGTCTTCCCCGCCCGCGGCGCCGCCTCCCGCGGCGCCGCCTCCCGCGGCGCCGCCCCCCGCGGCCGGCGGCCAGCCGCCACGGCAGCCCGAGTCCGGCTCCGTGGTGCGTAACAGCGCCGTCATGGCCGCCGGCAGCATCGTCAGCCGGTTCACCGGCCTGCTCCGGGTCGCGGCGATCGGCGCCGCCCTCGGCGCGACCTTCGTCAACGACGACTACCAGCTCGCCATCGCCCTGCCGAACATGGTGTTCGAACTGCTCGTCGGCGGCGTGCTGGCGAGCGTGATCGTGCCGACGCTGGTCCGGCGCCGCAAGCACGACCCGGACGACGGACAGGCCTACGCCCAGCGCCTGCTCAGCCTCGCCGCGGTCGCACTCGGCGTGGCCACGGCCCTCACCGTCCTCGCCGCACCACTGATCACCTGGGCCATGGCCCGCAAGGCCAGCGACGTCGACCGCGAGCTGATCACGCACCTGGCCTATCTCATCCTGCCGGCGCTGTTCTTCTACGGGATGGCGGCGCTGTGCGGGGCGCTGCTCAACTCGCGCGGCCACTTCGCCGCCCCGATGTTCACCCCGATCCTCAACAACCTCATCGTCACCGCGACGGCCGGCGTGTTCATCGTGATCACCGCTGGCGAGGCGGTGACCCCGGAGAACATCACCACCGCCCAACTGCTGACGATCGGCCTCGGCACCACCGCCGGCATCGTGGTGCAGGCGTGCGGCCTGATCCCGGCGCTGCGCCGGGTCGGCTTCCGCTGGAAGTGGCGGTTCGACGTCCGCAACCTCGGCCTCGGCGAACTGGGCCGGCTCTCGGTCTGGATGCTGCTGTTCGTGGTGGTCAGCCAGGTCGGCGTTGCGGTCGTCCTGGCGATCGCCAAGCGGGTCGGCGGCGAGGGGTCGGCCGGCGCGACGATCTTCCAGAACGCCTTCCTGGTGTTCATGATGGCCCACGGCATCGTCGCGGTCTCGGTGCTCACGGCGCTGATGCCGCGCCTGTCCGCAGCCGCGGCCGACAACCGCACGAAGGACCTCGTCGCTCAGCTCAACAGCGGCCTGCGCCTGGTGAGTGTCGTTCTGGTGCCGATCACTGCGGCGTACCTGGTGCTCAGCCGCCCGCTCGCCGTCACGCTGTTCAACTGGGGCAACTTCGACCACGAGGCGGCCCTGCGCACCGCTCCCGTGATCGCGATCGCCGGTCTCGGCCTGGTGCCATACGCGATCATGCAGCTCCAGCAGTTCGCGTTCTACGCGCTGCGCGACACCCGAACTCCGGCCGTGCTCAACGTCCCCGTCGTCGCCCTGCGCGTCGGCCTGGACCTGGTCTTCCTGTGGGTCCTGCCGGCCACCGCGGTCGTGACCGCCATGATGGGCGCGAGCGGCCTGTCGTTCGTGTTCGGCGCGCTGGTCAGCATCACCCTGCTCCGCCGCAAGCTGGGTTACCTCGGGCTGCGGCGCGTGGCGTCCGCGCTGGTCAAGCTGGTCGGCGCGGCCGCGATCGCCGCGGTACCGACCTACCTTGTGATCGACGGCCTCCGCCGGTTGATGGGCGACGACAAGCTCGACAGCCTCGTGCAGCTGGTGCTCGGGGGAGCGGTGCTGCTGGGCCTCTACTACGGGCTCGCTCTGCTGTTCCGGGTGGCCGAAGTGCGCGATCTCACCCGGATGGTCCGCACCCGCCTCGGTCGGTAACCGTCAGGACGTACGGGGCGTGGGCGGGCCCGGCCCGCCCACACCGGTGCAGATCGACCCGCACACGAGCGCCGGACCTCATACCATCCGTTGATCCGATCAGCCGCTGGTACAAACCGGGCGCGGTACGGCGGGAGTATTGGCACTGGGCGGGTAGGGTCGCTCTCGACCATCGTCCTCACCACCTAGGCTGTGAGGTAGGTCCAGCGGAAGGGAGGACGGGTGACGCCGATGGACGACGACCCACAGGCGCGTACCCCCGCCCCCCAGGTGCTCGAGTACGGATCACCGCAGGTAGGCGAGGTGCTCGCCGAGCGGTACCGGCTTGAGGAGCACATCGGCAACGACACGCTCGGCCGTCAGCTGTGGCGCGGGTCCGACGTCATCCTCCAGCGCCCGGTCACGGTTGTATTGCGGTATCCGGGCGGCTCCTCGGCGGCCGAGATGCTCTCCGCCGCCGTCACCGCGAGCCGCATCGTCCACCCGCACCTGATCGGCGTCTACGACGCGATCGACGAGGGCGACCGGGCGTACGTGGTGCGCGAGTGGGTCGAGGGCACGTCGCTGCGCAAGGTAGTGGCCGAGTTCGGCGCGCTGGACGCCGACAAGGCGGTGGCCATCGCGCACGCGATCGCGGCGGCGATCTCCGCCCTGCACGACACCGGCATGGCGCACGGCAACGTGCAGCCCGGCACCGTCCTCATCGGCGACGACGGCCGGGTCGTGCTCGGCGACGCCCGTGCCGACGAGGCCGCCACCGCCGAATCTGACATCCGGGCCATCGGGGCCGTCCTGTACTGCGCGCTCACCGGGTACTGGCCGCACGCCGAGGCCGGCGTCACCGTCGAGCCCGACGCGATGCGCGACCAGGCCGGCGTGCTCGCCGCACCGCACCAGGTGCGTGCCGGCGTCCCCAACCAGGTCGACCAGCTCGCCGTCGACCTGCTCAACCCGAACCTCGACCTGCCGACGGCCGACGTGCTGGCCGGCGAGCTCAGCCGGCTGGACAACGCCGAGGACCATCGGGCGCTGTTCGCCGACGAGCCGCTCGACCTGGATGCCTTCGACCAGGCCGCGATGGCCCCGGAGTCGTCGACGCCCACCGGCCGCAAGATGGCGATCGTGATCGCGGCCCTGCTGGTGATCGCGATCATCGGCACCATCGCGGCGGTGAAGACGCTGGGCGGCGACAACACACCGGCGACCCCGCAGGCCGGGACGTCGGGCACCGCGGCGCCCGGGCGGCCCACCAGCACCGGGGCGGCCGCGCCGGTGCAGATTCCCGCTTCGTCGGTGCGCATCGTCGCCCCGGTGGGCGACAAGGACAACGCCGACATCGCCGGCAACATGGTCGACGGCGACACGAAGACCAAGTGGCGCACCCAGCGCTATGTCGGCGCACCGAACTTCGGCAACCTGGAGAAGAAGGGCCTCGGCGTCCTCGTCGACCTGGGCAAGGAGACCGCGGTCTCGGCGGTCCAGCTCGACCTCGGCGCGTCGGGTGCCGACGTCCAGCTTTTCGGCGGCGCGGCGGATCCGGGCAACACCCGCGAGGGCGACCTCGCGATCACCCAGACCTACAAGCCGATCGGCGAGAAGAAGGAGAACGTGTCCACCCGTGTCGTGCTCTCCGGCGAGCCCGACACGAAGGTCCGCTTCCTGCTGATCTGGTTCACCAAGCTGCCCGCGTCGCAGTCCGACGGCGCCAACAACTACCGGCTCGAGGTCCTCGAACTCACCGTGCTGGGACAGCAGTCCGCCTAGGCGCACGGATAGATTGCCTGCCGTGACCGACGAGGTGCGAGACGACGCGGCGCTGTTGCGCGCGCACCTCGCCGGCGACCGGGACGCCTTCGGCGAACTGGTGACCAGGCACCGCGAGCGGCTCTGGGCGGTGGCCCTGCGCACGATGGGCGACCGGGAGGACGCCGCCGACGCGCTGCAGGACGCGCTGCTCTCGGCGTACCGGGCGGCCGATCGGTTCCGTGGCGACAGCGCGGTGACCACGTGGCTGCACCGCATCGTGGTCAACGCCTGCCTCGACCGGATCCGCCGGCAGCGGGCCCGCCCGACGCAGCCGCTGCCCGAGGTGGACACGACGGTGGCGCCGGCCCCCGACCGGGACATGCGGATCGACGTCGAGGCGGCCCTCGCCCAGCTGCCGGTCGAGCAGCGGGCCGCGCTGGTACTCGTCGACGTGCAGGGGTATCCGGTCTCGGAGGCGGCGGAGATGCTCGGGGTGGCCGAGGGCACGATCAAGAGCCGGTGTGCGCGGGGGCGGGCCAGGCTGGCTGTGAGTCTTGGCTACCTACGGAACCCACCGGGGGCGTCCAGCGTCGGATCGGAACAGGTCGTGCGTAAGGAGGGTGGTGCATGAACGAGCGCGTCGATCAGGACCGGCTCGCCGACTACGTCGGCGGCGCGCTCGACGGCACCCCCGACGCGGCGGCGGTGCGCACTCTGATCGAGACGGACGCGGGCTGGGCCGCGGCGCACGCCGACCTGGTGGCGGCGATGGACGCCGTGAGCGCCAACCTCCGCGCGGTCGGGAGCCGGCCGCACCCCGTACCCGAAGACGTGGCAGCCCGGCTGGACGGCTTCCTCCGTCGCCTCGAATCCGACCGGGAACCCGCCGGCGCGGCGCGCACGGCGACCGGCGGCAGCGGACCGACCGCGGCGGGCGACGTCCGCGCGGACGGCACTCGGTCCGATGCTTCCCGCGGACCCGGCGGCTCGAGCCGGCCCGGCGGGGCCGGGCCGGGCCGGCGGGCGCACTCGCGGCGGGCGCGGTGGGCGGCCGGCCTGTCCGCCGCCGCGGCGGTGATCGCGGTGGGCATCGGGGCGATCGCGATGGTGCCGACGATGAACTCGGACGACTCGAGCACCGGGGGTGCCGCCGACAGCGCCGCGGGCGGCGCGGCCGCACCGCAGGTAGCTGCCGCCGGGCCGCCGGTGGTGAGCGGACGGGACTACGCTCCCGGCTCGTTCACGGGGCTCGGTTCGGGCCAGCGCGCGGGCGTGCAGGGGGTTCCGGAGCCGCCCGCGGGCGACACCCCTCGGGAGAACTCCGAGGACCAGAGCAAGACCTTCTCGTCGGCGGGCTCGGAGGGCTCCGCGGCGGTGCCGCCCGAGCTGACCCGTCTGCAGGGCGCCGACGCGCGTCAGGACTGCCTGGACGCCATCCGGCAGGCGCACGGCGGCACGCCGCGGGTGGTGGAGTTCGCCCGGTTCACCGGGCGGCCGGCGCTGGTGGTGCTGCTGGACGGCGCGAGCACCGGGAACGGGCGGCCGTGGGTGGTCGTGGCCGGTCCCGATTGCGGCCTTACCCCGGGCGACGCCGACGAGTTGTACAACGGACCGCTCTCCTGACGCGCTCCGATGTGTGACACCGTGACGTGACCCACGCGTCGCCGGGCACCGGGAATTACCGCTCCGTACGATGACGTTCAGTCGATGACGTCTTCTTGACAAGGAGCAAATCCGTGGACGAGGTCCGGAACCTGATCATTGTGGGCTCGGGTCCGGCCGGATACACCGCCGCCGTGTACGCCGCCCGAGCGAACCTGAAGCCGTTGGTGATCGAGGGTGTGACCTCCGGCGGCGCGTTGATGACGACCACCGAGGTGGAGAACTTTCCCGGCTTCCCGGACGGCATCCTCGGCCCGGAGCTGATGGACAACATGCGCAAGCAGGCCGAGCGCTTCGGCGCGGAGTTCGTCACCGACGACGCGACGGGCGTGGACCTGGCCGGGCCGGTGAAGACCGTGTGGATCAACGAGACGGCGTACCGGGCGCACGCGGTGATCCTGTCGACCGGGTCGGCCTGGCGGCCGCTGGGCGTGCCGGGAGAGCAGGAGTTGCTCGGGCACGGTGTGTCGTCGTGTGCGACCTGTGACGGGTTCTTCTTCCGCGGCCAGCGCATCGTGGTGGTCGGCGGCGGTGACTCGGCGATGGAGGAGGCGACGTTCCTGACGAAGTTCGCTGAGCGGGTGACGATCATCCACCGGCGCGATGAGTTCCGGGCGAGCAAGATCATGGCCGAACGGGCGCTGTCGAACCCGAAGATCGACGTGCGGTGGAACGCCGTGGTCACCGAGGTTGTCGACGGTGGCGGCAAGGTCGGCGGAGTCAAGCTGCGCGACACGGTGACCGGCGAGGAGAGCGTGCTCGACGCGACCGGCGTGTTCGTGGCGATCGGGCATGACCCCCGCAGTGAACTGTTCCGGGGGCAGGTTCCGCTCGACGAGAACGGGTACGTACAGGTGAGTGCGCCGGGTACGAGCGTCGGAATCGACGGCGTGTTCGCCGCCGGTGACCTCGTCGACCACGTCTACCGGCAGGCCATCACGGCCGCCGGTACGGGATGTGCGGCGGCTCTGGACGCCGAGCGGTATCTGGCTGCGCGCGAAGCATAGTTTTCGGATAAATACGAAAGAGGATTTGATGAAGGCCGTCACCGACACCTCGTTCACAAGCGACGTGTTGCAGTCCGACAAGCCGGTCCTCGTGGACTTCTGGGCCGATTGGTGCCAGCCGTGCCGCAAGGTCCAGCCGCTGCTCGAGGAGATCGCCAAGGAGCTCGGCGACCAGGTCGAGATCGTGAAGCTCGACATCGACGCCAACCCCGAGGTGACCCGGGCATACCAGGTGATGTCGGTTCCGACGCTGACGATGTTCCGGGCCGGGCGTCCGGTGAACCAGCTCGTCGGGGCCCGCCCGAAGGGTGACCTGCTGAAGCTGATCGAGTCGGCGCTGTAGGACACTGTCCGACGTTTGACGCGCGCCCCGGCGGGACAGGTGATTGTCCCTGGCCGGGGCGCCTGCGTATGGTGAGCCGCTTGCTCGTGCTTGCTTGTGCTCGCTCTGCTTGGCACCGGCGACGGCCGGGTATCGGGTGTTTTAGCCGCGGTAGCGGGCTCTGTGGTGAATCGTGAATTGCGTGACACATCTAGGAGGCAGTTGGATGCGTCCGATCCGACCCGGTGAGCACGGCCCAGCCGTCGTCGAGATCCGTAACGTTCTCACTACCATCGGTGTGCTTGCCACTCCGGCGAACGGGGTGAGCGACCTGTACGACGCCGCCACCGAGCAGGCCGTGCGAGCCTTCCAGCAGAGCCGCGGGCTGTCCTCCGACGGAATCGTCGGTGAGGAGACCTGGCTGGCGCTCGACGGCGCCCGGTGGCGGCTCGGGCAGCGCGCCCTCTACCACGGCGTGTCCGACCCCTTCACCGGCGACGACGTCGTGCAGCTGCAGGAGCGCCTGCTGGAGATGGGCTACGACCCGGGCCGCTGCGACGGCATCTACGGCCAGCGCACCGCTCGCGCCGTCGCCCAGTTCCAGCGCGAGGTCGGCCTCGGCCCCGACGGCTCCTGCGGCCCGCAGACGCTGGCCGCGCTGCGCCGGCTCGGCCGCAAGGTGATCGGCGGGCGCCCGCAACTGCTGCGGGAGACGGCGGCGTTCGGCTCGTCCGGGCCGGCGCTGCTCGGCAAGCGCATCGTGATCGACCCCGGCCACGGCGGGCCCGACATCGGCGTGGCCGTGGAGGACCGCGGGCTGCGGTGGACCGAGGCCGACCTGGCCTTCGACCTCGCGGCGCGGCTGGAGGGCCGGCTGGCGGCCGCCGGGATGCGGGTGTTCCTGACCCGCGGTCCGGCGTCCCGGCTGGTGACCGACAGGGAACGCGTCTCGCTCGCCAACGACCTCGGCGCCGACCTGTTTATCTCGCTGCACATCGACGGCCACCCGAACCCGGCGGCCGAGGGTGTGGCCACGTACCACTTCGGCTCGACGTCGGGCGTCTCTTCGACGGTGGGGGAGCGGCTGGCCGGCCTGGTGCAGCGGGAGATCGTGGCCCGGACCGGGATGCGCGACTGCAAGACCCACGGGAAGGTGTGGGACATCCTGCGGCTGACCCGGATGCCGGCGGTGCGTGTGGAGGTCGGCTACCTGAGCTCGCCGACCGACCGGGAGCGGCTGATCGACCCACGCTTCCGGGAACTGGTGATCGAGTCCATCATGGCGGCCGTGCAGCGGATGTACTTCCCGGTGGACTCCGACGTCCCGACCGGCTCGATCGACGTCAGCAAGCTTCGAGCGCTCGCCGCGTCGTCCTAGACGTGCCTACGAGTTGCGAGTGGCCGGTGCGGGACGCACCGGCCTGAGCAATGCGTCCGGCGTCATCGACCCGAGCAGCTTCTCCAGCGCGTACTCCACGTCGGACTTCCAGGACAGCGCCGTGCGCAGCTCCAGCCGCAGCCGGGGATAGCGCGGGTGCGGCCGGACGGTCTTGAAGCCGACGCTGAGGAAGAAGTCCGCCGGGGCCAGGCAGCCGGCCTTGCTGCGCTCGGTACCGAGCCGCTCGTCGGCTTCCCCGAACTTCGCGTCGCCGAACGCCTCGATCGCCTTGACGCCCCGCTTGGTGAGATCGCGGGCCACGCCCTGGACCAGCATCCGGCCCAGCCCGCCACCCGCGAACGGTGCGACGACGTGTGCGGTGGTGAGCAGCACAGCATCGGGCGAGACCGGCGAGGTGGGGAAGGCGAGCCCCCGCGGCACGTAGGCGGGCGGCGCGAACATCACGTACCCGGCCGGCATCCCGTCGACGTAGATCAGTTTGCCGCAGGAACCCCACTCCAGCAGCGTCTGGGAGACCCAGGCTTCCTTCTCCAGCTCCGGGTCACCGCTGGCGCAGGCCCGCTCGGCGGCGACTGGATCGAGCTCCCAGAACACGCACTGCCGGCACGTGCGTGGGATGTCCTCGAGCGTGTCGAGCGTCAGGTTGACCAGGCGTCGTGACATAGACCGATCCAGACGATCTTGTGGCCGGGATGCGACGGCCATAGCCGCCCAAGCAACAGATCGTACGCGCCCGGACGCGAGCGGGGGAGATGACGGACATATTTGTCCGGATATGGTCCGCCCGTCCGGATGCCCAGCGTGATGCTCTGTCAGCGCTTGGTTCGGGCTTTCACCCCTGTGGTCTTCGCGCCCGAGGCGACGGCTGTACCGCCGCCGGCGGGGCCGTCCGTGTCGCTTTCGCCGGCCGGTTCGTTGGGCTTGTCGGCGGCCCCATCGGCGGCCCCATCGGCGGCTCGGTCGGCCGCTCGGTCGGCCGCTGTGCCCTCGGGCTTCGCCGCGGTGGGAAGCTTGACCGTCGCGGAGCCGCTCTCCGCGGCTTCGGCGGCCTCCATCGCATCGCCGGTGGGGAAGACGATCGTCTCGGCACTGCTGCCGGCGCCCGTCGGGAACCGGATGGTGGCGCCGCTGCCGAGCTCCGAAAGGTTCACGGTCTCGCCACCCTTCGACGCCGCGCGGGCGCCGACCCGGACCGGTTCCTGCGTGGTGTCGGTCTTCTCGGTGGTGTCGCTCTTCTCCGGCTCCCTCGGCTTGCCGAGCTTGACCGTCTCACCACCGTCGCGGTCAGGCACGGCATCGCTGGGGTCGGATCGGGTCGGCACGACGACGGTGGTTGCGCCGTCGCCGGCACCCACCGGAAGCGCGACGGTGTCGGCAACGACACCGGTGGCGAGATGAGGGTCGGTGACGTCGGCGATGACTGTCGTGTCACCTTCGCTGTCGTCGCCCGGATCGACGTCGGGGATCGCCTCGGCCGTCTGTGGGATCTTCAGCTCGGCCGGGGCCTGCCAGTCGATGTGCGGCGGCTCGGCGAGTGCGGTGCCGCCGAAGTCGGCGAGCCAGGCGGCAACGAGCGCCAGGTTCTCCCGCCACTGGCTTTCCGGGATGCGGGGCAGGATGTCGTCCCAGAGCGAGAGGAAGGTGCCTCGAAGCTGGAGCCGGCCGGTGGGTCGGGCGAGGAACCAGACGTGGAGGTGGGCGGAGCCGTCACCCCAGCGATTCACGTGAACCCTGGCGACGCCGTCGAGCGACCGGACCGCCCGCTCGAGCCGGACGGTGAGCACCCCGAGTTCGGCCGCGAGGAGATTCGGAAGATCACCCATATCGAGGTGCGACCGCGACTCCAGGATCAGCACCGCCGGTAGCCCGGTGGGCCGGTCCAGGGCCCGCACCCGCCATCGCTCGCTGACCCAGATGTAGGCCGAGTCCGGCGCCCGGCAGGCCGTGCACTCCGCCGGGTCCTCGCCGTGACGCGGCGGCTCGACGTCCACCGGATCGGCGAGCTGCTTGACCCGCAGTTCGCCCTCGAACGGGAACGTCGGCCACGACGTGAACGCCGGCAGGGGGAGGGGCTCATCCGACACGTGCCGACCTTAGCGGACCCTCGGGGCCGTGTCGTTCCCCTGGTCGGCGCTCGTCCGATCGACTACCGGCCCGGCCCGATCGGCCCGGGCCAGTCTCCATGGAGCTTCATCCACAGCCGCGCAACGCTGCGACCGGCCGTTTCACGTGAAACGGCGGTGCCTGTGGAAATCTCCTGTGGAAAGTCGACGGGGCCGCGGCGACGCGGCGAGCGGCAGAGTCTGTCGAAACAACAACGGCCGGTGTCTCCACCGGCCGTTGCAGTTGATCCGTGGACGCCCTACTCCTGGACCCCGATGATTCCCACGATCCGCTCGAGGTCGTCGACGGTCGCGAACTCGATCGTGATCTTCCCCTTGCGGCGGCCGATGTCAACCTTCACCCGGGTGTCGAACCGGTCGGACAGCTTGTCGGCCAGATCGTTGAGCGCCGGCGCGTGCGCCCTCGCCCGCCGCTGCGGGGGAGTGCTCTTACGACCCTCCTCGGCGTCGGCCTGCGCGAGCTTGACCAACTCCTCGGTGGCACGGACGGACAGCCCCTCGGCGACGATGCGCCTTGCGAGCGACTCCTGCTCCTCGCTGTCGGCGATCGCGAGCAGCGCCCGGGCGTGACCGGCCATCAGGACACCGGCCGCCACGCGGCGCTGGACAGCCGGCGGGAGATTCAGCAGCCGGATCGTGTTGGAGATCTGCGGACGACTCCGGCCGATGCGCCGGGCCAACTCCTCGTGCGTCGCCCCGAACTCCTCGAGCAGTTGTTGATATGCCGCTGCCTCTTCGAGCGGGTTCAGGTTCGCCCGGTGGATGTTCTCCAGGAGCGCGTCCCGGAGCATCGCGTCGTCGCGCGTCTCCCTGACGATCGCCGGGATGTTCTCCTTGCCGAGCGCCTGCGCGGCCCGCAACCGCCGCTCGCCCATGACGAGCTCGAACCGATCCCCGGCGAGTTCGCGCACGACGATCGGCTGGAGGAAGCCGACCTCCTCGATCGAGGTCTTCAGCTCGTCGAGAGCCTCCTCGTCGAAGACCTGCCGGGGCTGCTTCGGGTTCGGTGTGATCGCCGAGACCGGGATCTCGGCGAAGCGCGCGCCCGGGACCGGGGCGAGTCCGTCGGGTTCCAGTTCCGGCTGAGCCACCGGGGCCGGCTGGGTCGGCGCCGTCGCCGCCGGGCCCTGGTCGACAGCCGCGGCCTGACTCGGCACCGACTCCCGCATGGGGGAGGGCTGCCCGATGACCGTGGGCGCCACCGGCGGCGGCGGGGCCTCGACGGTGGCGACCGAGCCGCCGTCGGATCCGCCCGAGGGCGCCGGGACGGCGGGCCCGGTCGGGATCAACGCGCCGAGGCCCCGCCCGAGGCCACCGCGCCGTGTCGACTTCATCAGTTCCCTCCGGACTGGGTGCGCTGAGCACCGGGCTGCGCGCGCTGCGCACCCCGCAAGGCGATCTCCTGGGCCGCCTCGAAATAGCTCACGGCACCCCGCGAGCCGGGATCGTACGTCATCACCGATTGGCTGTAGCTGGGCGCCTCGGACACCCGGACGTTCCGCGGGATGACGGCGTTGAGGCACTTCGCCCCGAAGTGGGCCCGCACGTCCTGCTCGACGAGATCGGCCAACCGGGTCCGCCGGTCGTACATGGTCAGGAGCACGGTGCTGACCTCCAGCACCGGATTCAGGTGTGACCGGATCATCTCGATGTTCTCGGTGAGCGCCCGCACACCCTCCAGCGCGTAGTACTCGCACTGGATCGGGATCAGGACCTCTTCGGCGGCGACGAGCGCGTTGACGGTGAGGAGGCCGAGCGACGGCGGGCAGTCGATGAAGACGTAGTCGTACTCCGCCTCGGAGCCGCGGATGGCGCGCTGGAGACGCGACTCGCGAGCCACGACGGAGACCAGTTCGATCTCGGCGCCGGCGAGGTCGATCGTCGCCGGAACGGCCCGCAACGTCGGGATGCCCTCGACGCTCTGGGTGACGCTATCGAGTGGGACGCCGTCGATGAGTGCCTGGTAAATGTCGGGGACGCCCGAGTGGTGCGGGACGTTCAGCCCGGTCGACGCGTTCCCCTGCGGGTCAAGGTCGACGACGAGCACGCGGTTCCCGTGCAACGCCAGCGCGACGGCCAGGTTCACCGCGGTGGTCGTCTTGCCGACGCCGCCCTTCTGATTCGCGACGCAGAGGATCCGGCACTTCGGCGGCCGAGGCATCGTGATCTCGCCGCTCGGATTGAGGATCTCGACCGCTCGTTTCGCTTCCTGGGCCAGCGGGGGATCCTCCGTTTCACGTGAAACGTAGGAGTCGGTCATGTCGTTCTCCGCAGGATCGGAATCGGGAATCGGTCGCGGCGCCGGCGCCGGACGGAACTCCTCCGATGGTCCCCCGTCCGCCGTCGCTCCAACCTCACCGACACGGCCATGTCTGCCGCGATCCGCCCCGACGTCCGCGAGACGTGGCGGTTCCGGGAGGTGAGTAGGCACGCCGAGCGGCGGCCCACCGTACGACTCATGCTGGGACGGGCCACGTCCCGGCACCGGCGCATGGGACGTCGGACCGCCCGGCGACACCGGTCCACTCGGAGCGGGCACCGGGCCGCCCGAGGTTGCCCGCGACGGCGCTGCGCCGCCCGCATTGGACCCCGCCGGAGCCAGGCCGCCCGGCGCAGTCCGGCTGCCCGCGGGAGCGAGGCCGCCCGTGGGAGCGAGGCCACCCGTGGGAGCGAGGCCACCCGCCGCTTGCCCCGCCGGGGCGCCCCGCGCAGGCCCGGCGAATGCGGTGCCGGCGGACGACCCGCCGGCAGACATCGCCGCGCCGACGCGCGCGGCGTTCGCGGACGCCGGATCCGCAGGCGAGCCGGCTACTACTGCCGGTTCCGCCGCCGCGGCCCCCGCCCCGGAGACAGCGCCGCCGGCTCCGGAGACAGCGGCCCCGGCTCCGGAGACAGCGGCCCCGGCTGCGGCTTCTCCGGCCACACCCGTTGACGCAGCCGGCGTCGACACACCGCCGCGGCCATAGATCGTCCCGGTTCGCTGCGACGGCGGTGGCGGCAACTGGTCCGCGGCGACGGTGCCCGCGCGGGCCGGCGCGGCGGCGCGACCGGTGAAGCGAGCCATATCGATCGTGGAAGTCGCTTCCGGCTCAACCGGATGTGTTTCACGTGAAACCGGCCTCATGTCGTGGCTGCCGGCGTTCCGTTCTGGAACGAAACCGTTGTCGCGCACCGTATCCGATCCATTCGATCCCGATGAAGGAGCGCCGCGTTCGTCCGCGGACTGCGGCGCCGAGTTGTCCTGGGCCGTGACATCCGGCCAGTCTTCCGAAACTTCCTCCGTACCGTCGGCGCGCGGCAAGCCTACGGCCGACGGCTCAGCCGTGCTATGCCCGTTCGAGCCTGAAACCGTTTCAGCTCCAGATTTTCGGGACGGCTTGAAGGTCAGGATCCTTCGAACCTTCGCCATCCACCCACCCCGCCGAACCGTTGTTCCATGAGGCCATCCGACGCCCCCCAACGTCAATCGCCACACCGCAATGTCCCCCGCTTCTAGATTCTCGGGTGATCGCCCCCATCACCCCGTCGCGCACGGCGTCCGCCGCGCGTGTCGTCAGAAAAATCCGCACGACGGCGTGAGTCGGCCTTGCCACGTCGCTTCGTGCGGGCGGCGCCGTCCATCGACGAGCGCCGAACCTCAACCACGGTCACCGGCTCCGGCAGCCATCCGCCTCCGCAGTGCACGAGCGCCGGTTCTCCGCCACCCGCGCGCCGCACCGCGTCCCGGTGCTCCTCGATCTCCGCCGCCGCCGAGGAGCCCTTGATCGCGAGCATGGAACCGCCTGGCCGGGCCAGCGGCAGACACCACGCCGCCAGCCTGTCGAGCGGCGCCACCGCTCGAGCCGTCACCACGTCCGCGGGCCGCAGAACGTCGCCGCATTCCTCGGCGCGGCCACGGACGACATCGACCCGATCGAGCGCCAATTCCTCGATCGTCTCGGCCAGAAAGATGCTCCGACGCGCCAGCGACTCCACAAGAGAGACTCGAAGGTCCGGGCGCGCCACCGCTAAGACGATACCGGGCAATCCGGCACCGGAACCTACGTCTACGACATAGAGCCCAGACGGTATTAATTCCGTCAAAGCACAACAGTTGAGCAGGTGCCTGTCCCACATCCGGGGAGCCTCGCGCGGACCGACGAGCCCACGCTCCACACCGGCCGTGGCCAGCAGTCCGGCGTAGCGCTCGGCGAGCCCCAGGCGGTCACCGAACATCGCCTCCGCGGCCTCACGCCACTCCGGCGGGGGAGCGAGTCGCCCGCCAACGGCATCGGGCGCCGACGCTGGCCGCGTCGACGCCCGATCGGGTTCCTCCACCGATATCAGGGTGCCGGGCGCACAACGATGCGCCGGCTCGGCTCGACACCCTCGGACTCGCTCTCCACCCCGGCGAGCGCGTTGATCACGTCGTGGACGCACTTGCGCTCGAACGCGCTCATCGCCTCCAGGCGCACCGGCTCGCCGAACTCCTTGACCTTCTCGGCGGCGTTCTTGGCGATCGCACCCAGTTCCTTGCGCCGGGTGGCGCGGTACCCGCCGATGTCGAGCAGCAGGCGGCTGGGGGAGCCGGTCTGCCGGAACACGGCCAACCGGGACAGCTCCTGCAGCGCCTCGAGCGTCGCGCCCCGGGTGCCGACGAGCGAGTTCAGCCGGCCGCCGACAACCTCGACCATCGGCCGGCCTGACGAGACCAGCTCGTCGATGTCGCCGTCGTAGTCGAGGATGTCGAGCAGCCCCTCGACGTAGTCCGCCGCGATCTCGCTCTCCCGGAACAGGTCGGCCTTGGACGGCGCCGCGTCCGCCCGACCGTCGGCCGCGTCCCGATCGGACTCGTCGGACCCGGACTCGTCGGACCCGGACTCGTCGTCGTCCTCGTCCTCATCGTCGGCGACGGCGTCGACCGCGTCGGACTCGTCGGGGCGGTCTTCCGTCGGCGCATCTGCCGGCGCGGCGACGGCCTCGACCCCGGCGCCGGCCGCGTCGTCGCTGACCTCGGGGGAACGGGTCTCGGTGCCGCTGGTATCAGTCACGTGCCACTCCGCATTGTTCGGGGCACCAGAAGGTGCCTGACGTCCGTCTAACGGCGGCGAACCGACCGGGGAGCGCCACGCCGCCCGAACACCCGCCGGCCGGAGCCGGACGGGAGCGGGCGGCGGTCGCGTCAACCCGACGACGGCCTGCGCGCCGGCCCGCCCTTCTTGCCCTTCACCGGCTTGGCACCCGGACGCGGCGCGAGCGAACGGCTCTCGGTGGGCGGCGTCCCGTCGTCCGCCTTGTTCTTGCCCTTTGAGAGGTTCGGCTTGCTGCCGGTGGGTCCGGCCTTAGTGGCCTTGCCGGTCACCTTGCCGTCCTTGCCCGCCCGCGAGCCGAGGCCGAACGGATTACGGCTGGTCGACGCGTTCTTCGCCGTGTTGTTCGACCGGCTCGCGGATGACGACGACGAACCATTGCGGCTGCTGCCCGCGGACGACGTGGACCGGCCCGCCATCGGCGGCGGCGGGTACTTGCGCAGCACCCAGAACTGCTGGCCGAGCGAGAACAGGTTGGTGGTGACCCAGTAGATGACCACACCGATCGGGAACAGCCCACCGGAGATGAGCAGCGAGAACGGGATGCCGTACAGCATCAGCCGCTGGATCATCTTCTGCTGCGGGTCCTCCGACCACCCGGTCTTGAGGATCATCTGCCGGCTGGTGAGGAAGGTGGTCACGATCATCGTGAGGATGAGCACGGCGGCGACGATCTTCACGGTGGTGCTGTTCGCGCCGAGCTGCGCCAGCTCGTCGGCCGACGACCGGAAGTGCGCGGCGATCGGCGCCTTGAAAAGCTTCGCCGCGGCCGCGCTGTCGAACTGCTCGGCGGTCCAGCCGTACAGCGTCTTGGCCTGGTTGTCCGGCTTGAGCCGCTTCAGCACGTGGAACAGGCCGAGGAACACCGGGATCTGCAGGAACATCGGCAGGCAACCCATCAGCGGGTTGGCCTTCTCCGTCTTGTAGAGCTCCATGAGCTCTTTCTGCATCGTCTCCCGGTCGCCCTTGTGCTTGGCCTGGAGTTCCTTGATCTTCGGCTGCAGGGCCTGCATCGCGCGCTGCGACTTGATCTGCTTCACGAAGATCGGGAACAGAACGATCCGGACCGTGATCACCAGGAAGACGATCGCGAGGATCCAGTCCCAGTTGGTGCCGAGGATCGCCTTGCCGGGGAGGATCGCGTCCCACAGCGTGTGCCACTTCAGCAAGATCCAGGAGATCGCGGTGTAGATAAAGTCCATCACTTCGCGGCTCCAGATGCGTCAGGGTCGGCCAGTACGGCGCGGGCGGGCGGTACCGGGTCGTAGCCGCCGGGGTGGAACGGGTGACAGCGCAGCAACCGCCAGAGCGCCAGGGCCAGGCCGCGCACGGGCCCGTGCACCCCAACCGCCTCCAGCGCGTACGCGCTGCACGACGGATGGAAGCGGCAGCGCGCCGGAATCACCGGGCTGATGAAACGACGGTACCCGCGGATCGGCGCCGCGATGATCCGGCCGCCGAGCGTCGCGGGTTCGGGAATGCTCACCGCTTCCTCCCGGTGGTCGCACGGGCCAGCGCGCCGTCGAGGTCGGAGCCGAGTTCGGCATACGATCGCCCGGCCGCCACCGGCAGCGCGCGTACCACAAGCATGGCACCGGGTGGCAGGGTGTCGATGCGCGCGCGGACCAGGTGCCGGAGCCGGCGCTTGACCCGATTGCGCACGACCGCCCCACCCACGGCCTTGGAAACGACGAAACCGGCTCGCGGTGGAGCCGGCGACACCGCCGGCTCCGCGGGAGCCGGCACCTGATCCAAATGGACGACGAGAGCACCGCGCGCCGCTCGCCGACCGCCCCGGATGGTGGCGGCGAAGTCGCTGCGCCGACGCAGCCGGTGCGTCGCCGCCAACATCAGAGAATCCGGACGGTCAGGCGGACAGACGCCCGCGGCCCCGGGCCCGGCGGTTGTTGATGATCGCGCGACCGGCCCGGGTACGCATGCGCAGCCGGAAGCCGTGGGTCTTGGCCCGGCGACGGTTGTTGGGCTGGAAGGTGCGCTTGCTCACGTGAGACTCCGAGGTATGTCGTGGTGCCAGTCGTCGGGCCCGCCCGCGACGGCGGGCAGGCAAATGCGCCGCGCCGGCACAGCGCAGCCGTTCCAGGGTACGCACCCGACCCGGTAAGGGTCAAAACGAGCGTCGACGAATCTCGACTCATCCCTCAACCTGTGAACGACGGTTGAGGGCTGTGGACAACGCTGTTAGCGTCGCCGGTTGCGCGGACGCATCGATGGTCCGGGCAGCAGTTCCTTGGGGGGCGAACCGGCGGGCACCGCGAACCTGTCACGTCGGTCGCACGGCGTGGTGTTTCCGCACCACAGCCGCTTGTCGTCGGGGTCGGGGCGAATCCGGTCCAGTTTGTCCAGGCGGGGACAGACCGTTGGCGGCGGGTCACTCGTTGATACACAGGTTGTGGATAACTTGTGGACAGCGATCCCGCGGGTCGCCGGCCGCGAACAGCGAGGGGGGAACGCGCGTGGGGGACGCGAACGACCTGGCGACCGTATGGGACGCCGCCACGGACGAACTTGCCGACGGCATCGTGTCGGCTCAGCAGCGCGCCTACCTCCGGCTGACCCGGCTGCGGGCGATCGTCGAGGACACCGCGCTGCTCTCGGTGCCCGACGCCTTCACCCGGGACCAGATCGAGTCACGCCTGCGCCCGGCGATCACCGACGCCCTCTCGCGCCGGCTCGGCCGGCCGATACAGGTGGCGGTCACCGTGCGCCCGGCCGAGGATGCGCCGACGGTGCCGGCCGCCCGAAGCGGCGACCGGTTGTTCGACGACCCGGCCGGACCGCTCGAGCCCGTCGCGGCGGGGGACAAGGCGGCCGAGCCGGCCGGCGCGGTCGCCGAGGAGGGAATGCTCGACCTCGACGGCATCGAGCGCGGGCGGCGCGGCGGGGCACCGGAGCCCGAGGGCCGCACGTACGAGACGGTCCGCGACGGCCGTGACTCCGCGTACGACGGCTACGAGACCGCCGGCTCGGGCGGGTGGGGCCCGACGGCCAGCAGCGCCGCGGCGGTCGCGGCCCGCGCTCAGCTCGACGAGTCGGTGGCGCCGCCGGCACAACGCCCGATGGGCGCCGGCACGGGACGCGAGGAGCGCCGCCCGCCCGGCACCGACTCGGGCGGCAACCGGCTCAACCCGAAGTACACGTTCGAGACGTTCGTCATCGGCTCGTCCAACCGGTTCGCGCACGCGGCGTCCGTGGCGGTCGCCGAGTCGCCGGCCAAGGCGTACAACCCGCTGTTCATCTACGGCGGCTCCGGGCTCGGTAAGACGCACCTGCTGCACGCGATCGGTCAGTACGCCACCCAGCTCGGTCACGTGCGGCACGTCCGCTACGTCTCGACCGAGGAGTTCACCAACGACTTCATCAACTCGCTGCGCGACGACAAGACCAGTGCGTTCCAGCGCCGCTACCGCGACGTCGACATCCTGCTGATCGACGACATCCAGTTCCTGGAGAACCGCGAGCGGACGCAGGAGGAGTTCTTCCACACGTTCAACACGCTGCACAACGCCAACAAGCAGATCGTGATCAGCTCCGACCGCAAACCGAAGGATCTGGCGACGCTGGAGGACCGGCTGCGGACCCGGTTCGAGTGGGGCCTGCTCGCCGACATCCAGCCGCCGGACCTGGAGACCCGCATCGCGATCCTGCAGAAGAAGGCCGCCCAGGAGCGGCTGTTCGCGCCGCCCGACGTGCTGGAGTTCATCGCGTCGCGGATCGCCAACTCGATCCGCGAACTGGAGGGCGCGCTCATCCGGGTGACGGCGTTCGCGAACCTCACCCGTTCGCCGGTGCAACTGGCGCTGGCCGAGGAGGTCCTGCGGGACTTCATCCCGGACGGCTCCGGACCGGAGATCAACGCCGACCAGATCATGGCGTCGACCGCCGAGTATTTCGGGGTGAGCCTCGACGACCTGCGCGGCCATTCCCGGTCGCGGGTGCTCGTCAACGCGCGTCAGGTCGCGATGTACCTCTGCCGTGAGCTGACCGACCTGTCGCTGCCGCGGATCGGGCAGGCCTTCGGCGGACGGGACCACACGACGGTGATGCACGCCGACCGCAAGATCCGGCAGCAGATGGCGGAGCGGCGGTCGCTGTACAACCAGATCGCCGAGCTCACGAACCGCATCAAGCAGACGACCTGAGCGCGGGCTGGGCGGGCTTGGCGGCCGCAGGTTGGGGCTGGCGGGCTGGCGCGCTGGCTGCGGGCGGGCAAAACCGTCCAAAAGCCGCTTCTTGTTCGTCTTTCCCGAGATCTTGGAGAGTTAGGCACCCTATGCGGTGCACAGCTTTCCAAGATCTCGTTTCAAGGGGTGGTTGACCGGCCCGAGTGATCTACGCAGGTCCGAAAACCGCCAGAAACGGCCCCGTCGTCAGGGAGCGTGTCTCACTACCAACACGCAGCGGATCACCGGCACATCGCGTCAGCGGCACGCCACCCCGACCTCGCGCCTCGGCGCGCGCCGCCGGTCGACACCCGCCGCCACCACCCGCCGCCGGCGCCACCGCCCGCCGCCGGCGACGCGACCCGCCGCCGGCGACGCGACCCGCCGCGCGACCCGCCGCGCGACCCACCGACCCACCCGATCCGAACCCCCCAACGAGCCCGGTCGGCGACCGATCCCGAACGATCCCGAACGATCCCGCGACTCTCGATCGGCGTGCCACGTGCCAATCCCGTGCCGCCCGGCACGTACCGCGAACGGCTGAGTACCCGGCGTCCACGATCGCGACCTGCGCAGATGAACCGGATCCCCTTCGATCGACCCCACCTCTCCACACCCTGTGGATATCGCTTGGGGACAACGCTGTGGACGTACCCGCCGGGTAGCCGTCGGGCGAACTCCCTGTGACGCCGCAGCCGTGGATATCTCTTGTGGACACAAGGGATATGCGGTGGATCGCTGGTGGACAGGCTGTTGACGAGGCCTGTGGAAAACTCGAGCTGTGGACAGCGGCCCACCCGCCCACATCCGTCGTCAACATGGCATCCACCCGGCCATCAACGGAGTGACCTGCATCAACAGGCGTTGTCCACAGCATCCACAGGACCGATGATGACGATGTTTTGATCTCTCAAGAAAAGAAAAACAAATCATCAGTGGGTGGAAAAGTCCCGCTCGGCCCCTTGACGCCCGCGCAGACCCCTGGAGTGCCAAAGCTGGGGTCCGGTACACGAATCCCCGACGGACGTCCTAAGGTGGTTGCTTCCGGGCCGGTTGCCTCGCCGTGTTCCCAAGCGTTGAGCGATCGAAACCCGAGATCCCATTCCCAGAGCAATTCCCCAAACCCCGCCGTGACGAGTGACGCGGAGGATCCGCGATGAAGTTCCGAGTCGAGCGCGACGCACTGGCCGACGCGGTCGCGTGGACGGCCAAGAGCCTGCCCAGCCGTCCATCCGTGCCGGTGCTGGCGGGCGTGCTGCTGCGCGTGTCCGACAACCGGCTGCAGGTGTCCGGTTTCGACTACGAGGTGTCCAGCCAGGTCACCGTCGAGGTCCAGGCCGACGCCGACGGTGCCGCCCTGGTCTCCGGTCGGCTGCTCGCCGAGATCACCAAGTCGCTGCGTGCGTTGCCGATCGACGTGGCCGCCGTGGGTTCGCATGTGGAGCTCACCTGCGGTAGCGCCCGGTTCACGCTGCCGACGATGCCGGTCGAGGACTACCCGGCGCTGCCCGACATGCCGGCCACGGCCGGCACCGTCGACGCGGCGGCGTTCGCCTCGGCGGTCGGGCAGGTCGCCATCGCCGCCGGCCGCGACGACACGCTGCCGGTGCTCACCGGCGTGCGGCTGGAGCTGTCCGGCACCACGCTCACCATGCTCGCCACCGACCGGTACCGGCTCGCGATCCGCGACCTGGAGTGGCGCCCGGACGACCCCGAGTCCAACTTCGCCGCGCTGGTGCCCGCGCGCACCCTGAACGACACGGCGAAGACACTCGGCCCGCTTGGCGGCACAGTCACCGTCGCGCTGTCCCGGGGCGGCATCGGCGAGGGCATGATCGGGTTCGCGGCCGGCACCCGGCGTACCACGTCCCGGTTGCTGGACGGGGAATTCCCGAAGGTCCGGGCCCTCCTCCCGGACACCCACAACGCGCAGGCGCGGGTGCCGGTCTCGGCGCTCAACGAGGTCGTGAAGCGGGTCGCCCTCGTGGCGGAGCGGGCCACGCCGGTGCGGCTGTCCTTCGGCGACGACGGCCTGGTGGTCGAGGCCGGCGGCACCGAGGACGCCCGGGCCAGCGAGGCGATGGACTGCGAGTACACCGGCGAGCCCATGACCATCGCGTTCAACCACCAGTACCTCCTCGACGGCCTGGCGGCGCTCGACGGCCCGGTGGCCGTCCTGTCGTTCACCGATCCGAAGAAGCCGGCAATCATCGCTCCGGCGGGAGAAGATGGGCAGGTGTCGTCGAGCTACCGGTATCTGATCATGCCGGTACGAATCGGCGGCTGAGCCGGCCACTGGATGACCTTGGCCGGCGTAGGGGGCGCCGGCGTAGCAGGTGCGCCGGTACGCAGGAGGAGGAGCACCATGCAGCTTGGTCTGGTCGGCCTCGGCAGGATGGGCGGCAACATGCGCGAACGACTGCGCGCCGCCGGTCACGAGGTCATCGGTTACTCAACGGATCCGAAGGTCGCCGACGTCAGCAGCCTGGCCGAGATGGTCAACAAGCTGTCGGACTCGCCGCGCGTCGTCTGGATCATGGTGCCGGTGGCCGCGACCGAGAGCCTGGTCGACGAGGTGGGTGCGCTGCTGTCGGCCGGCGACATCATCGTCGACGGCGGGAACTCGAAGTTCGACTACGACAAGCCGCGGGCCGAGCGGCTCGGCGCGAAGGGCGTGGGGTACATCGACTGTGGCGTGTCCGGCGGCATCTGGGGGCGCGAGTACGGGTACGCGCTGATGGTCGGCGGCGAAACGGCCGACGTCGAGAAGGTCCAGCCGATCTTCGACGCGCTCAAGCCGGCCGGCGACTTCGGGTTCGTGCACGCCGGCGGGCACGGCGCCGGTCACTACTCGAAGATGGTGCACAACGGCATCGAGTACGGCCTGATGCACGCCTTCGCCGAGGGCTACGAGCTCATGAAGGCCTCCGAGCTGATCGACGACGTGCCCGGCGTCATCAAGTCGTGGCGGGAGGGCTCCGTCGTCAAGTCGTGGCTGCTCGACCTGCTGGACAAGGCGCTGGACGAGGATCCGGAACTGGCCAAGATCCGCGCCTACGCCGACGACACCGGCGAGGGCCGGTGGACGGTCAACGAGGCGATCCGGCTCGCGGTGCCGATGAACGTCATCGCCGCGTCGGTGTTCGCCCGTTTCGCCTCGCGCCAGGACGACTCGCCGGCGATCAAGGCGATCGCCGCGCTGCGGAAGCAATTCGGCGGCCACGCCGTCAAGTCGGCATAACGGCAGACGGTATAGATGTACGTTCGCCGGCTCGAGCTGGTCGACTTCCGCAGCTACCCGCGCGTTCTCGTCGACTTCGAGCCGGGCCCGGCCGTCCTGGTCGGGCCGAACGGGGTGGGAAAGACGAACCTGGTGGAGGCGCTGGGGTACCTCGCTACCCTGGCGTCGCACCGGGTCGCCACCGACGCGCCGCTGGTTCGGGCGAAAGCGCAACGCGCCGTCATCCGCGCCGAAATCGTCCACAGTGGACGCGAGCTGCTCGTCGAGTTGCAGATCGAACCCGGCAAGGCGAACAAGGCGCGGCTCGGCCGGGCGCCGGCCACCCGTCCGCGCGACATCCTCGGCGCGCTGAAGCTTGTCCTGTTCGCGCCGGAGGACATCGCGTTGGTGCGCGGCGATCCCGACGGTCGCCGCCGTTTCATCGACGAGCTTCTCGTCGCCCGGCAGCCGAGGCTCGCCGCCGTGCGGGCCGACTACGAGCGGGTTCTCAAACAGCGCAACGCCTTGCTGCGCACCGCCTACCTGACCAAGCGGGTCCGCGGCAGCGGTGGCGATCTGTCCACATTGGACGTCTGGGACGCACACCTCGCGCAGCACGGCGCCAAGCTGTGGGCGGCCCGGCTGGAGCTGACCAAAGCGCTGGCCCCGCTGGTGACCACCGCCTACGAAGCCGTGGCCCCCGGTCGTGGCGCGGCGCAACTGTCCTATGTGTCGAAGACCGCGTCAACCGACGAAGAGGACCTCGAGAAGGCGCTCGCCGCCGCACTCAAGGAGAACCGACAGTCCGAAGTGGAGCGTGGCGTGACGCTCGTCGGTCCGCACCGTGACGATCTGTCGCTGCTGCTCGGCGAGCTGCCCGCGAAGGGCTACGCCAGCCACGGCGAGTCGTGGTCGCTCGCGCTGGCGCTGCGCCTGGCCGCGTACGAACTGCTGCGAGCCGACGGTGCGGAGCCGGTCCTCGTCCTCGATGATGTCTTCGCGGAGCTCGACACCGGCCGCCGCGAGCGGCTCGCGGACCTGGTGTCGGGAGCCGAGCAGGTGCTCGTCACCTGCGCGGTCGACGACGACGTGCCGGGTCGCCTGCGCGGGGCGCGGTACGCGGTACGAGACGGTGAGGTGCGACGTGGCTGACGAGAAGGACGGCGGCGGGGACAAGCCGGCCGGCATGGAGAACCTGGCCGGTCCCGAACTCGCGCGGGCCGCGCTCGACGCGGCGCTCGCCCGGCGCCGGGTCCCGCCGCGCCGGAGCACCGTCGGCGACGGCGCGGGCGGCAGCGGTCGTCGGCTGCGCGGTTACTCCGGCCCCGGCCCGGACCCGCGCGACCCGCAGCCGTTCGGCGCTTTGCTGGCCAAGCTCGTCAAGACGCGCGGCTGGCAGAAGCCGGCGGCCGAGGCGCGGGTGTTCGGCGAGTGGGAGAAGGTCGTCGGGCCCGAGGTGGCCGCGCACAGCCGGCCGGTCAAGCTCGAAGACGGCGAGCTGACCGTGGAGGCGGAGTCCACCGCGTGGGCGACCCAGCTGCGGCTGCTCGCCGCCAAGCTGATCAAGCGGATCGCCGGCGAGGTCGGCGACGGCATCGTGAAAAGGCTGCACATCCACGGGCCCGCGGCGCCGTCGTGGAGTCGCGGTCCGCGGCGCGTGCGCGGCCGCGGTCCCCGCGACACCTACGGCTGACGCCGGAAGCCGACGCGGTGAGCCGACGCGGTGAGCCGACGCGGTGAGCCCGCGCCGCCGTGCCCAGGAGCCGATCAGAAGTCGGCGTACACCGCGAAGCCGCGGTCGGCGCACCGCCGGTAGAACGCGGCCAGCACGGTCAGCTCGGTGAGCGTGAAGCTCCACTGCGGCGGCTCGCCGGACTCGTCGCGCAGCGCGTCGAGCCGGCCGTCGAGCCAGCGCAGCTGCTGCTCGGCCAGCCGGGTGCCCTCGAGCGCCTTGCGCAGCACCGCGCTGACCGACTCGAAGGTGACCTCCTCGCCGTGGTCGCGGTGGCCGGTCAGGAACCGCTCGAGCCCGCCGGCGACCCAGGCGCACTGGTCCGGGTCGATCACCGGGTCCTCGTCCTCGGCGGCCGCGTCGGTGGCATAGAGCACGCCGTCGAGGCCGAGCAGCAGGTCGACCAGTTCGCTGTAGCCGGTGGCCCGCACGGTTCCGGTCTTGGCGATATGGTCGGCCAGCGCCGCCGCCGGCCCCGCCGTCGTGGGGCTGCGGTCGGCGAGGGCCTCGAAGTCGACGAACTCGGCCGGCGCGACGGGATCGTAGAAGCGGCCCGTCCGCGGCCACTGCACCGCGACGTTGTCCAGGCCCATCGCGTCCTCATTTCCCTTTCGTGCGAGTTATCCCGTTCGGGGGCCGGTGCCCCTCCACCGGGCGCGGAATCTACGCTAAGCGCGGCGGTTTGGCGAGCACCTCGGCGTCGGCGGACCGGTGGGTGCGCAACGCTTCACCGGCGCGTCGGCCGCCCAGGGCGCGTAGGGGGAGTTGCGAACGGCCCTTTTCTCGCCCCTACGGGCGCCACAGGTACCCGCGTGACCCATTCTGTCGTCCGAACACAGTAAGATTGACGCAGCACTCCAGCACGCGTGCGCGTCGCGATCGCCACCACGGGGTTCCGGTCCGGGCCGTCGTCCGGCGGTTCCGCGCGCCCGCCCGACCCTGTCCGCCGCCCTGGCGGGCAAGAAAGCGATCGAGAGTGGCAGCGCCGAAGCAGCAGAACGAGTACAACGCCTCCGCGATCACCGCGTTGGAGGGCCTGGAAGCCGTCCGCAAGCGTCCGGGTATGTACATCGGTTCCACCGGCGAGCGCGGCCTGCACCACCTGGTGTGGGAGGTCGTCGACAACGCGGTCGACGAGGCGCTGGCCGGCTTCTGCGACGCCATCGAGGTCACGATCATGCCCGACAACGCGGTGCGGGTGATCGACAACGGCCGCGGCATCCCCGTCGACATCAACCCCAAGACCAAGAAGACCGGTCTGGAGATGGCGCTGACCATGCTCCACGCCGGTGGCAAGTTCGAGGGCAAGGCCTACCAGGTCTCCGGCGGCCTGCACGGCGTCGGCATCTCGGTGGTCAACGCGCTGTCCACCCGGATCGAGGTCGAGGTCAAGAAGGACGGCCACGTCTGGCGGCAGACCTACGTCAACGGCAAGCCGACGGCGCCGCTGGCCAAGGGCGAGACCACCCGGCAGACCGGCACCTCGGTCACGTTCTGGCCCGACGCAGGGATCTTCGAGACCACCGTCTACAACTTCGAGACGATCTACCGCCGCATCCAGGAGTACGCGTTCCTCAACCGTGGCCTGACCATCGCGCTGCGCGACGAAAGGCCCGACGCGAACGAGGAGAAGCGGGAGGTCACCTTCTGCTACAAGGGCGGCATCGCCGACTTCGTGCGCCATCTCAACCAGACCAAGTCCCCGATCCACAAGTCGGTGATCGAGTTCGGCGGGGAAGCCGACGGCATGTCGGTCGAGGTGGCGATGCAGTGGAACGAGTCGTACGGCGAGAGCGTGTACACGTTCGCCAACACGATCAACACACACGAGGGCGGCACTCACGAGGAGGGCTTCCGCACCTCCCTGACGAGTGTCGTGAACAAGTACGGCGCCGACAAGAAGATCCTCAAGGGCGACGAGAAGCTGTCCGGTGAGGACATCCGGGAGGGCCTGGCCGCGATCGTCTCGGTGAAGCTGCAGAACCCGCAGTTCGAGGGCCAGACCAAGACCAAGCTCGGCAACACCGACATGCGCAGCTTCGTCCAGAAGATGTGCAACGAGTGGTTGGCCGACTGGCTGGAGCGCAACCCGTCCGAGTCGAAGACCATCATCGTCAAGGCGTCGCAGGCGGCGCGGGCCCGGATCGCCGCGGCGCAGGCCCGCAAGCTGGCCCGTCGCAAGTCGCTGCTGGAGTCCGGCTCGATGCCGGGCAAGCTGGCCGACTGCCAGTCCACCGACCCGCGCGTCTCGGAACTGTTCATCGTCGAGGGTGACTCGGCCGGCGGCTCGGCCAAGCAGGGCCGTGACCCGGTGACCCAGGCCATCCTGCCGATCCGCGGCAAGATCCTGAACGTCGAGAAGGCGCGCATCGACCGCGTGCTCAAGAACAACGAGGTCCAGTCGCTGATCACCGCGCTCGGCACCGGCATCCACGACGAGTTCGACATCGCCAAGCTGCGCTATCACAAGATCATCCTGATGGCCGACGCCGACGTCGACGGCCAGCACATCCAGACCCTGCTGCTGACGCTGCTGTTCCGCTTCATGCGTCCGCTGGTGGAGCTCGGGCACGTCTACCTGGCCGCGCCGCCGCTGTACAAGATCAAGTGGAACAAGAAGGGCGACGACGCGCAGTACGCCTACTCAGATCGCGAGCGCGACGGGCTGATCCGGTTGCGGCAGGAGAAGAAGCCGAACGCCAAGCCCGACGACATCCAGCGGTTCAAGGGTCTCGGCGAGATGAACTACCCGGAGCTGTGGGAAACCACCATGAACCCGGCCACCCGCACCCTTCGCCAGGTCAACCTCGACGACGCTGCAACCGCCGACGAGCTCTTCAGCGTCCTGATGGGGGAGGACGTCGAGGCCCGGCGGTCATTCATCCAGCGCAATGCGAAGGACGTGCGTTTCCTGGACATCTAGCGAGCGAGGAGTGAGCTTGCGAGCCCCGCAGCGAGCGCATCCGGCTCTGAGTCCCCGCCCAGGCACCGACCGATCACGTAAGGAATCTCTGTGACCACACCCGATGGCGCGCTGCCCGATGACGCGTCTCGCCCTGAGGATGCTCAGTCGGAAGATGCTCAGTCGGATCCCATGAGCGGCCCGGTCGGCGCCGGCGCCGGCGAGACCCCCGGCTCGGCCGGCCTGCCCGGCCCGGCCGGCGGCACCGACGACGGCACCGGCAGCCGCATCGAGCCCGTCGGCATCGAGGTCGAGATGCAGCGCTCGTACCTCGACTACGCGATGAGCGTGATCGTCGGCCGGGCGCTGCCCGACGTGCGCGACGGCCTCAAGCCCGTCCATCGCAAGATCCTGTATGCGATGTTCGACTCCGGCTACCGGCCGGACCGCGGCTACGTGAAGTGCTCCCGGGTCGTCGGTGACGTGATGGGTCAGTTCCACCCGCACGGCGACTCCTCGATCTACGACGCGCTCGTGCGCATGGCGCAGCCGTGGTCGCTGCGCTACCCGCTGATCGACGGCAACGGCAACTTCGGCTCGCCGGGCAACGACCCACCGGCCGCGATGCGGTACTGCGTCACCGGAGACACGCTGGTGCGCACCGTCGACGGCACGGTACGCATCGCCGGGATCGTCCCCGGCGCCGAGCCGAACTCGACGCACGACATCGACCTGAAGGTCCTCGACCGGCACGGCGACCCGGTGCGGGCGAGCAGGTTCTTCCACTCCGGCGACCACCCGACGCTGCGGCTGCGCACCCGCGACGGCTTCGAGCTGACCGGCACGCACAACCATCCGGTGCTGGTGGCCCAGGGCCGCGCGCTGGTGTGGCGGCTGCTCGAAGACGTGCGCCCGGGCGACCGGGTGGTGCTGCGTCGCTCGGCTCCGGCCGAGCTCGGCACCCCGGCGGGGGGCGAGGTCGAGGCGGCCGTCGTGGCGGGCGCCATCGCCGGCGCCGGCTGGATCGCCGGCGACCGGGCCGGCTTCGCCAGCGCCGACGCCGAGTTCTTCGCCCACGTGGTGGCGTCCTACGACGTCGGCGTGGGCGGCGAGCGGACGGTCAGCGAGCGCGCCGGCCTGGCCGGCTCCGCCGGCGTCGTCCGAGAGTTGGACGTCCGCGGCTACGCCGGCCCCGCCGACCGGGTACCGGAGCCGCTCTGGGCCGCGGTGCCGGCGGTCAAGCGCGCCTATCTGGCCGCGCTGTTCGAGGCCGGCGGCCGGTGCGTGGTTTCACGTGAACCCACGTCGCGTGAAACGGTGCGGGTCAGCTTCCGCACCCGGGTGCTGGCCCTGGCCCGCGGTGTCCAGCAGTTGCTGCTGGAGTTCGGCGTGGTCGCCCGGCTGGACCGGCACGCCAGCACCGCGTTCGAGGTGGTGATCGAGGGCGGCCGCGAGGCCCGCGCGTTCGCCGTCGCCGTCGGATTCGACGGCCGCAAGCAGCGCCTTCTCTCGTCGGCGATCGTTCGCATGCCGGCGCCCGACGGCGCCGGCGGCGAATTCCATCTGGCCGAGGTGGCCGGCCTGACCGACGCCGGCGTCCGGGCGGTGTACAGCGTGCGGGTCGACACCGACGACCACTCGTTCATCACCAACGGGTTCGTCAGCCACAACACCGAGTCGCGGCTGGACCCGCTCGCGATGGAGATGCTGCGCGACATCGACGAGGACACCGTCGACTTCCAGCCCAACTACGACGGGCGCGCGCAGGAGCCCACGATCCTGCCCTCGCGGATCCCGAACCTGCTGGTCAACGGGTCCGAGGGCATCGCGGTCGGCATGGCCACCAAGATCCCGCCGCACAACCTGCGCGAGATCGCCGAGGCCGTGCAGTGGTGCCTGACCCACCCGGAGACCAGCGAGGCGGAGACGCTCGACGAGCTGCTGAAGATCGTCAAGGGCCCGGACTTCCCGACGCACGGCCTGATCGTCGGACGGCAGGCGATCGAGGACGCGTACCGCACCGGCCGCGGCTCGATCCGGATGCGCGCGGTGGTCGAGGTCGAGGAGGACAAGCGGGGACGCGCGACCCTCGTCGTCACGGAGCTGCCGTACCAGGTCAACCCGGACAACCTGGCCGAGCGCATCGCCGAGCTGGTCAAGGACGGCAAGCTCGCCGGCATCGCCGACATCCGCGACGAGTCGTCCGGCCGCACCGGCATGCGGATCGTGATCGTGCTCAAGCGCGACGCCGTTGCCAAGGTCGTGCTGAACAACCTGTACAAGCACACCCAGCTGCAGGAGACGTTCGGCGCGAACATGCTGGCGCTCGTCGACGGCGTGCCGCGCACATTGAACCTCGCCCAGTTCGTGCGGTACTACGTGGCCCACCAGATCGAGGTCATCGTCCGGCGCACGCAGTACCGGCTGCGGAAGGCCGAGGAGCGGGCCCACATCCTGCGCGGGCTGGTCAAGGCGCTGGACGCGCTCGACGAGGTCATCGCGTTGATCCGCCGCTCGCCGACGGTCGAGGAGGCCCGCGGCGGGCTGATCCAGTTGCTGGACATCGACGAGATCCAGGCGACCGCCATTCTGGACATGCAGCTGCGGCGGCTGGCGGCTCTCGAACGCCAGAAGATCATCGACGAGCTGGCGAAGATCGAGATCGAGATCGCCGATCTGCAGGACATCCTGGCCAAGCCCGAGCGGCAGCGGAAGATCATCTCCGACGAGCTGGCCGAGATCGTCGCCAAGTGGGGCGACGAGCGGCGGACCCAGATCATCCCGTTCGACGGCGAGGTGTCCATGGAGGACCTCGTCGCCCGGGAGGACGTGGTCGTCACGATCACGCGCACCGGGTACGCCAAGCGCACCAAGGTCGACCTGTACCGCTCGCAGAAGCGGGGCGGCAAGGGCGTCTCCGGCGCCACCCTGCGCCAGGACGACATCGTGAGTCACTTTTTCGTCACCTCGACCCACGACTGGATGCTCTTCTTCACCAACAAGGGTCGGGTGTACCGCGCCAAGGCGTACGAGTTGCCCGAGGCCAGCCGGGTCGCGAAGGGCCAGCACGTCGCCAACCTGCTGGCGTTCCAGCCCGAGGAGCACATCGCCCAGGTCATTCAGATCAACAACTACGAGGTGGCCCCGTACCTGGTGCTCGCCACCAAGAACGGCCTGGTCAAGAAGACCAGGCTGGAGGAGTTCGACTCCAATCGATCTGGCGGGATCATCGCGATCAACTTGCGCGACGATGATGAACTGGTCGGAGCGGCCCTTGTCGGTCCGGAAGACGACCTTCTGTTGGTGAGCAAGCACGCGCAGGCGATCCGCTTTACCGCCAACGACGACGTCCTCCGGCCGATGGGCCGGGCCACCTCCGGGGTCATCGGGATGCGGTTCACCGATGGTGACGAACTGCTCTCGATGGAGGTGGTCCGTGACGGTATGGACGTGCTGGTCGCTACGGACGGTGGATTCGCGAAAAGAACTCCGATCGAGGAGTATCCGGTGCAAGGACGCGGTGGCAAGGGGGTACTGACCGCTAAAATCACGTCCCGCCGGGGTGGCCTCGTCGGAGCGGTCGTCATCAACCCAGATGACGAACTGTTCGCGATCACGTCGAACGGTGGTGTCATCAGGACGCCGGTCAAGCCTGTACGCCGCACCAGAGACCGGAACACAATGGGGGTCAAGCTCATGGACCTGCCCTCGGGCGTGACTCTCATCGCGATTGCCCGCAATGCCGATGAGCCGGACGAACAGGACTAGTCGATGACGGAAACTCAGGCGGCCGCCGCACGTGCGGCCGCAGCCGCGGCGGGTGAGGCGGGCAACGCCGATGGGGAGCCACCCACCGCGGCGCACGGGTCGGGCCCCGGCGGCGCGTCGGGGGCGGCGTCCGGTGGGCCGCCTGGGTCCGGTGGAAGGTTGAACTTGTCCAAGCCTGAGGACGAGCCAGGCGGCCCGGGTGGCGGCCCGGCCCGGCCGAACGCCCCGGTGCGCGGCAGCGCGCGACCGCCGTCCGCCGGCGGTCCCGGTAGCCCGGGCGGGCCCGGGGGTCCTGGCGGGCCGCCCGGCCCGGGCCCGATGGCGCCG
>Ga0111538_10000122_pt1 | contig 86800 bp, 83 predicted proteins | sample SoiMethybrSBSTD1_FD_79669 | JGI IMG/M metagenome (GOLD analysis project Ga0111538, IMG submission 79669) | Bulk soil microbial communities from a Populus tree surrounding site in Tennessee, USA - Soil MetaG P. TD hybrid SBSTD1 (version 2)... | ecosystem: Environmental > Terrestrial > Soil >...
AGCGGCTACGCCTCCGACGACAGATACACCTGTTACACCACAGGCTGCCCAAACAACGCCCTCGTCAACACCGACTAGTCCTCCAGCCCCAGCGGCTACACCAACGCCACCACCAGCAGCCCCTCCGGCAAGTGCGACCGATCAATTAGTAGCAGGCGCCGTAAATGATCTTATAACCGGTACTCCTGGGGCTCAGCCAGCCGATCCACCAGCCGTAGCCCCAGCGGCTACACCAACGCCACCACCAGCCACTCCAGAACCCCCGTCAACCACCCCTCCGGCTCCTACGCCTCCAGCAGCTGATACGCCGACACCAGCTCCAAGCGCCACATCCCAAGCCACGGTTTCTTCCACCCCCGAACCAGACGATATCGTGCACCGCAAAACCATATCGCCCTTGGCACCCGGTCAGGCATCCTTAGGTCCAGACCTTAACGCGCTACTGGCAAAAGAGGGTATACCCAGCCTAGACGACGTGTCTGCAAATGCTGGTAGTCCTGCATCTGCCCATCCACCCGGACATGTTATTTCGCCCAACCCCACCAGCCCCGACGGCAAGCCTCTCGATCCCAACAAGATTGCTTTGTAGCTTTTCGTTATAATCTAAAAGATGAGAATCAATAAGTACGTTGCTCTGGCCACCGGATTATCCCGCCGCGCTGCAGATATAGCTATTTCCGAAGGTCAGGTACGTGTAAATAGCGAGCCAGCCACTATGGGGCAGACAGTAGCTACGGGGGATCAAATATCGCTCAATGGGCAGCAGCTACATCTCCCAGAAACAACCCAGACCATCATGCTCAACAAGCCAGTCGGTTTTGTGGTAAGTCGCGAGGGGCAGGGCAGCAAAACAATCTACGACCTATTACCACCCCAGCTTCATCAGCTTAAACCTGTAGGACGTCTAGACAAAGATTCTAGCGGGCTATTACTCCTCACAAATGACGGCACATTGGCCAACACACTCACTCATCCGAGCTACGAAAAAACAAAAATATACCAGGTAGAACTCAACCATCCCCTCGATGATGCAGCTTTCGTACGCCTACACCAAGGTGTTGCGCTGGCCGACGGGATAAGCCACCTAGACGTCAAAGCCACTGGGGGTCGTGGGTATACCGTTACCATGCACGAGGGACGCAATCGCCAAATCCGCCGCACATTCGTCAACCTGGGATATCAGGTTACTCGCTTGCATCGTACTCAGTTTGGCGGTCATGTGCTAGACGATCTAGCAAGCGGTGCCTATAAGGCTGTGGACTAGACACCTACAGCAAATTAAAATCTACTATCTGTCAATAGCCCTTATCTGTTATAATAAGAGCTATGAGTCAAAATGCGCCTATTGTTGCTGTTGTTGGTCGGGCCAACGTGGGCAAATCTAGTCTGTGCAATGCAGTTCTTGGCCGGCGCGAGGTTATTGTAGCCAAAGAGGCCGGCACCACCCGGGACAGCATTACCACCAAAGCCAGCTGGCAAGGCCAGGACTTCTGGATTGTCGACACGGCTGGTATTAAAGATGCCGAAGACGACTTCGAGTTCACCATTCAAGAACAGGTACAACAGGCCGCCGACAGCGCCGACATTATCTTGGTTGTCGTCGAAGCCTTTGCGGCGATTACCGACGAAGACCGTCGGGTGGCCAAAATGGCCCTAAAAAGCCGTAAGCCAGTCTTCCTAGTGATTAACAAAGTCGATCAAGCGAAGGGCATAGATCTGCAAGGCTTCGATCGTCTGGGCATACGAACCATCCTCAAAACCAGCACGACTCAAAATCGGGGCATCAACGAACTACTAGATACACTTATCAAGCACATTCCAAAAGCTACACTCAAAGAAGACGACAATCGTCTGCGGATTGCGCTGCTTGGCCGTCCAAATGTAGGTAAATCGTATCTGTTTAACACCTTAGCCAAAAAGCAGCAAGCCATCGTTGCCGACAAGGCAGGCACTACCCGGGATCTCAACCGAGCAGTCGTACGCTACCAGGCCCGCGAGATTGAACTGATAGACACCGCCGGCATTAGGCGTCCAGGCAAGATTGGGATAGGTATCGAACACTTTAGTGTTATTCGTAGCCTAAGTGCCATCGAGCAAGCCGATATTTGTCTCATGATTATGGATGTCAACGAGCTAAGCACTCAGCTCGACCAAAAGATTGTTGGCATGATCAAAGAGGCGGGTAAGGGTCTTATTTTAGTGGTCAGCAAGTGGGACCAGGCCGAAGGCAAGGATGCTTTTACCCGGGACATAATCGCCCCACAGATTGCCGCTACCTTCGATTTTGTACCCTGGGCGCCACTGATTTTTACCAGTGCAGTGACCGGCAAAAATGTTACCAATATCTTTGATCTTGTGACTGAGATCGACGAACGCCGCAAACAACGCATTGCAACCAGCGAACTCAATCGCTGGCTGCGCGAGGCCGTAGATAAGCATCCGCCAGCTGGGCTTAAAAATCGGGCTCCAAAGCTCAACTACATGACCCAGGAAACCGACAATCCTATACCAGCCTTTAAAATTTTTGGCTCACACACCAAATTTGTGCATTGGAGTTATAGGCGCTACTTAGACCGCGAACTCCGCACCCGCTATGACTACGAAGGTACGCCAATACAACTGTGGTTTATCGAGAAGCACGAAACCCACAAGCACGGTAATAGCCCCACAAAACCCGACCGTAAACTCGGTCGCCGCCCCGAAAAATCTTAGGTTCAGCGCTTAAGTGGTACGGGTATTGAGTCTCAGGGCACGCAAGGCATACGCCTTCGCCGGGTCGGTAATTGCACGTAACAGTTCTGGACCCAAAATCGCCGCCACGTCAGGCGAGGCTAGAGCCCTCTTGCGGTCAGGTACATATCCTTCTGATTCTGCTTGAGGCGGCAACGCAATTCGTACTGCCGGGCTAGTGCTTATGTGGGCGTACTCGAGTATATGCTTCCAAAACCTCCCATACGGGCTAGTGCTATCGACCGTAATTTTATCTTCTGATGTCAGCGTCAGAGCCTGTACGGCTTCACGCAATACTCGCGCATTATCGGCGGAAAAATCAGCCTTAGTCGATGATGTTAACATAGCTACAATCATATCGAGTCCAAAGGGCGCCTCATGTCCGATCGCCGATCCAATACTGCCTCGTGTCATAACTTCTGGGAGTACCATTTTGCCGATAGTATCATCCCACACCAAGACGGTAGATAGGACATCCAATTCCGGAAAATACTCTTTCCAGATGTCGAGCTTTCTGCACTGATGCAACACACTGCGGTCCCTTGGCAATTCCTTTGCCAGCTCCTGGTTCACACCCGCCAAAGCTCCCAACTCGTCCAATCGACCATCGACTATACCAAATACCGGTGGTCTTGTTTCGGTTCTGATGTCAAAGACCGCCCAAAGCACTGCTTTCGAAGGATATGTTTCTCCTCGGCCGGGCAACAAACTAGTGTAAGGCTCCAAAGGCTGCAATGCCTGGCGTACACCCTGCATTGCCACCAGCATATCGCCATCTCCTTCAAAATTGCTCTCGGGTTCCAGATTTCCTTCGGCATCTAGCCAGGCAACACTCGTGCTGCTATGTGTACCACGAATCTTTACTCTGCAGCGGTATTCGGCCGCCAGCTCTCCTAGGGTAGATATTGCATTCCAATACCTTCGGTTCCGCTCGCGCCAGGAAATAGACGGCATAGTGGCGGTTTCCATGACCGAAGAATCCGGCTCATCTGGCCTATCCCATAAATATGTACCATCGCGTCGTTTACTGACGAGTATTGGCGCCCCGGTAAGCCTGGGGTCAACGATACCGCCTTTCGCAACTACTGGTGGGGGCACATCGCCGCACATGCGCTTTACATATGCTGCATAAAACTCATACCTTCCTGGCGGCACTCGTCCTGGTGGAGCAGCGACAGAAAACTCTATTTCCTTGCCGCCAGCTACATACCAACCTCTGTCATTTGTCTGTTGCTCAAGTTCGTCTAGACGAGTTTCAAACGCAGCACTATCTGTTGTGACTAAGCTTTCGACGTACTCCCGCCAAGCGTCACTATTGCGTCCCACTAATTCAGCAAACTGCGTCATAAACGATTATAATATCATAAAACTCAGTAAATAGCAATAAAGCTTCTCCTTGGACCGAAGTTGAATGGTATACTCTTACACATATGGCATTGTTTCAGAAACGCCCTGACGTTGGACATAGCGTCCATTTCTATACGCTTGGACAGAATAAAACGCTTCTGATTGTTGGACTTGGCAATCCTGGCCCAGAATACGACGGCACCCGGCACAATATTGGTTTTGCCTCTGTTGACGCTTTTGCAACCGCCAACGAACTCCAACCTTGGATCGATAAAAAAGACCTGAAATGCCATCTCACCACCGGCCAACTAGGCGATAGCCGCGTTATTGTCATTAAGCCAACCACTTATATGAACCTGAGCGGTCAGGCTGTGCAGGCCGTTGCTAGCTTTTACAAAATTCCAACTGACCGCATTGTGGTTGTCCACGACGAATTAGATATAGCCTTTGGCCAGATACGCACCCGTATGGGAGGCACCAGCGCTGGACACAACGGAATTAAATCTATTATTGAGCATCTTGGCGAAGAATTCGGCCGAGTTCGTATTGGCATTGGACCCAAGGAGCCAGAACAAATGGATAGCGCTGATTTTGTGCTAGCCAAATTTTCAAGTGAACAACAAGCTCAACTTAAAAACTTAACCCGCGAAACCACAGCTATCTTAAGTGAATATGCCTACGGCGACGGCCAACTAATTGAAGAAACCCGCAGTTTTTTGGTTTAATTACTAATCAAGTGGGGGGGCTAGGCCGGGCTGCAGGGCATGATCGGGGTCACCAGATGGCGATCTTGATTCTCGTAGACTTCAGCTGGAGCCAAGGTAACGTCTACCTGCGTGACCGGCTCACCAAGCGTTAATGTCGTAACCGCTGACGAACCGCTTATCTCTACCGCTTCTGTTGGCACATCTACAAGTCGCACCTCTCCGGTCTCCGTACGAATCGAGACAGTCCGCGGTGCAGGTCCAGGCGGTAGAACGCCCCGGTGAGTGCCCAAAGTATCGTAACCGCCATTAAAAGCTTCGATCTTCAATGGATCAAGACCAGTCGTAATGACCAGCCGACCAACTTCTGGCTCAAAGGTGCAGCGGCCCAGGGTGGGGCCAAGTTTCTCTGGGGTAGTAGCTTCATGAAACAGCCTGGCACGATTATCCAGAAGTACTTGTACACCCCCGGCTACCAGTATGGTAAGCGCCGCCGCGGTTACACCGACAGTTAGAGCCCGGCCGACTCTAGCCGCTCCAGCATCGTTATCTCTATTTACGTCTGTGTTCGTGTTTCCAGCTTGGGGTGCTTCGTGTGTTTTCATGTGTATATATTGTAACCGAAGCAATTCTTTGTCAAATAAAAAATGACCGACGAGAGGGGGTGGGCACCGCTCGCCGGCCAATTTTCGGGGACATCCGTTGCCAGATCTCCCCAACACCCTTCAACCCACCCCAGTGATAGCGTCGAAACCAAAACTCCGTAAAGTTTCGCGCCGGTTGCTAGGCAACCATCCTTATCAGACACACTGGCCCACTAGGGCCTCCGTACGAAAGTACAGGGGTTTCCCGCATAAAGACGAATCTTTAGCGGGACAGTTAAAGGGGTTAGTTTGTTTTAGAGCGCATGTCTGCCGGTTCAAAAAATCGCCAGGCAAGCGCCTTTATAGAAAAGTGGAGGGTAACAACTTATCCAAGGTGGCACGCTCTAAAACAATCTAACATTTCTAACAAATTGTTAGTGTTAGAATGGGGGATATAAGGTGCGTAAACACAAGCTAGCTTATGGTTACAAGTTGCGATTTTAGCATGCAGTACCATTTATGTCAATACTATTTTGTATGAATACTAGAAAACTACTCTCAACTTCAATCGACTTCCCAGAGGTGCTACGCCAAATTCCTACTCCTCCTAAGGAGTTATTTGTGATGGGTGCGGATATTAATGAGCTACTGTCACGTCCCAGCATAACAGTGGTTGGTAGCCGCAAAGTGTCGTCATATGGCAACGCCGTTACGACATCTCTGGTTACCGATCTTGCGCGGGCAGGGGTGGCGATTGTCAGTGGATTGGCCCTAGGTGTCGATGCTGTAGCCCACCGGGCAGCATTGGCAGCCAACGGGCGAACGATTGCTGTATTACCTTGCGGATTGGACCAGATATATCCTGCTTCGCATCGCTCGCTCGCGCAACAGATTCTCGGGCAGGGTGGGGCGTTGGTGTCCGAATACCCAGCCGGTTCCCCAGTATACAAGCATAACTTCATTGCGCGCAACCGTATTGCTTGTGGATTAACCGACGCCTTGCTTATAACAGAGGCGGCGGCCAAAAGTGGCACGTTACATACCGCTCAGTTTGCTCTGGAGCAGGGGAAAGACGTTATGGCTGTGCCAGGCAATATCACCAGTCCCACCTCTGTTGGCACAAATAACCTCATCAAAAGCGGAGCGATTCCTGTAACTGATATGCAAGATGTGTTACTCGTCTTGGGACTGAATCCTATGGCACAAAATCGGGAAGTACCACACAGCGATAACCCCCACGAACAGACGCTACTTAACCTGTTGTCCTCTGGTATAAACGACGGGGCTGAATTGCTGCAAGGCAGTCAGCTTGAGGTTACTGTATTTAATCAGGTACTGACTATGCTAGAAATCCGCGGACAAATTCGCCCACTAGGCAACAACCGCTGGGGACTAACGAACTGAAACCTACTTGCGTTATGAGCCAAGGCTTGCTTATTATAGGCGCTTACATATAAGCTAAGCCGTATAATATATGAGCAAAAACCTAGTCATCGTAGAGAGTCCTGCAAAAGCCAAAACTATCGGAAAATTCCTTGGTAGCGACTATACGGTCAAAAGTAGTTTTGGCCATATCCGCGATTTGCCCAAAAAAGGCATAAATATAGACATCGCGCACAACTTCGAGCCCACCTATGCTATCAGTCCAGATAAACAGAAAGTCGTTAATGAACTAAAAACCGCCGCCAAGGCCAAAGAAGTCTGGCTCGCAACAGATGAGGACCGCGAGGGCGAGGCAATAGCCTGGCACTTGACCGTGGCCCTAAAACTAGATCCAAAAAAAACCAAGCGCATTGTGTTCCACGAAATAACCAAACAGGCCATCGAGGGGGCAATCGCCAAGCCTCGTACGGTTGACCTCAAATTAGTAGACGCCCAGCAGGCCCGTCGTGTGCTTGATCGATTGGTTGGATACGAACTAAGTCCAGTACTCTGGAAAAAGGTCCGCACTGGACTAAGCGCCGGGCGCGTCCAATCTGTAGCCGTACGACTGATAGTCGAGCGCGAGCGCGAAATTCGCGACCACAAGCCGGATGTTACCTATAAAGTCGTGGCCATGTTTGACGTTAAGGGTAAAAGCCTCAAGGCTGACCTGATCGACAAACTACCGAGCAAACAGGTTGCCAAAAACCTGCTCGAGGCTGCTGCCAAGGCCACCTTCACCATAGAGGACATCTCCCAAAAACCAGGCAGCCGCAACCCTGGTGCACCCTTTACCACCAGCACACTCCAACAAGAGGCGGCACGCCGTTTAGGCTACAGTGTTAAACAAACCATGGTGCTCGCGCAGCGCCTATACGAAGCAGGCGAAATAACCTATATGCGTACCGACAGCACCACTCTAAGCGGCCAGGCAATTAAGGCAGCCGAAACATTTATTCTGGACAAATACGGTGACAAGTACTACCAGATCCGCCAATTCAAAACCAAAGACAAGGGCGCTCAGGAAGCCCACGAAGCCATTCGTCCAACCGATTTTAGCCAACTAAGCGCCGGTAGTGAACCTGGCGAACATAAGTTATATCAACTTATCTGGCAGCGCGCTCTGGCTAGTCAGATGACCCCGGCCCAAACCGAGCGTACCGAAGTAACTATTGGGTTATCCAACCGCAAAGAAAAACTGTTGGCCAAGGGAGAAGTCCTGCAATTTGATGGCTTCCTCAAGGTGTATGGTGGCGGCAAGGACGATACCATCCTGCCAGCCGTCGAAAAGGGTCAAAAACTCGACCTAGACACCATGACAGCCACCGAAACCTTTAGCCGCTCCGCTGCACGCTATTCCGAGGCCTCTTTGGTTAAAAAGATGGAAGAACTGGGTATTGGCCGGCCAAGCACCTATGCACCAACCATCTCAACCATCCAAACCCGCGAATATGTCGAGAAAAAGGATCTAGAGGGCGAGCAACGCGTCGAACAAGTACTTACCCTAGCCAAGGGTAAAATCACCGAAGAACAGATAACAGAAACTGTTGGTGCCGACCGCGCCAAGCTGGTACCAACACCGTTGGCCGAAGTAACCACCGACTTTTTAGTTAAGTATTTTCCGTCAATTGTTGACCACGATTTTACCGCTACCGTAGAAGACGACTTCGACCGCGTCGCCGACGGTAAAGAAACCTGGCAAAAAATGATTGCCGCCTTCTATAAAGATTTTCATCCTTTGATCAAGAAATCCGAAGAAGCTTCCCGCGCCGAGGTCAGTCAGGCCCGTAAACTAGGCGTCGACCCTAAGACCAAAGAGCCAATCGTGGTGCGCTTTGGCCGTTACGGCCCCATGTTGCAACGCGGTGAGACCGAAAACGAAGAAGTAAAACCAGCCTTTGCGCCTCTGCCGGCCGACACTACCATGGAAGACGTCACCCTAGAACAGGCTCTCAAAATGCTCCAACTACCTCGCACTGTCGGCGTTACCACAGATGGCCAAGAGATAATTGCCAATATTGGCCGCTTTGGGCCATACATTAAAATCGACAAAACTTTTGTCTCGATTAAACCGCTTGACCCCTTTAACATAGACGAAAAAGAGGCTCGTAAGTTATATAAAGCTAAGCTTGCCAAAGAAGCAAAACGTCATATTGCAGAGTTCCCAGGCGGAATCCAGGTGTTAAATGGTCCATACGGCCCTTATGTAACAGATGGCAAAAAGAATGCCAAGATTCCCGAAGGCGTCAAACCAGAAAAGCTCACTGAAGCTGCTTGTAAAAAACTACTAGCCGAAGCACCCGACAAACCCCGTCGTTTTGGGCGCAAGGGTGGGTTCAAAGCCTAATTTCCACAGATTGCCACCTCTGTTATTCTAAAAAGCTAGAACACCCAATACTCCAACAGATGTCCATAATAGGGTATTGTGGGTATTTCACAACACAATATAGAAGTGCTTACGTCTACTTCGTGCTACAATAAAAAGAGTAAAGAAGGTTATTGACTTTCTGGATTATAAGTTTTATAGTTATAGTATCAATATTATTGGCAGGACTAATAGACAGGGAAGAATGCATATGGCAGAGACCGATGCCACCAAGAAGTTATTAAACACCGAGCAGTTGGTTCAAGATATTCTTTCGAGCATCGAAAGAGAGCGCGAGCGCGAAATTGTCGCCCGCCGTTTTGGCCTGTTTGATCGCCGCGAAACCCTAGAACAAATTGGTGAACTGTTAGGTATTACCCGCGAACGTGTCCGCCAACTAGAAAAGTCTGTTATGATCCGCCTCAAAACCTTGGCAGATCAAGGCCAACTAATCCACATTAAGGACGCAGAAGCGGTCCTAACAGCCTTTTTGCAATCACACGCAGGTGCTGCCCGCGTTAGCAACGTATCCGCGGCTGTAACCGCCGAGAATTCGCGTACCGATCAATCACGCGTCGCTTTCCTGGCTGCCTTGTGCCCAAGCCTGGCTATCGTAGAAGAAGACGACCACAACTACCACGCTGTTGGTATTGCCGAAGTACGCGACGCTGCCACCATGAAGGCCGACATTGCCAAGCTAGTTGCAACTGTTGCTAAAATGGGCGAACCGGTCGCTATTGCCGATCTGACCAAAGCTGCCCACATGGACAACCACCAGGTAGAGGCTGCCGCTCTGGCAAGCATTTCCAAGGACCTGGCCACTCTTAACAACCGCTGGGGTCTTATCAAGTGGCCAATGGTTAACCCTAAAAACATCCGCGACAAAATCTACGTCATCCTCAAAGAACATGGCCGTCACATGCACTTTAACGAAATCGCCGATGCTATTAAGAAGTCGGATTTCAAGCGTAAAGATGTTACTACCCAGGCTATTCACAACGAATTAATCAAAGACAAACGCTTTGTACTAATTGGTCGTGGCATCTATGCGCTCAAAGAGTGGGGCTATAACAAGGGTACTGTTGCCGACATTATCACCGAAGTACTCAAAGACGCGAACGAACCATTGCACCGCGACGAAATTGTCAAACGAGTACTGAAGAGCCGTTTTGTGAAGGAAACGACCATCCTGTTAAACCTCCAAGGCAAATCTCAGTTCAAGCGCGTCGCCAAGGCCACGTACACTCTCGACGAAACTGTCTAGAGCAGGGAAGCCTACACTACTATGATCACTACATTAGACTTTGGTCCAGGAGCAGGGTTTTTACCTGGCCCAGAGATTATTGGCACTTTCGATCCCTTACAATATCGAATAGGGACACATGATATCTCCCATATCCCGGGCAGTGACGCTCTCTTACGTTGGTACACCCCGCTTGGGCGCGAGTCTTCGGTAGGATCGATTAGCGGCGACGCGGCAGATCTGCATGCCCATTTAACTCTTATGAAAGAGCGGGCAGGAGATGACCTGCACGTACCAAGCCACCGTACCTTCGTTGCCGAGCCAGCACCAACCTGGGAAGGCTCAACCATCTATACCGTGGTTGAGCCCGTTGCTGGCGAAAAACTAACCTCAACCGATCCCCGGGGATTGGCTGCACTACGAGGCATGGCCAAGTACTTGGAGGGCGTCAAGGATGAACGACACACACGAGTCCTAAAAGAGTTATGGGCTGGGCAGGTACTGTTAGATGAAACAGACGCAACATTTGTAGATTTAGACGCCGCTTTCTCTAACACCCCTCGACTTGATATACCCAAGATAGCGACCACCAAACTGTTACCTTGGTTAAACCTCCTTGATATACCTAGAACACATCCTCCTCGCCAAGCAGTTGCCAGGATGATCAGACGACTGATCGAAATAAATTGATATACAAAATACGAACAGTGTAGTCTAATGTGGCCATCATGGGCCAAGGGTGTGAGACGATACACGAAAAAGCTAGTGGGTACTGCCAAGTAGGTTAGGCAAAACAAAAAATGGACAAAAGGCCAACCGAAAATGCTAAGCGGGTGCAAGAACCGCGGGAACTTGGCGCGATGCAAGAGCATACACGAGACGTCGCACAATGTATATTTTACGACTCTATATTAAGCTTCGAGGATGATTGGTGATACCCCTCGCAACAGGGGATCATACACAATAATGCCCATGTTGGCTTATGCTTTGACTTTCGTAGGCTTACAAATGTATATAGTGCATGCGTTATAGAAGCTCATAGGATCCCACCTATAAGGCTTCACGCCGTATCTATACTGTTGCCCCCAGGTGCTATCTTATCAACAGACGGTCTAGTGTTTTGCACGGCGGACTAAGCGCTATTTGACTTTTCCACAATGTGATTGTGAAAGTATTTGCATTTTACGAACTATGCTGTTGTGAATATATTCCCTTTACTACCTACTCTGTTACCTGTTATATTTGACTTTTAGCCTGCACGATATGTTTGTATATATTTTCACAGCCCGATTAAATAAAGGCTATGAACAAAATATGAACTACAAAGGGGGAGAGCGGGGTTTCTAACGGTAGTAGACTCTGTTCTCAACCCGAACATCGATATACTCCGCCGGTGTTTTGTGTTGCGATTCCAGATACTGTTTCGTAGCCAAAAAGCTGCCCGCCTCTTCCCTGGCCGACCCCTGTAGGTTAAATTTAGTCACATACCCCGCCCCAGTGGTCTTAAGATGAACTTCACTGGTGCCCGCTGGCAGCACCAAAGAAGTTATCTCTAGCTTTTTGGCTTTTAACTGAGCGATCACCTCTGTTATAAAGTCCACCGTACTGCCTGGCAAGACTGTGCTCTGAACATCAACTTCTAGCCCACTCTGGTCATTGACCACCGGTAAATGCATTGAGCTCAGTGCTGCAATCTGATTACCGGTAAGTAATGCCCGCCCGGTACTATCCAATACAAAACTACTGCCGGCAGTTGTGGTCAGGATAAGCTTGGGCGTCGCTGGTTGCATGTACACCACCGGTTGGCGACCAACAAGTGGCAATGTTATCGTTACTGCCGCCAGCTCCGGAAATTGCCGACGCATCTTTTGGGCAACGGCTTCTGTATTTATGGTAACCTTGTTGCCATTTAGGATTGAGTCGGACAAAGCGTCCTGAATAGCATGTGTGTACGTTGCCTGATCTCTTAAAAATACCTTGCTACCCGGCATTTCAGAGTCCACAACCACGATCCGCACCTGATTACTGAGTAACAGATTGGCGAGTAGCAACAAGACGATTATTATGCCCAGTATCGTACGCGATGTGCGCTGTAGCCAACGACTCGGCGCCTTACGCTGCTTGGCCACCTGCTCCGCCGCTTGCACGTCCCGCCCTATTCTATCTCCTTGCTGCGAACGGCTGGCATGATACGAAAAAACCGGCGTACTGTTAGTCGTTTGACTAGGGGTAGTCCGACGACGGCCTTGTGTAGAAGACGAACGTTTTGCGAACATATATCTTCTTCCCCGCCCTCTAAATACGGGTCCCCTCGGCTATTTCAAATATTAGTAACGCCACCCGCCGAGCGGCATCAGGCTGGGCCAATGTAGATAATTTTTCACCAAGCGCCGCCGCTTTAGCCGGATGATCAAGCAATTCGGTCAATGCGGGCATAAGTGCCTGATGATCCTCGGCTAGCACGTCTTCTGGCACCATGCGCACTGCTTTACGATCGGCCAACACCTTGGCATTAGATAGCTGATGCCCACCGGCTAATAACGGATTAGGAACTAATACACACGCCTTAGCCTGCGCCGCAAATTCGGCCATACTATTGCCACCAGCTCGGGTAACCACTACGTCGGCGATCCCACTATAGGCGTACAAGTTATTAATAAAGCCTTTAACATGTACCTGGTGTTGGGCGTTATCAGGTAATTCGCGTTTGTAGCGCTGGCGCACTTCTGCTTCATTCTGACGACCACTTAGATGTACCAATAACATATCTGGATACCGCAGCAGTAACTGAGGAGCACAATCAATAACCGCATCGTTTAAACGTTGTGCGCCTAAACCACCACCTGTCACGAGCACAATCGGCCGGTAATCGCCCACATGTAACTGCTGGCGGGTGGTTTGTATTTCCTTGGCCGTAAAAGGATGGAAATGGTGCGAGATAGGCACCCCAACTGTTTTAGTCTTGGCTGCAGGATACGTATACACTTCCTTGGGCAGCGCAACAGTGTGCAGAGTTGCCCAGCGGGCGATTATACGATTAGCCAGCCCAGGCATGGCGTCTGAATCGTGTGTGATGTATGGAATGCCAAGCAAGGCTGCACTCAGACCCACTGGCACGCCCACAAAACCACCTTTCACAAAAATAACATCTGGCCGAAGGCGCTTAAGCAGCCAAAAACTCTCCCAAGTACCCACTAAGACCCAAAAAAAGTCACGTATGTTTTTAAATAGCGTCGGTATATCGAATACTTGGCGGAAACCTTGGCCATGATAGCGTCTAAACTTCCCTGCCCGCACCGTATACGCCTTGTCGATATTGTTATCCTGGGCAGGTATATCGCCCAAACTATCACCGCGCTGACCGATATATATAAGTTTGGCCTTTGGCTGTAACCGTTTTATCTCGTGGGCGACCGCCAAAATGGGAGTGATATGTCCCCCAGAGCCACCGCCAGTCACAACTACTTTTGGCGGCTTACGAACAGCGGTGTCAGTGTCCGATTTAGGATCGGCGATCATGCATGCCTCCGCATATTTCGAACTGGCCCCTCTGCCGTAGCACCCGGACGCACAGCTCGTGGATCATATCTATTCCCTCCGTTAACATTATCTCGTGGCACGCTGTATAAACTATACCGCGAAATCTGAAAAACGATGCCAATCGCCGCCAAGGTAAATACCACACTCGTACCCCCATAACTAATAAATGGGAGCGTAATACCCTTAAGGGGCAGCAGTCCAATCATAGCGCCGATGTTAATGATAGCCTGGGCGGCTAACCAAGCAAATACACCTGTGGTTAGAAGCCGCGTAAAGGTATCGGGGGCGCGAGCAATAATACGATATAGCCGAGAGAAAAAGGCCACCAGCAAACCAAGCAGCACCGTAACACCGACAAAACCAAACTTTTCGGCATAAATAGCAAAAATAGAATCGTTCTCGGCCTCTGGCAAATAGCCAAAAGCTTGCACGCTATTGCCTAGCCCCAGCCCAAATAACCCGCCAGAACCAACCGCAATGAGAGCCTGGCAGGCTTGATACCCGGTACTCAGACAATCTTGAGTTGGGTGCAGAAAAGTCAACAATCGATCTTGACGATAACTACTGCTCGCAATGGCCATAGTGCCGAGTATGAGCACCACGCCACCAATTGCCAGTATGCGTTTCATAGGCAATCCAGCAATCACCACCATCGCGGCCATCATAGCGATAATAACCACTGTTGAGCCAAAATCGCTCTGCAAACCGGCCACTACAACGCCGACAACTCCTAGGGCAATCATCAGCGGTTTTAGAGTGGTCCGCCAATCACCCAAATTGCCTTCCCGAATACGCTCTGTTAAAAAGCCGGCCAACCAAATCAGAACCGCAAATTTTATCAGCTCGACGGCTTGGAATGACATACCGCCCACCTGTATCCAACGGTAAGCTCCATTAACTTCCTCGCCAAATAGCCGCACTATAATTGCCGCCGCAATTGCCGCAATTAACAAAGGCTTCTGTAGTCGCTGCCAGGTAGTTAGCGGCAAATGCGCCGTAATCAGAAACGCGAGCGCCCCCAGGCCAACCCACACTAACTGTCGGTTGATAAAATAACTCTGACCAACACTTTTCTCGACAGCTAACCCTGGGCTGATGGAATAAACCACTACTAATCCAATGGCTAACAGTAGTGCACTAAGCACGATCAACCAATAATCGGGCCGGTGACGGCGCGCCTGGCCCTCTAAACGGCTAAACTGGGGATTGCGGCGTGTGACCGCCCCCATCACCAGACCCCCGGTCTGGAATCTCCAAATGTTAGACGGCCGAATTGGAGATGATCCATGTGTAGACTACTAACCATTAGACATGTTGTTTTAAATATAATCCCCTAGAAAGAATAAAATCAGTCCCAGTACGGCCGAGACCTGTCCCAGGATCCAAAATCGCATGGTTATCTTAGTTTCGGGCCAACCACTCGCCTCGAAATGATGATGTAGCGGAGCTATCTTAAAGACTTTTTTACCATTCCTGAACTTTTTAGATGCGATCTGTATCAGACTGGAGGCCAGCTCAGCAATAAACACTGCGCCGATTATCGGTAACAAAATTAAGGTGTCGGTTAGCATAGCGACGACACCAAGTGCCGTACCTAGCGCAAATGATCCCACATCCCCCATAAAAAACCGCGCCGGATGGATATTAAACCACGTATAACTAAGCAAGGCGCCGACCACTGTCATACAAAAGCCTGCAATACCAAAGCGCCCTTCCAGGGCAGCGATAAGTGCATAGGCGCCAAATGTTGTGGCCGCCAAGCCACCTGCCAAGCCATCCAGACCGTCACTAATATTAACGGCGTTTGCCATGGCCACCACTACGATAATAAACACTGGGATAATCAGCCAACCAATATCCCAATGCACATCAGCTATAGGGATATACACACTGCTGACATCGAGCTTAAAGTAAAAGAACAAGCCACCAATGGCGGCCACAAGCGTTGTGAGCAGTAGCTTGAGTTTGGATGGCAAACCCGCCACACCCCTACCACTGCCGCGGATATTAATAATATCGTCGAGCAAGCCAACTGCCGCCGCTCCCACAAAAGCGGCTAGTGGCAACCATGTCTCGGCCCGACTAAGATTAAAGATTGTAGTAACTAAACAGACAGACACCACAATAATCACCCCAGCCATGGTGGGGATTAGCCGCTTGTGTTTTTCGCCATGCAACTTCATGAACACACTGGCCTTCTCGCCCGTAACGGCAGATTCGCGGGGCTTCTTCCACCATTGCCACCTATATGCCATGGTGGTATATAGTGGCGTAATCAACATGCTCACCAAAAAGCCCAAAAACCCGAGTAACAAGATACGGATAATGGTATCGGTATCTACAGTGATATAGAGAGTATCCATTGTTTTTATGTCCTAGATTATGGGTTGGTTATTCATAGTATATCACTGGTGCAATCACCTACCTTTAGGCGTTACTCCAAAATCGTCAATCAACATGTGGACCACCTCGGCAAAGATTGGCTGGGCTGCTACTGTACCGGCATAGCCCCCAATTTTAGGCTGGTTAACGCGTACAGTGATGACATATTGTGGCATGTCACCACCCACAAAACCGACATACATACCGTTGAACTGATTATCAAAATAACCGCCACCTGGTTTGGCAATCTCCGCTGTACCAGTCTTACCACCGACGCTATAGGTGTTTAGATCAAACCGTCGTTTGAATTGCCGCTTCGCAATCACATTGTTGAGTAAACCACGAATGTCCCGGCTAACACCGTCAGATACCACACCAGAGCGCAGCACGACTGGTTTTTTGGTCGTCACCTTGCCATTTTGGGCTATTAGCTGATCAACCAGGCGTGGCTGATAATATGTACCACCATTTACTATGGCCGAAAACGCGGCCGCCATTTGCAATGGCGTGGCACGCATACCCTGCCCGAATACGGTGTTCGCATAGGTTAAATTAAGCCCATACCCTTTGTCCGGTTCTGGCATGTATCCCTCGTCTTCATAGCCCTGCTCAATACCCGTCGCCTGGCCCAAACGATAATGATTGGTGGCATACTCATACCATCGCTGGCGCCCCTGCTTGTTTACCTCGGTCCCGCCTTTGTCGCTCATCTGCATGAGTAACCACGTTGCACCGGTATTAAGCGATAGGCTCAAGATGTCACCAATGGTGTGCTGCCCCGCTCCACCATCTTCCTCAACGTTCTTAATCTTATAATCGTCGATTTCCCAGACCGAGGGGTCAAAATAGGAGGTATCCACCTTAACCACGCCCAAATCCAGCGCCGCGGCGACAGTAAGTGGCTTCATGACCGACCCCACTTCTAAAGAGTCACTAACCGCCGCGTTATTAAAAACTTTGCTATCCTCAACCGCAGCGTAATCATCTGGGTTGTAAGTCGGCAGATTAGCCATAGCTAAAATAGCACCGCTAGTCGGATCCATAATCAGTGCACTGCCCGATTCGGCCTTCGCCGCCTCTAGTCCCTGCTGCAGAATAGTTTCTAGCTGCTTCTGCATAGCCACATCGACGGTCAGCAGCACATCGTCGCCAGAGATGGCTGGCACCAATGTATTATCCTTATTGGCGGCCAACGGCACACCGTTGATGTCGGTTATGGCCTTAAGTCGGCCCGGAGTGCCATCCAGCTCTTTATTCAGAGCCTGCTCAATACCGTAAGCCCCCTTACCTTCACCATTGACGAAACCGAGCAACTGGGCGGCCAGCACACCATTAGGGTGCGTTCGGTAGAATTGCTCACTTGCCCCAACGCCAGGATATTTATGTCTTAAAATCTTCTCTTTCTGATCTTGGTTGAGCTTTTTGGCAAGCACGACATACCTAGTATCAGGCGTGTCCAGCTTGTTCTCGTAATCACCAATCGTTCCACCTAAGCTTGCGGCCAACGTTTCGGCCACACGCCCGGAATCCTTCACTAAAGTTGGATCGGCATACAGAGTATACAACTTCTGATTCAGGACAATTGGCACGACCCTGCTGCCATCATGGGCCTTGATAATTCCCCTGGTAGGTGTAATCTCGTATTCTTTAAGCTGGTCACTTTGCGCCGCTTGTACGTAATAATCGTGACGAATCACTTGCAAATAAAAAAGCCGTACACCAAAGACGGCCATAATAAACACAACCACCGCATACACCCACCAGATTCGTGTAACAGGATTAGATGTAGGGGTCATACGTATACACTACTCTACTGCACCGTAGCGGTGGGGGCCACCGATACCAAACTCTTCGCCACCTCGCTATTTTGAACGCGGTCAAGAGCCTGCAGACGGGCCGAAGCGACCTCTAGATCCGCATGGCGTTCATTAAGGCGCGTTTGTTCTTGCTGCAAGCTATTAATCTGATACCCGAAGGCATTCGTCTTGGTGACCTGAGCGAGATACAACAATCCCAAACAACAGGCTAAGACGATCAAAATTATACTATTACTGATCGGCCCAAAGGCATGTTCACGCGTATTGAAGGCCACGCCGCTCACACCCCTACTGGGATAGTTGCCTTTGCGGCCTAGGGCCAATGAACTTGAATATGTCATATTTGTGCTACTTTTTGTTTTTATATTTATTTTTGTTTTTCGCCTACTCTCCTTATCGTAGGACTGAAGGGCGAGGGAGCGGCACCCCGATAACCAATAAGGGTACCGCTTTGATCCCTACCCTAACCTAACAAAGTCCTGTAGACAGTTTATGTAACTGTTACGTGGACTTTGTAGGCTCGAGAGCGACTTCTGACTTCGATTTTCATCGTAGAAGTCCTTTCTGTTTTTGTTTATTTTTTCACTGCGGCCCGCAGTTTTGCGCTGCGTGCGCGCGGATTAAGAACTACTTCGGCGTGATCGGCTATTACCGGCTTTCTGGTTACTAGCTCTAGAGTTGCGTCCCAACGGTCGCCCCCTGCTTCACCAAATGCCTGTTTTACCAGTCGATCTTCTAAACTGTGAAAGCTGATGACCACTATTCGGCCACCCGGCGCGAGCAATTGGTCAATCCAAATGGGCAGCGCCGCCTTAAGCAACTCTAGCTCATCGTTGACCGCTATCCGCAAGGCCTGAAAAGTCCGCGTTGCGGGATGGATCTTGCTATGACCCGGCCAAGCCTTGGCCACAATAGCAGCCAGCTGACTAGTCGTCGTAATCGGACGGTTGTGTACGATTAAAGACGCAATCTGCTTGGCTTTGGGTTCCTCGCCATAACGTTTGATCAGCGCAGCCAGCTCGGCCTCTGGATAGTCGTTCACTATCTCTGCAGCACTGAGCGATTGTGTCTGATCCATTCGCATGTCAAGCGGGCCATCTTGATTGATGGCAAACCCACGACTCGCCTGGTTAAGGTGCGGTGATGATACTCCAAGATCAGCTAACAATAGATCGAACTGCTTGCCCTCGCTCGCGAGCGTCCGACTGGCCGACAAAAAATCGGCGTGGCGGATGTCACTGCCCTGTTTTTCGAACGCGTGCCTAAGCTGCGTGATTGCAGATTGGTCGCGGTCTACTAAAACAGATAGCTCGGGACACTTTGTTCGTTCTAGCACTGCCTGTGCGTGACCGCCATATCCACCCGTGACGTCGAGGTATGATTCCCCGTTACGTGGGTCTAGATACGTCAGTACTTGCCTAAGCAATACTGGTATATGTATTTGATCTGTTTGGCGCATCTTGTCTTTGCAATTTTATTTTTATTTTTTGTTTTTGCAAGATCACCTATTCAGCAGCCAACTATTTTTGTTTTGTATGTTTTTGTTTTTGTTTGCGATTGTTTGCCGTGTGGCAAGAAGAAACGCTTCAAAGATTTTTTGCAAAATCTTAAACTTCTTACCTGGCCGACAATCTGAGTTGAGAGACTTATGTGTGAGGTGGAGTTTTGGGAGGTGTTCAAAAATGAACAAAGGTGCGAGGACTTTTATAGTGGGGTCCTTTTGCCACTTGTTGACTGCCGAATAGCTAATCTCGAGTCGTTTGTATTTTTAGCTTTCGGTACCGAATTGTTAACGTGCAGCGCTTACCCACCCGGCTTACGGCGCGCTAGCCATAAGACGCCAATATTTACCCACGCGCACCGCTACAAGATCCCGCGTGATACCCGCATGGTCCAGCAAATGCTGCTCCAGCGTTATCCTACCCTGTTTGCCATCAATTAGGCTTTCACTTTTACCCATCCGGAATTGGACGTTAAGGTCGGCCGTCTTTTCGTCCAGGATATTCCCCTGAAGTAACGGCTCAACATGCTCGTCCCACACCGACTTTGGGTAAAGGTGCAGGTATTTTTGGAACCCTCGGGTGATAACTACCCCAGTTATAAACTCGGCTCTAAGTTCGGTCGGTATGGTTAACCGCCTCTTATCGTCAAGCTTACGCTGAAAATAGTCTACCGTGGCCATTGGTGAATTAATTTACTAGTGGTTTTTGTTTTTTCGTGTAGGTAGTCTTTTTTGGATTACCCACGATTACCCACTGACATGATCATACTACCCACTACTACCCACATACAAGCAGATTTTGTACAAATGAGATTTTCGTCACACCACTTTTCCACAGAAACATAAGCGTCAAACGGCTTATCCACAATATATAGTGCTATATCTAAACCAGCACACGCTAATGGCCGGAAATGGTTGGTGTTCGTACATAAGTGCTAAATGTAATAGGTGTTCGGGTTGTCTCTTCCCGCATATATGACCCAACTAAGCCATACCCTTGCGCATAGACCTCGCGGAGCATACCCATCAAACGACTATCTGTTTTAAGCATTGCAACCAGCATAAGAATAAGTACTGGTATCAGTACAAAGCGCATTCGGAAGAAATGCTCAACATGTAAGTGGAATGGTTTTTTATCTTTTTGTACTTTTTTATGTTTCATGATTGACCTGTGTATAATATTACAAAAAAGACAATTTGTCAACTCCAGTACCTGAGCGTACTTCTTACGGAACCAAAATCGACTGCGTTTTAATGAGTATTTAATGCTTGGGGAGGCTACTACCGCTACACTCTGTAGACCATGCCTCGCGCTAAACGTATCCATCAATTGCCCGCCGCAGACCGACCACGCGAAAAGTTACAGCGCAAAGGTGTGGCCGCCCTGTCTGACTTCGAACTACTGGAAGTCCTTATCGGCAGCGGAACTGCATCGGCCGACGTGGGCTATATTGCCAAACAAGTCCAGAAGCTATTACAAAAAGGTACTGAGGGTTTATCTTGTGACACACTGGGTGCCATTAAGGGGGTCAGTCTCGCAACAGCGAGCAAAATATTGTCCTCTTTGGAGTTAGCCCGCCGGCATCTTGTCCAAAATGTAAGACCACTACAGACTCAGCAGGATATCCTAGCCCGCCTGGGCGATATTCGGACAAAGCAGCAAGAATACTTTGTGGCCCTCACCTTAGACGGCGGCCAACGACTCATTGCCCAGCGTACCATTAGTATTGGTACGCTCGACTCGGTACTAGCCCATCCACGAGAAGTCTTTGCCGACGCCATTGCCGATCGTGCGGCCAGCATAATTGTGGCCCACAATCATCCTTCTGGTGATATCACTCCAAGCCGTAAAGACATCGCTCTTACCCAACAATTGGCGGCCGCCGGGCAGCTTCTTGGTATCACTTTGCGCGATCACTTAATCGTCGCTAAAACAGCCTACTTTAGCTACCGGCAGCACCATTTGCTCTAGCGTAGAGAAGGAAAACCCGAGAAGCCGGAAATAACAAAAATCTAATAAATGTTGTAATATTTGCAATTTTGTCAACTCTTCTCCACCCCATGTAGTCGACCATTCTATGTCGAGGCAACCTATGCTATGCTTGCCGCGCCATAAAAGGAGAATTCGTCCATGCGAAAATGCTACATCGAACTCCGTCGCTCGGCAGCCAAGGGTACCGACAGCGTTATCGCCGATTGTATGCGGCATTTACACACCCGGCAACATCTTGGCAGAGCCGTCGTTGTGTGTGATCAGCCGCTGGCTATGCTAGGTGTTGCCCGCAAACAATGGCTCCGGTTATCGCGTGTCCTCCAAAAACAGCGTGCCAGCACACTAAACGCCGACAAAATTCTTAAATATACGCATACGATTACCCACATGCAGCACATGCAATTCAGTTCCAAGACACCTATCGAGCAGCCCGACGCCGACGTCTGTTTTTTAACCCCAGGCGAATTAGCCATTTTGCCTGTGCACTGCTGGAGTGTCTATATTATGACAAGCATCACTCCCGCTAAAGCCAAAATCCTACTTAATCAATTACCCAGCGACACGCTGATCATCGACTATAATCAATCGGTCAACTGGCGAGCCCTAGACTTACAGCCTAAGAGTGCACTCGAGGCCAGGGTCAGCGAGGAGTGGCGCCAAGTAAAGCGTTTCATGCAGTCGCACGGTATCGACCTACCTGAACTAGCGGCAGCCGGTGTGCGGAACGTCGAGGCCATGGACGATGCGCTTGATACCCTGCTTGGCATCAATTACAAATTCCTGCAAATTGCGAACGAGTTCCAACGAGCCCTAGAGCTAGCCCGCCCCTTACGACTTACCAAACAAGTGCGCGAAGATTACGACTCACTCATACTGCTCGCACACCGCGTGCAAGCCCTAAGTTCGGGCGCGTTTACCCAGCATTTCTTAGAGACCTACAACGAAGACGACACCTTTTTCTTATACGACCGGAACAAGAAAAGGTTTATTACCAGCGGCGAAAGTTTGGCCGACGCCATTGCCCGCCATATGGCGAATGGTCGCGCCCACTTGGCCCTAGCCTTACGCCTGCTCGAAACTTAAGTGCGTTTGAATTTCTTCTTTAGCTGGTTAACCTTGGGGTACAACCTACCACGCAAGCCCGGACTCGAAAACTCAAAAGTTGCATTCCGAAGTAGTGCTACTAGATTATTACGCTCTGGGCGCTTCGCAACAATAGTATACGTCCGACCCCAGCCACTCGTTCCATGGGCATCACTGCTCGCACACCCTGGTATGGCATGTTTTAGGGACCACTCGGCCGCCTGTTTACTACGATTTTGAAATACGGCCCGGCCATTCTTCACTTCCACAATATCTATTTGCTTGACCACACTGGCTACTTCCCTTTCGGTGGCTCCTTTTCGTACGGTCTCGAAAGGATGTGGCAAATACACAAGCCCGCCCTGCGCATGGATTTCAGTAATTGTATCTAACAAAGGCATGTTGGGCCGAACGGGTTTCGTTAGATACAGACCAATAATTTCGCCTTCTTTGGCGATTATTTCCTCACCCACAATAATTCTGCTACCCAATCGCGCGCGTAGTTCAAGCGCAAAAGCCATGGTATTGTGATCGGTAACCGCAATATAGTCTAAGCTGCCGCTCTCCAACATATGCTGATAATCATCTAGCCTCAGCGAGCCATCAGGCGAATCAACGGAATGGGTATGAAGATCTATCTTAAAACTCACGAGCTACCTCGATATTCCAAATTGCGACACTTGATCATCGCTTCTATTGTACCCCACTGGCGATATGTAAATTATAGCTCGCGTAGCTCCGCAGGCTCACCCTTGAGTTTGCGATGCGGGCTTAACAAAATAGCACCAGCCAACACTAGGCTAGCAACCACTAGATATATTGGATACGCCATAGCAGTTATACTCCATTCATCGATGACATAAATGGTTAACGTTCCGCCGATCGCACTGAGCACGAAAGTAATCCAGGTCTCCTCGTATGGCTTTTGCCAAGCGTGCTTGATGGTTGGGATGGCAGCAATGGCGTCAATTGTTACCACAGCCACTACAGCAACTGTTGGCGAGTTAAACATATACCAAAAGATTAGGCCTGCTAACGCCAGTATTTGACAAATTATATCTAGGCGCTCGAACTTGCGATCGCCTTGTTTTACAAATCCCACGATGGCGATCAACAACTCTTCGAATGTGACACAAGCCATTAAAACACCGGTAGCAATGTGGCCTTCGGCAAAAGCCGCGGCGGCAGCGATACCGGTCAGTAAGGCCCACGTAAACCACGATACAATCCGCGGCTTGGTATTGCCTCGCACCACCTCCACTAAGTACGGAATTACCGCAGCAATGGTCAGCAGACTACTAAGTACGATAAGTAAAATATCCAGGTTATGCTCCAGAGTTACCAACGAATTATAACCCAGCCCACTCCCATGGCCGCACACATTTTACGCGTCTGCAAGTTGCGACAAAACGGCATCGACCCGGACCCGAGTTTGCTCGGCCGTATCTCGATTGCGGATAGTGACGGTATTGTCCTCTAGCGTTTGAAAGTCTATGGTTATGCAGGCTGGAGTCCCAATCTCGTCCTGGCGCCGGTAGCGTTTACCGATGTTACCATTGTCGTCCCACATTACGTTACCGAGTTCTTTTTGCAGCAGCTGATATACTTCTCTCGCCTTATCCACCAGTTCTGGTTTGTTTTTTAGCAGCGGGCTTACGCAGGCTTTGACCGGCGCTAAGTTCTTGGGCAGTTTTAGGTACACGCGCTTTTCGCCGTTCAGTTCGTCCTCGGTATAGGCTGCAGTCAGGACGGCCATAATTGCCCGCTCCACGCCAAAGCTTGGTTCAATAACATGCGGCACAAAGGCTGCATCACCATCTTTTGGCTGGTATTCCATCTTTTTGCCGCTAACGCGCTCGATGTTCTTTAGGTCGAAGTCGGTGCGGTATGCCAATCCCAGCAACTCGTGGCGGCCGTGCGGAAAGTCGAATTCAAAATCGATGGTGCGCTTGCTGTAGTGGGCGCGGTCTTCTGCTGGTACTTCCAGTTCGTGGACTTTGTCTTCTGGCAAACCGAGTGCTTTGCACCATTCGTGAACAGCCGTACGCCATTGCTCGAAGGCCTCCTCCCACTTGTCGGGGTGCACAAAATACTCAATTTCCATTTGCTCGAACTCGCGGCTGCGGAACACAAAATCACGCGGGCTAATTTCGTTGCGGAACGCCTTGCCCATCTGCGCCAAACCAAAAGGCATATCCGGGTATAAGCTATCTACGACGTTTTTAAAATTCGTGAATATTCCCTGCGCAGTCTCTGGCCGCAGGTAGCTCACACTGCCCTCATCGGCTATAGGGCCGACGTTGGTTTTGAACATCATGTTAAACTGGCGGGGCTTGCCAAAAGTATTTTCTTTTCCACAGTTTGGACACTTGCTCTTGTCGATCTGGTCCTCACGAAAACGAGCTTTGCATTCTTTGCATTCAACAAGCGGATCGGTGAACGTGTCAACATGGCCGCTAGCCTGCCAGACTTTTTGGTTCATCAAAATCGCAGCGTCAATACCGAACATATCGTCGCGACTGTCAACGAACATCTGCCACCATAGCTGCATAATGTTGCGCTTTAGCGAGACACCCAAGGGGCCATAGTCCCAAGTACCTGCCAGGCCGCCATATATCTCGGAACCTTGGTAAATAAAACCGCGGCGCTTGGCCAACGAGGCAATGTCTTCTAGGGAAACTTCACTCATATCTTAAGGCAGATTATATCCTAAATTTGTACTGCGTGGTAGCAATGTCAAAACTTTTACGGATTGCGATAACTCAGTTGCTCGACGAGCGGCACCAGGTTCCTGGCTAATTCTGCACCGCCCTGCACATTTGCCAATGCGCCGGGTGCATGTCCGGCGAACACCAGCCGCAAAAATTTAATTTGGTCGGGCGTAAAACGCCCTTGGCCAGAACTATTAAAGGCCATAGTCTCGAAATTAAAATCGTACGTATCGCTCGATTTTAATGCCTGACCTTGATCGTTTGTCTGCAAGTTAGGCATATGACCGCCAAAACGCAGTATTTGAGCCAAAAACCACAGCTGAATAATCGGCAAAGGTACAGTCACGTCATCGAGCGCCTCAAAGACCTGATGTAATATCTCAAAATACTCCGCATCGGATTGATCTTCGGTTCTTTTATGAAGTTGTCTGATCAATTCATAACCTAGCATGGTACGGTCCAGGTTGGCCACGATATGACCATAGTGCTTATCCAGTCTAGTGGAGATCAACGTGCCTATCTCTGCCCTACCGCGGATAAACGTAATATGGCTAACACTAAATAGTTCTATGCCGCCGGCCAATTTAGATTTAATGCGGCGTACACCCTTAGCCATCAGACGAACTTTACCCTGATCTGGGGTCAGAAACGTCAGTATCCGGTCCGCCTCGCCATAATCGATACGACCAAGCACGATCCCTGTAGTTACTATCTGGTTCATGACAGTGCTAGTTGTTCTCTGACAGTCCGCAGTAGTTTTTGCAAGGTCGTCTTGGGTTTATATAAGACAGCCTTAATGCCTAAATCCTGCATGGCTAGGTCTCCGGGCTCGCCTACCCGCCCTGGTGGCAGGTTGGTAAGCAATATTGCCGGCACTTCCTGCCATTCCATATACGAACGAAATTCGTGTAAAAATTCCACACCATTATGGCCTGGGAGTTCTAGCTCCAAAATTACAAGGTCCGGCGATTGTGTATCGGCGGCATGGATGCCCGTCTGAGCCCCCAACACATGGTTGACTATATGGCCATCACGACGCAAACCTTTGGTGTACGCCTGGGCGAGTAAGGTGTTAGGTTCTATAAATAAGATGTTTGACATGAATACAATATTTATACAAACTGTAGTTGTCGACTGGCTTGTAGGGTTGTACTTAAGCCAACCTGCTTCAGGTGTCTACCGACCCTCAGACGAGTCGACATAGCCTGCAAAATAGCATCGGCCACAAATAGCCCAGCACCGCTACCAGAAGATAACGCTGCAAATGGTTGCCGCGCGCGCCCGCACAACTCTAAGGCTTTATGCCACTGCTCGGCGTGGACATCCGGATAATTACCATACACACCAGCAACGACTCCATGTGACGTACGATGTGCGGCCAGTAACAACGTACGATCGCCATCTTCTTGAACGGCTTGGGCCTCTACGAGAGCATAGCCGAGCGATAACAATGCCGATTGCAACCCATGTGGATGAGCCATGACTGGTGCGTATTTGCCGGCAACGTCTAACTCCAACTTAATGCCGTATTGACGCGCATAGCGATATAAATCGTGTGCTGTATCTACCAGTGTGGAAGAAACGGACACTGGCTCGAGAGCCAAACTAGTCTGTTCGCGCAGCAACTCCAGTCCCAACAAGTAGCTATCCACTAAAGTTAGAGCCGCATCGGCCTGAGTCTGAATAGCAACGATTTCGGATATATCAACGCTGCCCGTCACCTGGCCCAACTCGGCCTGACGAGCAATGGTGATGAGCGGTACCTTCAGCTGTTCGGCCACGGATAGCAACAGGTCATTCATCTCTGCCTTGCCTGTACTGTCCCCGAGCCCGGCCAAAACTACCTCCACATAGTTACACTACCCTCAGTATACCACTGGGGTGTTGGAACAGATGTTGCAATAATTAACTAGAGCCCATTTCAAAACCTCATCCCGGCTAAAACCCGCAGCCTCGCAGATCTGCAATTTTTAGCTCGAAAGCAGGTTTTGAAATGGGCTCTAGGGCGAGAAGCTCAAGTTTGGCAAAATAATTTTTTCGAAGTCGGCTAAATAGTCGTTAGAATCGGTCCAGACTTTAAGTGTAAGGTTGCGTAGTGGGAAGATCACCATACTGCCCGATTTTTTGGGTTCTACTGCCCCGACCAAAAGTGATCCCACGACCGATGGCACCTTAGTAAGTGTATATGGCGCGACACGTACGGTGCTATTTTTAACCTCTTGGTCAAACCCAGCCAAAACTTGATCATAGGCCTGCTCTATAACCTGTATACGTAGCGAAAAGGTGTTGGTATCTTCTGAAACATCAGGGACGGTATCTGGATGCATATACACATCGAGCAACGTCTTGCTGTCAGCACCAGCTACATACGTACTCCAAGTTTTGGGATATTGTACTGTTACGCTGCCAAGATCCGACGGGCCAACGTAGGTTTTAAGAGGATTCTTAGCTTCCTCGGCATAGGCTGTCGCATCCGCCGCTTCGGTAGCTTTCTTTGTGGCTGCCGATGCCTTAACGACTTTTTGATCGCTATTGTTCTTGTAATCCTGCCGGCCCATAAAGGCCCAAATACCAAAACCAACTGCTCCCGCCAATAAGATACTCAAAATAATCACCGGCAACACAAGCGATTGCACAAAACCGCGCTGGCTAGAACCCATCTCGAGATTCCTTATCATATTGCTCATGGTAAACGACTTTTTGACCACACGCAAGACACCTCACTATTTATAGAGATACAAGAACACACCATCCTGGCTTTTTATCGGTTTTTTGCCGGGGACCTTAAAGGCAAAACTAGCTAGGTGGATAGGCTTGGTGTGCCACTGGTCTATGTGCTTATCAAGCCGAGCCATCTGTCGCCCGAGCATAAAGGTAAATATGCCGTCGGCTGGTGGCCACACAACCCGAAAATAATTTCCCCATATCACTCGGACCTGCTGGCTGTATTTCCGGGTGCGCCATCTCGAAAACAAAACGAGTATGGGATTAAGCTCGATACCAACCACTTTATAACCGCGCTGAGCGGCGGCCAGCATTACCCGGCCATCACCCGAGCCCAGCTCTAGCAAGGTCTGGCCGGGTCGCAAATCTAAAAGGTCCAAAGCCACCCCTACCTGACGATGCATGGTCGGCACAAATGGTGGGCCAAATAGCACGACCGACCCAAAACTGACCACCAGCACGAACGCAATAAAAATCAACAGGAGCATAATCAATCTTTAGCTTGGACGGCTTGCAATGCAAGTTGTTTGATTTTGTTTTCAGCCTTGCTTACATGGCCCTCGAGTTGTTTGACCAAGGACAGACCTTGTTCGTATAGCTCAACTGCCTGATCGACTTGCACGTCAGGCTGCTGCAACTTAGCCAATACATCGTCTAGTTGGGCTACGAGAGTTTGATAGTCTGGTTTATCTGCATTAGTCATCGGTACTCATAGTATTATCCGTTACAGTTGCTCCTGCAATACCGTCCACAAATTGCAGACGGATCTTATCACCCACTTGCAGATCATGACGACGACGCACCACTCTGCCTTGTGTACGCACCAACGCATAACCCCGTTGCAAAGCTGCTTGAGGGTCAAACGCCTGTAACAGCTGCTGACGCAGTACCAAGGATTGCTTTGCCTGACGTACGGCCTGTGCAACACCAACGCCCAAATTCTGAACGCCAAGAGCCGCCTGCTTCCGAGCTAGAGCAACCACCTGCTCCGCCGCACGACCTAGGTGCAAGACATTACTCTTTAATTGAGCCCGAACAGCCTTGCGGTCGGGGACTAATAGCTCGGCTGCGTTACTTGGAGTACTAGCCCGTCGATCGGCGGCCAGCTCTGCTAGACTAATATCTACTTCGTGACCAATAGCCACGATGGTTGGAATGCGGCTAGTTGCCACAGCCCGAGCGACCTGCTCGGTGCTAAAGGCCTGCAAATCCTCGGCACTACCACCGCCTCTCGTCACCACTAACACATCTGGCGGAGTTGCCAGTTGATTAAGCCTCTCAATAGCTTGAGTAACCTGAACGGGAGCCATCTCCCCCTGGACCTGCACATTAACCAACGTAATATCCATCCCGCCCCAACGGGCGCCAAGCACTTTAATAAAATCACGATACGCAGCGGATTCGGCGGACGTAACCAGGCCAATGCTCCGGGGTGGGTATGGCAGGCTACGCTTTCTGGCCGGGTCGAATAGTCCCTCGGCCTCTAACTTCGCTTGTAATAGCATAGCTGCCTTTTTGATAGATCCCTCACCTACCGGTCGTATATGTTGAACCGTTACACTAAAGCCATACTGGGGATGTAATCTCGGCGCTCCTACGACCGCCAGCAACATGCCGTCTTCCAGCGGTCCGGGCAGCTGATATATAGTGCCGAAAAAGCGTACCGTTGATTCTTCGTCCTTAAGGTCAAAGTACACCCAACGGTTTTTGCTAACTCTAAAATTAGCCAATTCTCCCCTAATCTTAACGTTCGGGTAGGCATACTCTAAGGTCTGATTACAGAGCGCAACGAACTCACTGACCGAAAAAATTAGCTCATCGTCATGGGGGCTCATAGCGTCTTGGCGTGCACTGTCTGCTCGTCAATACCAGACCGTCTGAGGGTTTGGTGATACAGAATATAGCCTGGAGGCAATTGAATAAGGGTGCTGATAACCCTAAACATAACAGTTACAGGTAGGCTCAGCGCGGCTGGAATACCCGAGGCGGCCAACACACCAGTCATCAGGGCCTCGTACACACCTATGCCACCAGGCAGAACCGAAATCAAGCCAGCAAAGTTGGCAACCGAATAAGCTAAAATAATGGCACCTATATTTACCCACTCGCCAAATGCTACATACACCGCATAAATAGAGAGTATGGCCGTAATATTGACCACCATCGCCCAAATAAGTGGCCAAATGAGTCCTTTATAATTGGCTTCGATAAGCTTATAGCTGTGGTGTAGGTCTTTGACTATATGTTCGGCTCTGGCCATGCTGATAGTCTCTGGCTTATGACGACGGAAGAAATGCACAAACTTATTAATTGCCTTTGCCAAGCTTGTGAATGTGGCGTGAATTCTGGTCTCGGAACCAATAACCAGAACAAAGCCAACCGTACCGACGATCAATAAGGTAGAAACAGAGCCGGCAACCAATATAATAAGATCATTCGCCTGCCCTTCAAGCGCCATCAAAAGCAGTCCAAAAATTAAAAGCACTTCAAAAGATACAAATAGGAGCAATAATTTCACGATTTGCACCAAACTCGCCCGAGTGCCGGTAATATCTACAGTCCGCATGCGTACGCCAAAATACGATATTCCCGAAACCCCGCCGCTTGGAAATACACTATTCACGAAGTTAAGCTCAAGCGCAGCCCGGAACAAAAACTTATAGGTCAACTTGTTACCAAGTAAACGAAACAGATCCTGATATAACTTGGTCTGGGCGTGATAACTCAGCAGCGTTAACGGAATAATCAGCGATACCACCCATAGATTGATCTTACTTAAATTCTGATACGTCTCGACAATCTGGTCGCGGATAAGATATATCAATAACACCAGAGCAACAACGGTGATGACATTAACCAACAACCGCCAATTGCGCCTTAGTACTGAGTATTCGGACATTAATCCATATTATATAGCTAGTGTCTAAAAAAGCGATATACTCTTAGAGATGGATCCCAAAAGTTTATGTATACTTGGCCGCTTGCCGGCCATTGGCCGAGCCGAACTGGAGAGCCTATTTGGCGCCGATCATGTCGAGCCCCTAGGCGACCGAGCTATGCTGTGTGATATTGCTCCGCAGGATATGCAATTTGCCCGCTTAGGCAGCGTGGTGCGCTTGGCTAAGCCGCTAGTCGAACTCCCAACCGCCCAATGGGCCGAACTAGTACGCTACGCCACACAGCAGTTGCCATCATATATAGACAACCTACCCCAGGACGGCAAACTCAAGCTGGGGTTAAGCGTATTTGGACTAGAGATTACCAACCAGCAGCTCTTGCGCGCTGGGCTGGAACTGAAAAAAGTCTGTAAGCGTTCTGGACGCTCGGTACGGGTTGTGCCAAACGAAGCGCCGGAACTCTCCAGCGCTCAGGTACTGCATAACCGTCTAACCGGCGAAATGGGTATCGAATTACTATTCGTCGTCACTCATAACAAAACCTACCTGGCCCAAACCCTGGCAGTACAAGATATTACCGCCTACGCCAGACGGGATCAAAACCGCCCTAAACGGGATGCTCGTGTTGGCATGCTCCCGCCCAAACTGGCCCAAACTATTGTCAACCTAGGCGCCGGCACCCTTCCCGCCAACGAACAGACTATTGTGCTCGACCCATTCTGCGGTACGGGTGTTGTGTTGCAAGAAGCACTGCTTATGGGCTACGGAGCATACGGCACAGATCTAGAACCGCGCATGATAGACTACACAACCCAAAATTTGGACTGGCTAGCTACCAGCCATGGCCAAGAGACTAGTCCCATACTGGAAGTCGGCGACGCCACCAATCATCAGTGGCAACACCCCTTTACTATGGTTGCGAGCGAACTGTATCTGGGCCGAGCCTTGAGTAGTTGGCCAAATCCCGAGGTACTACGCGAAATCATTGGCACCTGTAACGTCGTAACCAACAAATTCCTTAAAAACCTGGCCACACAAACCCCGACTGGTACTCGCATATGTTTGGCGTTACCGGCTTGGCGATCACCCAACGGGCGCCTGCATCACCTAGAAACACTTGACCGACTGGGAGAAATCGGGTACAATCGGATAAGTTTTAAGCATGTCCGGGTAGAAGATTTACTCTATTTTAGACCAAATCAATTGGTCGCCCGTGAACTGCTGATAATTACAAGGAAATAACCTATGTCACACATTAAAGCAGCTGGTGCTGCCAAGAATACCAAAGATAGTCCCGGCCAACGGCTCGGCATCAAACTATCTGGTGGTCAAGCTGCCAAAACTGGCCAAGTAGTTGTCCGTCAAGTCGGCCTAACCAAACGTGCTGGCAAAGGTACTAAACTCAGCCGCAATTTTACTATCCATGCCGCCACTGACGGCGTTGTTACCTACAAGGTGCGCCGGGTTCGCCGCTTTACTGGCAAAACCGTCCGCCGCACCGAAGTAACTATCGTTTAGAGATAGACCCGATAGCACACTAAAAATCTCCCTTAAAGGGAGATTTTTTAATGAAGAATAAAGAGCTATGCCTGATTGTGCGGCTGCGGAGTGTGAGCGGGCGGCTCTACACCTGCAGGAGGGTGCTGTTCAGCTTCAGGGGCAGCATGAGTAGGCACATACTTAGAGGGTTGTGGTCCCTTTAAGCCCCCAAAACTTCTTAGGATCGTAGCGCTCGTCTGTGGGTCGCCACTGGTCGTCCAAGCCCCTTTGCTTTCAGATGCGTCTGGGTCATGGGGCTTAGCTGCATCACCCAGTGGCGAATAGCCAAAAGTATCTAGCTGATCGGCCATTGCGTACGGATTGTCGCCGGTTACTGCGTGGTGAGGATAATGATCTTGTGCTGACATATTTTTTCCTTTTTGTGTTAAAAACACTACCAACTAAGATAACATAAACGGTTATGCTTGTCAACCAAAACTAATCTACTAGCTCAGTCCAAGATGTTGTTTAATACGGGTGATGACATCGGATATAACAACCTGGGACTTTACTAAATAATCGTCTGCGCCAAGTTTTTCGGCCCGTTGACGGTCACTATCTTGGCTGAGCGCGGTTAAGATAATAACCTTTAAATTAGCGGTTTCGGGGGTGTTGCGAATAATATCTAACACCTCAAAACCACTAATTTTGGGCATCATAATATCCAAAAGTACTAAGTCTGGACGATAGCTTGTGGCCGCCGCCAGTGCATCCTCGCCATTTGCCACCCGCTTTACGTCAAAACCTTCGGCCTGCAGTCGAACTAGATACACGCCGGCCAATGCGTCGTCGTCCTCGACAACTAAAATGCGCTTTGGGTGAGCCGGGGCTTGCCCTGGGGCGGGCTGTGGTGCCGTTTGGTCCATATCAATAACGCTAGCTTACTTGCTGACCTTTTGCAACAAAGCCAGCAAAAAGCCGCCCATGGTTATTTACTTGGAAGTTCGATTTGATTTAGCAACTGCGTCTATAAAACCCAAAAATAGAGGGTGTGGCCGAAGTGGTTGACTCTTATATTCGGGGTGACCTTGGGTGCCTACATAAAATGGATGGTCAGGAACTTCGATAATCTCTACCAATCCTTCCCTGACTGATCTCGCGCTGATGGATAGCCCAGCCTGTTCGAACTCCTCGGCAAAAGAGCCATTAAATTCGTAGCGGTGGCGGTGGCGCTCACTGGTTATACCCTTAGCTTTATCAATAAACTGATCGTATTGGTCATACAACTTGTAGGCCCGGCTTCCCTTTTGCACAATTGCTTCCCAACCACCAAGTCGCATGGTGCCCCCATAGGCTCGTTTTGCCATCAGTTCCTTCTGTGAAGGTATGAGATAAATCACTGGGTGTTTGGTCTCGGGGTCGTTCTCGGTTGTAGAGGCATCCTTCCAACCCAACACCGATCTCGCAAAGGCTATGACGGCCAGCTGCATACCATAACATAGGCCCAGGTACGGAACACTATTTTTCCGGGCGTAATCGGCGGCATAGATCATACCTTCCGAACCACGCTTCCCCCATCCAATCGGCACAATAATGCCGTCTGGGGAACCTATAATTTCCCTAACTGCTGCATCGACATCGGTTTTTTGGCGCTGTGCCTTGGCTACAGCAGCCTCTACCTTTTCGGCGTCGATCCAGTGAGTTTCTACCTCAACGGCCTGCTGCCAACTGGCGTGATCGATTGCATCGAACAACGCTGCGTAGGAATCACGCAACTGGTACTCGCCAGTGCCAAAATACTTGCCAACAATGGCAACACTAACCTTTTTCTTTTTAGGGGCCTTAATCTTTTTAACTAAATCTTCCCACTCACCGAGTCGAGGTCTTTTAACCTTCAGGCCAAACTTTTGCTGGATGCGTTTATCAAGTCCCTGCTCATGCAACACCAATGGGATTTCGTATACGGTCGAGACATCTGGATTAGAAATAATATCCTCGGAGTGCATATTACAAAACAACGCAAAACGATCCCGGCGCCTTTTATCTAGGTAGCGTTCGGAGCGGGCAATAATAAAGTCCGGCTGGATACCCATAGAATTAAGCGTCCTCACCGATAGCTGTGTGGGCTTGGTTTTAGGCTCACCCAGGTGAGACGGCGTGGGGACATAGCTAACATGCACATGCAAGACATCCTCGGGGTTTTTAAGCGTCATAATACGCGAGGCTTCATAATACAAAATATTCTGGTATTCCCCTGCGGTACCACCTAGCTCAATCAGCACAATGTCAGCTTTGGCATCACGACCAAGTTGTTTTATGCGACCGATAATTTCGTCGGTAATGTAAGGTATGGCTTCGACGTCCTCGCCGTTGTATTCGAAGCGGCGTTCACGGTCGATAACAGTCTGGTAAATCCTGCCCATAGTAACAAAGTTGCCCTGGCCCATGTCCGAACCCAGGAACTTTTCGTAGGAACCAATATCCATGTCGGCCTCTGTGCCGTCTTCGCACAAGAATGGATCGCCATGTTCGATGGGATTTATGGTCCCGGCATCAAGGTTTAAATAGTTCTCAAACTTTATAGGGGCAACAGTATAGCCAGAAGCCTTCAGCAAATAGGCAATGGACGAAGCAGTCAGTCCTTTACCAATGCCGGAGATAACCCCACCAGAAATAAAAATATATTTTGTTTTAGTTTTTTGCTGACGCATGACACCTCCCAATGTTACTTATGTCCGTAGCCGAGAGATGAAAGAAGAGATTGGGGTGGGAGAAGGAGGTGGCGGTGGCACCCTTCCCTTGTTCGGAAAGCGCTCCACCCATCACAAATAAATACGTAGTCTCCAACACACACCTCTGTTAATATGCTAGTTCCCATAAATACTAACGTATATATGTGTTTAGCGCAACCGCAAAGGATACTACTTATCGTTTTAGATGATCGATTGCCGCTTGCTTCTGGGGGTCTTGGCCGGTCTTGAAATCGTCGTCCGAGATCTCGACCTTTTGATCGGGCTCAACGCCCTTTTTGTTGATGTTACTGCCGTTGGGGCGATACCAACGGGCAATTGTCACCTTTAATTCCCCGCCGCCCTTTAATGGTCGGATGTCCTGCACACTGCCCTTGCCATAGGACTTTTGGCCAATAAGTGTAGCCACCTTCTGGTCCTTCAGCGCTCCGGCCAATATTTCTGAGGCACTGGCGCTTCCCTCGTTGATGAGCACAACCGTTGGCATGCCCTTCAAAATATTGTTGCCGCTGGCCGTTTCGGTTGAGACTACTGTATCACCCCGTTTTTGCTGCAATATGGTGGCGTCCTTAGGTAGCCATAGGCTGGCGATATCAACTGACGAATCAAGCAATCCACCAGGATTGCCGCGCAGATCCAGAATAACCCCCTTGACTTGCTTCTGCCTAAACTCATTGGCAGCCTGCGCCGCCAGACTTGCGGTATCTTCTCCAAACTGTGAAATCTGCAAATAGCCAATGTTGCCATCTAGAATTTCTGTTTTAACAGACGGAATTTTAATATCTTTGCGGGTTATGGTGAAATCCAGGTCTTCTTTCTCGTCCCGTACAACTTTTAAAGAAACCTGTGTATCTTTGGGCCCTCTAATCTTGCCTACCACCTCGTCAATGGACATGCCAGCTGTTGATTGACCATCAACGCTCACAACGACATCCTGCGGACGTAGCCCTGCCTTATCTGCCGGGAATCCGGCAATCGGCGAAACAATAATAATGTTGCCATCCTTCTGGCCCAGCTCCGCGCCGATGCCAGAAAAGGTGCCATTGAGTGCTGCCTTAAAATCTTCGGCCTGGGACTTATTCATGTAAACGGTATAGGGATCGCCTGATGCTTCGGCCAGCCCAGTTTTCATGCCGTCTAATAATTTGTTCACATCCAGGTCACCGTCGTACTCTTCGCGTAGGGCGTCGTATAATTTTTCTACGGTTGCATAATTTAAATTCTCTGGTAAGTCATTGTTCTGACTGGCAATCGAATCATTAAAACCAATCTGCCCGCTACCTACCCCAACACCAAACAGAAATACAACCAACACACTCACGCCCACTATCGCTACTAATACAGTCTTTTTCCAGGTAGATTTTTTGGAATGCTTTTCGTCATGAGTAGACAATTGCGGTTGCACGAGTTTTAGCCCCTTGTCGGTTCAATAAAATGTTAGTCGCGTCCGTTGTAAGTATAGTACGTTAGTCCGGAAAATGGATGAAATGTAGACCGGATTGAGATACGGTTGAGCCAGCAAAGTCAGGGCCCCGGTAATACCCATCGCCACCCCGATTATAGTCACTGATGGAAATTGTGCCATCAGGATTCACTCTTTCTACATAACGCACGTGGCCATAGCCCCCACCGGTGCTGACTGCTGCATCACCGACTTGGGCACCCTGCCCATGGGAAACCCAAGCATCTGGCACATTGTTAACCCACTGCTTGGCGTTGCCTAGACTACTAAAGCCCCGCTTGCCTGCCTGGCTAAGCCTAAAGGCCACCCAGCTGGTGCAGTTACGATAGCCATAATTCCAAGGATCATATAAGTTACGAGGGTAGGCAGCGTTGGGATAGCCCCAATCGTACTCACCACAAGGCGGATCGGCAGCACCCTTGTGCGGACAATAGGCATCACCCCACTGATACCCACCACCACCGGGCACACCAGCGGCGCAGCGCCCACCGGCGCAGTTGAGCCTAATTTGCTCGGCCTGCAGCTCAGCAATCCTGGTGTTGGTTTCTTTAATTTGACTATTGAAGTTATTCTGGTCCTGCTGATTCATGCGTAGTAAACGCGCTTGCTCGGCTCGGCTAGAGTCTAGCTGTCCGCGGCGCGTACGCTGCTCGGCTAGTAATGTCTCTACTTCCAGTTTTTGGGCTTTTTGCTGTTCCTGTAAAGCGTTAATCGCAACCAGCACCTGCTGAATTTTGGCCTGTACGGCGTTACGATAGGCCTCTTTGTCGACAAAATCGCTCAAATTTTTGCTGGTAGCTAGCATTTCTATGGTAGTGATCTGGCCATCGATATACATCGCCTTAATATCAGCGCCCAGTGTCTGGCGCTGGCGGTCAAGCTCACGTTGGCTTTCTTCTATCTTGGCTTGCAAGTCGGCTTGTTTAGCCTGATTCTCAATAATAGAAGCTTGCAAGGCGTTAATCTGCGCCTGCAACTGCTCGACTTCGTCTTCATAACTAACAGCCTGGGCCTTGAGCGCGTTCAACGAATCGCGCCGGGAATTATTTTCGCGCTGTAAGGCCCTAATTTGCTCATCCAAAGAATCGGCACTAGTAGATGGGATAACAACCGTCCCAAGGAATAACAGGCTGGCGATTGTCAGTATCGCCATACCGCGCAGTGTGTTTCGAAGCCTTGTTTTAAGCCGTTGTTTTGTCATATTTTTATTATACGCTAGTGGTTTTATCATAGCATACCGAGGCTATAGGCAGACAGTTTAAGCACATTACTTCGACTTAAATTTTAGATATCGCTTGGTGGCAATAATAGAAGATGCTGCACCTATAAATATACCGATGGCGAGTTGCATACCAGTTAACTGCCAAACATTGGCATAGAAGTAATCGCTGGCATAGCTAATATCGAGTAGCCCTAGACTACTTGCCTCCAGTGCGGAACTGGCCGCTACAAATAACCCATGAATAAGTAGGACCGAAATAAGCGCCGATAGCACCCCATAAATAATAGTCTCGACCACAAACGGCCCGCGAATAAACCAGGTGCTTGCCCCGAGTAATCGCATAATCGTCAACTCGTCGCGGCGATTAAAAATGGCCATTTGAATAGTGTTAAAGATAATCAGCATAGAGATAAGCGAGAATAACAGCACCGCAATAACCCCTGCCCGCTGCAAGGTGTTGGTAGCGTGAGCAATTTTATCGATTGCCGCCTTACGATCGTCGCGGTAAGACACGTCGGCCACTATCTTTTTCTCTTCGGGGCGGTTCAAAAAGTCTTTTATTTCTTGCACCCGCTGCAGTTCCCTCGGTTTAACCAAAATGGTAGCCGGCAAAGGATTGTCGGTCTGATTAATTGCATCGAGCAAAGATTGATTACCAGCGTTTTGGCTTTTGTAACGTTCTAATGCATCAGCCTTGGATAGGTAGGTTACGCTTTTGACGTTAGGTTGATTGGCAAGATTGCGTAGCAAAACGTCGCGCTCGTTATCGGTTGCAGCATCTTGCAAATATACAGAGACATCGATTTTATCGGTTATCTGCGCAATTGTATTGTTGAATGTTGCGCTGGTTAATATCGAAAACAACACGATGCTCAGTGTTACCACCATAACTGCCATTGCCGCAATCGCCAGCCAGGCATTGCGCACAAAGTTGACCATACCGGTCGTAATAATGCGCCGAAATGTTATTAGATCGCGACTCATGCGTTATACTCTGCCCTTGCCTTGTCGCTCGCAATCTGTCCGTGCTGGATAGTGACTACCCGGCGCTTGAGTTTATTGACGATGTCTTGATTGTGCGTGGTAAGCAACACTGTCGTGCCGTAATGGTTAATCTTTTCTAGCACCTTAATTACATCCCAAGCGTGCTTGGGGTCCAAGTTACCTGTTGGTTCGTCGGCAATTAAAATCTTTGGCTGCCGAACAATTGCCCGGGCAATAGCTACCCGCTGGCGCTCACCACCCGAGAGTTCCATGGGCATACGTTTCTCTTTGCCGCGCAGATTAACGATGTCGAGTACTTTGGGTACAGTGTTATTAATCTCGCGGTTGCTCATACCGACAATTTCTAGGGCAAACGCAACGTTCTCGAAGACCGTACGATTAGGCAGTAGCTTAAAATCCTGAAACACCACGCCAATCTTACGGCGCAAGAGTGGGATGTCTTTGTCCTTTAACTTATCGTAATCGATACCGCCGACAATTATCTTGCCGCTGGTTGGTTTTTCTTCGCGTGTGAGTAGTCGCAGCAAGGTGGTTTTGCCGGCCCCACTCTGCCCTACAACGATCACGAACTCCTTGGGCTCGACATGCAAGCTCACTCGATCTAGCGCTGGCGTCGCCACTTTGCCGTACGCCTTGGTTACCCTGTCCAATAGAATCATGTCTGATTATTATAACAAAGTTAACCTAACCTTAAGAGGCATAAAATACCGCCGATTTCTGGTCGGCGGTATTTTTAACAATTGTCGCTAGTCTTTACGCAACTGGAGGAGGCACTTCGCCATTACCAGGTGCCTGTGGGGGCACTTCTCCTGTTGGAGGAAGTGGAGGCACATCGCCTTCAACTGGGGGTACTACAGGTTGATTTTCCATTTTTATATCCCTTTCTTTGTTTTTTAGTAACTAGTAAACATTAGCATTTTTAAAGCGAAATGTCAAATATCTATCTACCAATTGAGTGTTCCAAGTAGGCGTTAATCGGAGGATCAAGCCCACCATTTAATACACCTTCTACGTCACTCGTCTCAAAGCGCGTACGCAGGTCTTTGACTTGTTTATAAGGGTGCATAACGTAATTTCGGATTTGGCTACCAAACTCATTCGATTGCTGGGGACCTTTTAGCTCACTAATCTTTTCTTTATGTTGCTCGAGCTGCAGCGCCAATAACTTAGAACGAAGGACCGTTAGGGCCACTTCTTTATTCTGCAGCTGAGAGCGTTCGTTCTGAATAGCTACCGAGATCCCAGTCGGCACATGAGTAACCCGTACCGCCGAATCGGTAGTGTTCACACTTTGGCCACCATGACCACCGGCGCGGTAGACATCGATACGTAGATCTTTTTCGTCTAGCGCCAGATCTTCCGGGCGTTCAACCTTGGGCATGACATCAACCTTGGCAAAACTGGTCTCGCGCGATTCGGCATTAAATGGGCTTAGGCGCACTAAACGGTGCACCCCATGCTCGCCTTTTAGTTTGCCATATAGATTATCGCCGGTTATTTCTAGGGTAGCGCTTTTTATGCCGCCTTCGTCACCTGCCGATTCGTCCACTGTTTTAACGCTATACTTATGAGATTCTGCCCAGCGTACATACATGCGCAAAAGCATCTGGGCCCAATCCTGCGCATCATTGCCGCCAGCCCCCGCGTAAATGTTCATAATGACATCGTGGTCGTCAAAAGGCCCAGCAAATTTTAGGTCATTCTTTAAGCGCGCCAGGCGCCGGAATAAATCGTCCAGTTGGCTAGCTAGATCAGCACGCATGGTATCGTCCTCTAGCTCGAGTAGACCCACCAAATCATCGACGTCTTTTTGGATATCCAGCCATGGGGCAACCTTTCGGTCTAGTTTAGACTGCTGTTTAACGGTGGATTGCGCCTGCGCCGCATCGTGCCAAAAATTAGGGTGCGCAATCTGCTGATCTAACTTTAATTTTTGGTGGACTAACGCATCAACATCAAGACGCTCGGCGGCGGCTTCAATTTCGGCTTGCAAATCTAGTGCCTGGGTATGCAAATCGTCCATTTTACTCATTATAGCGTACGACTTAATATTATTATGCAACGGTATTTACAGGTATGCCAGCTAGGTGTACAGTACACCGCATGAGTAGACCACATGAGGATGAACCTGGCGCTGCCGCGGCAGCAGCAGCACAAACAGCATATACAAACGTTCTTGATGCACAGGGTGGTCGCGTACAGCCTTTGCCTGAATCGGGGCCAGCCCCTGAACCATGGAGCTATGCGTCACCCCCAACCGAACCGCTACCCAAGGCATGGCCAGAAATACCTGACCTCAGAAACGAAATTCCATCCGCACCAACCAGTAGTAGTCGAATAAGCAGGCTCGGCAGTTGGATATTACACCCTGCCAGCAACTGGGCAGCACGTAGAACAGTCCGCAACCTCAGCCTTGGTATGCGCATGGGCACCCTATTGGAAGACCAGGTGGCAACAGGCCGAGGCGATGATTGGGAAAGTATGGATAGATCAGCACAAGCAACGGCAATTCGAACCGCCTGGGAGGCCATGGACCAAAAGGCCCAGGCAGGCCTAAGACGACAAGCCAAGCAAGAAGCCTGGGAAGCTATGACCCCGGCGCAGCGTCTCGGTCACAGGATTGAGGATGTTGGGGCTGTGGGCGCAAGTGTAATACTTGCCAGTGCACTTGTACTGCGTGCCCTTCCTGGCAGTGTCGGCGCCGTATCACATGCGGTGAGTAAGGTTCTTCACACTCCGGGCAGCCTGCCAGATATTCACATAACCCCAAACGGCGGATCTAATCCGAGCCCCACTCCGGACATTACGTCGAGCCCCGAACCAACACCACCCGTTATTGGCGTTGATCCTGGTGGTGACGGTGGTCAGCCCGTTGTCCCCTCACCCGAGCTACCTGTCTTTACCCCAGAACAACTTTCGGTAGACGAAGGCATGGGCGCCTATGAATTGTTCAACAAACTGGGTCTGACTAACCCTCATCTGCAGCATGAGCTCCTGGCGCAAGACGGCGACGCTTTAGTGAAGGCAGGTGTTGCCTACCGAGACCCAGCCATTGGTGGTTACGGCCTAAATCAATTTGGTTCAGATGGCCAACCCCTGACATTAACAGCATCTCAAGCACAATCGCTAGTAGACCACTACAACGCCCTACGCGCAGCCGCAGCCTAAACAGTATTTGGGTTGCCATACCCTACGCAGTAACGGTTTCTACTCGTAGACACTCTTATTATCTATAGGAATTGCCTTCACTTAAGGTTGTTTCTAGATGGTGCTTATGCTGTAATGGTACTCATGCCACCAGGACCTCCAGAACCTCCCCACTATCCAACTCCAGAAGACGATGGCTGGGCCCCTCATTACGTGGATTATAGAGAACATCTTAGCGGTGGTTTCGATGATCCAGAACTGGACAAACCGGCGTGGCCTGGCGGTCCTACCAAAACCGAGCTAGAGGGATTCGTATTAACAGATTCCGACGAACTGAGACATTTTTTCCACATGCAAGATGTGATTGATAAGGGCGCCGCTCGTGAAGGGCGCGATAGGAATGAGGGTGAGGTAACCTTCCTTGAAAGTCTAATACGACTAGCATACGAGCGAGCTCATGGGGTTCTTCCACCTGATAGGATTGACGCGTCAATGACGAGCGGACCACTCGGTAGGGTGAGCACAGCTGGAAGTAGACCGGGTAGGCCAACAGACGGCGGAACAGGATCTAGACCACCAAACCCAGCTCCTCCAAAGGCACCTCGACCCCCGGCCCCGGCCGCTGTCCCCACCACCGGACCACCAGCAGGGATGTCCGGAGGGCCAAAGCGTCGCGGTGGTGGTGGACGTGGACCATCAACAGGAAGTGGAGGTGGTGGGCATCGTGCTAGCGGCAGTGGCAGACCAAGCGGAGGAGGCCGGTCTGGCAGCGGTTCAGGCTCAGGAGGACCCGGCGGCAGACCCGGTTCGGGTGGACCGCCGCCGCCAAGGCATAGAGCCGCCCGGGGACCCACCTACGAGCTGAACTGGCGTAACTTCATGCCTGGCCAAATCCTTATGGACGCAAGTGTAGCTGCCGTTGCAAAGTGGCAAACACGCCGAATACTAGCGGGCAGCACTTGGCGACAACGCCTAATGGACACGAAAGGCGACTGGAGTCACCTTAACCCAGCCGAAAAAGCCGTTGCGGTTGTTATGGACTTAGGTGTGGCCGCCCTAAGCTTAAGTGTCGCCTTTAAGCTAGGGGGTATCATTGCCCCTGATATCCATTTGCCACATCTTCCCAATATACGTATGCCATGGAGCAGGCCCCATGTGCCCAAACCCCCCGCGCCAGTACCCAGCCAATCGGGCAAACCCCCCGTTACTCCAACGCCTGGTGAGCCGATCAAACCTCCTGTCACCCCAACAGCTCCTGGTGAAACAACCCATCCGCCCACAACCCCGACGCCCGGCGGTGAGACCCCGCCCCCAGGAGGCCATCCTCCAGATAGTGGCGAAACAGGCAACAATCCGCCCGGCGGCCCAGAAGGCCCAATCGACCCCGCTCTGGCAGAACTACTTAAAGAACACCAGGTTGACCTTGGTGATTACAAAAAAGACCCCGCCACTGGCCTATATAAAGGTACCTATTGGTGGCAGGTGGACAACTATGCCCGCCAGTTAGGAATTCGGGATCAACTAGACGACAAGCAATTCGAACTAGCCGTCGATAGAGCACTTGTTAAAGACGAAATAGGCGGCGCAGGCGCCAGCCATCACGACCGCTGGGACGGCCCGAAAGGCGCCAGGCATTTAGGCAAAGATCAGAACGTGACTTTAGGCGCCTATTTATTTGAAGGCCTGGTCGACAAACTACCGTCCCAGTCGAGTACAAACAGCGCTAATGCCGCTGCCCAAACCATCGCGAGTGGTGATAACATCTTCACTATTCAGGCAGATGGTGACGTAGAGCTGGCGAACAAGAACCACCCAGGCGTTACCACTATGATTGACACTACCGTAACCGGTGGTCCCACATACCAAAACGGCGTACCACTCGACGTCTACCTAGGGCACATTAATGAGCAGTTGCCCACACCTGCTGCCGATGCCATACTACAGGCCGCAGTGCATGACTCACAGATTCGCGAGTTACTCGTTAGCAGCGGCGAAGCAACACCATCAACACCGGCCGCCGACTCAATGCTCATGATGCACGAAGGCAGCGTTAAACCTGCAATTATCGACCAACTAATCCGCAGATTACTTAAAGCCGCGGCCGATTCAGACGATGACGACGACACCGATGATGGCGGTGGCGCCTAACATCTGACCCTGGGTTCCACTCGGACGACGAATCTAAAGTTCGGTCCACAAAGAGGCTAGCTGCTCGTGTAGTTCCCTGGCGAACGATCTTTCGCAACTACTCAGAGTGCCAAAACCCCACACCTTGTCTTTAAAAAGCGCATTGGCCGTACTTACTATTTGAGTCTTGGTAACGGCATTAATGCGATTACGTATCTGATAATAGTCGTCAATTACTTCGTCGAAGAAATAGCGCGATGAATACCCACCGGCTACACCGGCCACTGTCTGCGCCCCGCGCTGGAAACGTCCCAGGGCGTAGGCTTTAGCCGCCTCGATATCTTCGGCGGCGATTTCACCCCGAAATACATTGCTCAGTTCGTCGACCATTATATCGAATAAGGCCGGTGCGTTACGCAGTGACACCTGAGCCCCAAACCACCAATTACTAACTTGCTTACTCTGACCAAATCCAGAACTCATTCCATACACCAGACCACGTTCACGAGCAGTACCTAAAATTTTAGAATATAGCGTTTCGGTTAGCATGGTGTTTACCAAATTTAAGGCGTCAGTCTCAGGATCCGTCAAACGCCTTAACATAAAACTATCTACATAAAAGTACAGATTTTTCACACTTTTATTATGGATGAACAGCGGCGTCGTCTGGGCGGTAGGCTTTTCATCTGGCAAGGCTATACGCGTTTCGCCCATCGGCAGATCCATCTGCTCGAGCACTTCTTTGGTGTGTTCCTCACGTTTAGGAGTTAAATTGCCCGCAATGATGAACCGCATATTTTTAGTGGTATGTGTTTTCTGATAGTGCTCACGCACATCGTTAACGGTCACGTTGTCCATGAGTCGCAGGCGCTCTTGATCGGTTTTGGCCACAAAACCGTACTGCTGGCGCAGCGCCAGACTAAGGTGACGATAATGGTTGTTCGACCTGGCGGTTAATTCTTCGCGTACATTACCAAACTCGGCCTCAAACTCATCGGCCAAAAATAATGGCTTGCTGATTGCCAGTAATAGCAGGTCGAGTACGCGTTCCCACTCAAAATCGGCGCATTCGGCCTCGTAGGTAATGTCGTAGGCACTGGTGCTGGCATTGCTATAAGCACCGTTTTTCTCTATCTCGGCCTGAAACAACCGGCTTTTGGGGTATCGCTCATTGGCGCCGAGCAGCATGTGCTCCATCAGGTGGGGCGTTTCCCACTTTTTTGGTTTTACTAAGTAGTCACCGGCCCGAAAATTCAGCTCAAAGCTCATAACCGAGGCATCGGGCACATGGATCAATAAGCCCTTAGCTCCGTTTTTTAATTTTAGCTCGGTAACGACGTGCTTCATTAAAGATTACTTTCGCTTGCGGGCTTTTGCCTTGCGTTGACGCTCCGATTTACGGGCCTTCTTGCGGTCACTAGCTTGTTTTTTGGCCAAAGCATCTTTTTTAGCCTTAAAATCAGCTTCTTTAAATTCATCGTCGCCCTCAGTAATTTGATCGACGTTGCCGACAGACTGCTTGGCGGCTCGTGTAAGGTCGGTTTCGGCCGGTTCGTCAAGATCCTCGGCTTCTACAGGTTGGGCATGGAATAAAGCCCGCACCACGTCATGGCGCAGTGTGGTCTGCATTTGATCGAACAAACGCTGCGATTGGCGACGATATTCTACCAGCGGGTCACGCTGCCCAACGGCCATCCAGTGGATACCCTCGCGCAAGTGATCCATATTTTCTAGGTGCTGCATCCATAAATTATCCAAAAGCTGCAAATATACATCACGCTCGACCTTACGCATAATCTCGTGCGTAAAAGCGGTCTCGCGGGCGGCGTATAACTCCTTAGCCTCGGTTAATAGCACCTCGCTAACTTTATCGGCGGGGGTGTCAAAAATGCGGTCAAGCGCTGCTTCGTCAAACGGAAAAACTTCACGCACTAGGCCCTCGAATTGATCTGTGGCTAACTCTGGTGAATCCGCTAACAGCTTTGCCTCGTCCTGAACAAAAATACCAATACGTTTACTAATGTCGTCGGAGCGCAAAATCTCGCGGCGCATAGCATAGGTTGCCTTGCGGTGACGGTTCATGACATCGTCGTACTGCACCACCTGTTTACGCTGATCAAAATGGAACCCCTCTACCTTCTTTTGGGCACCCTCTAGGCTTTTAGAAATAAGCCGATTCTCGATAGGTGTTTCTTCGTCCACCTTTAGACGATCCATCAGCCCCGCAATGCGCTCACCACCAAAGATGCGCATGAGATCGTCTTCGGTGCTTACAAAAAACTGCGTAATGCCCGGATCGCCCTGTCGACCAGATCGGCCGCGCAGCTGATTATCGATACGTCTGGATTCGTGGCGCTCGCTACCTAACACAAACAAACCACCCAAATCCTTAACACCTTCGCCGAGCACAATGTCGGTACCGCGACCAGCAATGTTGGTGGCCAGTGTTACCCCACCCTTTTCGCCGGCGCGGGCCACAATTTTGGCTTCCCTTTCGTTGTTCTTAGCGTTTAAGACCTCGTGCGGGACGCCGGCCTTGGTAAGCAAATTACTCAGTGTCTCGTTCTTTTCAATCGATACGGTTCCAATGAGTACTGGTTGGCCCTTGGTGTAGAGCATTTTTACTTCGTTTACAATGGCCTTAAATTTACCGACCTCGCTTTTATAAATACGATCGGTGCGATCAACACGCACCAATGGCCGGTTAGATGGCACGTCGACAACATCTAATTTATAAATCTGGTGGAACTCTTCGCTTTCGGTCATGGCCGTACCCGTCATACCGGCTAGCTTTTCGTACAGACGGAAATAGTTCTGGAACGAAATGGTGGCTAGGGTCATGCTTTCCTGTTGCACTTCAACGCCTTCTTTGGCCTCGATGGCCTGGTGTAGACCTTCGTTGTATCGCCGGCCCTTTAGTAATCGTCCAGTAAACTCGTCGACAATCACGATTTCGCCATCGTTGGTGGCTACGTAGTCTTTGTCGCGTTTAAATAGGGCTTGGGCCCTGAGCGCCTGTTCCAGATGATAAATGGTACGAATGTTCTCTGTAGCGTATAGGTTTTTAACTCCCAACACTTTTTCTAACTTCTCGACACCTTGGTCAGTTAAAATAACCGTTCGCCGCTTTTCGTCTACCTCATAATGTTTGTCTCGCTCTAGCGGACGGACCACCTTGGCAAACTGGGCATAGGCGCTGCCGCTCGTGACGCTAGGTGCAGAGATAATCAATGGGGTGCGAGCCTCGTCAATTAAAATAGAGTCAGCTTCGTCGACAATCGCATAGTGCAGCTCTCGCTGCCTGAGTTGATCGACCTCGCGCACCATGTTGTCGCGCAAATAGTCAAAGCCAAACTCGTTATTCGTGCCGTACGTTACGTCGGCGCCGTAAGCTTCTCGCCTGGAGACCGGCTTTAAATGATGAAAGCGTTTATCCTGGTGTTCGGTGTTACTAAACTGTGGGTCATATAGATATGAATGATCGGCAATAATGACCCCCACACTCAGTCCCAAGAAGTCATATAGCTGAGCCATCCAGCCAGCATCGCGCTGGGCAAGATACTCGTTAACGGTCACGACATGTGTTCCCTTACCCGTCAGAGCGTTTAGATAAATAGGCAGGGTGGCAACCATGGTCTTGCCCTCACCGGTTTTCATTTCAGCCACATTTCCTTCGTGCAACACCATGCCACCAATTAGCTGTACATCAAAATGGCGCATACCGAGCGTTCGTTCGGCCGACTCCCGAACTAATGCAAACGCATCGGGCAGTAGGGTATCTAATGATTCTTTGTTTAGCCGTTTTTTTAGTGTATCGGTTTGAGTCCGCAGCTCACTATCCGACATGTTTTTATACTTGTCGGTTAATGCATTAATATCTTTAACGCGCTTCTGCAAACGCTTGATTGTCTTGACCTGCGGATCACCTAATAATCGCTTTAATAAACCTTTGCCTAGCATCTACGCTCCTATTCTCCTGTTGATCGGCAGTTCCCACATCGGCCCGAAATGTAACCTGTCCTGCTATTTGGCACACCGACGGCGAAAAACGTGCATTACAATATATTGTATCGTTTCGCCTCTTAGAACGCGAGGGTTATTTAAGCCCCAGAGCGCCAAAATCGAGCCCATAGGCGGCGATGGATCTTTGGGCTGGCGTGCAGATCCTTATATTTCTTGAGGTGACCCTTTAGCTTCTCTTCCACAATATCAACCGACGTATACATATTAGGTGACGTTTCTTTTAGGGCGAATGTGTCCTGTGGCAGATGCACAATAACTTCGCAGGTGCAGACTTGTTGATCTTTGGCCCTGTCTTCTTTGAGCTTAACCTCAACATGCACACTTGCCCGGGCTTGGCGTGGCACATAACGATCCAGCCGCCCAATCTTACGCATGACATACTTTCTGAGCCTATCGTCGACGGACATATGGACTCCGTCTATCTCTAAACGTTCAATCATAGTAACCTCCTCTTCTTACTGTTAGAGTTCGGTTTTGCCACCCATATAGGGTCGCAGTGCTTCGGGTATGCGTACAGCGCCGTCAACTCGCTGGTGATTTTCGATCAGTGCAATTGGGATACGGCTCATGGCGTAGGCGGTTCCATTGAGCGTGTGCACCAAACGGACCTCGCCCCGGGTGTCTCGATATCGAATATTAAGACGACGAGCCTGGTAGTCGGTAACATTGGAGCAGCTCATAAGTTCCCGATACGTTTGATCCACCGGGCTCCAATACTCCACATCAAACTTCTTGTATGCCGGAGCTCCCAAATCGCCAGCCGCGATCCGCACCAGTCGGTAAGGAATGTTCAGCGCCTGACATAACTCCTCCTCTATAGCTACAAGTTTTTGGTGCCATACTTCACTGTCTTCGGGCTTACAGAAAACATATAGTTCTAGCTTGTTAAACTGGTGTACTCGGTATAGTCCATGGGCATGTTTACCATAGGCGCCAGCTTCCATACGATATGCAGGGCTCAAACCGACGTACAACAAAGGAAGGTCCTGCTCGTTCAAAATTTCGTCGGCATGATATCCGGTAATCGGCATCTCCGCCGTCGCAATTAAATGTAGATCTTCACCCTCGATTTTATAAATCTGGCGCTCTTCACCCCTGGGCAAATAGCCCGTACCGGATGCGACTCGCTGGGTAACCATATGGGGCACAATCATAGGCGTAAAACCGTGTTTCATCGCCAAATGCATACCTAGCTGTAAAACCGCCAAATCTAGCTGCGCCAGACTACCCTTTAAAAAATAAAATTTATGGCCAGATACCTTGGCGCCCCGCTCGAAATCAAGCCAGCCCCGTTTTTCGGCCCAAACGGCATGATCAATAACTGCAAAATTTTTATTTTCGGTCGTGCCCCAATGTTTTTCGGGGCGATTGGCTTCCTCCCCACCAAGGGGGGTATCGTCTGGCGTAATATTGGGCACCGCACCGAGCGCTTCCTGATACTCGGCGTCTAGGCCCACAAAACGTTCGTCAAGCTGTGCTAACTCGGTCTTAAGTTGCTTGCCGGTATCTATCAGAGTCGGGTCTGGCTTGCCACCCTTCATTTTGTCGGCATTTTCGTTGCGTTTAGCCCTCAGCTCTTCTATAGCCCGGAGTGCCTGGCGCCGCTCTCCATCGAGCCGCAACAAATGTGGGATATCGACAGGTATTTGTTTGTCGTGTGCCTTACGGGCCACCAAGTCGGGATTGTCACGTATAAATTGAATATCTAGCATGTTGATCGTCCTCGTTAGATTTGAAAAGGTCTAATTTTCGGAATTACTACCGCCTACTACAGGGCGAACTTGAACGAAAAATGCTTAGTGGAATATCAATCTTGTGCCTAATCATATCTGATAATAAGTATATCATGCCTGCCCTGCCAGGACGGGCGCTACTAAAGTCCACTTCACTAGACGAAGCGCACGTAAGTTCGTATAGTCGTGTCAGAAGAGGAACACTATGAGCCTAGAAATCACCATCCATGCAGCACAAACCGGCATACTGCGCGAGCTGCTTTTTCACCCGCATGCCGACTATACGGCACTACAAAAACCTACCGGCCTAACGAGCGATCATTTTAATTTCCATATTAGCCGACTACTAGAATTAGGTTTGGTTGAGAAGATGAGCCGCGGCACATACCGCCTTTCGGCCAAGGGTAAAGAATATGCTAATCGGCTCGATACCGACAACAACACCGTTGAGCGCCAGCCCAAATCGGCGGTTATGTTGGCATTAACCAGAACTCGAGCAGGAAAAACCGAGTTTCTATATCAGGAACGTCTCAAAAACCCATTTTATGGTTTTTGGGGATTGCCGACTGGAAAAATAAGGTGGGGCGAAACCATCATTCAAACTGCTGAACGTGAAAGTCTAGAGGAAACTGGTCTAAAGGGAGACTTCACGGTGCTCGGGGTTTGCCACGAACACGTCATGCAGACCGAAAGCGGCGAGCTGCTTGAGGACAAAATTTTCTTTATAGTTATGGGACGAAATATGAAGGGGAAATTACTCGCTGACTTCCAGGGGGGTCGCAACCAATGGATGACCCTGGACGAATTTATCGCCAAGGAAAAACGCTTCGACAACTACATAGAACCACTGGCGATTATTAATGGCCAAAAGTGGTTTGCCGAACAAACTACCTCATATAGCCGAAACGTTTTCTAAATGCTATCTATTTAGAGCGCTTCTGTAGCTCGGCCAGCGTTAACTTCGTACGTTCACGCGCGTAGGCACAAAAATCGCACTCACCACCCATTGCTGCCGTACCCACAGCCGGCATATCGCCGTCCATGCACTGCTTCATCTGCTGTAGCGTGGGTTCAACCCAAGAAGCGTTGCCGCCATAAGGAATGATTTTGGTTTTAAATTCGACACGATCAAAAAATCCATCCAGGTCGACACGAGCGTTGGTATATACAAAATAACCGACGTTGTCTACTACCAGGCCGTTTTGACGCAGCAACCATTGGTAGACTTCCAGCTGGCGCTTATAGCTAATCTGCCACTCGGAGTCGATGCCCACTTCTTTATCTTTAGAAGTTGCCTTGTAGTCAACCACCATGACCGTGCCGTCCGGCCCCACCCATAGGTCATCGACTGCCCCAAATACTAAAAGATTGGTGGCCTGATGCAGATGCTGTACCCCCACAAAAGTTTCTCGCCACTCGCCGAGTTGTTCGTGCCTAAATGGTACGGCCGACACCTTATATTCAGTCATGAGTGGGTGCGGTTGACCCTTTGCCCGATAACTATCAAATTCTTTTTTAAACAATTCGTCGATGGTTTTATTGATGTTAAATGGCGGACCGTTTGGGCGGGTAATCTTAAGGCGCACGTCCAACCAAAAACAACGCGGGCACTGCTTGTACAGCTCTATCTTGCTGCGACTAACTTTAAACGGTTCGGTCTGGCCCGGTGTGTAAGGACGAGACCGCTCCCTCCAATAATTCATCAGCTTATTCTACAGCAAAAACACGCAGTAGATCGGCCGGTTTATCTACCAACGTTTTAGCCTTAGCTGCACGCAGCGCCTGCACATTGTTGTAGCCCCAGCTCACAGACACGCAAGCCATATGGGCCTTACGAGCAGCTTCTAGATCACGCACTTCGTCGCCCACGTAATAGCAGTCTTTTAAGCTAATGTCGTTTTGACGGACGATCTTTTGCAGCACGCCCGACTTATCAAATAATCCACTGCCACCATAAATGCGCTCAAAGTATGATTCCAGCTTGTTCCGACGCAAAAATTGAATAATATTTTTGTTTGTGTTGGTGCTCACAATAAACATCCTAAAACCCTGGTCATGCAGCTTCTGTAAGACTGGCGGTGTGCCAGCTATGGGTTTTAGATGGGGCAGTCCCTGGCGAATTGCCTTGCGCGCCTCGTACATAATAATCGGCAAGGACCACCAAGATACTCCCGTATCTTTTAGCACCTGACGGGCGGGCATGCTACGTAGCCGCTCGACCTCTTGATCGTCAGTGGGACGGCCCACGCGCTTGGCGAGCTTACGATACACCTGTAGTGCAATCCAAAAACTGTCTGCAATTGTACCATCAAAGTCGAAGATAATGACCTTCGTCTTCATGTCCTTACGGATAGAGGAATCCTACAAAAACCTGCCAGGCGAGCACACTTATGGTTATAAAGGCCAGTAGCATATATGCCCGCTCTGTCCGCGCCATATCGGCCCATTGGCCCTTGCGCCTTAGACGAAGACCAGTCAATAGTGCTAAGGCCGCCCACAACACCAAGACACTAGCATAGATACCCCACATTGCGCCGCTTATCTTACCGTCATACCAAACTGCACTTAATACAGTAGTACCAATAAATAGTAAGGGCGCTACCAGGCTAAGCGTTGCAGCACCACAGACAAAATGCGAGATGACATTCTTTTTGCCGACTGACAGCTGGTCAGCCGCCACCATTAATGCGCCACCAATCACCGACAAGAATAATATCGCTACCAAACTCACGACTTGGTTGAGCCCACTTAATAGAGCTATTAACCCAAAGGCTACACCGCTTGTTATGCCAAAACCAAGCCAACGCGAAATATTCTGACCTTGGCTCAACTGGTCTTCATAGTGTTTGCGGTACAAGGTAGCCTGCACGATGTGCATGATCGCCAGTAGCAACAATACGACGGCGACCAGCCAAGCTATACGGATATCTATGACGGTGCGGTAAGCCGTGGCTATGACCTCGTGCCCTGCGGCTTCGCTTGCCAGTGGGTCGACAGCCGGATATGGTCGAGTCAAGGCCACCGAAAAACTGTTACCCAAAACAGCAATAACTATAGCCTGTACTGCCAAAACCAAGCCCAGCCATAGGTTTGCCTTGCGTACCTTAGGGAATTCTTTGGAATCTACCCCCACTGTCTTACGTACCTTTTCTGTCTGCGCTTTCTTTTGTTGTGTAGCCATGTACCAACTATACCACTAACTCTGGACGGTATCTATAAGCTAAGCAGCCTAGTGTTCGTCGATTGGTTTGTATGGAATATGGCACAGACCACGACCGGTCTTTTCGGCGTATTTCTGGTGGTACTCTTCTGCATTATAAAACGGGCTAGCGGGCACAATCTCGGTTACAATCGGTTGTTTAAAATTGGGTTGCGCGGCCTGCAGTAGTTCTGTAGCCGTCTTTTTCTGGGCGTCAGTATAGTAAAAAATAGCTGAACGATAATTATCACCGACATCTGGCCCCTGTCGATCGAGCTGGGTTGGATCGTGCATCCGAAAAAATTGCTTCACCAGTGTTGCATAGCTAACTTTATCTGGATCAAATTCCACCAATAAAGCCTCGGCATGGCCTGTTGTATGGGTGCATACTTCTTCGTATGTGGGGTTTTTGGTATGGCCACCGGTATAACCAACGGTCGTTTTGACGACCCCAGGTATTTGATCAAAATAATACTGCACACCCCAGAAGCAACCGGCAGCAAATATGGCTTTATCAATCTTCATGATTCTTCTATTTTAACGTCGCGCCAAAAGGCCACATAATCCGAAAAGTCTTTTTTAACAATATCGATAGCACTAGGTTTGGGGTCTGGGTAGCTCCAGGCAGAATCTTTGCTCCAATCGTCACCCTCGCCGACATCAAAATACTGACATTCGCCCTTCCACGGACAAGTATACGGCGTATCACTCTTACGTAATAAATCTTGATTGACGCTACTTGGCGGGAAATACCAGTTTTGTTCAATAAATATAAGTTGATCTTTTGGCGCTTCGGCCACTACTTGGCCTTTTCTGACTGCTTTCATACGATAACCACCTTTCTCATACAGTATACAGTGCTGGCAAAAACTTAGTTTAGGCCCTTAGCTGCAGCCGGTCGATTAACCACTGTCTGGGTAATATAGAAAGGAACCATCCGGCTCGCGGCCCGGAGGTTTTGCCAATAAGCGCCCTATACAAGACCGCAAACATGTCCTCGGGTCGTAGATTCATCTGATCTTTTAATTCATACATACGCTCATGAAAATAGGTCCCATCGGCGTCCTTGGGCGCAGCGGAGATTTTGTCACCTAAGGCGCGCAAAAACTCTGTTTCCTCTGCGGTAAAATCATCGGCGTTCACATGATCCACCAGGCTAAATTTCACCTCTTCTGGAGCTCGCTTGACCAGCCATTTATCTATGAAGGCAAGTTCGGATCGAATAACCTCTGCCTCGGCCTTAGCGACTTCTCTGTGTTCGGTACGCATTATAACTTCTAAGGTTTTGTCGGCATCTTTTAGAGAAGCCTGGTAGCTAGCGACCAAATGCGAAAACGGCACACGACTGACTGTTTTAGAAGTCTTGCCGCGTGTGCATACATACAACAACTGGTCTTCAACAGGGCTACGCTTGGTGCGGGCGATAAGTTCAGCGTATTCGTCCATTAACTTCACCACACCATCTATAGGATCAAAAAATAATAGTTTATTGAGCGGCGCCCGTAGAATAAAATAGCGCACCACCTCAGCAGGCATAATTTGCGTACTTTCCATGGCGCTAATAGATGTGCCCTTGCTGGCACTCATCTTTTTGGTATCGCCTATCATATTAATGGAGTCATAAGGCACCGGTATGGGTGGCTCGGCCTTATAGACATCTTTCATAACCTGTACACCCGTGTCGTATGAACCGCCAGCACTGGCATGCTCCCGGCCAAAGGGTTCAACATGCACATGTAGTTGCCACCAGCGGGCCGGCCAATCCAGGCGCCAGTCCAATTTAACTTCTCCCTTATCGTAACGAACAGTCTGGGTTTGGCCATCACTATCTTGGTACGTTAACGTCTTTGCCTTGGTATCGATGCCTCGGAACTTACGATTTTTGAGCCGTCCATTTTCAAGCACCTGGATTGGAGTCCAATGTTCGTCTAATTTACGGTTAGAAATGGTCTCCAGTGCATGACGAATTTGCGGTATATGCTCTAGACATAGCTCGATGGCCGGCACAAACCAACCGGCACGATATTTGAGCGAGGAGCGGACAAATTCGACCTCGACATCCAGAGCCTTACAACTCTCAATAAGACCCTCTAAAAAGTGATCGGCATACGACTTACCGGGAGTGCCATCAGGTGAAGGCACATCGCAGATAGGCATGCCTAGATACTGTTCCCATTCGGGAGGTACATTAATCGGCACCTTGCGCAAATTGTCTAGATCGTCCACAAAATAGATATGCCGAGCCTCACGCCCACGACGACGAAGCTCTAACAAGATCGCATCACAGGTAACGAGCTCTCGCATGTGACCCAAATGATAGGTACCACTTGGAGAGCCACCAGATTCGATCAAAATCTCGCCTTCTGGGAACTCTTTTTCTACTTTGTCGGCGACGTCTGTGAGCCAGCTCATATCAGGGACATTTTATCACACCCTACAGAGAAAGAGCCCGGAATTTACAGATCGATCATGCTAGCTAATATCGGTAATCTTGTACGTAACGGTTTCGGCTGGAGTTTTAATGTCTACGGCCTCGCCCTCAGTCTTGCCCATTAAAGCCATACCAATAGGAGATTCGTCAGAAATTTTACCGTTTAGGGGATCGGCCTCTACCGTACCCACTACTTGGAACTCTTTCGTTTTACCGTTTTCGCTCTTTAGAGTGACCGTCGAGCCCAAGACCACCTTACCACTGCCCTTGGGGGCGGTAATGACCTTTACGTTCAATAGGATATGCTCAATCTCAGAGATACGCGATTCGTTTCGCTCCTGATCTTGGCGAGCAGCGCTATATTCCATGTTTTCTGCTAAATCACCAAATTCGCGGGCGGTTTTAATACGATCAGCAATAGCAGCTCGTTGAGCAATCAGCTCATCGAGTTCGCTGCGTAACTCGTCGACGCCTTGTTTAGTCAGATGGAATTGCTTATTCATACGATAACTCCTTAGTAGCTTGGTCATGGGTACCGCACAATGCCTGCTATTATAGCAAGCCCTCGTGCGTTTGCGCGATAAGTTTGATTAAACCTGCGAGGTCGAGCATCTCTGCTTCATGCCCGGTCCGACGTTTGACTTCAAATTGTTTTCGCTCAAGCGTTTTAGCGCTAACTACCACGCGATACGGAAGGCCGATTAGATCGGCGTCGGCAAATTTTTCGCCTGCCCTTGCGTCTCGGTCATCATATAGTACCTCAACGCCTGTAGCAGTCAAGTGGTCATACAACTTATCTGCAGCCTCTATAACCGCTTTTTCCTGACCGAGTCGTGCAAGATAGACACGAAAAGGCGCAACGGCTTCGGGCCATATAATTCCCTTTTCGTCGTGATACTTCTCTACGATGGCAGCGAGGGTACGATCGATACCAAAGCCGTAGCATCCCATGTAGTACTTCTGGTTATGGCCGTTTTCGTCAGTATATTCGGCGTCATGCATGAGGTTGCTATAGTGGAATCCTAACTGGAAGATGTTGCCAACCTCAATACCGCGCTTTTCGACCAACGGCCCACCATCTGGGCTCGCAAAGCCCGGCTGAGCCAAGGCAATATCGGCTTCAATGTCCGGTTTGTAGTCGCGGTCTATGTTGATGTTTAAGAGGTCACCATGCTTTTTATTATCACCACCATACATGTTGCGGACTGTACGGAGCGACGCATCGCCCACAATCACTACCGGATGGCCAGACCGTTTGCCTTTTTTAACCATCTTAACTGGGGAAATAAAACCTGGCTCGCTGCCCAAGTCTTCCCTGATCTCTTCGGGGGTCGCAGTCCGCAGATCCCACGCTCCGGCAGCTTGCATGAGTTTGGTCTCGTTAACGTCAAAATCACCTCTTATAATAGCCAGGATGTACCGCTTGGTAGCCTCGTCAAAATAGAGGACGTCTTTGGTTTGTTGCCAGAGCGGCAGGTTATGAAAGCGCACGCCGTCTTCCATTGTCGTACCGCGGTGGGCATCAACCGCCTCGAGGTCACGCATGTCTTCGTCCAGATTTTTATTATCTACTTTGAAGGTGGCAACATCTTCGTGAGCTGCGTAACCGGATGTTTCGTCTACGAAATAGCGGCTTTCGCCGTTCTCACTATGAGCTACAAACTCGTGGCAGTATTCGCCGCCAATATAGCCATTATCGGCAGCCACGACGTCGACCGTCAGGCCCAGATCATCACAGATACCCTGGTAGGCATCCCACATCTTTTTGTATACTTTTTTAAATTGCTCTTCGGTGCCAAAACTATATGCATCCTTCATGATGAATTCGCGCACTCGTAGTAGCCCGCCGCGGGCACGTGTCTCGTCCCGGAATTTCATGCTGAATTGATAGATATTAAAGGGCAGATCTTTGTAGCTAATGTTAAACTTGCGCACCAAATCGACAGCCATTTCCTCGGCTGTGCCGGCAAGCGCAAAGTCGGCACCCCGGCGATCGGTGATCTTCATAAGCTCAAAACCGGTAGTGGTGGTACGATTTGTCTCTTGCCAAAGCTCCAAGGGGTGCAAAACCGGCATCGTTAATTCCTGAGCCCCGGCAGCGTTCATATGCTTACGGACGATTGCAATAATTTTGTCGTGTACGGCTAAACCTAGCGGCAGCAAATAATAACGCCCCGCCGTCGACTCGCGGATATAGCCAGCCTGGGTCAGCAAACGGTGTGAGGGAATTTTGTAATCTGCACCCTCTGTCTTGGAAGTTCTACCAAATAGTTGCGATACTTTCATCGTTATCAGTCCTTATCTTAAAGTATGTAGAGTCGGTAAAAAGAAATTACGGCCGGTGGGCCGGGATAATCGAGATGCTACTAGCAGTATGTTGTTGGAAACGCTGCACGATAGACTCAGTATAGCATCATCTTAAGATAAAGAGATACAAATAAGCGATGCTATTTTTAAGTGTATGTACGAATATACCGGCCCAAATGCTGCCACTTACATCGCGTAAATAACAAAGCACATAGGACAGTACAAAAGTATCAATGGCAGCAATCCACAATAGGCCATCCGTGGCTCCAAATAGGTGCAAAAAGCCAAATAAGACGGCCGTTAAAACGGCTGCTGGCACTAACGCAAACTGTTTACGAAAACCACCATATAATACACCGCGAAACGCAATCTCTTCGACAATCGGTGGCAGTATCACCAGTCCAATAAAAGCCATAACTAGATGCAAAGGTGCAACAGCACTATTAAATCCGGTCTGCTGCTCTTGGCCTAAATCGACACCAAATACTACGGCGGCCAGAACCGCCACTAATACAAATACTCCAAAATAAGTCAGCGCACCTAAGATAGTATATTTAGCATCCTTGAATATCGGTGGTCGCCACAAGCCGACAGCTTTTGGCAGATTATGATGGCCACGCAAGAATCGCCACAGAATATATAAGGTGAAGGTCTCGGCAAAAAGAACAAACACAAACTGGCTGGGGATAGAATCAAACCATTGCTTGGCATCAGTCCCGTCCATGTCGAGCAGTACAGATATAAGTAAAATGACCAGTGCTGCCAATACTTGCGAGCCAACAAAAGCCACCACTACCATCAATAACCCGCGCTGCGGAGTCCAGCTTACGGCGGCATACTGATCCGCCTTAGCCACCGACTTTTTACTAGAAGAAGCGTTTGACATCGACAAATGTTATTAAAACGATCAATAGCAGCAAAAAGACAAAGCTCGCACCCACAATCCGTTCTTCCATATCTTTGGAAAGTTTTCTGCCAAAAATGCGTGATAGTAATAGCACATAGAAACGGCCACCATCCAAGGCCGGTATAGGCAGGATGTTCATAATAGCCAGGCTAAGCGAAATAATAGCTATAATAAACAGGATAAACTGATAGCCGAGCAAGCTACCTTCCTTTAACACCACGACAATACCGACAGGGCCCGATACTTGTTCAGAGGCTTTGGCCGTGTCTCCTCTAAATAAAGAGCTAATTGCCGTACCCAATCCCTGAAAGGTAGCCACGGTAAATTGTTTAATGAGTCCGAGCGCTACCACCGGAGCCGACCAAGTGGACCGCTGGAGCGTAAATTCGGCAGGTTGCACCCCTAGACGAGCTTTGCCATGTTGGGCATCTTCGTTGGTCCGCAAAAGCACCGATACACTGCGCTGCTTGCCGCCGCGTTCATACACGATCCGAACTGTGCTGCCAGAAAATTTCTTGGTTAGCTCGGGGAGTTGCTTGGCGGAAGTAATTGGAACGGCGGGCGTCGTACCAGTTCTGTCTTCCCAAAGTATCGTTTTGCCATCTTTATCCAAATACGCTACCGACGAACTACCCTGTAACGACACAAAGCGGTCTCGGGTTTTTAGACCAGCCTTCGCAGCGGGCGAGTCAGGTTCGACGTACCCAACGAGTACATCATTTCTAACAATTTTAGTATCTCGACTCACCGTAAACTGATCAGGCAAAATCTTAGGCAGGCCGATCAGAGCCACAATGGTAAGTAGTACAAAGGCAACGGCCAAGTTCATGGCCACGCCGGCAAGCATAATTTTACTTTTAACCTTAAACGACGCTGTCCCAAAACTACCCTTCTCGGTTGCGGCATCATTTTCGCCTTTTAGTTTTACAAAGCCACCGATTGGGAGCCAGTTAAGACTAAATATAAAACCCTGTTTAGTCCGGCGCTTCCACGCTCTGGGCGGAAAACCGATACCGAACTCTTCGACGTCAACCCCGTTGCGCCTTGCCACAATAAAATGGCCAAACTCATGGATAATTACCAGGCCAACAAATAAAACAATGCCCAAAACTAGTAGCACTATCGACATTAACTATCCTCCGAAGCGTCTGGAGCGGCGACCATATTCTTCTATGATAGTGGTTACGTCCTCTTTTGTCATCTCAGGCCAAAACTTGGACAAGAACATAAACTCACTATAGGCACTCCGCCACAGCATAAAATTACTTAAACGCTGCTCGCCCGAAGTGCGCACTATAATATCGATTGGCGGGATATCCGGAGCATATAATCGATCAGCGATTGCCTCCTCGGTAATATCCTCTGCGCCCAAGCCATCTGTTATGCACTGACGAGCGGCATCAACTATTTCCTGCTGACCACCGTAGTTAAAACACACGCCAAGCACTCCATTTTTCAAAAATTTAGTAGCTTCTTCGGCTTTGTCCACGCCATCGAGCAATTTGGCGCTTATACCGTTACGGCGACCCATAAAACGCACCCTGATACCATTTCTAACCAACATCTTTAGATCCTGGTTAACGGCACGAATGGCCAACTTCATAATGCTCGACACCTCATCGGCATTGCGCTTCCAGTTTTCGTTCGAAAATGCATATATAGATACGTATTTAATTCCCTGCTCGAAAGCGCCTTCTATAACCTCGTGCAAGGCATTGTAACCGGCCAAATGCCCATCGAATTCAGGCAGACTATGCGTACGAGCCCACCGGCGATTACCGTCTAATATAAAGCCAATATGCTTAGGCAACACAACGTCTGAGTCGTAGGCGTTCATTTGTATAAGCCCTAATTAGACCGTCATTATTTCGGTTTCTTTGGCTTTTGCCGCGGAATCCACCTCTGATTTTGCACTACCCATTGCTTCGTCGATTTGCTTTTCGAGGCGTTTCGCATCATCCTCGCCAATTTGCTTGGCTTTTTTACTGGTCTCGATTGCATCCATCGCCTCGCGACGAACACTGCGTAGGCTGATCATGCAGTCCTCTACTTTAGTCCCGACTACCTTAACGTATTCACGTCGGCGTTCTTCGGTAAGAGGAGGAATCGGCACCCGCACCACACGTCCATCATCCATAGGGTTAAGTCCGAGGCTCGGATTATCACGAATTGCGCTAGCTATCGCCTGCAAATTACCCGGATCGAAAGGAGTAATCTGTAGCAACTGGGCTTCTGGAGCCAACACCGTAGCCACTTGATTAAGCGGCATGGGCGCGCCGTACGCCGTAACCATTATTCCCTCTAACATACTCGGATGAGCCCGCCCTGTGCGGACCTTTTTTAACTCGTCACCGAAATGCCCGACGACCTGCTTCATTTTTTCTTCGTATTGTTTGATGTCCATGGCTACCCCTTACACGATAACTTCTATTGTACCGCAACTATCCCACCGCTCTCCAATATGTTGTTTTGTTTTACGGCTAGCTAACTTCGCCTAAAGCCATACGGCTAAAACGACGGACAACAATATTTTCGCCTAAGCGGGCGTTGTGTTCTTTGACGTAATCACCTACCGTCTGGTCGGGATTTTTGATGAACGGCTGATCTAACAGACACTTCTCGGCGAAGTACTTCTTGAGCATACCTTCGACAATCTGGCCGATCATATTTTCGGGTTTGCCTTCGGCTTTTACTTTCTCGGTAAATTCGGCCCGAGCGGTTTCTTGGTCTCGTTCTGGGATGTCTTCAGTGCTCACAAACTGTGGATTGCTGGCGGCGATGTGCATAGCCAGATCTTTAACCAGGTTAGTAAAAATTTCGTTACGAGCCACAAAATCAGTCTCGCAGTTTACTTCTACTAACACACCAATGCGACTATCGTGCAGGTAGCTGCCGATCACACCGGAGCGAGCTTCTCGCTCACCGCGCTTTTCGGCCTTGGTCATACCTTTTTTGCGCATTTCGGTGAGAGCCTTATCGAAATCACCATTAGCATCGTCGAGAGCCTGCTTAGCGTCGGTCATGCCAACGCCAGTTAGTTCACGCAATCTCTTAATTTCAGCGATATCGACGGCCATGGCTATGCCTCCACCTTCAGACGCTCTGAGACAACAGGTTGGTCTTTGTCTGGCGTAGCGGCTACCTTGGCTATCTTAGCCTTGCCTGACTCTATAGCCTGCTTAACGTAATCGGCGATTAACTGAATGGTCTTAAGGGCATCGTCGTTACATGGGATAGGATATGCGGCCACACCAGGGTCGGCATTCGTATCAATCAAGGCAACCACCGGCAAGCCAAGTTTACGAGCCTCTTTAACGGCATTCGTGTCGTTAACGACGTCAAACACAAATACAGCGCCTGGACGAGCGGCCATGTTTTTGATGCCACCATACAGGTTGTTCATGGCATCAATCTCTTCCTGGAACCGTTGCACTTCTAATTTACTGTACTTATTAGCCAGCTCACCAGAGGCCATCTTGGTCTCTAGGTCATGCAAGTGCTTAATACGTCCACTAATGGTCGGCCAGTTAGTGAGCATACCGCCAAGCCAACGCTCAGTTACATAAGGCATGCCGGTTTCTTCAGCAAGGGCTTTAACAATATCTTGAGCTTGACGTTTGGTACCTACAAACAAAATTTGTTTGCTCTCGGAAGCCGTTTGAGTCAAAAAACCTAAGGCACGTTCTAGTGCTTCAACGGTTTGCGTTAAATCGATGATGTGGCTGCCACCGCGCTTTGAGTGAATGTACGGAGCCATCTTTGGGTGCCACCGACTTGTTTTATGGCCAAAATGCGCGCCGGCCTCTAGTAGTTGTTTAATGTCTACATCTGTAGCCATTTGGTCTTGTCCTTTCTCTTCGGTTTAGGTACCCTGGGGTGCCTGCATGGCATTCACCTGGGAGGATGCATTCCTAACCTGCTTAATAAATAACAGATCTATTGTAACAGATAGGGCTATCCGTTGCAACCAGCTTGCATTGGTAGATGGTGCAATCTATGCTATTGGAAGATTATCATGAATTTTAAGCAGCTATTCCGTATCTATTGGTTCGCTACGTTGGCTACGTTATTGATCTGGGTGCTCGTTGGTTGGAATTTGGGGATGGCCGCGCTATTTACGGTTATTATCCTAACTTTGCTCGAAACCACTTTCAGCGCCGACAACGCCGTCATCAATAGCAAAGTTCTCGTTACCATGTCACCGCTCTGGCAACGCCTATTCATGACCGTCGGTATTTTTATTGCGGTGTTCGTAGTGCGCTTTGCGCTGCCGATTGTCATGGTTGTGGTAAGTTCCGGACTCGGTTTTACCAACGTGCTAGATCTTGCCCTCAATCACCCAGAGCAGTACGAAATGGAGCTAACCAAAGCAGAACCCATCATTAACGCTTTTGGCGGCACATTCCTGGTTATGATCGCGCTTAGCTACTTTATTGATTACGAAAAAAGGGTCCATTGGATTGGCTTTTTAGAGCGATACCTTGGAAAGCTAGGCAAATTCGACAATGTAACCACCTTTATTACACTATTACTTTCGATCTTGCTCTACTTTACGGTCAATCCGCCATATCAGACAGTGGTGCTGATAGCATCTATTTGCGCGATGGCACTACACATTGGTCTTGGCCTGGTGACTGCCATGATGGGTGGGACCGACGGCAAGAAACACACCGCTAGCCCCAAAATCAAGGTTGGATTTGCCGCTTTTGCCAGTTTTATGTATCTAGAAGTTCTGGATGCCAGTTTCTCACTCGACGGAGTAATAGGAGCTTTTGCCCTAACCAGTAGTGTCATTCTCATTATGGCCGGTCTGGGTGCGGGTGCAGTTTGGGTGCGGGCCATGACAATCCACCTCGTACGGGCCAAAGCATTATCTAAATATGTGTTCCTAGAGCCGGGTGCCCACTGGGCTATTGGGTTCTTGGGCACGATTATGTTACTTAAGCTGTACCATATCGAATCCCCCCAATGGCTAGTTGGCACCTTGGGCATTCTTTTTATTGCGCTTTCTATCCTATGGTCTAAACGACATAAAAAGAATAATGAATTCGAGATTACCGGTTAGGCGACACTGTTCTCTTTACAAATTAGTCTAAAACAGATACAATAGCCGAGATTATGAAACAAGGTATCCACCCCACCAACTATCGCGCGGTCGTCTTTCAAGATCTGAACAACGGCTCTATGTTCCTAACCCGTTCGACGGTTGCTACAGATGAGACCATCAAATACCAAGACGGCAACGAATACCCTTTGGTTAAAGTGCACATTTCTAGAAGTTCTCACCCCTTCTTTACTGGCGAGGAGCGCATCGTAGACATCGAGGGTCGTGTAGATAAGTTCAAAGCGCGTGCCGAAGCAGCCAAAGCTGCTCGGGAAAAACTTGGTAACGCTGCCAAAAAAGAGGCCGCCAGACAAGCTGCCAAGACCAAAAAAACCGAAACCAAAACGACAAGCGCCTAACTGCCTCGTTTATATAACCGTCTGGAGATTACATTTCGGACGGTTTTTTCTATATACTGCTAGGGATAGACCTATGGACCAAAAACGGCAAAACCTATTACATGAACTCGAAGATCTGAAGCATACGCTTGAGGATCCAGCGATCTATAGCGACAAAAATTATCCTAAACTAGCCAAACGTGAAAAATACCTAGAAGAAACACTGGTACTATTTAATCAGGTAGAAAAAACCAAGAAAGAATTCGAAGAAACTACCATCTTGTCTCAAACTGATGACGAGCTAGGCTCTCTGGCCAAAGAAGAATTGCCGGGCATCACCACCGCACTAGAAGGACTAGAACAACAACTCGCCGAAGCTCTCACACCCAAAGACCCTAACGACGAACGAGATGTCGTGATTGAAATCCGAGCCGCCGCTGGCGGAGATGAGTCCAGCCTGTTTGCCAATGATTTGTACCGCATGTATATTCGCTGGGCCGAAAGACATCACTACAAAGTCGAACTTATTGAAGAAACTCCAAGCGAAGTTGGAGGCTTTAAAGAAGTTATTTTTGCCATACGTGGTGAAAATATGTACAAGCAACTCAAATTCGAGGCCGGCGTCCACCGTGTGCAACGCGTTCCGAGCACCGAAAGCCAGGGACGCATCCATACCTCAACTACTACGGTAGCGATATTGCCCGAAGCCGAAGAAACAGATATCGAAATCCATCCAAACGACCTGAGGATTGACGTATATAGGAGCGGCGGCCATGGTGGGCAGTCGGTTAACACCACCGACTCTGCGGTACGCATTACCCACCTCCCGAGTGGTTTGGTGGTCACCTGCCAGGACGAAAAATCTCAACTTAAGAATAAGGATAAAGCGCTAGGCGTACTGCGAGCCAGGTTGCTTGCCCAAAAGATAGAAGAAGAACAAAAACAATTATCTGATGACCGGAAAAAATTAATTGGTTCTGGGGATCGCAGCGAAAAAATTCGGACCTATAACTTCCCGCAAGATCGTATTACCGATCATCGTATTGGTTATTCGCGCAGTAACATTCCCGGGGCGTTAAATGGCGAAATCGACGACCTGATCGAACAATTGCAAGCATACGAACGACAGCTGATACACGACGAATCATGACTGTTGGTCATTTCTTAAAAACAGCGACTACCGAGCTAGCCGAGTCAGGCATTCCGAATCCGCGTCTCGACATTCTAATCCTTTTAGAGGATGCCTTGGGGCAAGATCGATCGCTCATTTTAGCCCATTTAGAGCGAGAAGTCGATCAACTAACAGAGGTAGGGCTGAACAAAAAAGTTGCTCGAAGACTTTCCCATACCCCCCTTGCCTACATCCGCCAAAAGGCCAATTTTTATGGGCGTGAATTCATCGTTACTCACGACGTGTTAGTCCCACGACCCGAAACCGAGAGTATTATTGACCTTGCAAAGGGACTCTCCCTGCCCACCAGGCCAACGATTGTCGACGTCGGGACTGGATCAGGATGTCTTGGCGTGACCATAGCCGCCGAAATGCCAAACGCGACCGTTTGGTTACTAGACATTAGCGAGGCAGCACTGGACGTTGCCCGACAGAATGCCAAAAAACATCACACCCCAGTCCATTTTCGACATGCTGACCTACTGAAAGCCAATACCATACCCTACGACCTAATTTTGGCTAATCTTCCCTATGTGCCCGCGAGTCAACAAATCGATAGGGCTGCCACCTTTGAACCCCAGATAGCACTATTTTCAGGGCAAGACGGGCTAGATAGCTACCGAGCCCTATGGCAGGAGCTAGCCAGCCAAAGGCCAGGTCATGTCATCGTTGAATCGTTCGTCGATCAGCATCCATCGATGAGTAGCTTAGCCGAGCAGGCTGGTTACAAACTCGAGCAAACCCTCAACTTGGCCCAGCACTTTAGTTTGTAGGCGCAGCGGCCAGAACGGCAGTTAACGATTGTTGCTTGTTGTTCCGCTTAACCACCAGAGTAACCTTGTCGCCCACTTTGTGTCGATTAATAACGGCCGAAAGACTATTATTCTGATCTATCGACACGCCGTCAATCTTGATAATGACGTCCCCTTCTTTAATCCCCGCCTTATCGGCTGGACCATTATCGATAACCGAATCCGTACCAGCAATCGCGGTCGAGGGCACATACGCCCCGCGCTTTTCGCTCAATCCGTATAGATCGGCTGTATCGTTAGTGAGCGGAATATAGACGATACCAAGGAATGGACGCTCCAGCTTACCAGTCTTTTTAACCGATTCGATCAAACCACTGACATCATTAATGGGGATGGCAAAACTGATATTCTGGGCACCACCACTTGCCACAGCGGTATTAATACCGATAACTTCGCCCTTTAAGTTGGTCAACGGTCCACCGGAGTTACCCGAGTTTATGGCGGCATCAGTTTGGAATAAATTCTCTAGATTCTCGCCATTGGCACCACTATCATCAAACGCTTCAACACTTCGACCATACCCAGAGATTACCCCTGTAGTGACCGTATTTTGGAACTGGCCCAAGGCGTTGCCGATGGCCACCACCGATTCGCCAATCTGCATTTTGCTTGAATCGCCTAAAGCTGCCGGGGTTAATTTTTTACCTTTTGTATCGGTAACCTTTAGAAAAGCGACATCTAAGCTATCGTTATCGCCAGTGCGGCCTACGACTTCGACATTATCATATTCAGTGCCGTCAGATAGCGTAACCTTAATATCAGTCGTTCCAGAAGGTACAACATGACGATTAGTCACAATTAAACCTTCGGCAGTTAGGATGATGCCAGTGCCAGCACCCCGTAATTCGCTGGACCGACCAAATCCGAACACATCCGTCGTCACCTGGGCCGTAGTCTCGACCGACACCACACTGCTGCCAACAGATTTTGCAATATGACTAATAAGCTCACCCTGATTTTGCAAAACAATCTGCTGTTTTTCTACGGTAGTACTTGAGTCCTTGTCTTGTGCAATCCAACCGCCCAAGAATCCAGACAAAATGCCGACAATAATAAGTCCAGTTATGATTATCAATATAAACGTGCGGCGCCCAGGGGCCTTATGATGGCCATGCGAACTGGACTGTGGAGTATTGATAGATGAGGTTCCCACCGAATTAGACTCTTCCATCGACGTATCGCCTACCGCAGCAGATCCCTGACTGTCGTCATTACATTAACCGCAAGCGAAGCGACGATTGCCAGAACGATCACTAGCGTAACGGCCATAATCTCGGCACGCACAGTCTTAGACAAACGATCATTGTGATCTAGGTAATAGAGGGCGGCCAGGCCATAGCCAAGCGCAACCAGCATGAGCGTCGGTTGAGCGATGGTGCCGTTTGCGTAAAACAATAACCAGTGACCCAATACCCACACCAATGCCGCACCGAAATAACCGCACAGATACGATAGTAACTTTGCGTATGGTTCGTCGAAGCTATCGAAAAAGTGTCGCGCAGACAGATAGCACAGAAGTCCACTTAATAGCACCAACCAAAAGAGGGGGCCGTCACCCGCCCAGACAAATAAAGCAGTCAATCCAAAGAGTAAACCCGTCATGGCCTGCAAAGAAATCATAAAAGTGCTAGAGGCTGGTTTAATAACTACCAGCCACAATGTATAAAAGGCTACCCATACGAGCTGCATAAAGACAGTGCTACTGTGCACCATAAAGAGTAGTAGTGCGACACTCACGATAATATCCACCGCATTAGCGCGAATGCTAGCTGCCCAAAAACGAGGACGGACCGCGAACATGCGCCATTTGCTCAACAAGATCACCACTAGTGCAAGTTGCACAAAATCAATGCGCACCAGAACAAGGATCACCAAGGGGAGCAACACATTCAATCCAATGTGAGCTACCCCAAAAAACCCGCTAGCGGGGGTGATTTTTGCGATGAGTGGCTTCATAGGCTTCTATTCTGCCCTACCCTATCAATTAAGGCGTTACTGAGTAGACGTTTGATCACTTCCTAAGATTACCACAAAATCGGCCTGCTCAGGCAGGATTGCCTGGTCGGGGAGGCTAGTCACAGCCTGGACGCCATAACGTCTTTCTAGATAATTTTTGGTGTAGGGCTTTTTGCCCTTAGTTAGATCGACTACCACTGTCTTATTATATGTCTGTGTTGGAGCGTCGCCTACTTTAAGCACATTATAACCATAGGACTTAAGCAGGTTACTTTGGGTCGTGGCCCAGCCACTCATACCACTGCCATTCAACAATTGAATGCCCGCTTTTTCTTTGAGGATATATCCATCTTGCAGTTTGGTGCGTACATATGCCTGAATATCCCCAAACTCGCCAATACCGGCAAGAGGACGGACTACCGATTGACCACTAATCATACCAGTAGTCACTAGTACATGCGGCGGATCGGCTAAACCTACTGAGGCTATAGCCGTACCCGGAATACCCTTAGCGATCTTCATAAGACGCAATGTATCACTGATGCTTAGGTCTGTAGAGACGTGCTCACCAAGCGCATCAAGCAATTGAGAAATTTTAACTGGGTTGGTGTATGTACCGGCGGACAGAATCTTCTGGCCAACCGCACTAATAAGTAGTCGTTGTCGTTCGGCGCGGTCGAAGTCGCCACGCGCACTACCATGACGCGAACGGACATACATAAGCGCGTGATAACCGTCAAAAGTTTGGACGCCCTTTTTAGCTAATACCGGATTGCCCTTATTCTCCCAGGCCATACTGTAGTCCACAACTGCTTCGGGCACATCAATCGTTACGCCACCCACAGTATCGATGGCTTGTTGAAAGGCTTTAAAGTCGATCATCGCATAATAATGAAGCGGTATATCAAAAACCTCAGATACTTTTTTCTTGATGGCCTCAATACCGGCCGCCTCGGCTTTAGCCTTATCCTTTGGGTTAGTATTGAGTGCCTTATATTTGGCATTGGCATAGACCGAATTGACTTTTGTCGAACTGGAACCAGTTGTTACCCAGAAATCCCGGGGCAGACTGACCAACGCAGCCGTTTTATTGACCGGATCAATGCTTGCAACCAAAATGGTGTCCGTAAGATCAGGTCCATCGTGCCCGATACCACCTCTTCCTAAAAGCAAAATATTAATACGGCCGTCGCCCTCACCCTTTAATAGCTCAGGGCTCACATTATCTTGAAGCGCGGGTGCATTACCACCGCCCTTAAAGACACTATGCAGCTTAAAGTACCCCTTGGCAGCCAAATAGCCACCAATTAAGATTACGAAAGCTCCGAGCACTAACCCAGATCGAAGCGTCCATTTACGGATAGATCGCCACTTGCTCTTTGGGGCTCCATCTTTCTTTGCTTTCTTTTTGGCTCCATCAAGCGCACCTCCTGGTAAGGTCATATGCAAAATAGAACCACCTTGCTGAGGAGATGTGGACTCGCCAGGTATTGCTCTAGCTAGAGTATCCGTTCGCGCATTAGCATAAAAGCCATTCGGACGCTTAAAGGCCTCGACACCGAGCGTCGGCTTATGAGGCCCGTGCGTAGAACGAGTGGGGGCGTTGAGAATACTATCTATAGCCTGGGGATTTTCTTTGGTACGTTTACGGAAATTTTCCATTGCAATGGGCCTAAGTATAGTCGTTTAGGCACCTTCAGTAAACCGCTTATGTCTTAAGAAAGCGGTCTTTTGACATGTCGATTTTCGATAATAACTATTAGTAAACAACGCCGAATAATTATATCGGCGCCTTATGTGCATAGCTCAAATAAATGAGAAATATACCTGCGCGAGAGAAACGCAAATAGACACATAATGACGTGTTAGATCCCCCGAAGAGAGGCAGAAGGATCTATTGTTGCGTAAGTTAAGGCCCTTCCACGACCATTGTCTCCTGACGCCTTGTAAAAAAGCACTTGGTTCCAATCGCGTGGCCGGTCATCCTACATGCCGAAACGGGGCTGCAGGATATAGAGAGGTGCCTAACAAGGCTATTTATGTTTGTAGTCATTTTTGTTTTAGTGGAACCTATGTTCAGATTACACCTCTTTGGGATTAGGACGCAAGACCTAAAAAGTTAATTTTTATCACATTTCGCTTACCCTATACCTTGCGCATAGCACCATTCTTATTTACCATAAGCTCATTAGCGTAATGGAGGGAGGGATGGGATGCGTCACACCAACATCATATATCGGGTTATGCAGTGGTCTAGACAAAAAGTAACCTTACTTGCGGCTATCAGTGTCAGTGTAATAATGGGTGGCTTGGGCTCAGCCGCTGTAATGGCAGCGATTCCGGATACTAACGGTGTTATTCACGCCTGCTGGCGCAATAATAGCGGCGCTCTAAAGATCATCGACAATGCTACACAAACCTGCGCTGGCAACGAAACGGCTATTACCTGGAATCAGACCGGCCCGGCTGGGCCTACTGGGCCGCAAGGACCAGCTGGAGGGAGCGGAATAGGTGGACCACTCGACAATCTGGTGGGCGCTGACTTTACTGGAGCAAGTCTGCACTACCGAAACTTCGCCGGAGCGGATATACATGACTCGATCTTTAGTGTCGCAGCGTTGACGGGTAGCGATTTTAGTAACGCCAACCTCTCTGGCTCTACTTTTGCCGGCGCACAGCTAGGTGGCCGCTTAAATAAAGCAAATTTCAGCAATGCCAATTTTTCTAGTGCGACTTTTAACATCAAGAACGCTGTCCTTAGAGATTCCAACTTCCAGGGGGCGAATTTTGCTAATGCACACCTATCGCTTCTCGCGGTCAGCATGGGGAATACGAACTTTCAAAATACCAATTTTGGCGGAGCAACCCTAAGTGGTGCAGCATCTGGCGATCCTGGCCCTGCCGACTTCCAAGGTGTAAACCTAACCGGTGCCACCATCTCCTTTGCCTTTCAGACCGCCGATTTTAGAAATGTCGACTTCAGGGTAACGTCCGCTATCAACGGGATGCAGTTCTATAGTGGTTCCAATCTGTCCAACGCTAATTTTGGCGGCATGTCCTTCGACAATGTAGCTATCTATGCATCAGACCTCAGGGGGGCCAATTTCAGCAATGTCACTACCCACAACCTGCAGATCGGCGACAATACGACCATGACCGGCGCTAACTTGAGCAATGCCCATTTCATAGATTCTTACTTTGTTGGTACAGATCTAACGGGTGCTAATCTGGCTGGTGTAATCTGGACAAACACTTCGTGCCCTGACCAGACCAACAGCGACAACAATGGCAACACATGTATCGGGCATCTGACTCCCTAGGGATTTGTTACAATAGCGGCCATGGAGCAAGCAGAAACAAGCGTGCAACAAAAGCGCAATAAAAAACTCCGGTGGTTTATCGGTGTCGGGCTGGCGATCCTACTCATAGTTGGCAGTTTAACAGTATATGCACACAATAGCGGCCCAAAGGTCACTATGCCGGCGGCAATAGCTTCACGACTCCACTTCCCCGCCTATCTACCGGAGCGTTTGCCCGGCAATTACAGCATCGACGAACATACGTTTAGATATAGCGAAGGTGTCCTCATTTTCCGAGTGACCAATAATGCCGGCGGCAATATTGTCTTTAGTGAACAATTGCGGCCATCCAATCTCGACTTTGATGATTTCTATAAAACCCAAATGACTGAGGCCAAAAGCCTGGAAGATGTTCCTTTTCCCAGCGTGGTTGGCAAAATGGGCGCAACTGACAGTCTAGTACTAAGTGTCGTCACGAAAGATACATGGCTATTAGCCAACACTAACTCACCGCTTGATGAATCGGCTATGCAGACTATCGCTCAAAGCCTCAAGGAGCATCGCTAGCGGCCGGTAGTGTAGCTGTTACGCATCTGGAAGTAGTCGACATTGACAGTCCGGGGCGCAGCGCCAGTTCCCTCTTTGGCAATAACGAACTCTGGCTGATTGGTAGCGGTCGGGATGTTGGTTGTATTGGGTGTACCCATCGAGACGCCATCAACATAGAACTGTACGCTGGTAGCGTTACTATTCACGACTATCTTGAATCGGTGCCAACCGGTCTGTACTTGGGTTGAAGAATTGTTTTTCGTACGGGTGCCACCGCTAGCTGTCGCATACCGCCAGTTGGCACTTTGGTCGCGGTCGTATTCTACATATACGCCGTCGGTACAGTCAGTCCCATTGCTTTGGTCGCACAGACCAAAAATGGTATTGAACTCGTTTGTGCCGCCAGAAACATCGGATGTATTACCCAGGTTGATCGCGAATTCAATTTCTTCGCCGCCGCTCAAAGGTTCTATCTCATTATTCTGGCTATTCAGGTAGATTGCCGCCCGGCCAGTGGTTGTTGTGCCAGTAGTGAGTTGGACAATACCGGTTCGCCGGGCTTCACTGGTGGTGCCTGTGGCATCGGCGGCAGTACCGTTGGTGTCCGAAAGCCAAACGCGCTCACCATACCCTGACTGGGGGTTAGCCGCAAAGTCATCACTAATGTTAGTGCTCACCGACAGGCTGGCGGCGTCATTACAATACCGCCATTTAAGGTCGTAGTAGCAGCGCATCTGAGCGTAGCTTGAGTTGTAGTACATGGCACCATCTACCGAGTTCGAGGGGTCGCCGCTGCTGGTCTTGGTGTCCAATAGCAGAAGTGTTCCAGTAGTGTCGGAGGTACCAATAACCACATTGCCAGTGGTGAGCAACGATATATTAAGAGTACCGGCCTGAAGTGTGAGAGCACTCGTACTGTTTGTTGAACCTATAGTAATGGTCTGCACAGCAGCACCAGTACCAACCTGAATGCCATGAGCTGTGGCGCCGTTACCAATCTGGATGGACGAGGCAGCTGTGCCAGCCTCTAGCGTCAATGTGGAGCTGGCATTGGCCGACCCAAGACTAATCAAATCTGCACCAGTGCTATTGGCGCCAATGTTAATGGTGGTAGTCTTAGCCACGCTGTCGTTACCAATGTCCAGGTTGCCGGTGCCGGCCTGCAGCGTCAGGCTGCTGCTTGAGCCGGTCGAGCCAACGGTTACGCTCTGGATTGTGCTGGTCCCAGCGCCTGCTATAGCTACCGTATGGGCAACGTTGCCACCGGCTATTGTGGTGGTTGCGCCCGAGGTACCACCAACGTTAATGGTGGTGGTATTGGTATTACCTAAGCTAAGGGTGCCAGCTCCACCAGTATTGATGTCGACTGTGTTTGTGCCAGCGCCCTGAATGTTGAGGCCGGCGGTGCTAGTAATATCACCGCCGTTAACCGCTAGATCACCTGAGGTGGTCAGGCCGGTAGCAGTGACACCCAAGTAAGTCGTACCGCCACCGTTGCTCTGGACTTCGAGTAAGTTGGCTCCAATCGGTGTAGCGTTGTCCTGTACGGTCAGTGCACCCCGGGTTCCATCAACAACTATTTCGGGACTGGTGGAGTTGTTGTAGGCATTTTGCAGCGTTACGGTGCCAGTGCCACAGCCCAAGTCAGTGGTATTACAGATAATCTTAACGACGCCGTTTTCGATCAGGCTGACCTTATGTGTAGTGGAGTTATAGAACAGACCGCCATTCAACGCCGACAGGTTGCTGGTAGGATCTGCCGTGGTGGCGTCTAACTGCAATATGGTCAGAGCCGTATCAGTGCCAGTCGAATTGCCAATCTTGACCAAGTTGCCACCCGACCCGCTGCGAGCGGATGTATCGACAGTTAGCAAGCCCGCGCTGGCGGAATCCTGCACCTGGAAAGCGGTTGCCGAATTGGTGTTTGACTTTGCGACAATGGTTGCTGTCGATGAGTTAGACTGCAAGCTAATCCCATTACCGGAGCCATTCGAGGTAATAGTGGTTACGGCGCCCTGCAATGTAGCGTTCTGACCGGTCACCCCAGCGACCAAGGCCCCAGTGGGCGTAATATTGAGGGCGCCAGTACTGGTGATATCACCGCCGTTAACCGCCAAATCGCCTGATACCGCCAATATACCAGTCACATCCGCACCGGCTGCCCCAGCTGTCACCCGGTTGGTACCGGCCACAGTCAAAGAGACCGTACCTGAACCATTAGAATTGCTGACTCTGAAGTTAGTGTTACTGCCGTCCCAGCTGAATCCGCCGATATTGTCCTCGTTGGGGCTAAAGACGGCCAGGCTGGCTTGGTGGGGGTTAGCCCGTTCATCAAAAATGGACAGGACTCGGGCGTTGGTGCCGGTGCCATCGGCCTCGCTGGCGACACCTAGGGCCATGACTTGGTCACCGTCTTGTGGTATTTGGATCTCAATGCCGAATTGCGTGTCAATATTAGAACCAACCGGGGTAATAAACGACGTTACTGATGTGCCGATTATCCCTAGGGCGCCTCTCACCTGCAAGCCTTCGTTGGTCAAGGAGGGAAGATTGCTGACACCGAGGTTGATACCGACACGGGAATTAATGCTATCGACGGTGAAGATATTGTTGCCTAGACTGGTCTTAACATTGAACGCGTCTTCGTCGTCGACGATTGTTTGGAAAAGGGCGTTGCCATCAACGCCACTGAAGGTAGCAACGGTGGTAAGACCATTCAGGCTGCTGCCTGTACTACCAGGCGTCGCAACCTGCAGGACGATATTCCCGCCATTGCCAGTGCCGGTGCCCTGGCCGCCAGCGATCGTGGCGCTCGCACCATTGATGTTAGCACCGGAGCCGCTCGTGGCTTGGAGGGTAAAGCCCACGGGGCCATCATCGGTCACACCGCTACCAATTACGACCTTGCTAATATACGCAGGACTGTCACCACCAATGACGAGCTGGTTGTCGGCGGTGGCTGTCGCTCCTCGGCCAAGTGCAATACTATTACTAAAGCCAGCCGTCAGAGCACCCGCACCCAAGGCCACTCCACCGCTGTCGGCGTAGGAACCATTGCCCAAAGCCGTGGCGTTACCTTGGGCATTGGCGTCCGTGCCAACGGCTGTTCCGCTCACGCCGCCAAGAGCGTTCGTACCAATAGCTACCGACCCACCACTGGCGTGGCCACTAGCACCGTTCCCCACTATGACTGAGTTGGGGCCGGCAGCCGTAGCATTTAAGCCGAAGGCCTCTGACCCAGTCTGACCCTGGGGATTAGAGATGTAGGCGGTGGCGCCTTGCAGTAACAGGTCTATGTTGCTGGCAAGCGTAAGTGAACCAGTGCCCAGTGTAAACGCCGTACCGTTACCATTGACCGTCAAAGCCCCAGTGCTGGTAATATCACCGCCGTTAACCGCCACGTCACCCGCAGTCGTAATGTTGCCGCTCGACCCCGTAACATCAAAGTTCGACCAATCAATATTGCCCGTTGTTCCCTGAATGTCGTTCGCCGCGACGCTCAATGCTGTACCAATCTCGGCATCAGTTGCATCGATCGCCGTGGTCAAGCCAAAAGTAGCTTGCAGTTTGAGACCGATTGGCTGTGTCCGGTCAGCGTCAAGGTTATCAATCAGTAGCAACTGAGCTGGGTCGGCTGTACCACTGCCATTGGCGCGTGCCAAGGTGGTAAAGCCAGTAGCGTTGGTATCCGTCGTAACACTAAAGCTAGAGTCGGCCGTACTATCTGCCAATGTGACGCTTAGATTGCGACCAGTACTCGTGGTGATGGTATTGCCAGCATCATAGGCCGCCTGCAGCGTATTGGTTGAGCCAGTACCCGAGCAGTTGCCGACACTCAAACAGACCGTACCGGTGGCATCCGGCAAAGTAATCGTCTGTGCTCCGGTTGCCACAGTTGTGGTCAGGTTGATTTGGTTACTGTTAGTAGCGTTTTGGAACACAATATTGCCTGCCAGCGTACCGCCCTGGCCCAGGATAATTTGGCCATTTTGCGTATCACCAGTTAGTACAGTGGTACCACCGTCAGTGAGCAGACGGAAGGCAGTGGTCGAATTGGCGCCGTTTTGGAGCGTAACAGCCCCCGTATTGCCGACACTAAACATCGCCTGTCCAAGGCCAGATCCATTACTCTCGCGAACGTTAAACAAGCTCGTACCGATAGTGGTATCGGCGTCCTGAATGTCCACGCCATTGAGCGTACTGTTTAATTTAATTTTGGGAGTAGTGCCACCAACCGAAAAGTTATATGCTGTCTGTAACGTTGCCCCGGCACCATCACAGTTTCCGGAATCGGTACAAATCTCACCGTCAACATCAGGCAGTGTGAGTGTGTGGTTACCCGTAAGCGTGCCCGGCTGAATAGTCACCGTATCGTTTGTGCTGACATTATTAAAGACCAACTTACCACCCAAGGTACTACCGACACCCAGCACCACTTGGCCACCCGAAGTATCTATAGTCAAAATTCGGTTGCCGGTGGCATTCTGCACATTAAAGCCATTTGTGGAGTCACTGCCATTCTTGAAGGCGTTGGTATTGCCGGTAAAAGTCTGCGATGCATTAAGTTTTGCTAGGTTTGCGTCGTTACTTAAGTTGGCAGAGGAAATCTGCGAACCGTTTATTTGGTACTGACCGCTGCTTGTTAGGTTCATATTGCCTGCGGCCGAAACGTTACCGCTACTGTCGACATCAAAGTTCGTAAAATTAATAACCGCTGCAGCGCCCAAAATATTGTTGTCACCCACATTTAGGGCATTCACCAATTCGTTGTCGCTGACATCCAGACCGTCAGTAATTGCCCCAGCCGCCGATTGAATAACAATGCCATTGGCAATTGCTTGGTTGGTGTCGAGGTTATCCAGTAGCAACAGCTGGCTCGGGTTGTTGGTGCCGGTGCCATTCAGCCGCGAGATCGAGACCGTCGAAGTCGAATCATCAGCGATGACGATATCCAGATTGGAGTCGGTCGCAGTATTGGCCAGAACGATATCGATGTCGCGGGCATCGGTGGTCGTTATCGAGTTGCCGGCGTCATAAGCCGCCTGCAGAGTGTTGGAAGAACCGGTGCCGGAACAGTTACCGCTGGTGAGACAGAAGGTGCCGTTGGCATCGGGCAAGGTGTACGTACGATTGCCGGTGAGGGCTCCCTGCACAATCGTGCCAGTGTTGGCCGAGCCGCTATGCGCCAGAATCACCGAGCCGGTCTGCGAACTGGGCACGCCAACGGTTACCTCACCACCCTGGATGGTCAGATCAACCGTGGTTGTTACCGTCGTGCCGTTGTCGCTGATGGTGGAATCACCAATCGTGCTGCCAGTTGCGGTAAACTTGGCCAGCCGATTGAGTGTCCCGGTGCCGCCCACACTGCCGCCCACACCAGCACAGTTGCCGGCACTGGAACAAACGCTATAGGTCCCAGCGACTGCACTGCGATCAAAATTGTAGGTCACCGCGCCAGCTGGAGTACCAGTAAAGCCGACGGTGGTCGTAAAACCACCACCAGTGGCGGTTAGCTGGGTACTGGCATTGCCCTGCAAGGTAAGTTGTTGGCCGGTAGCACCAATCGTTAATGCGGCGCTGGGTGTAACACTATTTGTGTTCACTCCAGCAAATGTTGGTGTAGCTCCGCTATTAATGTTCTGTATTGTGTTAATCGTCCCGGCACCGTTATCAGAAAAATTAGTACTGTTAAAAGTCGCAATACCCTTAGCCGCAGTGCTGGCATTATCGAGAGTAATGGTCGAACCAGAGGCGCTGGCATTTGCGACACTAAGCGCGCCGGTCAACCCATTCAAGGAAGTCACCCCGCTACCGCTCGGACAAGCTGCAAAATTTGGCGCTCCGGCCGTAGATACAAAACATAAACCCGGCGCGCCGCTAGTTACTGATGTTAAAGCACTAGTGCCGCTACCTATGATTACTCCATTGGCTGCCAGCGAAGTTGCACCAGTACCACCATTACTAACCGTCAACGCATTACTCAGGCTTAAGCCGCCAGTTACTACACTTAAATCACCCGTTACCGTAACCGTCAGCCCACTTTGCATGATTAACGAATCTTCAAGATTCTGCGCACTGGTAAAGATGGGTATCTGCCCAACTGTTCCACCAGAACTAGTAACTGTCCCACTACCCGCGGCGGAAGGGGTTAGAGTCACATTGCCATTGCCGTCGTTCGTAACTGTTAAATTAGAGCCACCCGAAACAATAGTGACGATACCGGCATTGCCAATAGTCGTGCCATTGATGGCAATACCACTTCCGGCAACTAGCGTAACGCTACCCGACTGCCCCTGAATCGAAAGAACACCAGTGTTAGTTATCTGTCCGTTTTGGACGCCCAATCCTGTACCTAACTGTATAGCGCCCGAGGCACCACCGACGCTTTGTACGCCCGCACCTACACCAATAAAGTCACTACCATTAAAGTAGGCCAGCTGATTGGTGCCCTGATCGTAATATATCTGACCTGGCTTTGCGTTGGCCGGCTGCAGCGATGGTGAAATAATCACGCCATTGTTGAGTTGCAACGCGCCATTTATCGTCACACTCTGGACACCAATGGGAAGAGTTTGGGCTAAGGATAATTCGTTAAGTGGAATCTCGATATTGTCGTATTTACTGGCAGCACTGTTGTTCGCGGCCGGTTCGCTGTTTTTTTCACCAGTTGCGGCCAGCACTAGGCCAATACTACCGAGAATCAACAGGGCAGTCAGTACGACATCCGCCCTCTTAACAGCCTTAGCCAAAAAACTAGATTTCGGTGTAACCTGTTGAGCTACCACTCCAGATACGGGGACCACCGGCGCAGTGTCGAGCGAAGAAAGCGCTCCAGAATCGTAGCTCGGCTGGTTGGTCGTACCCAAAGAAGATGACAACTGATTGTCATTACCACCATAGGGTACGTTTGTATTTGTTTTTTGGTTATCCACGATTGTTTGTTTTCGACCCTCTCGATAGAGAGTTCCTCACATATAATCTTACAACGCTTATCCTTCTAGTGGCAATGTTTTTTGCCCCTAATCGACCGAATATACAAATAGGTGTGGATAACTCTACAAAATCTGCACCCTATACGGTCAAAATCAAATACACCAGGATAGTCGTAAAGGCTAAGAGCCCAAGTACAGTCACGCCAACTTGCAATAAACTCTTATGCACCGCCCCTTCAGATAGCGGATTGCGACCAATCGAAATTATGCTAGACCTCACTGCCGAGTACAACACCGCAACCACACTCACAAAAAGGAGCAATAGTAAAATTGCGGCCGACAGGACACGCAACGGCGACACATTCCGACCGGCCACACTATTGGCTAAATTTTGCACAAACGACGGCACAAAGTTGTTGGTCTTAGTTCCGGTGTAAAAAACGACGTCTATCTGAACCGGGATGAGCCCTATCTTAACTGACTGACTCTTCCCAGATTTATCCTTTACGGTTTTGGACGTCGTCTCGGTGTTCGCCAAATCTGATTGTGCGACACCGACTATTACGCCGCTTTGGGTTGTCTTCATGCCCACACCAGCAATTGGGGACGGCGCAATGCGATCACCTGTTTTTACCTCGCCATTAATGTCAGTCACGAGGGCATAGGCAATACCACTTGTTACAACTTGTACGTTGGCCTGGCTGCCATCCGATAGTTCAATGAGCGCCTGATCACCCACTACCCCGAGCAAACGGTCGGTATGATCGGTTGTACTTAGCTCAACACTATTAGCGCTATCACTTTGCAGATTTACCAGCGCGCCAACAACGATGTTGCTATCAGTGGTTTGAAAACTTTGGGCGATCGATGAACTACCTTGGGCCGCTACAAAACTGGGCACAAACATAAAGAGAAGGCCGGTTAGAGAAAAAACCCACCTCAGTAGTGACCGATTTCTAAACAGTTTACCTATTGGCACGACATCCCTCTGGATCAACACGTATTCCTTGACGATGCGCGATGCCCAGATGACAATCAAGCTATCTGGCAAATGGTGACAAGGTGTAAACGTGCCGACTGTTTATCCTTATGATTATACCCTAAGGTCGGGCGCTAGCATAAACATGAACGAAATTGGTGCAGAAGTGTACGTATTAGGTTATAGTTTAACCTTGATGGCAAACGAAACATCATCACCACATCATCGTCCAAACACTGATCGCCATATGGCAACTGCCGGTACGTCGCGTAAGGGTGCGTACGACCGAGAAAGTATCCGGAGCATAGTCTCGACAGTCGCAATCATCCTGATTGCCCCACTGATTGCTCTCTTTCTAACCGCATTTGTATTTCAACCCTACGAGGTTGAGGGCGAAAGCATGGAAACCACCTTGCAGAATAACGATCGTCTTATCGTCTGGAAAATGCCACGTACGTGGTCCCGTATCACCGGACATGACTACACCCCAAAACGTGGTGATATCGTTATATTCAGCGAACCGACCTCAATCGGTTACAACACAGGCGGACCAAAACAACTAATCAAACGGACAATTGGGTTACCGGGCGAACGAGTTGTGGTCAAAGACGGAGAAGTTACAGTCTACAATAGCGACCACCCAGAAGGACTCAAACCAGATAAGACACTGCCCTACGGTAAGGTGATTGGCGACACGCCGGGCGATCTTGATATCGTGGTGCCCGAAGGGTCAATTTTTGTGCTTGGTGACAATCGTGGCTCCTCACTCGATTCGCGGTCGTTCGGACCAGTCGATGTGAACAATATTGCCGGCAAGTTAGTTATGCGCGTACTACCTCTCGGCAACGCAGAACGATTTTAAATTAGCCAATCTTACAAACTGCCCAGAATTTTTTCGAGCTGTTCGTCAGTCTTAAAGGTAATTTCGAGCTTGCCGCCCTTGGCCATGCGACGAATATGCACCGGAATGCCGCCTAGTTTTTCACTTAAGCTAACGGTAGCCGGAGTTTGAGTTCGCATGCGCTCATGGGTCGCCCGAGTTTCTTTAAAACCCTCCTTCACCGATGTGACAAACTGCTCGGCTTGCCTAACAGTCCACCCTCCTTGCTGGATAGCTTGCAGTAATTCGGCTTGCTTATCGGGCTGATCCTTCAGGGATAATATCGCCCGGGCGTGTCCTTCGGTTATCCGCTGTTCGTGCAAGGCAAGTCGTGCCTCATCGGGAAGCTGTAATAAGCGGACGATGTTAACCACTGTCGACGATGCCTTACCCAGCCGGCCCGCAATCGATTCATATGTCATGCTGAATTGTTGATGCAATCGTTCAATCGAGACCGCTTGTTCCAGAGGAGATAAATCAACGCGCTGCACGTTTTCTACCATGGCGATCTCTAGGCGTTCCAGATCCTTGGTGGTACGTACAATAACCGGAACCTTATCAAGGCCTGCCTGACCTGCCGCTCGCCACCGGCGTTCACCGGCTACAATGGCGTATGTACCACCGGGTAATGGGGTGACTATCAGGGGTTGTAAGACGCCAAATTGCTTGATCGAGCTGGCTAGCTGTTTGAGCGCACGTTCATCAAAATGCTGACGTGGCTGATCTGGATTTGGCACCAGTTCGGTTAACAACACTTTCTGAACCCGCTCGTCTTCATCGAAGAGTAAGGACTTGTCAAAATCCTGGGGAATCAGAGCGTCAAACCCCTTGCCCAGGCCCACCCTTTTACCAGTATTAGCCGTTGACACGCTTAGACACCTCCTTCGCAAACTGCTTATACGCGCGCGCACCTTTTGACCATCGATCATGTTCGAAAATTGTCTTGCCAAAACTTGGCGCTTCGGCAAGCCGCACATTACGCGGCACTACAGTCTTAAATAGCTTATCACCAAAGTGTTGAGCCAACTCTGATCGGACCTGTTCAGACAGACTAGTACGCTTATCGTACATAGTCAAAAGCACCCCCAACAGATCGAGCGTTGGGTTCAAAGTTTGCCTGACGCGCTGTACGGTAGCCAAAAGTTGCCCCAGACCTTCGAGGGCATAATATTCTGCCTGAACGGGTATCAAAATAGATCGCGCCGCAGTGAGGGCGTTAATCGTCAACAGCCCGAGCGCTGGTGGACAATCGATAATGATGTAGTCATGCGTTGCTACTTTTAGCGTCTCGCGCAAACGAAATTCCCGCTGGTCGGCGCCCACTAGCTCTATTTCTGCAGCGGCCAGATTGGGGTTCGCCGGCAACACATACAAACCATCTCGATCTGTAGGTCGTATCGCCTGATCGAGCGTTGCCTGCCCTAAAAGTAGCTCATAACTAGTGGGGCCATTATCCTTTGGCAAGCCGAGTCCACTGGTGGCATTGCCCTGAGGATCAATATCAAGCAGTAGCACCTGAGTATGCCTACTGGCCAAATAAGCGGCCAGATTAACGGCCGTCGTCGTCTTGCCCACTCCGCCCTTTTGATTCGTTACGGCGATTATTGTTTGTTTCATGATATGCCCTCAAGTGTCACGGCCAGTATAGCACCCACTCCCCCAACAACAAAGGGGCTTAAGATAAGACTAGCCTAATCAGGCTAGTCTTATCTGGCTATAAACGTTACGCAATCTTGAGAATTTTTATCTGGGTGTGGTGCTGGCGGTGGCCATGAATTTTGTGCACGCGCTTCTTGGCTTTGTAACGAATAGCGGTCACCTTGTCGGCTTGGATATCAGCCTCAACAACTTCAGCGCTCACCTTAGCCTTCTCAACAAGAGGCGTCCCAACGGCTACATCGTCACCGTTAATCACGAGTAAAGCCTCAAAAGAGACTGTTTTGCTATCGGTCTTAAGAAGCTCGACTTCTATAGTCTCGCCTTCAGTAACCAAGTATTGTTTGCCGCCGGTGGCAATAACTGCTTTTTTCATGCTTTACTCTTTTTAGAAAATTTACTACCAACAAATATTAACAGATCTGATTTGATCTGTAAAGAGTTAGGCGGCGCGCTCTGTAGGCCGCCCGGGGTCTAAGCCTTCAGCCATATACCCAACAGCTAAACCACCCACCCCTGCGGCAGCAACCATAAGAGCGGCGTCTGGTTCTGTCACTTGTCCTTCCAGACCAGTTACCTGCTGGACCGTATCGGCCAAAGGGAGCCCGAAAATTTCGTGAAAAGCGTGGCCACCCGTGGCCCATGCGCCAACGAAACCATCGACCGCACCAGCGACGAAAGCCAGGGCGCCTGCGGCCCCAACAACCCTGCCGCCCCATATACCAGTCCAAATGACCGTTTTACGAGCAGTATCTCCCGCTGCGCGAATAACATTCCTCATTTGTCACCCACAGTATATTTATAGTCTACTCTTGTCAAGCCTTCTGAAGAGAAACCGTCAGAGGCGCATCGTCCACAGCGCAAGAGGCTTCGAACGCCAGAGTCTGATCGAAAACAAGCGATGATGCGAGCGTTTCGGCCTTAATAATCTCTTCATGCTCTTTAATGGCCTTATGGAGCTCCTCGTCGGTCGTAGATAGACTGAGCTCTATACGATCGTCGACATTCAAACCGGCCTCTTTGCGGGCGTTCTGGACGTTACGCACCACCTCGCGCATCATGCCTTCCCGCCTTAGAGCGGGAGTCAGTGTGGTATCTAGAGAAACCATGCCGTCTCCGGTTAGCGCCGATTTCTTAAGCTGTTTTACGTTTAGCTCCTCTAGGATAATTGGCAGGAGCTCGCCTGCATCTTCGCCTAACCTATCGTCAAAAGAAGCAACCACAACGGCTTGTAGAGGCTGACGAACCTTCAGGCCATTCGCTGCGCGTTGGGATAGACCCTCGTTAATAACCTCTCGCACAAATGCCATGCGTTCGATTATGAGCTCGTTGAGGTGACCAACCTTAGGCCAATCACGCAGGTGTACCGATTCCCCACCAGTCAGCTTCATATACAATTCCTCGGCCAAGAATGGGGTAAACGGCGCCATAACATGCGCCAGGCGTACCAACACATAATGTAATGTGCGGTACGCAGCCTGCTTGTCGGCATCATCCTCACTCTTCCAAAAACGGCGACGCGAACGACGCACATACCAGTTACTGGCGTCATCAATGAAGGGTAAAAGTGGCTTAGCGGCATTCGGAATATCATAGCCGTCCATATGTTTTTCTACTTCGGCAGTCAGCTGATGCACACGCGATACAATCCAAATATCTAGTGGATTAGTTAGATTGGCACTCGGATCATCGTAGCTACCGTCCCACTCCCAGTCATCTACTTCTGCGTACATAGTAAAGAAATCGTACATGTTCCAAACCATAGCTAGCTTGCGCTGTACGTCAGCCACATCTTTATCTAACAGGTTAAAATCTTCCCCACTCATGAGCGGCGAACTCATCAATAAGAACCGTAGAGCATCGGCAGAATACAGATCCATTAGTTCATTTGGATCAGTATAATTGCCGAAGCTTTTGCTCATTTTTCGGCCATCGTTTCCGGCTAAGGTACCGGTGGTGATGACGTTTTTAAAGGAATTCTTACCAAATAAACCGACACTTACGGCATGTAGGTAGTAAAACCAAGCCCGAACTTGACCGACATACTCCACAATAAAGTCACCAGGAAAATTCTGTTCAAACTTTTCGACATTCTCGAACGGATAATGGAACTGTGCGAAAGGCATAGAACCACTCTCGAACCAACAATCCAGCACCTTCTCGATGCGCTTATATTCTACGCCGTCGAGCGTGAATGTAACGTCATCGATCCATGGACGATGGTAATCATCCAGCTCTCGTCCGGACAGTTCCTTTAGTTCGCTATAGCTGCCAACAACCTTAACATGCTCGTTGCCATGTTTGTCTTTACCCTTCCAGACAGGCATGGCGGTTGCCCAAAAACGATCGCGACTCATATTCCAATCTGGTGCGCTTTCCACCGTTTTGGCAAAACGGCCCTGTTTAAGGTGAGGCGGGAACCAATTAATCGGCCCATTCTGTTCTAACATCTGCTGTCGTTGGCCCTCGATGTCCATAAACCAACTCGGATGCGCTCGATACATCAAACGCGTATGACAACGATGACAGTGCGGGTAGCTGTGGGTAACATAGGTAATCTTCCAGACCACACCCTTTTCGTGCAGCTCCTTGGCGATCGGTTTATTTGCCTCCCAAACATTTTGACCCTTCCAGTGTCCGGAAGTGTATAAGCCGTTGTCGTCGATTATGGACACGAAAGGAAAACCCTTCTCCTTGGCAAGCGCATAATCCTCTTCGCCATAAGCCGGGGCCAAATGCACAATCCCGGTACCCTCTTCTAGACTTACATACTCGGCATGCCAAACTTTATGCGCATTCGTTCCCCTATGCTCGAATAGTGGCTCATACTCTTTGCCTACCAGCTCTTTACCCTTCAAAGTGCGAAGCACTGTATAGGGTAGTATGCTGTGTCGCTCATCTGTCAAAACCGTATCGAGCAGCGCTTCGGCCAAGATCAACCGCTGCCCATCAACTTCAACTTCGGCGTAAGTTTCGTCTTTGTTAACTGCTACGGCTGTGTTGGCTGGTAGCGTCCAGGGAGTTGTAGTCCAGGCCAACAAATACGTATCTTCATCCTTCAGTTTAAACTTTACAAACACCGAAGGGTCGGTCACATCCTTATACGAATTATCCATGGCGACTTCGGCTTTCGAAATCGGTGTCGCGTCGCGAGTGCAATACAGTAGCACTTTCTCGCCTTCGTAGATTTTGCCTTTGTCATAAAGCTGTTTGAAGGCCCACCACACCGACTCCATATAAGCCTTATCCATAGTTCTGTAAGCGCCTCTAAAATCAACCCAACGACCAATACGGTCGATGGTGTCTTCCCACAGACTACCGGTGGTGACCATATTATCTCGACAGGTCGTTATGTATTCTTCCAAGCTAATCTTCGTGCCAATATCGCGCCGATCATTAATACCCAACTTTGTTTCGGTGAAGACTTCAGCCGGTAAGCCATGGCAATCCCAGCCCCATACGCGCTCCACGCGCTTACCTTTCATTGTCCAATAGCGCGGCACGACATCTTTGGCGATAGAACTCAGCAAAGTTCCATGATGTGGTACGCCAGTAACGAAGGGTGGACCATCATAAAATACGTACCTTTCCTCGCTAGGACGTTGTTCTACGGACTTCTCAAATATCCGATGTTTTTTCCAGTGTCGTACAAGGTCTTTCTCGTATTCGACCGCTCGTCGTCTGCCTTTTTGAAACTTCATGCTGTCTCCTACTATTAAAAAATCATCTCTTAGGCTGTTGGAATCCTAGTAGTCCCAGGACGGTACCATCCAACTTCCAGAAGAGATGACTCTTTCATGGCGCTCATTTATTGCTGTTACGGGCATCTACCGTCGGATTCTACCAGGGCACTTGGCACTTTCTTTCCGCTGCTTCGTGGTTGATGGCCACTCATCTGTTATACACAGAACGCATGTTGTCTAAAATATAACCCATCTGTCACCAAAACACAATCAACTATACATTTGAGCCGCAACGTCGCCCATAAGGGGGAGCGGTAAACCAACCCACGCATTCAAGATTGACCCATCACCACCAAGCGCTAAAATTGCCGGATAGTCAGTCACATCATACAATTCGGCGAGGTCTGAGCCTTCCCGCGTATCGATACTGATCATTTCTATTTTGTTGCGCAGATCGTGCTGACGCTCGAGGTCACGCACAAACGCTTCGATTGTCGATTGATGCTCCGAGTTTGGCCGATACAGAACTAATAGCCTCATGCCCTCAGGTTAGCACAAGAACGTACTAGCTGAAACCCATAGTCGAGCCGCAACTTGTACATACAT